>Ga0179593_1232521_pt1 | contig 15704 bp, 21 predicted proteins | sample CZODoug2_1_08_16_FD_185931 | JGI IMG/M metagenome (GOLD analysis project Ga0179593, IMG submission 185931) | Vadose zone soil fungal communities from Angelo Coast Range Reserve, California, USA - CZODoug2_1_08_16fungal (PacBio error correction) | ecosystem: Environmental > Terrestrial > Soil >... | reverse complement strand
CCCTCGATGTGTTGGAACTTTTTTTTACCTTTTTCAATCGTACCTTGCATTGTGTTTTGCATCGCCGGGAGCTGGCGCACTTGTTTTTTTTTCTTCACACACTCCATTTTGTTCTGTTCTCCCCTATCTTTTTTTTCCGATGTACGGATTTTCCCCCCTAGTGGGGATTGGTGTTTTTTTTTGATGATTTTTGTTTACTTCCCCCCCCCCAGTCCATTTGAAGAAAAGCCGGATTTCCTTCCGTCGATTCCCCACGCCTTTTTTATTGTTTACCTTCTTTGATAGTCATCCACGCCTCTTCCGTTCTTCTCCCCCATTGGTACTGTGGAGTGCAATGTGTTCTTTCGTGTCCCCCTTTTTCCCAAAAGCTTTTTCTTTTCAGTTCTCAAAGATTTTTCCATCTTGAGTGCTTTTTTTACTCTCTTTTACTTCTTTTTTTTTCTTCATAGCTTCAGCCCCCCCCACTCTTGATGCCTTGAATACTTCGAGATTTCCCCCCCACCTCTCCCGCCCCCCGAGGGCCAGTTTGGACATTCTGCCATTTCTGTTTTCACACACTTAAGGTTGAAGTGGTGAGTAGTCCACCATGTTGGCCTGAAAGGTTGGGCCGTATATCGTACCCCTCCCCCCCCCTCCTGTCAGGCTTGTGGTAGCTTTAACCTGACACCTTTTGTGCCCCCTCCCCTTTTTACTCCGCCAACCTTCCGATTAGTCCCCTTTCCCCCTCATGAAAGTCCCAGAGCAGGCACCCCCCCCCTCTTCCGCTGTTGGTTTTGAAGTTCCGGTTCAGTGGACCATTCCTTGTTCTTTTCTCCTTTTACGCTTAAGAAAATTCGCTATTTTTGATGGTGGGTATATTTGTTGATCCACACTGTTACTGGCCTTCCTTTGGTTTTTTTCCTACATTTGTGTTTGCAGTACTTTTCTGCATTTTTTCTTCAACCCCTCCCACCCGACACAATGTCTTGGTTTAATTGGAGTACTCGCAGAGTTCAGGCAGGTCCTTTTTTTTTTTTGGCCGCTCTTCATTTCTTTTTTGGTTTTTGGGGTTTTGGTTTTTTGGGGTTAATTTAGTTTTTCACCTTTATGTTCCCCTATTTCCCCAGGACCTCTATGCTTTGGTTAATTCTCTTTACCCATGACGACGACCCCCATTTTGACAGTAAGTTACCTGGCTACCCGCTCACTGGTTTTTTTCCACTCCCCATCCCTCCCGGTTCGTTATGTGCATTCGCTTTCAGGCCATTTCTTCCCGTGTGGACGGGGGAAGTACCTTTCACGCCTCTAATGTTCCTCCCCATTTGGACGGGGGTTTTCGTGGATTCGTTTTTTTTTCTAGCGACCCGCTCATTTATACCCCTCACCCCTCTTAACCCTTCTGATCAGAAAAACCTTTACCTCGGGGAGCCCAATTGTTTTTACCTGATTTTACTATGTTTTTCACCCCCATTGTTTGTCCCTTTCCGGAATTGCGTTCCTTTCCTTCCTATCAAAATTCTCGCCCACTGTTGTTCCACCCCTTGGAGCTTTTTAATTATTTGCCCAGTTGCGGGAGTTTAATTTGGGTGCTGTGACCACCGAGCTTTTGGCAGTCTGTCCCGTCTCTAATTCCGTTTCACTTTTTTATGTTCTTCACTGCCTCCCTTTGTTCCGGGGAACAACGCTCGGACGTTTAATTCACCACTTTACCCTTTTTGGTTCCTGTTTTTCTATAGTCCTTTTCCTTCATTTTCCTTGGACCGGTCCGGCGCCGGGTCTCTCCCTCTCGTGGACCTTTATTTACCGACAGGGATCACCCACGGCCCCTATTTCTTCTCTTTTTGTGTCCCTTTTTTTTTTTTCATCTTCTTACTCCCTCCTTGTTGTGGTGATAACTTGTCTTGACCAACCCACGCCATGTCCCCCCAGTCAGAAGCGGGTGAAACTTGGGGGGCCAGGGTCCCATTTCAAAAGTCCTTTTTTTTCCCACTGTCATTCCGTTTGAGGAAGTTTTCCCGGGCTTCGCCCTGTTACTTCCATCTTTTCTGCCTGTTGAAAAAACATACTATCAAAGAACCGGCAAATACATTCTCGTGCCCTCTCCCTTTTTTCCCGTACCCCTTTGACACAGTGAAGTTCTCACGAGTCCAAACTTTCTCTTTTTACGCTTCCAGTGTCCCCCCTTAGCTTGACTCTTTCACACTCCCTTCCAATCGCGTTGACAATGGCCCTTGCAGCCTTTTTTTTGCACCTGTGTCAGACGATATCACCACCCACGATGCACTTCTTTTCACATTGTCATGAGAGCTCACCCCTCTTCGGTCACGAGGGGGTTGCTATACAACCGAATCAGTTATAGGACTTTTGTTTGCTTACTTCTGGTTCTTCTTTCTCCCTTTCCCAAACAGGCAAAACCTAGAACTTTTTTGGTTTATTCCCCAGGTGGGCCACCCGTCTCCCTCCCTTTTCCGCCAGCGCTGGCTCCCTGAGCCCGTGTCTTTTTTATTTGATGGGTTAAATTTTCTTTCCCAGCACCATTGTAACACCCCACCGTCTGGTACTTCCTCCTTTGCGTCGTCCCTCTCTTTTTCCTTAAGAAGCAATGTGGCGGCAAGTTTAGGTTCATCAATTTGACCTTAACCCCCCCTCCTCCCTTGGATTTTTTTTCCCCCTTGTTGTCTTGCAGTCACGGCAGTTCCCCTAAATTGGATGTTTTTTCCCCAACCCTTTCCTTCCACAAAAAAATTCCTTCCCACCCTTGAGATATTGGGCACCAACAGTGTCTTTTTTTTGTGCGCTGTCTTTTCCGCCCCCCCCACACCTTTTGCGTTTAGCGATCCGGTTTGCTTCATGGTTTCTGGATGTCCTTCGTCCCCCTCACCGAACCCTGCTGCCCCCCTGGAAATTGTTGTTCACTTTTTGTAATTGCAGTTTTCCCGTGTATCACTTGTACATGAGTGAGTTTTTCCCACCTCGGTTCTTGCAGTTTCCTCCGACTAACTTGTCCCGGTAACTTTTATACTTCGTTTCCCCCTTCTTCGGCGGATGCCCGTTCCGACTATCTCGGCCACCCCGCGCCTTTGATCATCACCCCCTTGTCTTGTAACTCAATGGTAGAACAACCCCCCCCTTCCCATGCCCTCCCCCCCCCCCCCGCCCCCCCGTCCCTGGTTTCAACAACCTTACAACGCGCGGCCTTTTGGAGTTCTTTTCCATCTCGGGTCCCCTTCCCACCCAGTATTGTCTGACCAGCCTCTTCCTTTCCAGTGGCACCCGCTTCCTTTTTTCATTTCCTGTTTCGGTCTTTCCTCTGTTTTCCCGGACGGGCAGCAAATATTTCATTCCCCTTCCTTCCTTACCCACTTTCCTTGTTCGATTGTCTTTTCTGCGCTCCTAAACATGGGTTTTTCCCCGGCGACAGGCTTATCGTACACGGGCGGGGCGCTTTATTTTTCCTTTGTGACTGATTTTTCCCCCACCTCACAGTCCCTCCCTTCATCCCAGTTTCGTTTACAGCTACACCCCCCCCCGTTGACCCTACATCAGCTTTTACTACAAAGGCTGGACCCCAGAGAACCGCAGATTTTTCACCCTTTTTCGTCTACCGTGAGATTGTGATTATTAGACTGCACAACCACCCCGGGCAGGTATGGGTTACTCGTTTAACCGCAGTACAAACCCTTCTATACTTTTTTCCCTCCCTTTTTGGTTGTTAGGCATTTTGCCCACGGCTTGTGCCCCCTGCCAAAATTTCGTTCAACCGCCAATCCTTCCCCGTTGTTGGTGACATCCTTGGGATTTACCCCCTTGCTCCCTTTGGTTCATTTACAACCCAGGACCCTCCCCTTTCCGGTTCTGTGTTCAAGTCCCGGCAATTCTTTTGTTTTTGCTTTACTTCTTAGGAGTCTTTTGTGACCCCATGGCGTCTTTCTCCTTGTTTTCCCCCCCCCCCCTTCCCCACCCCCCTCCACGTCTTGAACCCTTAGTCGTCCCGCCATGTCTCACTGCAGTTTCTCCTTTCCCACCCTTTTATTCTTAATTCCCCACCCGTCCCTTCCTTCTCCCATTCCCTTGCTTCTTGTTTGTTGTTGCCAGGTCTGTCAGGCGTGAAGTTCGCCCCCTCTTGTTTTCCTGTTCGTCGAATTTTCACCCGCTTCCCGCGGGAAGGCGCTTGCTGGTCTCCTCCGTCCCGGTTCCCCGTCCCCATTCTTATTGATTGACGTTGATACCCCACCTCCCCTCTTCCGGGGCTGTCCCTTTCCACACTCTCATTTATTTCCCCCCCCCCATTACTGGGAACGGTTTCTTTTGAGCTGAAATGCGCCTTTTCCGTTTTAGGATATTCGACAAGGTCTTGACGTTGTTGGCGCGTTTTCCCTACAATTACCATCTGTCCCCCTTATTTCCCCGGTACATTTGAACTCTGGTCGCACCTATTGAGTTTCGCCAGGCCCACCTTTCCCTCCCCGTTTTGCTGCTGGAAACCCCCGGTGTTTCCTCCCCCGGACAGGTCCATGTTTCCCTTGGCTGTTGCATATCCCTGTCCCCTTCCTCGGTCCCCTTCAAACACCGGACATCTCTAACGTGGCATGGGTTGTTATGTTTGCGAAAAACGAAACCCCAGGTGTGCCTTCCCAAGGGACCCGTGTTTCGACCTCCCCCTTGTGTTTTTAAGTCCCTTTGGATGTCCCCCCCTTTTTTTCGCAAAACCGCCCCCCAATGGGTCTATGTTAGGTTTCTTCCTGCTTGTTGGGCGTCGCTATTTTCGTGGCTTCCTTGAATTTGACTTCCACATTCTTCGTTTTCTCCCCTTGCTTATGCCTTTTTCTTAGGGGGCTTTGGTCCCGCCGAACACACACTTCTCTTCCTGTACTTTCGGCCTGTGACTTTATGGTTGATATGTTCTTTCGTCCCATCTTTTTCTCATGGGAGCATCGCTTTTGGTTACCGTTGCTGTGGTGCGGGAAAGAATGTACCTCCCCTTCTGCTTTCTCCGTGTAAATGGGCAGGGGTGCCCTTCAGTTTTCCTTGTTGGTTGCACCGACTCTCTCCCTGGATTAGGTCCCGTCCCGCTCCTCCGAGAGCATTTTCCGGTCGGTGGATTGCCACCCTCTTCCTCCTCTAAGTGCGTCTCTCCCCTTTTTTTGTTTTCATTCCCGTGCCGTTTCTCTCACATGCAATTTGCAAATCGTCCCGGTTTTGAAAACAATTTTTCTTTAATTATTTCAGGCTCCTTCTCCCCTTTTGCCCTGGGTGTTGACCTCCCCCCTGGGCTTTTCCCGAGTATTGACTCCCCTTAACTTTTCCCTTGGGTCCAACGCTTCCCCGGTGTCCCGGTTTTTTACTGAACCACTAGACCACCAATTATCCTGCGTTCTATTAGGTCCTACGACCAGTCGTCGGTTGATTTGATAGTAATGTTTTTTCCCCCCCAGTCTTCCCTCTGCTTTCCCATTTTGCGACGGTATCCTTTCTCTTTCCTTTTGCTCACTCCTTTTCATGCCCTGGCCCCCTACAGTTTTACCCCCTCATGTGTTTCCTTTGTCTGTTTTGTCATTCTCTTTCTGTTGTTGTGAGAGAGTCTTGACACACAACAAAGATGTTCTTCCCCCCCAAATAGAGAGGTACATGAAGGGTGCCACTTTTCTTTTCTTCCCTTGTGACTTGCTCCCCCGTTTCTGTGTGGCCCCTCGAGCGTTATGCTATTTTTGAAAAAACATGACTTCAGAAAACCTTCCATCCATGGGTTAATTGTTGGCCCGGGATTACTGCCTCCCCGGACCCCGTGGCGAGTCCTTCCCAACACGGTTCTCCTTGGATGTTCCTCGGCAAGAGATCCCACAAAAGACAGGGAAGCGACCACCCTTTCGCGCCTGCGCAAAATCTCCTTTTGTTTGTGGGGCAAGTGTCCTATTCAATTCATTTTTCTCTTTCACTTCGATGATTTACACTTTCAAATTGCAGTTTACCTCGTTGTTCATTTTCTTTTCTTTGGTTCCCCTCCCCCAGGACTCGCTTATCCTCTTCAGTGATGCCCCTTTTTTGGACTTCCTCTGGGAGGAGTTTTTTCAAGCTTTTTCTCCTCCCCCCGGCCCTCTCCCCCCCTCTTTTTTTAGCGTATTATTCAATTCCCCAGTTCTGTTGGGCCGAATTTTGAGACATTCGCTGGCCCCTTTTGGGTGTCTCTTTTCACCCCTGGCAGTCCCTCCCCCCTGAACCAGGCATTTCCTTGAGTCACTCTTCCCACGTGTTGGTGTCCTCTTCATACTCCCCCCTTTTTTCATTAAGCAACATTTTTTTCTGAGCTGCTTGCAAATAACTCACCAACACATCTTTCCTTCCCGGCGCCCAATCATGTTTTTCCCCACAGTTTTCATGCGGCCCAAAACTCCCTTTTTGAGGTTGCAGTCCCCATGCCCGTACCCCCTTTGAAAAGAGCTTTGTGTGTGTAAACCCATTTTCTCGTGCGTGTCCTTTTGTTTCTTGTTTGCATAAACCCCCCCCCCCGCAGTAGCTTTTCATTTTTTAGGATTAGGCAATGCCGCCCCCCCTGCACACTTTTTGTGTACCCGCCTGTGTTACCCCCTCGGGAAATTTTTTTTTTCTGTCTTCCTTATGTTTCCCCCCCTTGACTTTAACACTACGCTTGCGTTATTGTTTTAGCTTCCCTTGTTGCTTTTGTTTTATGTATGCACCTTGGTCACAGCGGCGGCGTTTTCCGTGTGTTTCACCTGGCTCATAAGGACCTTTCTTGTCCATGCTAACCTTAACCCCTAATTTTGTTGTACCTATTTCTACGGGTTTCCAAATCCACTTGCTCTGCCTTTCGAGTCGGTTTACACCTTTTTTCGGACGGCCATTCCCCCAACCAGAGTGTTGGCCCTCCCTGTCGTTTTACAGCAACGCTTTTCTACCGTGGACTCTTTGGGCATCGGTCTGACACGGGGCACTTGCACACTCTTGGCCCCCCTTCACTCCCCCTGCTCCTTGCCCTTCCACAATAGTCCCTGTCGTGGTGCCTCGTCCGTTCGACGATCAGCCTCATGTTTTCCACGGTCCTTCGTATAGCGGGGCGTGACCTCCCTGTTCCTTCCTTTGCGGTTTGGTATGATTCTTTCACCCACGTCGGAATCTTTTCCTGACCTTGAACACACGCCATTTTGACCACTCCACCGTGCTTGTCCTACCCTCCTTCTTCACCCTGGAACCACAAGTCCTGGTTGTGTTTTTCTAACCGTTTTGGCGCAGGTCCGACGATGCACCCCCCACGGGCAGTTTTCCTGGACTTTAACAGGTCCGCACCCCCTTCTCTCTTTCTTTTCCCTTTCCTTTTTTGTGATGTATGTGGTTTGCATTGGTTTTGTCTTGACCCCCTCCGGGACCCACGTCCTTGCCACTTCACGTGTTGGGTCCCTTCTCCTGTATTGACTTTGCGAAAATGTCACACACTCATACTTTTTTTTTAGATGGTCCTCCTTGCTCCCTCTTTCTTTCGTCACCCTTTTCTTTGAGTTTCCCATTTGCGTGTTTTGGTGTCTTCTTCCGTTCTGTTGGCAAAATCCCCAAACCGCAATCCTCACCCCAACTGACCTTTCCCCGCCCTTTACTTACCAAGGGTTTCCGTTCCCCCCATTCTCGTTTCGTAATAAAAACTGCGAGCGTTGGGCCCGTACTCCCTTGGCTCTTTTTTTCTTGGGGTCAGTTTTTGGGAGTTTTTTAAGAGTCTTGCCGTCTCATGCAATTACCGCTCCCTTCTTCATTAAGGGTGGACCTTGAGTCTTTCCGCATCTGTCTGTCCCTTTGCCTTTCTTCCCTTCCCCCTGTTTCTCTCGGTCAAGTTTCCAACACCTTTCTTTCAAAAAATAATGAAGGTTGCTCCTCCCCCACATTCAGGGTTCGTACCATTTTCTTTCTACACGGACCTTTGACCTCGTCTGATTTGTGGGCCGGTCACCCCCCAATTTCCCTTCGATCGGTTCTCCTGTTCAATCCCGATTGGAGTTCCCCATCACTCTTTCCGCTCACCCTTTGCATCAAGACCTCCTAAGTTTGAACGTCCACTTGTCCTCCCTCAGGTTCTGTTGTGTTTTCGCTTTCCTTCCTTGACGTTTACCACTTCCTCTCTCACGGCCTTTTTTGCTTTCGACTTGGTGTGACCCCCGTCACCCGACCTTTCATGACCGACTTTCTTTCTCCGCTGTTCTTGGTTGATGTTCCCGTGGGAACTGTACCCTGGCCAACAATGTCCCCTTGGTCTGCTGTCACTCGGTGCTTATTGTCAGTGATTTTTCAATTCTTCCTTCGTGTACTGCAGGGTCATTTTCTGTCCCTCCTGGCGCTACCCTTTCCCGGTTGTGGTGAGTGCGTCACTATGTAAGCGACCCAAACCCGTTGTCCTAACTCTGTCCAAGTTTCTTTTTTCCTTCTGCCCATATTCACAGCCCCCCGGTTTTTACTTCTTTCGGTCTCGCTTGGCAATTTCTCTGCTTGTGTTTTCCGTGGTACGTACCTCCCCTATAGTTCCCCCTTTTTGGTGATGCTTTGTTGATTAATTTTGTTGGTGAAGGCCCCGAACATGAAACTCCCGAAACGCTCCGCGTCCCCGTCGCATACCTCCATATTTGTTTGACTCATGACAAGAACTTAAGTTGCGTTTCCACGACCTGCGCGAAAGGGTATCCACAATTTCTGCATTGGTCCTCTATTTTGTCCCTCCCTGTCCTGCCAATAGGCCCAATGTCGCCCCCGTGCAAACCAAAAAACCCTTTTGTTTCCGTATACACTGTGTTTTTAGTTTCGGGCCGTGTGATTTAATTTTTATAGGGACGCTGTTGCCCCCAGCTTTCTTCATTGTACTTGTTCGTAGGTTCACTTGCCATCCGGTTGTCGTACAGAGCGCCTATCGTCACAACATCTAACCTGGGTCCCGGTTCTGGTTTTCATGTTTTTCAAACCCCTTCACTGTCCTTGGAAAACCGGTTTTTTGGAAAGTTATCCTAGGGTTGACCTGCTCCCCCTTCTGAATCAATGCCCTAACCCATCCTGACTAAGGTCATTCTGGTTGTGATCTCTCTTTTCTCCTCCGTGGTTGTGAGTATCCAACAAGGCGGGACCTACCTAGCTGAGGGTCACACTCTGGGCCCCCCTTTCTTCAGCCTTGACCACCAGTGTCACGAGTTTTGTCCCTTGCTAGGTGAATTGAGATAGACTGGTTTCCCCGTGCTCATCCCAAGATTCCTCCCCCCCCCCCCCCCCCCCCCCCCCCCCCCCCCCTTTTTTTTTTCTTGTGGTTTCTTTTTTGGTGTTTCTTTCTTGTTCTCTTCTCCTCTTTTTCCCGGGTTTCATTTCTAGGCACTTTCTTGAAGTACGTCCACCGTGGGTCCCTTTGGTCCCCCGAGATTCACCCCAAAGTAGTTTTGGCCGGAATCGTGCTCAGCCGATTGTTGCTTTTTCTTCATGCTATTCATGTCGTTTCCCCCCGTCGTCTTCCCAATCCGGGTGGCCCAGTTGAAGAGTGTTTTCCTATCCCCCCTCCTTGCAGTTTACGAGGGGCGACCTAGGTTGTCCGGTATGGGGTCTTATGGAGCGTTCTTTCCCCTCCCCCCACCCACATTTTTCTAACCCCTAACTTTCTTACTTCCCCGGCCGTCCCTCACTGGCCGCCAAGGTATTCGCCTTTTTTTCCCCCCTCTCCCCGTGTTGGTTATGTGAGGTCTGTAAAGCACCCTGTCCAAAGGCACTCTTTTTTTCTAGCCTTCACCGTGTTGAGGTGTCCTCGTCCCTTCCGGCAGGGCCTTTAGCTTCCGTAGGCATCTTTGCGACCTCAAACCCCCCCCCCCCCCACAACAATGTAATGCCGCTGCGAACCCTTTTCCCATTGCTTTCTTTTACTTCCAATGACATTGTGGATTGCTTGTCCCACTTGCCCAAAGCTCCTTAAGTTGAGGGCGGAACGTTCGTTGTGTTGTTCGCCCAGTCCTTTTCCCCCACTTTCCGTTCTCTTTATTGGTTGATCACCGCGTCAAGATCGTGATTCCCCGCGCACAACTAAATGACCAACCTTTTGCGCCCAGGACATTTGGTTTGTTCTAGGACACGTGGACCCCTTCGGGAACTACCTCTTTCTGATCCCTGTTGACTTACTTCTTCTGTCATACTTGTTACCGAACAAGGTGGGGCTTGTTGCGTGCATACTTGGAAAACTGCGCCTTCTTTTCTTTTCCCCTCACTCTTTAATGGACCTAAATGTGAGCTTGTTTTCCCTGACCAGTGACCCTTGAAGTTTATGTTGTCGTTGACCCACCTCAACCTACCTTTGTTTGTTTTTTTTTTCCGTCCCTCCCCCAGCAACGCCTCTTCTTTCCAGGGGCTCTTAAGTGTCATCGTTTCTTGATTGTGCACCGTACTCTTTTTTTTTTTTTTAACTCCGGGGATCCCCTGCAGCCTGCCCACAAATCCGTGCTTACTCTGCCCTTTTCCCCCTTGTTAGTCTCCCTCCCGTTTTAGCCTGGATGGGAACGGTTACGGTCGTGATTTTCCTTTGTTCGTTGACGCTTTTCTTCATTGCTTTTTGATTGCCCCACCAGAAGGCACCAGCCTTCCCGTAATTCCCCTTCCCACTCTCCCTCATAGTGTGCCTCCATACGTGTACCCTAACAAAGTTCGTTGCCCCGGCGACCCCGACCCATTATATCTCTCCCTATTTGTAGATCCCCCAGTTGATGCAACCCCCCCCGTTCATGTATTGTCCGGAGTTTTTCTTGGTCCCATAGTTCCACCCCCCCCCTTCTCTCCTTTCCCATCCTCCTGGAGAGCGCTGTTGGTGGATTTGATGTGCCCCAATGGTTCCCACCTTTTTTTACATCTTCCCCTTACAGTTTTTTGAATCTGGGGGATCTATGCGCCGTTTTTTCTCGAAAACACCCTTCTTTGGGTTCCCTTTTCCCCCTCCCTTAGTTCTTTTTCCATCTGATGGAGGTCCCACTTTCTGATGGGGAGCGTGTTTTCCTCTTTTGTGGCTGTGTTGTTTTTTATCTCACCCCCTCCATGAAGACCACCAAGCCTTTTGTACGCCGTCGGATACCCTCCTTTTCGCGTTCCCCCCACTTTTGATTTTCTAATAACCTCTGAGACGAGAGTACCCTTTCTCTGTTGGAGTGTCTTTTTCGGCAGTTGCAACGTTTGCCAAATTGGTCCGTTGCTTTGCCTCCTTGAACGATGGCCATTTTTTCCCTGTCAACTACAGAAAGTGCCGTGGAGGAGGGCTTCCCCTCCCTCTGACCTTGAATGGTTCTTGTTCACGGATGTCACACATCAATAGCCGGGCAGGTTGATTTTTCAGTTGTAAAACCTTTCTCCCTTCTTTCCCCTACCTGTTTTTTGCTTTTTCCCCTTAAATGAGATTTTCTTAGGACCGTACCCCCCCGGGTCCTTCCGACGCCCGTGAGCTGTTTTCCTACATTTTCCCATCCTACCCCTCTACCGTTCCACATTTCTCTTGAGTAGTCACCCCTATTTCCAGTTCCCACGCGCAGAACCAGTCAATTTTTATGGAACCACCTGTCCAAATGCGTGTTCTTCCAGCTTGTGTCTTTGTGTGTTTTTTTGCCTGCCGATTCTGCCTTGATGGCCTCCACCGGACATCTGTCCTAACGGGCCCTTTACCTGTTGTTTTTTGTGTTTTGGAAACCGTGTCCACCCAAGCCGCCCCCTACCTTTCCTTCACCGACTTTCTTCCTTTGTTCAGGATTACTTTTGATGGGGCACATTTTTTGATCCTCGCCCCGCCACCCTGTTTCATTGGGTATCTGATTATTCCTTTGAGTCCCAGCAGGAGTGTTGGCTCTAATCTGGTTTGGTAAGTTTCTATCCCAATCCCTTCTTTCCCGCTACCGGCCCCTGACTTTTTATTGACTTATTCCTCCTCCCCAACACGGTGGAGTTAAGAACGCTCCCTGTGCCCTTTTCATGTTTTTCATTCCCCTTCGTTCAAACCTCATTGCTCGACCTTGGTTTGCCATCTGTGCCCCCCCTCCCATTCGGTTATGAGAATGGGTTTTTGGTCTACCTCCATCCTGTTTCGCCCTTTCGTTTGTTCCGGATTCGGGTTACTTCCCTGCTCCGAAAACGCACAGATTAGCAGTTGCTTATTCCTTACCTGAGTCTTTGAAGAACTTTGAATCGTTGTCTCTCCCCCCTCTGAGTTTTGCTCGAGGTATCTTCTTGCACAACGGTTATTTTTTTTTTGGACTTTTCCCTGTTGTCTTCACATCATATCTAACTTCATTTTCTGGACCGGTTTTTTTTCCCCCCCCCCTTGTTTGCTTCTAGTTTCCTTTGCTCGCTTTCTGGGCCCTTGGCTTGGAAAGTGTATTTTTTCCCCTTCGCATCCGTTACTGATTTCTCCTTTTAACTCGTTCGTTGTGTCTTCCCTGTTACTCCGTGTACTTGGAAACAAGTTCTCCTCGGGTCTCTGGCACCGACGATTACCAGTTACTTTTCTTGGAGGATGCTTATCCTTCTTCCACCAAAATTACACTCATTTTTCCTCCTTTTGAAAAAAACCGTTGCCGCGGCGGGCCTTTCCTGCTTTGCCCTTTTCATCCAATGGAATCAAACTTTCCCCCACCACCCTATATCGTGATTTTCATTCGTTGTATTTTTTTTTCTTCCTTTTTTTTTCTATCGTTGTACAACCAGGGTTTCATTTCCTTTTTACTTCTTTTTCCCAGTTTCTTTCAGCCCCGTCGCTGAGAAACTGGTTACCGTGTCTTCTCTGTCCCTTCTCGACGGGGTTTTGATGATCCTTTCCCCATTACTACATCCCTCCAGAAACGGACATGACCAGGTACGTTTTTCGAGATTTCTCGCTCTTCCAAGGGCACTGTTTTGGCAGGCTTTTACACTTTCACCTTAACGGATCCTTCCCACTTTTTTTTCGGCGTGACTCTTTCTCCCCACCCCCGGGGCCGAAAACGCTCTGCTAATAATTGGTCAGCCTTTTTTCCGTGGCATACGATTGCTATTCATTAGGCGGACCCACGTCCTATTGGTATTTCTTCCTAAAGTTAAAGCTTCACCTTCAGAGCATTTCCTCTTTTTTTTAAACCCGACCTCCTTTTCCTCTCCTTTTGGTCTAGCGTCGTGCTTTTCCCGCTTTCGCATCCCCCCCGGGCCCCCCCCAAACGTAGAGAGTGGAGTCCCCTCCAAGTCCCCACCTTTCCCTGCCCATTCGTTCTCCCTCGCCGTTTAGTTTTTCATCAAAATGGCCGGGGAAAGCCCTATGAAAACCTGGCAACCAGCCACTAGTCACTTAACACTCACCGTGTTTGTTCTGTTCTCTTTACCTCCCCTTTTCACCTCCCCTGTTTCGGTAGCGCAATTATTTTCCGAAAATTCCCTTTTAAACCACACCAGAATGAATCCTTCCCTCCACAAGTGTTGTTGTTTACCCCCTGCATGACTGCCTCTACCCAATCCTTTTTTTTTTTTCCTATTTCCCCTTTTCCTTCCCCAAATTATCTAACACTCGCCCATTTAGTGCGGACCCCGTTTCTTTTTCTTTCTTTGCTGTTGTTTGGTTGTTGTTTCTGCCCCTTCCCCCAACAGTTTTTTCCGTATTCTCTCCTTGTTTTTCCCTCGTCTTCCGTCGTTCGGATTCTCATACTACCCCTTATTTTTTTACCATTGTTTCCCCCAGCGGCCCTTGGGGTTTTTTCTCAGGTATCCCCGTGCGGTTTATTCCCCTTTTTGGTGCTGTTCCTTTTTTTTTCGTTGATCTACAGCTGTTTCCCCCTTCTTTTTCCCTCCCCCTCTTCCTTCGGACTCATTATAAGGCACTGTCGTCCTTTTGCCTGCTCCCCCTTCACATCCTTTGGACCCTTTTCCCATGTTTGCGCCTGTTTAAAAAGACCAGTGCCGTGGACACGTCGGTTTCTTTGGATGTTGCCTTTAATTTGCACGTCATCCCATGATTGCTTCTCTTATTCCAGCCACACGCCTTAGGTCTTTTTTTTCCCCGGGAGCGGCTTGCTTCCTTTAAGTGCCCCCCTCAACATGGCCAGAACATTTACTAACCAGCCTGCCTCAAACACTCTCCCCCCCTTATTCCTCCGCGCGTTATGGCACTCTCCCTCTCAAGGTTTGTTTTCTCCCAACGGTGCGAAGCGTGGACGGGTATGGTCCCGCCGTTTTACTTCCTTTCCGGTTTGTTCTTACTGCCCCACACAGTGATTCTGCCCTCCCGCTTTCCCATACCAACACGTGACTCAAATCCAGCAAGGTTCCCTTTAACTAACTTTGAAACTAACAAGTCGGTCACCTTTTCCCGACAAGCTTTAGTGCCCTTGTTTTTTTTCGCTTAACGTGCGAAGTTGTCGCTCAGGCTATGCAACAACAACACCCGTTTTTCCTTCTGGATTCCACTTCTTTTTTCTTGTTAAACCTGCCATTTTTTCAACCAAATCTATTTCGTCCCTCTTACGTTTTTGTTTTGTTGATTCTTCGAGTTTTGTACACCCTTTGGCTTGTTTGCCCATCCATCCGACACCAACGTACTTCCCTGCCCGTGTTGGTTGACCCCTTTTGGATCGGTACATCGTGGGCCCGTGTTCTTTTCCATCGTGAAACACTTGCCACCACATCTGTAGGTTTGTGGTCACGTTGCTTTTCTTCAAGTCTCTTTCGTGGTACCACTTAGGGATGGTCTCGTTTTTCCTCTGGGGGATTTTTCTTGCCGTTTTTTTTGTTTTCATTCACTCCCCCCCCCACCGCAATGGCCAAGGTACAAAAACCTGCCGTTCCCGGGCCCTCGACTCCCTCACGTGCAGTTTCCCCCCAATTGCTTCGTATTCTTCTTCCACGCGTAGCCGACCACAGTGTTCGCTTTGGTAGGCTGCGCTTGAGTTGTTTCCCCCCCCCCCGATTTGTTGCCCCTGAAGAGGGCAAATCCCCTCAGGTTTTCCAAAGGAACTCAAAGTTTTTGTCTGGACTTTTTTCCGTTTCGTCCACCCCCTTTCCCTTCTTCCACATTTTTTCATTTTCCCCTCTTTCTTGTAACAACTTCCCCCGAGAGGGTTTTCCTTGTCCTTCCCATAGTTTCCCAACTAATGTGTTCACAACTTTGTCAGCCCTTCACCCCTTCTCTTTTCCTTTCTCTTATCTACTTTTTTGGAAAAAGACCTGCCGTTTTATTACCTGAACATCTCCTCGCCAGTTCTCTCCTTTTTCTTTTTTTAACAGTCTCCAATCTAGCGTTCCCGTTCAAGATTTCCTTTATACCGATGCAGACCCCCGTGTCCCCCCAATATGGTGAGTTGTTTCCCCTCACCCAACTTTTCCCTTTGTCCCCCTCTTGTCTTTCTTGGACTGTTTTTGCAGATCCTGCCGTCGACCATGCACCCTTCCTTTCCTCCCTTTCGCCTTTCTTGTGCCTTGCCACTCCCCCCAGCAACCCCCTGACTGTTTTTTTACCGGCCCCCCCGAACCTGGTTTTTGTTTTTCCGTTTCTTTTGCCTTTTTTGGTTTACCCTCCACCCTCCCACCCTCCTTGTTTTCCGTTAACTTCCCTTTGCTTCTGCATGCTATTGTTCTTGAAGCGTTAGTGGCGCGCAGTCTGTCTTCTCTAGCCAGTTTGGGAAGATTTCTGGCAGTTTGCCCCACCTCGGCTTTCCATGCTGTTCACATGAGTTCCCCAATAGTTCTCGATGTTATTGTAGAGGACCGGA
>Ga0179593_1598683_pt1 | contig 15705 bp, 23 predicted proteins | sample CZODoug2_1_08_16_FD_185931 | JGI IMG/M metagenome (GOLD analysis project Ga0179593, IMG submission 185931) | Vadose zone soil fungal communities from Angelo Coast Range Reserve, California, USA - CZODoug2_1_08_16fungal (PacBio error correction) | ecosystem: Environmental > Terrestrial > Soil >... | reverse complement strand
TTGGACTTATCTCTTGTGCCATATTTTTTTTTCAGTCTCCCTCGCGTGTTACTTATCATATCGACGGGGAAACGGAATTTATGCCCCCGTGCTGTCAGGGCTGTGGTAACTCGAGTTTTTCCTTCTTCGGTCATAACCCTGTTCACCGCCGGGCTGGGTCGCCAACCCACCATTCTCGTGGCGTGTATCTGTTTTTTCCGTCAACAGACCCGAGTGTGAGTTTCTAATTGTCAGAACTACGGCGTTTCTCAAAGTCCTCACGGCATAGAATCTAGATGGTTTTTCTACCCGAACACCCCCACCCCACCCCCACGAGAAACAAGGCCCACGCCTAGCTTTTCCAGACACCGACGCGTTGCCCCCCTCTCTTCTTTTGCCCGTGTAACTGCCTTAATTTTTAATGATCATGAAGTGGATGCCTTCTCTTTTCTTCCTTCATTCCCCCTTCTTCAGATTCCCAGTAGTAGTTATTTTCCTCCCCCGAATTCAGTGAGAGGCTCCCTCCTGGCTTAGCTACTCTCCTCCATCCCCCCTCTTGTTCCCATTCCTTGATTTTATACCTTTCTTTTCCCAGGTATCTGAACCATGACCTTGCTGCATGGTTGAAGAGAAATCAAGCTCGCTCGCGAAATCCGCCTCCAGCCTACCGTGCCATTTCCTCTCCTCCCCCCCCCCTTCTTTCTTCCTCCGTTTTTCCTACCCCTTTTATGGATTTTCAATAAGTTGCTGGTCCGCTCCATTGCGCAGGATTGATCTTGATGGCATATTGGTCTTTGCATCGCAGTTTCTTTCCCCCCTCAGCGCGCTCCCAACCCATGCGAAGTCGGTTGACCCCGCTTGACTCTTTTCTCAAATATCCCCTTTTTACCTGATGGACATCGGCCACCTTTCCCCCTTCCCTCGTATCTCTCTGTTTCGCTTGGTGCTTTCTTTCTTCTAACTAGAAGAACACGTCCCGAATCATCCATGCTTGGCGGTTCCTTCCCCCCCTTTTCCTCGCTTCCTTGCTCTGCTCCTTATCTCCTGAGGGCTCGATACTCCGCTCCTGTTCTTTCGCCACGCCTCTCAAGGGCCTGTTACAGGAAAGCTCTATCCCTTGTCGCCTTTTTCTTCTCCCCTCCCCTTCTCCGTCTCCTTCGTGTTACTATTTCTCCCTTTTTTGGTCTGCCCGCGTCTATCTCTTTACACCTCTTTCTTCTGACCCTCTTCCCCCTGGATGAACATCATAGGCCGACTCCGTTTTACCTTGCCCCCACCTCTTCTTTTTTTTCCTGTCCATCATCCCTTTCCACTCTTTTCTCAGTCCTCACGGCGGTCGCAGGAAACGCTTTCCCCCCCCCCCCACTCTTTGTATGCATTATATCTCCAATCCCCCCTCTCGGAGTGGGGTTGGTACTTTTTTAGACTTTTTAAACCTGTTCACCCAGACGCTTACCCTTTTCCCCCCCCAATCGCTAAGGGGGGGTGGCATTTTTCCCTAGTCCCCCCCTGTATCCTTTCAGTTTCCCCCCCCGCGATGCCCATGACAACGCCCCGGAATGGGATTCTTCTCTTCCCTCCTACCCGAGTTTTCCGAGCTACTTTTAATCTCGCGGCGGAAACGCTACCTTCCTCAATTCTCCCTCTATGAAGATGTACTTTTCTCTAGCCTTCTTCTAGAGTCCTACTCTGACAAAAGTCCTCGCGAGAACCTTTTGACCCCGATCGTCCTATCGCGTTTTTAACTCCCTCCTTCAACCAGCTGAAGCAGTTTTGGTTCTGCTTGTGTACATTCTCTTGTTTTGGCATCTCCTCTCCGAAGGAACTCCGTCGCTCCCCCATTCTGTTTGTTTGACCGTCAGTCTCCTCCTGATGTTGTACCCTTTTCATATATTCTGCCACTTTGATAAATTTTTACCTGTGAAATGAGGATTACCGCTATCGAACCCAGGGTCTTCTTGTCTCTCTCTGTTCCACCGCTGCCAGTTACACAGGACCCCCTTTCTTTTCATCCCAGCAGACCGCCAATGAAAGATCATGAGCAGATGCTGGACCGACTCGCTCCTCTTCCCCTCCTCTATGGACTTTCGCCCCCGAAGCACTCCTCCTCCTTATGTTATTAGTCTTATTCCTTGTCCACTCCGCAAACAAAATCTGACGGAAACTCTGGCCGGTAAAACCGAACTTTTTTTCCCCCTTTTACAATGCCTTCTCTCTCTGTTAATACCCCCGTTTCGTCTTCTATCGAGATATTTCCTGGCATCACGGCCAGCTTTAACTTTACCGTGCCTTGTTTCAGCACTTTTTTTTTCTTCTACCCATTTACCGGAACATCTCCTCCTCACCTTTGCGCGTCGAAGTTCTAGAATCGTCGTCATTACTCGGAGGAAGTTAAAGCATTATCGATTTAATCTTACCCTTCTTCAAGCCTTAATCTAGATGCCTTTCTTTGCTCTCTTTGTGAGGGAGAAACGGCCCCCACGGACAGGCAACGGCAGTCTGAGATTCCGTCTCTCCCGCAGTCACCCTTCGGCCCGTTTTCTTTTCCTATTTTTCCCCGGCACAGTTTTTCCCCTGTTAGCATATATTCCACAAGGGTTCCAAAACTACAAACCTTAAACCACCCCCAATGACGGCCTGAGTCATTCTGTGCTCTTCTCTTCTATAGTTTTTTTTGCAATTCCCCCCTCCGCCTCTAGGCGTCTCCCCAGTGCGAGGGAGTTTTGATCCCTAGATAAACAAAGTTCTCCGTTGTGACCGGTTTTCTCTTGGTAGCTTCGTCGACGGTCTTCTCTCTTAAGCCCCTGCCTTAAACCCTATACAGATTCTGCGTTATCATTTGATGAAGGTGCTGGTGCAAGACCCTGCCCAAATTATCTCTTTTATCCCTTCCCTCTATTCGTACGCGCAGCCCTTCTTCCGCCTTTTTTGCGTGTTTTTTCTCCCCTCGAGCGACAACCTTACCGTTCCTGCACTTATCAAGAGTGACCATTGCCCCCCCCATCGTCTTTTTTCTCTCTGGTCTCCCCTTTCTCCTTGGCTCCGGCTCGATCCCCCACCCAAGCACCCACGCACGCGGATTTCTTCTCTCATTGATTCACATCTATGTGCTTTTTTCTCTTTTTTTCCTTCTTCCCCTTTCCCCTCAGTGCATTCCTCTACCACGTCGTGACGCTTGATTGATCCTACCCCCCCCCTCGCGATTTCTGACGTCGTGAGGCCCTCTTGATGGGCGGCCAATTTGAAGAAGATTTTTCCCCCCTCCATGGCCCCTTCGTACCACTCCCACCACCCATTGAAGCTCCACCCACCCCTACCCTCCCTTTCTTCTCCTCACCCACCTTCCCTCCCACCCCTCCCCCGTAACCTCGACTTCGGAGACTGTGCGGGCCTCTCCCTCTAACTTAGCTGCTGAGGAGAAGGGACACTTACTAGATTCTTTTTTCTTCCCAGTTTTCCTCGTTTATCCTCTCCACGCCCCCTCCGATGTGCATATCTAATCCCTGAGAACGGCCCGGTTTGCACTGCTCTTCATCTGCTTTTTGTTTCTCTCGGCTTTCTTTTATTAGCATCCGAGATCCAAAATTTTCGCCCGCGGATAGGGACGCGCATTAGCTTTTGGCCTATTTTACCCCTCCTATTTAAATTTTTAATCTTGGATCTAAACAAGAGTGTGTCCTATTAGCTTTGTGCGCGCTTTCTGAACCCCGTCTACTTTCTTCGCTGTCCTTTTCCCCCCCCTCTGCCATCCCCTCCTCACGATGCGCACGACACTCTTCCCCCCCACTTATTATGTCCCCACCCCCTAACCATATTCCGGCGGAAAGCACGCCCATGTTGGTAATTCCTTACATGGCCGTCCTTGCTAGATCTTCATTCATTGAGAGATCCTCTTTTTTCTATCACAATTAAACGACCCAAGCCCCTCCTGACGATCTTTTCCCTCCCTTCCTTTAAAACCACTGCCGATCTTCTCATAGGACCTGCTGTCGCGTCTTCGGAACAGAGGGATTGAACCCTCTCCTTTTAGCTGTACCCGCCCCCCGACCGCTAACTCATTCCTTTCTCTTGAAACCAGATTTGAAGGAATCAAGTCTATAGACTTGTTTTCTGCGCCTTCCTTCGATTCCAAAAACACGTTTCTCACTCCCTCTCCCTCCCCCCCCTTTCCGTAACGGAGGCCTCCTTTTGTCCCGTTCTCCTTCCTTTGGCATTTTGCTCCAACCATAGCGAGGATGCCTCTGTCCTGACTATGCGTGAACGGATTCAGGAACCCTTTCTCCTTACAAGCCCGTGTTGGGTTTCTCATACCCTGCGAAACTTTACGCAGACTATCATTTGCCTTTCGACACCCTTCCCCTGCGTTCCCAGTCCTTCTGACTACCCTTTGCCCCCCCAAGCGATTGACCCTTTCCGTACGAGCCTCTTCTCCGCCATATCAGCCCCCTTCGAGTGTGGTCTCGAGATTAATTTTCCCCAATGGCCATCCGAACTGAGTCCCTCCTTCTCTACTCCCCCCCTCTAATAATTTTTTGTTGTCTGCTCTATACCGTCTTGCCTCCTAGCTCCGCCTTTGAGCCTGAAGTAACCTTATCCGTGACCGGATTCAGTCTCGCATGGTCCCCCTGGAGCTTTCTGCACGCCGCTGACGGATCGGAACTTTCTCCCATACTGCTTTTTCGGAGTGGCCCAAGGACCTGGACTCTTCTTTTTTTTCGCAACCCCATCTGTTCTTTCGTAAATTTTATACGGTTTTTCGGACCCCTACCACGAACGGATGTTCTCCACCTTGGTCTAATTCCGGGTAAACATTTCGGCCCCGTCAGCTCGCTATTTTTCTTCTCGAAAGCCATTGCCACTCCCTTTCTTGATCCCCTTCGTCCGCCTTTTTATCTCCACTATGGAGTGAGCCGCTGAGGGCACCTACGCCTCACTTTTTCTCATGAGAAATGCCTCCGGTTCCCCCGACCGACGGCACTTTTTCCCTCTTATCATCACCAAGGGATGTTTTTTTGTTTCATTTTCTTCGCTTCTCCTGACCCTTTTCCCGAATTAATTGACCACTGGTGTTAACATCAATGGCTCTTGAGACATAGACGCCTCCAGAGGTAAGATGTCTCATAAGGCTCGGCTTGAGTTCCCCTTGACCGTTCTGCCCCCTTTCTTGCCAGTTCAACCCCATCTTCAACTTTCGAGTAACTGGGAGTAGACTCCGACATCGTATCAGCGACTACGGAACACTATCCTCCTTTCTCCCTCCTGATCTCCACCGTTTTGCCTGCGCCCTTGCATCGTTTTTATGATTCCATTTGTTTGAAAATGTCTTTCCGTAGCTTGCGTTTTCTTAATCGGTTTGTCTTTCTTCTGTTTGATTCCTTCAGACGGACTTTCATCTCTCTTCCCACCGTTTCTCTTGCCCTTCGGTACCCAACTGATCTGATTAAAAGATCTTCCCTGTGAAATTTTTATTTGACAGGTCCCACTCTTTCTTCATCTTCTATTTCTTCCTCCTCGACCTCCTCTTTTTCCTATTTTTGATCTCGTTATGAATAATACGAACCCAACGACATCAGTTTCAGAAGACAAGGATGAGCAGACTTTCCTTGAACCCAACCCCTGCCCGGGCGTTTGCTTTACCTATAGAGCTTGCTTGTAGGATCCAATTACCTTTATCGATGCATATAATTGCGTTTCCATGACCCCCCCCCCCAAGTGTCCTTCCTTGACAAGCTTCCTTTTCCTACCCAATCCTCATCCCTGCCTGAAATTTTTTGCTTGGCTCGCCGATATTCTCTCTCCTCGTTCGAACCATCACCGCGCCCCTCATACTCTTCGTCCGTTGGCTCTCCCCCACGAGTGTCGGCCTCACGAAAGATTGCACGGTGGTCTCTTTTTTCTCCCTTGGGTTCCGTTCATTGTCAAAGCTCATTCCCCCCCGCCGTGCTTTGCATCCCCCTTATCTCCTCCTCCGCGCGTCGTGTGCGTGGGAATGATTCGCCTTCACCCCCCTTCATAAGACCGCTGCGCCCCCCATCCTTGTTGGTCATGGTCACAGTGAAAATTTTCTGCGACCCTGGATTTTCCCGAGTCTCTTCCCCTGCCCTCTCTACGACTTTGACGCTTCAAGACCAGAGAACTTGCCAGCCTCATTCCTCGCTAATTGCCTACTAATTCGAAACCTCCTGACCCCCGGCATCAATCGAAGGAAGATGTATAGCGTTCTCTTAGCCGGGACAGCGTTCCTCCTCCTAAAACCCTTCCTCCGACCCTTTTCAACGCTCTTTTTATAGACCCCCGATCACCACGCACTCCTTCACTCCGCTGTTGGGATTTTTTCCTTTGTCCCCCTCTGCGCCCCTCTCCGATCCCCTTATTTCAATCGGCACCGCCATGTTTGGTTTTAAAGCTCGTGATGTTTCCCACACCTGGCCTAATTCGCCCTTTGCAGACCGCTGCTAATGCGGAACTAAAGGGTTCGCAGCCAGTTTTCGATCTCCGGGTCCCTTTCTCTCTTTAGTCCCCCTCCTCTCTTGTTTCCCTTTCTCTTCCTCCCCGCCGAATTCCGCCTCACTTGAATCTAGATCCGGCGGCCAGACCCGTAATAGTTTCCTCCTCTTTCACTGATGCCTTCGACCTCCGCATTAGCTCCCTTAGAAGTGTTTTTTGCGGATTCGATGTTTACATTGCCTTCGCCGCCCCCCCCCCACCGATTTGCCTCCAGAACTGGGCAGGTGTACCCCCTTCTCCCCGCTGTTTGGTAATTCCAAATTTTCCATTATCTCTCTCTTCTTTCCTCCCTTGTTGGGTTGATTCTCTATATTCTCCAATTTCCCCATGGAAAGCTTTTCTTTTAAGTGACCCCACATTCTGGCCGTCCCTTTCTTTAGTGGTGGGTCCGGAATTTTTCTCCAGTGCAACCTTTCATTCCTCCCCCCCTCGCGTCGTTATCCTGAGTCTTCTTTCCCCTTCGTCCCTGCGAATTTCACCTCCGTTCTCTACGGTCGCCTCCCGTCTCGAATCCTGGGCATGGAATCGGCTGGTTCTCCTCTACCTTGCAAACAATTGCTTTTTCCCTGAATCTCCTTTTTTTTTGCTCGCCCCCCTCTACCCGGGCGACCGTGGTCTGTTCAGAAGTGAACGGAACGTCTTGCAAAATTGCTCCTATCCTCCCTTGTTTGCCCCCCCCACAATGCTTCCAACACCAAAAATGCGGAGCTGAGGTAAGGTCGGTCACCTGCCCCCTATCGTCATAGATTTTTGGACCCCCCACCCCATACGCTACTCTTCTATACTCTTGGTCCCCTTCGTGGTGACTCTCTTATCACCACCCCCCCCACCCCCTTGTTGACAAAGGTTAGCGTCAGTTTGTAGTCTCTTATTTGACGATGCCTGACCCAGACATTATTAGTCCAAAGATCCTCTTATAGGTCGAATGATGACGGTGCGCGTTTCCTGACTGCTCCTTCCCCCACTTTTCGCAGCTGATTCTCAGCATCCATAGTTTCGATGCCCACTCGAAATCATTGCTCCTTTCGTGCATGGCTACTGGCGCGAAAACTTCCCTCTGCCTTATTTCGTGAACATCCTCACCCCCCTCTATTCTTGAAGAGGGTCTTCCTGCATATTGTAAATCTTCCTCTTACACCCCCCAATCCGACCGCCTCTTTATTCTCTTTAATTAGATCCGCGCATTTTGCTTTTACTTTCTCCGCCCCTTCCTCAACAGCCCGTGCTAAGCCTAGTCCCCTAGTGACTTTTGATGACTTGACCACCTATTTTTTCCATGTGAGCCAAAGTCGCTCCGGCCTTTCTGCAGTTCTCAATGTTATGTTTCGCGACCGATTCTCACAGTATCCTTCCGAAACACCCTCTCCTCTAAACTCGACCTTCTATCCGGTTCTTAGAAGATATCCTGATTTTTCTTAGTATCATGATAACTTCCTTTATCTTCGTTCGAGACCCGTATTTCGATATCTCCATCCCCCCTATGGATAATATCCCTCCCCAGAATTGACTCCAATGGTTTTCCCGAACGATTAGCCATCATTGCTGCCGACGGAGGTATTTTCTTTCTTAGGCCCCCCTCCCCTATTCCCACGCGCCAAGATATGTCCCGGTCTACTCTATCATTTATTGAATATTTGGCCCCCTTCTTCCCAACATCTTTCTTCTCCCGGGTTCATCATATTTGAATATACATAATCGTTTGGTTCCATGTTCCCTTCTTGATTCCTCCTCTTCTCGTCCCCGTCCTTATTGAATCGGCAACAGACACCATACCCTCACGAGAAAGGAATGCGAACGCATTTATTCACAACTGATTGACCTCCATCACCACCCCTCTTCCCGTCTTCCGCCCGCCGGTGGCCTCGCCTGACATGGTCTCCCTTTTTATGGATGACTGCTTTTTTCTTCTTAGATCCTATGTCATTAGTTGAATTTCCCCCCTTGCCCTGCAATTTGCCCACTCTTTGCCGATACCTTTTCCCCCCTCCTTTCGAAACTAAAGCCGATCGGACTCTATAGGACCCTTTGTGTCGTATCTTACGCAGGCGCCCCCGTCTTTTTTCAACCCTCCTCCATTCCCGTTCTTTCCAGACACCTTTCCTGCATACTCCTTTCTCGGCCCCCAATTTCCCTTCATAGATGATATTTTGTTTCTCTCTTTCATTTCCCTTTCACCCTGTGAAGTTTTCCGTTCCAAGGCCCAGAGGAACCCTTTCCCTCCTTGGAGATACCCACAGTTCTCATCAACTAGGGAGGCCGTGCACCGCGTTTTCCCTTGATTTCCCCCTTACACCCATCTTGCGAGATGATCCCCCTCGCGCCCCTGCGTTGACCCCGTGTTTAAGGCCACGGGGCCTTCAATCCGGACGTGGCCCTTGTCCCCTCCACTCTGAACCTCTAAGTATGTCAATATCTGTTGTTGGCGCCACATCACGTTTTTTTCCCAGTTTTTTCCCTCTCGGCACCCTTCTTACCCCCAATTCCGCACTGTTCGGGCTGTCTCAATCTCTTTTTTCCCTCTCGAGATGATCGGTCACGCTCATCGTACTTCCGCACAATGGCACGATCTCAAGATGACCAAATTTCTTTTCTCTCTTTCTTCCTCCGTACAGTTGTTTTCTATCTATCGTTGGACTGTCTTTCATTTACGATATTTGGACCCATTTGCTAATAGTCCCTGAGAGTTCCCCCCCCCCTGCTTTCCTGCTCCGGGAACCCTTACGATTTCTGATCCCCTCGGTCTCCTCTGGCATGTGGTTTTTCTCCTCTCTCCGTTGGTCCGGCGTAGGCACCCTCCCCCCTGTGACCCTCTTGATGGTCGCCAAAACCGTAGTGTCGGACTTTTTCCTGTTGGTCGTCGCCCCATACAACCCATCTGGATGTCCGGTCTCCATGTTTGCCCTTAACTCGGTTAACACTAGATCGGCATCGCTTCTCCTGATGGTTCTCGCGAATCCATTCCACCGCCATTCTCTTTGAAGACCCCTCTTCGTAGCGTGCAGCTCCCAAGATGACTTTCCCTCCCCGTTCCTTGAACCCCTCCTCTTCCTTTTTCACCTTGCCTCCATTAATTTTCTTCTACTTAATAGCTTGAGCTCTCCATGTCCTGTGTGGCCGTAGTAGTAGCCTTAGTTTTTCTACCTTCCTGCACTGGACGTTCTCTTTTGTGCCACCCCTTCTGGCGCTTTCTATAAGCCATTTTCTTCTAGTGAGAAGTCTCTTTTTTCTGAGTTTCCTCTCCGGGTCTCTTCCCATTCCTCGTGCAACAATATGCCCCCTTCTTTTCCATTTGTGAAGAGCAAGTCTTCCCTCTTCTCTCTCAAAACCGCTCCCTCCAGCCCTTGATCCATGCCTTCTCCCTTTGTTTTCTTCCCCTCGGCATCTGTTTTTGGTATCATTGATTCCCATAAGTTGTGTGAGCTTCTGCGCCTTCGCTTCGTTTTTCCTTTTCTTTCTCCTCGAAGGACGGGGACTGTGTTTCGACTCGTGCGAAACAACCCTGTTCCCCCCTCCTCTGGACCCAAAGTTTCTCCTTTCCCTTCTTGTGTAATATTATGGACCATGCAAATAGCTCCTTCATGCCCCGTAGCCCGATCCGCGCGTGGAGCTTTTTAGATATTCTGATGCCTCAGAAGAAAAATAACGACCGTCCCTCCTCCCCCAGTGCGGACTCAGGTCAAGTGAAACCTGTTTTTCTTGGTGCGGGCCCCGAGATCCCTTTTGATTTCGCTTTTCTTTGCGAAAGAAAGAAGGCCGTTTTTCCTCTGTATCTCTTCTCTCTTCTGCGACCCTCCATAAAGGCCTGTTTCTTCTTTTTAGGCGCCGCCATCGAGTTTTTCATCCTCTCCCTGACCCAGAAGCTTCGCCTTTTCCTATGTGTGACATTACCCCTGTGGTTCTCTTCTGATTAGGAGTCCAGCTCTTTATCCCCTCAAATCCTGTTTCTTAGTCCTCCATGTCAGACAACCCCCCGCCTCCCCAGCGTCAAGTGGGCTACCGGCCACAGTATCTTTTGTCCTTCATTACGAAATTCTTTCCTGTGCGGGCTATGCCTTCTCCTTCGCCCACGTTGAAGTCCCACCGTGCTCCCCATCACCAATCATCGTCTTCACTCACGTATCTCCCTTATCCGCTGCTTGCCGTGTGGTTCGTGCTAACCTACCAGTGTAAACATGCAATCTTCCGAACCCGCGTCTTCCTCATCTCTCGGTTCGGACATTGTCCTATGTACCCATTGCTATTTTTAGTCTTCTCTACAGCGACAGCACCCGCGAGCAACCGCCCTTTTCTTTGACTTTCCCCTCCCCATCCGTATTGTGGCAGAGCTTATCGCTAATTGCGTGTTCAGACCCTGCTACCCCGGCCCTTCCAATTATCCCGAGAATCGTATAGGGTCCTCGTTAGCGTTCTTAATTTGATGACTACTCTCAACCCCAATGTCTCGACTTACCCCTTTCACCCCTGCTGTTTTTTTTTAGACTCTCCCCAGTCCTAAGCCAACTGTATCGCTCTTTCTTCTGTGACCCTTTTCCCTCGCATGCGAACCTCGTCCTACGCCTGCCATAAGGATCACCTCCATTTTCTTCGGATTCCTTCCTTCTTTTGTTTCCCCAAGGTCCCACCCCCTATATCGCATATTTGCCACTTCCCTCTTCCTTGAAATCTTCACATACACGTTTTCGCTGGTGATTCTTTCTCTCTCCGGTTGCATTGAAGTTCCCCCTTTGGTTTCCCTTGTGTCGTCCCCTCAGACCTTCTCCCACGCGCATCGAGTGATACCGTCTTGCGACTCAATCGCGTAAGGACTTTCACGTGCGTTCCTCAGCTAGAGCACTTCTCTGACTTTCCTTCTCCCCCCTATGGTTGACTTGAAATTAGTTCCCCAACACAGCTGCAGGAAAGCCGCGGTAAAGGGAAAACGATTGACCGTTTTTTTGAAAGGAAACTTTCCCCCCCAGCCTTCTGCTCCTTTTTCCCTTACGTGTGTCTTGTCTCTCTCAGGGTTTGTCCGTTTTTTTCTGTCTTGTGTTTCTTTGCTTGTTTTAAGGCAATTCCCCTTCTCTTTGGTCATCAATCTTTTGCCTTAATGTGTGGGGATTCCTTAGCATTTTCCCCCGCATATCTCCCTCCCCGAGTTCTCCGTGCTCGAGAGTTTCAGTCTCTACTTTCCCCGCTTCTCTTTACCCCCCGGTGAATAAGGGATCGCAGCGTCGTCCTTGAATCTTTGGTCTTTCTTCTCCATGGTCCCCCCCCCCTTAAGTTTTGGTCACGGAAGTAGACATGGTAGTACCTCTCCCCTTTGGCTGAGAAATCTTTTGGCGTCCTATTTCCCTTCAAAGGTATGCACTTTCCCATTTCCATTTCCCACATCCCCATTTTTTAAACCCCCCCACTCCTTCGCCCCTTAGGTCCCGTTACGGAGATGCGCCGCCGAGGGGTTTGACCCTTCCCCCCCTCCAACGCGCGGCGTTTTTCAGTTCGTTGTATTTTGTCTGTTTTTCTTTATGTCGATCCCCCTCTCGGGGTTCCCCTTGCGCTGTCAGGTGGCGTATTCTCCTTCTTCACGGCTCTCAGAGAATCTCCCCAGCTCTTGTATACTCTCTGCCGTTCCTTTCGACCTCAGCCCCGAAATCTCGCTGATTCTTCCCTCCTAGGTCTCTGAAGGCAAGCAAATTCTGTCTTTTGTGGATTAGGGCTTCCACGTCTGCCAGCATTCTTACCAGCCGACCCCTGCAACCCCCCCCCGCTGACCTGTGTACGCGCTGCCTACAGCAGACACATCGCGTGAACGACGTCGTCATACACACGCCCCCCCCCCCCGCCCCAGCGCGGTGATTTCTCCTTCTTATCAGGCGATTTTTTCGGTTAGGCTTCTTCCCCTTCAAAAGACCTTTGCCCTCTTCCGAGTAAAGCGGTCTTCTGCCCCCTCCCCCCTTCTTGTGGAAGGCCACGTGAGCCTATGGCAGCTATTGTCCTACTGTTCGCAATCAAACTATTCTCAACTGAGCTAGCGCGAGCCCCCCTTTCTCTCCGTCACTCGAATTCTTCGTTCTGTGAGGCTCCTCCTACTCCACCACCCCTTTTCGATTTATTCTCGTACAGCCCAGGAGTTCGCGACTCCGGAGCTCTCCCTCCCCTCCCTAGAATCAGATGCCGCCCATCCCTCCCTCTGTTTTTCATGAAGCATTCCTCTAATTGAAGCTTCCTTCTTTCTTTTTTCTCTTAGTGCATACCTTTCTAAAAGAGTCCCCCCTCCCTGTCTTTATGCTTCATGTAGTCTGCCTGCCCTATCTCCACTAAATTTTACACTTTTAAACACCTTTGCATCCAAATACCCACTGGGAACTACTTCTCCCTTTTTGCGCCCTCGAACACTTCACTCGTTGAAACACTGATGGCCACACTTGCATTGTCTCCTCCATTATCAACCCCCCATGATTTCTCCCCATACACAACGATCTAGGCAAGCAAGACTTTTTCTATTCTTCGGCTAGTCGGTTCGGACTCTTATTTTTCTCCCTAGACGTTCTGCATCGTTCCCCCCCCGTACTCCCTTTACATATTTGGTTGAAAGATCGGTCAAACGCAGTCCTCCCCTCCTCCGCTCATGATCCCCACGCGCAATCGGATGTCGTCTGATTACGCTTCCCCGGATCTTTCAAAAACCTTTCCCCGACCCCTCCCCTCTTCTCAACACCGGTTCACTACCCCGGTCGAGAGGCCCCCCAGGCTGTTCATTCTACTTACCTGCCACAGAGACCGCCAGTTCTCATTCTTTTTTTGACTCAAAAGGAAGGTTTCCCGTCAAGTAGCAGGAATAATCTTCTTACGACTTCCTTCCTTCCGCGTTCCCCCCCCCGTCACCCTCGACTGGTGTCGCTTCTCTCTCCATCTGAGTGTCGATGCCTCCGGCCTCGTTTGGACCCCCCTTTCGACATTCCGACTTCCCCTCCTCTCGTGGCGTCACCCGCCCCAGAAACTTACGCCGGAATCATGTTTTTGAGAAACTCCCCCCGGCGGTTTTGTACTACCTCCGTACCGCACTCCCCCCCTCCGAAGACCTCGCTTGCAAATAGCCGTCCCCCCTTTCTTGACATTAACGCCAGCTACTACCTCTGGAAACTGCTCAAAGACCCCCTCAAGTCTTTAAGACTTATATATATTTCCTAAATCCTCCATCTTTTATAGAGATGACTTTATGGAAGATTTTCGATTTGGCTGCTTTTCGGCAGTCTCCTCTCTGAGTCTATCCCTCTTCCAGTAGACTTTTACCTTCTCTGTATGACATCAACCAGCTTCTTTCAAATTTCGGTGAAAATCTTCCCTTCTTTCACTCTTTTCCCCTTTCACTGTTACCCTCTGGTCTTGGTCGAACACCCTCCTTTAAGTCAACTGTAATAGGTTTCTGAACCTACCAGATATCCTCCGGGCGTCTCCCCCTTTCCTGATTCCTTTCAACTAATCTCGGAATACACCGCAGTCCCCCTTCCCTCTTGTTCTAGCTTTTCAACAGACTCTATCACTTTCTCGACCGTCCGCATTTTTTTTCCAAAAGATCTGTTTTCTCGTTCCGGGAGAACACTTCCATTCTTCAGCCAGACTTCTTTATTCACCTCGCTGATCTTTGTCCCAGTGTCCTCTGTTATCTTTTTCTCCCTCTCCTTTCGACCGTAATTTTCGGTTAAAGGTGCCGCCTCCGACTACCAGTTTTTCCTCTGCAATGATCTGCTTGGTCTCTCTTCTACCCAGTTCTCGTCCCCGCCGTGCCCAATTACACGGTGGGCCGAGCAATCTCGACCTTTCCCCAACCTATTCTCCCCAAGCCGCTGTTCAACCTTTCCAGATGCAAAGGCTATTTTGGCCAGGTGGTCTGACTCAATCCTTCTTAAGATGACCATTTTCTCCCTTTTGGCATCCCCTTTTCCTTTTGCCGAGTTAGACGGACTGTGTTTGCTGAGACGCTAACCCCCCCCTGTTCTTTCAGTTCAAGAGGGACCCCACCCTCGTTGCTTTAATGATTAAGATTATCCTTCTCCCTTTTTTTCTTCAATCTGCCCCTGGATCTTACTTCCTCTTCTTCTACCTAGAGCGTGGCGCTCTGGAGTAGCTCACTAAGACTAAAATAAAAGTAGCTCCCTCGGGTTCCTCGCGTTGTGGCAAACTTTTTCCGGGGTTCGATTATTCTTGGGGGAGTGGATACCGCCCCTTCTTTTCTGAGATCCTATACGTCTTCCCTTTCAGGCCCTCCACGATACGGGAGAGTTCCCCCCTTTTTGCACCTCAAGAGTCTGTTATGACCTTGTTGTGTATACTCGTTCCCTCCTTTCCCCCTCATCGTCGTCCTACTTTTGATATCGCCCCGACGGTTTTTCCGCAAGCTGGAAGCAGTGGAGAGGGATATCCCCCTTCGTTCCCCCCCCCCCCCCCCCCCGACCCGCGTCTCCCATCCCTCCCCCCACTCCCTCCGTGTCAAGGAGAACTCCTTAGGTGTGGCGTGGTAACCCTCAGTTAAACAATGCATGATTCCCCTCTTTTGTAAACCACTTTTTCATCGGAACTCTTAACATGCTGCGGCCCCTACGCGCTTTTCTGAAGCTCCTCTTGCTTTCTACCTGGTTGAGCATTGCGAGTCCTTTCAAGCGTCCCCCAATTAGACGAAAAAAGCTGCCCCGTTGGCGGCTAGCCTTCTTCAGAGTAACCTCCCTGACAGTTCAATTTTCCCCTATCTTTTAGACGATCAAGAAATACTGCTGATCCGAGGGTTATGCCCCTCTTCGAATAGGGGGGGCGATGACCGTACCCCTTCCGTTGCCTCGGTTGTCGAGCTTCCTTTCTTGGAACTGGCCCTATATGTCGCGTTTTTTTGTTTCTAAGAGAGGTCGCGTCCCCCCTTTTGACTGAGCGCTTCCATTGTTCTTTCCAAGGGTTCCCTCTCAATACACGAGAATTTTTGGTCACTAGAGCGACTTGGGAACCACCTTGCCCCCCTCCCCCATCGATCTGCCGGAAGAAGACGCTTTTTTCCTGGTTCTTCAGCACCCCTCTCTCAGGATGTTATTTCTTCCTTACCGCGAGGCGCCGCCAACCCCACCACCGCGGCCTTAGAAAAGGCGGCAATTCGCGCCACTGTGTCACATTTTTTTTCCCTTTGAAAAGAATCCACTTTTGCCAACATGAGATATGGCGTATTCCGTTGTCTGCTGGTTCTTCCTCCTCTCA
>Ga0179593_1475625_pt1 | contig 15706 bp, 15 predicted proteins | sample CZODoug2_1_08_16_FD_185931 | JGI IMG/M metagenome (GOLD analysis project Ga0179593, IMG submission 185931) | Vadose zone soil fungal communities from Angelo Coast Range Reserve, California, USA - CZODoug2_1_08_16fungal (PacBio error correction) | ecosystem: Environmental > Terrestrial > Soil >... | reverse complement strand
GCTCCCGCCGCCCCGATTTCTTTTTTCAACCCTGGTCATTTCTTTTTTCGAAAGCGGTTGCCCCATGCTTCAGCGATTCGTTCCGGATGAGCTCATCCATTCATTTTCTTCTCTGGTTTTTGTCGTGCGCGTAAGCTGAGTGTGGACGCCTTTGACTCCCCGTTTCGTTGTTTTTTTTAGCGTTAACAATTGAAGTTCTTTCCCTTTGAGTTGGGATGTATTTTCTAGTGACCCCCCTCTAATTGTCTTACCCCCATCAGGTGAACTGGCTCCATTACTCGCTCTCCCATCTTTTTTGACCGTTTTACGTTATTTGTTTCCATCCTATGGTTTCTATTGTTTTTTTTTCGTTCCTCGGTTCCAAAACCTGGGGCCCTGCCCGCGAAGTCCCACCCACCCCGTTCCCGTGTCCACCACGGCCTTTTTTTTTTTTGACCAAAGACAGATTTGCCTTTTTTCCTTCACATCCCGAGATCTCATCCAATTTCAGGAGAGCCTCCTTCCTCCTGTCCGGCGCAATTGCTTTGAGCATTAAAGTCCTTTCTGTCCCTGAAACAAACTCCCAGCACCAGTCCTTGCGCTCTCCCGTCTTTCCAAAGTTACCTTCCCATTCCCTTTTTTTCCGGTTCCTTGAGCTTCTTGAGCTAGCCTTGGCCTGCCTGGCTGGAGTTGACAGGTTTTCCTGGGTGCCTTTTTACCGAGGCTCTAGACACGTACTTCTGCTTTTTTAGTTCAATTCCTCCGTCTTCCCCCAATGAGCTTTTTTCCAACCACGAGTTTCTGTCTTCCCCGCGGATCCTACTGGCCTTTTCAAACTCCTCCCTCCGTCCCCCCGCTTCAATTGTTGGCGAAACTGTAAGCGCGACCCTTGCGTAAACAAACAGGATTTCGTGAAACTCTCTTTGGCACCCAAATCGGTTAAAAGATTCCTGCCTGTCGAGAGGGGTTCTTTTTGGTGGGGGTGGATGAGCTGTAGGTTGTTTAAGTGATCTTTTCCGGCTGCCCGGGTATTTTCGCTTTCCCCACGCTCGACACCGCGAGCTTTCCTTGTTTATCCCAGCTCCGAGCTCCGTGATTCTCTTGATTAGGTATCAAAATGTCCTTTTTCTTTATCCCGGAATTTTGCGGCTAGTTTTTTTGCTCCACCAGCCTGACAGCCTCGGTTGACCCTTTCAAAAGTTTCAATTTCGTCCCGACCCCCGATTCCATTGACCACCCGACCGGTATCATCCCAGTACTCCCCTACTCCCTTTCTCCCGTGTTCCCTGTGCCATCTCTTGCACCTCGCGCCCTTTCATCGATCATCGTCTTCCTCAGGAAACCTTTCCCCTCTTCTCGCGAAACGGCTGCTAAATCTGTATGATGCTGATTCTCGATTAAGGCATTTTGACGTTCTTCCCATAAGAATTCTTCGCGCTCACGGCTGCTCTTTGTTTCCCCCCCCTGAATTACTCATGGAAGTTCTCCGATTACGCTTTTTCGGCGCGGCTTTTCTTCCCAATTTCTCTTCTTTTCGTGAATCCTCCCCGCACCCGTAGGCTGCTTTCTCAGCGAGTCCCCAGCATTTTCCCTCGTTTAAGCTTTCCCGTACATCGAACGCCTCCTCCCGAGGTATGCTTCTCATTCTTATCCCGTCTTCCCCTCTTTAAAACAGAAAGCGTTATTCCCGCCGACGTGCTCGTCCCACCGGAATCTCTTTGGCTGGACCTTCCCTCCCGTTATTCCAACATTTCCACCCTTTCTTTGGGTAGTGTGAAAAGGTCGTTAACTGTTCTTGCCTTCATTTCCGTCACGCAACGATCTGGTCCTTTGATTGGCGTCATTTTCCTTTTTCTTTCTCATTTTGCGGTAATCAGCGCCCCCAAACTCCCCCATTCTTTCGGGTTGCTGTCCTGTGCTCCCAAAGTTCATTCCCCTCTCTCCAGGCGGACCCTTCCTGGTTTTTTCGGGCAGATATTGCCGTAGTCCTACCCTGAGTTACGCACGTATTAAACGACTCGTTCCGCCCTAATTGCCGCCCTCCCTAAGTTTTCTGGCATAGGACCCTCCTTAATCTCTTTCCTTGAGAGAATCCCGGTTCAAAAAGGACTTTTTGCGGACTATGACCTTTCCTTTCTGGACGCCCCATTCTAAAGACCCATTAACTATGCTAGTTCGCCGGTCCGCAGCGGTCGTGGCTGTCAACTGAGAGCCCCAACCTTCAAGCTCGACGGAATTTGAACGCCCGGGCCCTTAGAAGTTTTTACTTTTCTTTCGCCCTTGCTCTTTGATTGGCTTGCAATCTTTGCAGCCACAATAGTTTTGCGTCAATCCCGGCTAACACAATTGTTTTAATCCCGTGCGTCTCACCATTTGCGATCCCTTGCTGGCCTTTGCTTTGCCCGATAAGATTGCTTTGTAATGAAATGATTCTTTTGTCGCATAGGGGTCGAGTAGCACGACTAACTCTCCCGTTGCGTAGTTTCTCCAATTCCCCGCTGCTTTCGGCCCCGTTCGCTTTTGCTGCGGCTGCAGTAGCAGGCCCGAGTCTTTTTTAATCTCATTCAGTTTTGTTTTTTCGCCTTTACTTTTGGTTTTCTTGTCAGACGCGAAGGCGTTCCCGGTGACGATCTTCATTTCAAGACCTCCAGAGTCATTCTTGTCCGTCTCTCCCTATGACTCCCCCCCCCCCTACTCAATGTTCTCTTCCGATACCCGATATCTGGCAAGCCATACCCCTGCCCAGAAAAGGGCCCCCTGGCAACCTTTTTACTTTCCGGTTCGTCCTGTTTAGCATGACAATCCCTTTTTTTTCCCTGACCCCCAGATTGTGCTGCTCCCCCTTTTTTGTCCGCCGTTATTCATTCACATGTGCGATCTGAAATCGTGCCCCACCCCTCTCTATTGGCGCAAAAACCCCTTTTTCCCAGTCTCCCCTTACAGTAATATAGCGCGGGTTTTGCTTAGTCCTCTTCCCTCTCCTCCGCCCACTCTCGGGTCATGAACTAGCTAGTGTTTGAAGTATGTTTTTTTTGAACTTCCTGGGTTTTTCTTCCCGACTTATCTTCATTGTCCCCACCTGGCTTTGCCCGTCGGTATTCTATCATCAGATCGTACTTTCCATTTTGTCCTTTCCGTTTTGTTTTCTGAGGAAGTAGGTATGTTCCCTGTCTTTCCTAACAGCTAGTTGATAGGTTCTCTCGGACCCTACTTAAAACGCTGCGTTTTGGGCTCTATTATCACAGTTCCAGCACACCCTCGGACCTGGGCATTGCTACTTTGTTTTGAGTCATATGATTCTCTTATAGTTTTAATTACATCAATCGTCTCCCCTTTTCGATCCGTGGACTTAGCTTAATGTAAGACTCTGACCTTAGCACTCAATAATACGAGCTTTTACCCGTGTGGCTGGCCGTATTTCCTCTAGTCCGCTCAGTTCCTATATTAATGTTTGTCCGATTCCCCCTCCTTCTTCCCTGTCTTGTTCTGGGTTCTTTTTTTCCGACGCTTTGTACTTCATGCGTTTTCTCTAACGGTACCTCTAGTGCCTGCTGTTTCTCTACTCTTTGCTCCAAGCACTAGGGCTACGGTTTGGAGGATGCCCCATCCAAAAATTGTGATATTCGTTTTTTGAGGCTCCCCAGTGCTCCCCTTTCTCCGAAACCCTACAGGCGGTACGCATTGAACACTTGTCCTTGGAATTCCTACACTGGATTGCACGCCTTATGTTCTTTCCCCTTATACTTCTTGGGTCTAACATCGTCTCCTCCTTTTCGGCTTCTGTAGCCTTTTCCCCCAGTCGTTAGAGGCAGAGTTAGCGATCATCCGAGGCATTTTGTCCTGTTCTCGTTTCCCGCACCACGGTATGGGTACCGCCGGTCTTGATTGACGTCTTGGCGTGTTACTGTTCCCCGGGTCTTTACCCCAGTAACCCCCTCATGTGATTCAGTGGTGTGACTCATTTGCGTCGGTTAACACCCCCTTTTTAGTCCCTCTAAGTTCCCTTTATCCCTCACGGAGCGCGTGTTCCTTTATTTGGCAAGATTGCACCTTATCCCCCCCCATCCATTACCCTTCAAGACTTGAGTATGGTTTACCCCCCTTACCGTCTCTAAGCAGATTTCGTCCCATATTGTTTTCCAGCAAGTCGCTATACCCGGCCCTCGCCCTCAGAGAATTCCCTATCTCCTATCACATCGTTCTTGACATTCTCCCCCTTGCATCTTCTGTTGCCCCTCGATTTCCTGATGTCCCATCCTTGCAGTCTCCCTCTCTAAATTTTCGCCCCAACGTCCCCACTTCAATCTGCTTTCTGTTTGTCCCCTTAATTTCCTGCTCCAGCAGGTCCCACTCGTTTCACTCTGTCTTGCTAACCGCTCATTTGAGAGCATTACTCCCCTTCCTTATTCTCCGCTTTTTGAAGGCTCGCGGTAAAATGCCAGTGCCGACCGTCCCTCTCTTACCCCTGACGGGTGGGGTGGGGGTGGTTGGGGTTTTTTTTGGGGGGGGGGTGTCGAATTGCAAGAAGTTTTTATCCTCCCAAGAAGATCGTGCGCGAATTTCCTTGTGTCTATTCGCCCACCTTGTGATACGCGTGATGATCTGGTGTTCGTCCTCTGCGTTCGAGAAAGGTATTTTCCCCTCCCTGGCGTCTTTGCGCGGCCGAGCCTTATTGACATTTCTGCTTCTTTCGAAGTGAAAGCACGTACCCAAGTTTTTTCTGTTTCACCCAAACGGCTTGTCCTACGGGAAATACCTGTTTTTTTTTATCCACCCGTTGTTTTTTCCACTTTTTTTTACGACGTCTCCACCCCCAAAATAGCATCGGGATCGCTCCTTATATACGCACCACCAACACAGATGAGAAAACGTCCTCATTATAATGGGCCAGGCACCCCTGCTTCCCCATATGAGATGTGTTCCCTTCGGTACAACTACACTCAATCACTGTCGATCCGCTGACACGGCCCCGAGACCTCTTTTTTGCCGTGGTCACATGCGCCGGTACCCCACCACGAGAGAACCTCGGTGAGAGAAATCTGTTCCCTTCCTGCGAGCGCTTGCCAGTCCCCCTCGGTCCTTTCCCCACGGTAGACCTTAACGGTTTTCTCCTCTGTCCGTTCGGGAGTTTCCTTTCCTCTGTTGGTTCGAGACTATCATGAGACAACCGACCCTCTATGCTAAACCTTCATTTCCTTCCTATTTTGGAGTCCCTCTCCTTCTCTTCTTTTTTTCCCTGGATTTTAGTTTTACCATCTATGTTTTTTCCCTTCCTCCGTACATGTTTACGTTTGTCACAAGCTTTTGATTTCCTGTGAGGATTCCTCCCACGAGGATTGCTTTTTGGTGCTTTTGTAGTGAACCCCCTTCTCCTCTGGTTTACTCACTTCTGCCTCCTTGAGCAGGGTTTAGAGAGGACTTCAACGTTTTTTTTCGTTTTCTTCTTTTTTTTTTTACCCGCGCCCTCTCCCTAGTCTTATCCTGTAGTTTGTGGTGCGTGGCCTTCCTTCACAAAACGTTCCCTCACATTCACTTCCTTGAATCAAAAACGGTAGTTCACGTCTTCCCAATTCCCCCTTGGTTGTTTGTGACCTACGCCCCGTGGTAAGTGAATTCTCGTCCCCTTTTTCTCGCCTCGTCTTTCTGTCACAGTCTTTCTCCCCCCCCCCCCGCGCCCCATTGCCTGTCGAACTTACCCGTATGTCTTCAGTCTGATCTCCGTCCTCACTTGAGCGTGAAAAGTTTCTATGTCTTCTCCAAGGCCACTTCAGGCCGCTTACGTGCTTCTTGTCGTATGGGTCTGGCCTCCTTTTTCATCTGACATGTCTTGACTCATTTTAAATCGTTGAGCTTAGAAAGATACTTTTTACAGTTTTTAGTCGCCCTTCCTTTCTGCAACTAATGAGATTTTTCCCCCCCCCACTCGTTAATCTGGCACTTTCCTTGCCAATTCTTGAAACGATGTCCCGATTCCCTTTTTTAGTGGTGCGTTCTTGTAAGGATACCGTCTTTTACCACACAGGAGGGGTCTTTTGCTCTTGTCCCCGGATTTTAGCACGCTCCTTTTTTCTCTCTGTCCTCTTCGGTGTTTTCTTTTCGTCGTTCCGAAGAGATTCTCCGTTTCTTCTTTTTGTTCTGGTATAGTTTTTGGCGATACTTTTGGAAAACACTCTCGGGCACCTAGTCGAGTTTTCCTGGTTTTTACCAGCGCCTCGATTTCCTTTTCAGGACGTGAGTGGTTGTAGACCCGTTCCATCTGCCAGGTACCTTCCCGGCTCGTGTTTACGGGCTTAGTTGCGTCGAAACCAACTTTGTTTAAAGACGTTCCCCGTTTTAGGACATTCTTTCCACCTTTTTTTCTCTTGTGGTCGAAACTCCCTTACCCCCCGCCCTTTATCCCAGTACAGGCGTTTCCCCAGTTTGCGTGTTTTTGTTTCCAGAGATTTACCATAATGCCCCCTTGTCGTTTAATGCTAGCTCATCTTGTCGTCCCCTCCCTTCCACCTTTTCTCCCTCGAGCGTTCGGCGGTACCCGATGGACCTCAAAGAGTATCTTCTCTTTTTCAATAAGGTCCTTTAAGTATTACCCCCCCCCAGTTTAGCTCTTTCCCTGTCGTAACCCCTGTTTTTTTTTACCAGCATTTTAGTTTCTTCGCTCCGCCTGCTTGTGGTTCGCCAAATTTCTACTGCTTGTCCCTAAAGAACACGTTAGCCCGAGTTTTTAGTTTTCGCCGAGTAGCAGGAACCGCCTTGAACTATCTTTCTCGCTGTCCTTTCCACAGTTCGCATTGTCCCCGATTCGCGTCCTACGTGACACCGAACCAAACCACCCCCCTGCAGGCTGTCTCCGATCGCCATGATCACCACACCACGGACGAAGTTCTGGAGACTTGACTAGTACCCTTCTCCCGTCTTTCAAACCTGAGCGATTTGAGGCATCTTTCCCGGTCGTATCTGGTTTTAGGCTCCTTCTTATCAGAACGATTTTCTTTGAGAAAGAGGTCTATGAACGGGCCATCTCTACTGATTCTATCTTTTTGAACACACCCTTTCTCCCTCTGGTCGCTAGTTGTGATGTCCGGTTAACCCCAATTTTTCCAGCCCCCGTCATGATCATGGTTGTCCCGATCGCGGAGACCTCATCACCCCCCCCCCCGAGATTAAGACCGTCCTCCCTTTTTCCCCAGAATAGTTCACTGCAATTTTTTCTTCGCGGTCCTCCTTCTTACATCCAGGGAAGCCCTTTGGAGAGATGGAAGCCCCTTTCCCCTTGGTTGCATTCCTTTATTTTTGCGTTTGGCCCCCCCTGGCCCCATTTTAAAATGGAATTAAATTAGCTTTTCCTCCGTCAGCGGGTCGTTTAGGGCCAATCGATTTTTCTCGTCACCACCCTTCCCAGCTCCCTTCATTGAATAACCTTTAAGTTAGAAGCGGTCTTCCCTCACTTAGATTTTTTTGGACCCTTCCCGATCGCTGCTTTTTTTTCCCATCTTAGACCCTCGTCTGCCTCTTTTTTTGAGCCGACAACTAGTGGTTCCCCTCCCTCACCAAGGATTTCAACCATTCAGAATGCGGACGGAATCACTCTCAGCTGGACGAAGTTCCTTGGTTTTCTGGGTGGATTCCCAGACCTGGTAGAGTAGAATTTTTCTTTTGTTTTTCACTTTCGGGGCCGGCTTTGGTTGATTCGGAAGCACCAAATTCTCTTCTTCTTTCTTTGACCTACGCTTGTTCTCAGTTAAGTCCGCCTCGTCGCAGGAGGCGGCTGCCTTACAACGGTAGATCGATCTCTTTCCTCCCCTCTCGTTTTGAGCATCGCTCTTTGGCATGGCAGCGTTTCCCCCTGTTCTAAAATTTTCATGTACCCTGATACCGCAGCGGCCTCTTTAGAGGGCTTCTTCTTTCTCCCCATAGTTCCTCCCCTAATCAATGTATAACCTGCCCAATTGCTTCTGGGAACCATCCACAGGCCTCCCTTACTGCGTACGCTTGCGTGTACCTTGGCACTTGTTTTTCTCCCCCGCAACTTTTCGTCTGTCTGTGACTTTAGTCTTTCGCCAACGCCTGGAAGCAGTGCTGTCTCTCCGTAAATTCCATGAGTTAGAGACCCTAGTGCCCCCCCAATCAACAGGCGGGAAGTTCTCCTTCCCTGTTCCTCCTTAGCGCTATAGCGAGTTTGCCCTGACAGACGTCACGCCTCTTCCTGGCCTGCTGTTTTGAACCTTTTTTTTTCCGACTCAGGCTAATGAAACACAGGTCCCCGCGGTCATTCTCTCCCCCTTAAATTAATGTTCCTGGATTTATCCCCGCCCTGTTCTTCCTTCCCCCGATCTCCCATCGGTCAGGCAGAAGTGGGCAATGTCGTGCCTCAACCGATGAGTCCGCTATTTCCCCATCCTGGTTCAACTTGTACCTGCGTGTTGATAGGCGGGGTCTTCCCCCCTTTTTTTATTATCAAATGACCCTAAATTTCTTTTTTTTCTGACTTTGTGTTTAGTTTTTTCTTATCTTCTTTTTCTAAATTCCCGTGCCTCTCGCCATAGCCCGTTGCTGCTCGCGCCGTGGAACCTCTTCCCCCTTTCCCCCCCAGTTTTACGACATTCGTCCAAATAACCATCCCCCCCGCGTTCCATGAGCTATCGATTATAAATCTTACAGTAAGAAGTCCCTCTACTCCGGGGTTGTTTCATTTCCTCCTTAGTGGACGTTGGCTGGTTGATCCTTCCGCGCATATATTGGAATATGCCGTTCGCTTGTACCTTTTCAGCAGACGCTAGTTAAAGATTTCTTCGAGAGCTGGCTCGCCTCATAGTTTAAGGGGTTTCTTCGTGATGCCACCAAGGTGTGTTGTCCCAGCGACGAGCAGCTTTTACCGGCTCCCTCTCCTGCCGACATGCGCCTTCATTGAACCCCGGTTTCATTACAGTGAATCCTCTCATCCCATTTTTTCTTCCCTGAGAGTTCCAATGCCTCTATGCTCCCTCTCACTTATTCTATCATACATCGGTATTTCCTCACTTTTAGCGAGTTTTCCTCCTTCACGCGGAGAAAGAGATTCGCTCTCTTACGATTGGCTCGGTTTCATCGAGGCAGTCCTCCCCCCCCTTTCCTTTTCCGTAGGTGGTGCTGATGACTTTTCGGGCTGTCTCTCACGGGTTACCACCGCTCACCCCGGATTAACCCCCCCTGGGAACCTTGTCCTTAAGAGTTGTTTGTCCCCGTTTTTTTTCCTCAGCCACACCACTCATAATGACTCTTTCGTTTTCCCCCGAGTTTTCCTTCCTCCACTAGAACGTTTATCTGCCCACCCCCCCCACATTTTAAGAATCCTTTCCGCGTCTGGATAAACATCCCGTTCGACCAGCGACCTTTATTCTCTGTTTTTGCCATTCATCTTCAACCTTTCGCTATTCCCCTGGTCCGCCCAGATCAACTTGAGTTGAATCTCGTAGTCTGACATGCTCCTCCCATACGCCTTCTCCCCTCCTCTAACAATTCCCCTATTGATGTTGCACGATTGTCGTATTTTCCCCCATCCTTTTTGTTCAGTCCTTTTTCTCAGCTTCCTCGCCCAACCCAACCCAAAACGCAATGGTGATTGTTGTTTGTCAGATTTGCTTCAGGGTGTTCCACTCGTTTTCACCTCATATGTATGAGGACCTTCGATTTACCTTTTGCTCCCGCCTATACATATGTTATAAGGCATTTGCCTTAAAGGGAAAACTTGTCCAGTCCCCCTTTCGATTTACGCTTCTCCTTGCCTTGTATCCAATCTTCCCTCTTTGTCGCGACCTTCAAGTGGCCTGGGCAGAAATGCTGCTTCAAACCTTTGTCCGCTCCCGACCTATTGGCGGGCTACTTTTTCCGTACCATCAGCGTTCTTCTCAGAATTGCGCCTTCTCTCTTGCCGCCGAGCTTCCCTGCCTGAACCTTGCTTGCTCGAGTCCTGGAGCCTCCTTAGCAGCACTTTTTTTTTTTTTTGAAAATTTAGTCGCTCCCCCCCAAAAAACGCTTGGGAATACTGTCTCCCCACTCTTTGTTTTGCTTCAACTTTTACTTTGCCGTTGCAGTTGTTTGATCGTCCGGACGCCACACCTCAACCTACAGCATCACTCCATCTGGTCGTTTTGCGTCATATCAACCAACCGTACGCACCGCGTTTTACGTCTATAGCTTCTCCTTTTTCGGCAGCCCTTCTAATAAAGTGATTTCTAAACACTACATGCCAAAACTAACCTGCCTTTTTATATTCACCTTAGTCCGATCAGTCTTCCGTGCTTCCCCCCCCTTCCATCTTTACTGCGCGACCCCCCCCACCGAGAAGAGATGGGTGGTTTGCGTCAATCAGTTTTCATCCGAAGCAGCGGTTCCTCCTTTTCAATCTCGTTTACCGTTTTTTGAAATGACTTGTTTCAGCTTCTTTCGATGATTACTCCTTTTTTCCACTCCCTTTTTTGTTGTTGATGAGCAACCCTGCGCCGCAATACCTAGCCTTTTTCCACCCTTTCCTTTCTTCTTCCTTGCGGCCGTTTTCCTCTCCTCCCTGCTTCGGATTTAAAGAGATTCCCCCCATCTCGTTTCTCTGGTGTGTCCGCCTTTCAGCGAAGGATGTTTGGAAAACGGCTCGTTCTCGATCTTTTTGGAGCTTCCCCCAGGGCAGGGATTCGGATTTTGGAATTTCTATCCAACCCCCAGGGAATGTTTTCTATCCCTTGAACAGTTCTCGAGCTCTCTTTTTTTTTTCTCTGGTGCTAGTTTTCTTTCTTTTTTATACTCCTCTGATTGGGCGTATTCTGTAGTTTTTTTTTTTCTCCCTCCCCCCTTTCAATCCACGTAAGTAACTCTCCCCCAACTCGGTACATTCTTAGGACAAGGCCTTTTTTTTGTTTCACCCCCTGCCCCTTTTTTGTTCTCGTTTCCTTTCCCAGATTTTCATTCACTACTGAGAGCTCTGCTCTTTGACGACATTTGCTGATGTGCCACTTTTCCGAATGATGTGAACCCCCTGCTCCCGACAGTCTCCTCTTTCTCGGGACAACGGTTTAGCGTTGCATGCAGTTCGGCCCGGCACTGTTCAGTGCGAGCTCTCTAGAGCCCCCTTTGGCGGTTTCGCCGCGTAAAAGGTACCTTTTCCCAATGGATTTTTTCAAGAGGGGGCTTTTGAGCCTTGAAATTATACAGATTTATAGGAGGACGTCTCCCCACTACAAGGATCAGCAACCCCTGCTGCTTTAACCACGAGTTTCCTCTGCTGCTCACTTCTGCTTTAGGACAAACCATCCAACTCCCTTCCCAGTGGGTTCTTTTTTTGAACTTACGCTTCCTGTCACCTTTCCTGACAACAGGATCTAATGAGTGAATTCGTTGCAACCCCTCCCCCTCTTGAGATTTTTTAGATGGTCGTTCTCTTGCTTTGGATTCGGCTGAGCAGAGATTCTCCTTGATCTTGGCGTTTGAACCTTTTATAGAGCGCTTTTGGCTTTATCTATCAAAACCTATAGCCTACCTTCTCTCTGTGTATCGCGCTCGATTCTTGCCTGACCTGTATTGGGTCTTTTTTTCAGGTTGCCTCTTGCTCAGGTCAAAGCTGACCTGCTCGTTAATGAGTTCTATGTGTCTCCCTCCCTGTTTTACCCAGCAAGAGATTGTCGGGTTCCGCCCCCCCCATAATCTTGGTACGTTTTCCCCGACAATCCCGCCCCCAAGACCACGGTCTCATCCTAATGACCCGGCAGACCAGGAGCCGTGTGTTCCGCGATCCCCACTTTCAGAGCCTTCTCTTCCTTCTCCTTGTAGTCTAACTGGAAACTTCTACTTCTTCCGATCTTTTTACTTAGAAATATTCTGACTGCCAGAGTTTCAGCGCTTTCATAAGGCCTTTCAGTAAGGAAACATCGAGTATTTCACGTTGCTTTATATTTTCCCTTCCTGCCTCTTTCATTGTCTGCGTTACTGGTGGATCTGCGTCGCTCATTTCCCCAATTTTTGTGTCCTCTTTTAAGCACTCTTCGTGCGCCGCGAGTATTCCTCAACCTGAATTGCCCGGTATCCTTGTTGGACAGTTACACTCACGTGAGACAGAGGTATGCGTCGATGGTATACTCGAACCCCCCCCTCAGCCATTGCCTTTCCCCGAAATTATCTCTTCTCCCAGAATTCTTCCCTGAGATACTTCTAGATTTTACCGGCAGCAACGTAGTCCCCATTTTCAAGCGCGGATTTCTTCGACAGGTACGTCACTCTTACGGGTCTTTCTCCCTTCTAGTTTACTATTCTATCGCCTCTTTTCACTGGGTTGGAATTCAGCATCGGCTCCTAAGATGAAGACGACCCCCCAAGTCTGTCCGGCTATGTTGTTTCTTTCTTTTGACCATATTTAGCCCACCGATCCCCCCCTCCGTTTCCTTCAGGGGACCGATTCCCTCTTTCAACTAGATTTAAGGAAGCGACTACCCCCCAGAATTTCGTCTCTGCCCGAATTCCGGCTCTCGGCCGAACTCTGACCTCGTCATCATCCCGTTGAAGGGATTCGATAGACCGGACTTCACCATTCTTGGTCTTCCTGCAGTTTTCTCCCCCACCCAAAATTCTCCCAGCCTCCACTAGCTCCTTGCAGGTTCCGCCGCGTATTCTTCTTTTTTTTATTCTTCCAACAGTGGAAAAGCTTTCTCTTCCTTTGTTTTCTTTTTTCTAGCCCTGTTTTCTCCAATATCTATGTTTTGTCCACTGTGAATTTTTCTACAATTTATTACATCCTTTTCCTGCAGTTTGGAATCACTCCCCACCCCCTTCTTTTTTTCTCCGCCAAGGATGCGGCCCTGGACACCCCATGCCTTGATTTTTCTGACGTCTTATCCTCGAAAGGACGGCGCCGTCCTTGCTGGCCCTGTGTTTGCGGACTTTCCCAGACAGTGCTTGGTCTTGGTCTCTTAGACCATTGATTATTTCTTGTTGATGAAGCAGTACCCCTTTCCTTCTCCGTTTTATTTCTTAAAAACGGAGGTAGACGTGTCAGGACTCTCCCCGGTTGCGGCGGCGGTCGGACTAGCGATCTCTTCTTTTCCCCGTGTTGTGTGAGATATACTTTCTGGTGTGCTCATTTTTGCGCGAACTTCCCCTTAAACGGGCAGACCTCCCTTTCCTTCCAGAATAAGCAGCCACGCTTTAGCTTCTCCCTTCTTTTTCTGTACGACCCTAAACTTTGTTCTTCCGCTTACTTTCCAGAGTATATGGCAGCTACCACGGCCAGCCAATTTTACTTTCGCCAGACTTTAGCTTTTTCTCCGTTCCTCTTTCATTTTGTCATGGTTTTTACCGCCACGATTCTGTCGCCTGCCCTATGTGGTTGTGCCTCCCGCTGTCCGCCTTTTATTTCTCCGTCTCTTTCCTTCGTCAAAGATCTGAAAAACGTGGCCCCCCTTCTATTGGCCCCCCCAGTTTCTACCCTCATCCCCCTTTCCTCTTCTTGGCATCTTTTCTCCCCCTAGTTGGCTTTTTTCTTTTCATCCCTCTTCTTCTACTCGTATTCACTCCTCGAATTGGTTTTTCCCCGACTTTAGGCCTGGAAATGCAAACCTTTTGACCTGGTGCAGTAGTGCATCACCCCCCCCACTCCTCTATGCCTTCCTTATTGTTCCCCCTCCCCACTATCGTTTTTTCAGATACTTAATTCTGTCTGCACGTCTTCTGGTTGATTTTCCCGTAAAGCTCGTTTTATGCTTTAAGCTAGAGGGACCTTCAAGGGTAAGTTCGTTTTCTGTTCTGGGGGCCTTTTTATACCTTCCACCACCCGTTTTAAGTGACAGTGCCTTGTGGTATCTGATTCCAGCCGCGTGCATTGTGAGACCTCTTTCCATTTTAGATGGGTCTTTTACTCCCCTCCTGGACTCTCTTCGGTCTTCGTCCCTTCTTCCCCCAACTCCATCCGCGCTTCTTTTTGAGTACGTGGCTCGGTCACACTCTTCGTCATCCATTTTGTCCTTTTCTTGGTTGTGGTATTGGGGATCCCTCGGCGGTCCCTCGGCATGGTGGTTTCTTCGGTAATCCGGACGTAATTACCTCTGGAAGCTACTTCTTATTTTTGTTCCATTGCTAGAGCCTTTCCCTTCTTTGTTATTTCTCGCACGTGCTCCTGTTTTCGGTTAGTGCCAAAGCCTAGCCAAAATTGTTCAAGAAGCGCCTTCAGCCTCAAACTGGCTTTTTACCCTTCTTATATTCTGTAAGGTCTTCCCCCTTGACCTATCGCACTTAAATTTTTTCTTTGATAAGTACAATTGCCCCCCCCCCCCTTTTTTATTTTCTTTTTTTCGGATATTAACTTTGGCGTCATAAAATCGCCGTTCTCTTCTCTTGCAGTTTCGTCGGCCTGAACTCGACGCGCGCTCAACGCCATTTGTTGAGTACGGTCCTCTCTTTCCCCTTCCACCATTTTTGGGTTACGTCCGTTATTGGTCTGATTCATTTTTTTTTTTTCTTGAATTGGTTTTTTTTCCCCTTTACCCGTTAAAATTTGGAATAATGGGCTTTGACCGCAGTGTTTAACCACGTTTTTCGAAGCCCCAGACCCGCACTAGGCACGATCCGGTCCGAGGTGAGCCACAGTCGCAACTTTTGTCTCTTCTCCCCCTCCCCCTCCCTTTTCCTTTTGAAGTCGTTTTATAGACCTCTCGAAGCTCAGTTTTCTGGGCTTTTTTCCAGGACTCCCCCAGCATAACCATTTATCTCTCACGGAGATTCTTTTGTACTACCTTCCCTCCCCCCTTCCCCGTCGACCCCCACACATCTTGTCTCGATTTGCTTTTCCCCATTGACCTCTTTCCTGTCTCCCTTTTTCTCAGACAAGTCGCACCCACTACCCCTGGAACTCGGTGACTTCGGTTTTCCTTATTTAGATTGATTTCCGTTCAGCAGAAACACTTTCCCCCCCCCCCCCCCCCCCCCCACCCCATTTTTTTTCCCCCCGCTTCCCTTGTATTGATGAATACGCTTTTCCCCTTTTCTCCTCCGACCCCTCTAGTTCTTCGTCAAGGTCGCCTCTGTACATTCCCCCTTGTCCACCCCTCTTCCTCTTCCGCCAGGCATTTCCCTCTTATACTCCCCAGACGTTTCTCTCCGACCCTTTTCCTTTAGCATGCATGCTTCCGTACTTACCTCCCGGATCCCGATCTTCTTCTATCGACTGGGTCGGCCCTTAAGGAGGGTAATTTTCCTCAATGGATCCGTTTTCCCTCGGTGTCTCTTGCTCCCCCCCATGATTGACGCGAAGCTAGTTGTGAAGCGATAATTCCGTATCGGTTCCAACAAAACCCCCTTCCTTGATACGGTGAAAGACAACTCTTTTTTTTTTCTTACGTTGCTGTGTCGGTTTTTTTGTCCCGCCCCCCCCCACCCCTCACTCCCATCTTGGATTTGCTGGATATACTCACGTACGTCCACGACCCCCTTGTCTCTCTTCGCCTTCTCCAGGTAAGATTGCTAACCGGCCCTTTTCTCTGTGTTTCCTAATCCAGTCCCCCCCCTCCCCTTCCCTTTCGATACGATAGGATCGATCCAACCCTTTTTTCGCCTTGCTTAACCCTCATGCTTTTATTCTCCGTCCCCCCCCCCTATCCCCTAATGGTTTTGTCGGTTTGGGTTCACTCCTCGTCACTCTTTGTAAGCATCAAAACCCTCCGCTTTCGAAACCGGAGAAATCAAGGTTTTCATTAGGTCGTTGCTTTGCCTAATG
>Ga0179593_1512993_pt1 | contig 15707 bp, 19 predicted proteins | sample CZODoug2_1_08_16_FD_185931 | JGI IMG/M metagenome (GOLD analysis project Ga0179593, IMG submission 185931) | Vadose zone soil fungal communities from Angelo Coast Range Reserve, California, USA - CZODoug2_1_08_16fungal (PacBio error correction) | ecosystem: Environmental > Terrestrial > Soil >... | reverse complement strand
AGTTTTCCCCTAGTATCGATAGAGCATCCGTCTCTTTCCAAGTGCAATTTTCCCTGGGTGGCCCCCCCCCCGTTTTGTTTTCCATTTTTTCCCCCCCTTTTTTCCCTTTTCCGTTGCCCCTCTTTTTCCAAAGTGTTCTTTTCCATCGTGTCGCCATTACCTGTCGTTTTGCCACCCCCCAGGGTATAGACAAAGCCTCCCCTTTTTTGTCCGTTGAACAGCCCTGGTCTCCCTTCGACCCCAATTCCGGTCTTGCGCGTTTGTGGATACCGATAGCCTGCCCTTTAACCGCCCTAAGGTGCTCATGTAGGTTTTTCCTTGTCCTCCTCGTGGAGGAGCGTCTTTTTTTCCTTTTTCCAAGATTTTTGTCTCGTTCTTCTTCTTCGTCGTTCCCGGGTTTGGGGGGTCAGCTCCCATTGCCACACGCCCTTTTTTTCCATGCTTCATTGTAGAGATCTTTTCTTTTTAAGTTTTGATCCTTGCCCCCCCCCCGGGTTTCCCCCCCCCAAATGTTGGTAGTTCCCACCCCGTTTTTAAAACCCTTGAAGGGGACACTTTTTGCTTCCACCTGCGTACCACAGCGAACAACACCGCCGCCCATGACCCCGATCACCCCCCGCGTTTTCATTTGTCCCCTTATCCTTTTCTGAGCGATTCCGTGACTGTGGCCCTGAATTGACGGGTCCATTGTTCTTTGCCGGGCCTCTCCACCTTTTTCATGAGTCAAAGTCTTTTTGGTTTTTTTTTGGAGTCATGTTCACCGTTCTCTCTTGATTCTTGATACCAAACCCCCCTTTTTTCACTCTGCTTGAATCCGTGCCCCCCGTTCCTCTCCCTACCCACGGCGCTTTGTCCCCTTGTCTTTTCCAGGGAAACTCTGACGTTGTTTCCCCCCCTTTATTAGGGAGGGGCCATTTTTTGAATCTTTTCGTTCATGAGTATCAGCAGTCCTTCTCCCGCCTTTTTCTCGCCAAATAACATTCCGGTTTTTTCTTCGCTTTCACGCATGACTCACCCAACCTAGACCAAGTTTGAGACCGTTTTTTTGGTCCTCGCGCCCCTCGTGTCCCCCACTCTTCCTTGAACCCGAATTCGGGTGATTGGTCATTCCTTACAGCGTTTGTTCACCCCCCTGGTGCCGGCGGTTATGAAACCTCCTTTCAACCGGCCGTATTGTGCCCCCCACCACTTTTTTAAGTTGGAGAATTTGCTTTTGTCGACTTCCAAATTGCCACAAGCCCCCAGTTCCCTCGTCCCCCCCTTCACACGTCCCTTCCCCTCCTTTTTTTGTAACACCAAGGGGCCTCTGCCCTGCTTTTGTCGTTTCATTAACACCGAACTCCTTCTTACAACACATAGGCCCCCAAATAACTTTTCTTTTCCGGTTTTCCCTCTTCTTCATTCCCCTCCTCCGTTGTGTTGTTTCCGTCTTCTTTTTTCCCCCCGGTCTTGGCCGACTTTTTTAACTTCGGGAGGGCTCGTTTTTTGTTTTCTTTTGCGACCCTTTGCAGGGGCCTCGCTTTTGTTAAACAACGCACCGTCGGTTAATCGTCGTTTCTTTTCCTTTTCCGCTGAGTGGGACCCTTTTTTGATCCTTTCTTTACCCGAGACACCAGCCCCCCCCTCCAACACTTTCAGTCTTTTGTGTTGCACAATTAGGCTGGGCAGGGACGTTTCTTTTCCTAACCGGCGTTTTCCCTTACCCCAACCAATTTGTTTCCCAACGCTGCCAGAAAGCGGACCCCCCGTTCCCCGAATTATTTGGAACCCCGGTTTCCATTCTGGTGACCCCGGAGTTTTTTGCTGTGTTCTCTTTCTTTTACCTGTCTCACTTTTTCGCTTTTTCGTTTTAGGCGTACTTGGCTAAAACCCACTCTTCTCTTTTCCCGACCCCTGGTTTCCTTCTGGTTTTTTTGTTTTTCAAGATCGAGCCTCCAACTTCCCCGCTGGAAATTAGGGCCCTCCCTCCCTGTTTTTCCTATAAGTGAACGGGCCCTTCGTTTCTTCGTACTCTCAAGCTTTTTTTGATGGCCCCCCCTACACTTCGTGCACCGTGCATTTACTATCTGTTCAACTTTTTGCCGTTATCCCCATGTCTTTTGTTATCCCTTTTCTACTTTTCCGATCAACGGGGACTGTTCACGCCGGGCCCACCCCCCGTTTTTTTGTCTATTTGGGCTGGCCCGGGGCTCGGTGCCTTGTCCTTAGCGGACAAGTTACTTGTATTCTTTAGAAGTGCCGTATTATCCTACTATTTCCGTCCCCATGTTCCTTTTATTTCGTCTTTTTTGTCCTTTTCCGATTGCGGGTTTTGGTTTTTCCCCGCCCACTCGCTGTTCCACACGCCACTCAGCTCCCTCCTCATCAGTCAAGCTAGGTTTTTTTGTACTCCCTTTCCAATTGGGGGCGCCAGCCCCTTTTTTGCTCACCCAGGATATCTTTTCGCCTTAACCACTTTCCCAAAATGATTGGGTTTCCCTATTTTTGGTCTTTCTCTTTGGATTTGAGGAAAACCGCTTTTTGGGTTGTCCCTTCTCGACGAGAGGGCCCCACTTCCTTTGGCCTAGGGGTCCCTTCAAGCGCTTTTTTTGTCCCCACTGGCCCACCATTTCCCTACTAGTCCTTTCCCTTTTTGAGTTTTTTCAAGCGATTTCCGCTTTTTTTTCCTTCATAACAATTCCTTTTCTGAGGAGGTTCTTTTGCTTCGTTTTGAAACCTCCCTACTTTCCCCACTGTGTAAAAGAGCTTACCGTTGGTTTTCCTTCCTAGTGTTATGATGGCTTCCCCTTTTTTTTTTCTGTCTTTCCCCCGGCCCCTGTTCTGGTCCCCTAAAGAAAAAACTTTTTTGAGTCGATCCGCAAAACAAGTTTTTCTTTTGACCATGTTTTCGGCTGTCGTCTTTTCTCGCCCCTCCTTCTTTTGAGCGTTTTATTCGGCTCATTTTAACTTCTTGTGCACTTCCCTCCTTTGTGTGTTGTTGAAACTACTTCCAATAAAGATTCACGAGTTTTTTTGCCTACTCTTCGCTTCGTTTTGTCTCATTCTTTTTCTTTTTTCTCCCCCCTCCGCCAGTGCACTCTTTCAATTTTTTTTCTGCTCCAACATTTTTTTCTTTTTTCCCCTTTTTCCTCGCCCGGTCAAAAGTGACCGTCCTTGACCCTAACGAGTTTCGGCCATACGGGCTTCTCTGGCCCTTTTATAAATCCATCTTTTTCCCTTCCGTAGTTTTCCGTAGCCGGGAGCCCTCCCTCCGAATTCGTTGGATTCGTTCTAAGTATAAGCCTTTCATCCGGTCCCCCTCGTTACAGTTCTTTTCATGTATTTATTTTTTTTCCGTGGCCCTCCTTTTGACTCTTGTCCTTGACACAGGTGCATCCCCGCCTTTATCTTCGTCTCCCCTCCGCACCCTTCCCTTTTTGGTTCACCCCCTCATTTACCCCTTTTTTGCTATCTGCGAGAAGATACTTTGTTCCTTCTCCCACACTGCTGCGCCCCCTTGTCCCCCCCTTGCTTTTTTTTTTTCCCCCCCCCATGAACCGCGGGACTGGTCTCACCCCCCCCCAGAACTTGGGGAGTTGTTCATCAGTTTTTAGTAAACTGAACCAAAAAACCAAGTCCCCCTCTGTTTCACTGACCTCATTCCCCCCATTCGATTTTCCCCCCCTCTAGTGCGATCGATCGTCTAGGTTTCCAGGCCCTGAATGACACCCTGGACCTTCGCTTCCCCGGCCCGAAGCCTTCTGGGCTTCTCCCCTCTTGTGGCGTTCTTTTTAACATTCTTGTCCGGGCGCGTTCATTCCCAAGCCGATTCATCTTGAGTGGTTGGTCCCGATAGTAAATCCCGGCCTTATTCCCTCGTCTTCTCCCTCCCTTTCCCCGCTTCCGGGAATAGGTCCTCTTCCTTTGTCAAAGTTTCAGGGGGTGTGAATTCTGTAGGTGGTTCCAGGCCCGTACCTTCTCGTTACGCCCCTCACATGCCTGTTTTCTTTTCCCGACCTCCGCCAATTGCCCGACTTCTACACCTCAAGGGGAGGACTCGTCCCCCTTCGCGCCTGTAAATTTTTTTTTCTATGGGAGGATCCGTCAAAAGAATCCTTGTCTTTTTCCTTACAGCTTATGCATGTTTCCCCTGGCCAACTTCGGGTTCACTCGCCCATCCGTATTGTGCCACCGGTCTGGAAGTTTTCCAATTCTTGACGTTTTCCTCCTCAACTTTTCCCTTTCCCTCCCCACATAAGGGTCGTCAGCTACCCCTTTTGGGACGATCCTTTGACCATTGCGCCTGTTTTCACCCCCCCCCTGCTGCGTCCCGGAAAAGATTGTTTCTCCCCCCTCTGAACTAACTATCCCCGATATTCCCTTCCCCCCCCCATTTTCCTTTGATCTACAGTACTTCCTCTCCGTTGTCTGTGTGTATCGTCTCTTGTGTTTCGCCCCTTCGTATTTGGTGCCGATTTTTTTTTTTTACTTCCTCTTGGGGGAATTGGAGTGATTTTATTTGTGTCTTTGCGTGGTCCATTGAAGGGGACTGCTTGTTGTGTTTTCCCAAAACTTCTTTGCTCCCCCCCTTCCTCGTCCCTTCAGTTCCTTTTCCCTGCGTTGGGAGGTTGCCCCCTTTCCCCGAAGGACCAACTCTCCCTGCCGTTTCTTTCGTGGCACAAACCTTGTCCAGCCGACACCTGTTTTCATACGCCCCCCACCCTGGGTTTGACACAACACGCTTGCCCCACGCAAAGCCTGGTTTCTTTTTTTCCCCCGAGCAAGAATTTTTGATTCATCCATGAAACTTTTACCCCCCTTCGCCTCGGTAATTTTCGCCTCTCACTTTTTTTTTCTTTTTGGCTTCGTGGATGGCGTTTTCTTCCTCTTTTTCTGACGGAAATTTTTGGTTCTGTTGTCAAAGAAAAACTTTCCTTTATTGGTCGGCCCATTTTCCCTATCGATGGTCTCCCCCCTTACTTTCTTCTTTTCCCTTTCTTCTTCACCCGTCTTCACCAAACCTCTACTTTCTAACAGATTCCCTCCCTTTTTCCTTTTACTTCCAAGAACAGAGGAGAATAAATTCTTTGCCTCTGTCAAGTGGTTTCACTTTTCTCACTTTCGAAACCTGCCTCTCCTGATGTCTCTTCCCGTTTTCCCCATACTGACCCCCTCACCGGGGACACATGAATACCTCCCCCAGGTCCAACCGTGCTCTTTCCTTCCGGCCCCTTGGACTGTCTCCTCTTTTTGGGTAGGAACCTCCTCTTTTCCCTCGAGATCTGTGTCCCCCGCTCGTCCCCTCTATAGCGTGTTCCCTGCTGTCGGTTTTTTTCGACGGCACTTTATTTTCACTCCCCTTTTCTTCTTTTACCTGTTATTTTTTTCAGTCCTTTCGGTTTGGAAGACCAACCTTCTTGCTAGGCCCTTTTTGGCCCCTTCACTTTAGCGCCGATCTCTTACCCGGTCTTCTCCCAATGAGGGTTGGTTTTTTTTTTTCTTTTTTTTTCGATGGAGTCGGCTTCCAGCTTTAGGCCAGTGCTCCTTCCCCAGGATACCTGTATAGGAGGGGCCCTAAGAGTTCTTTCCCCCTTGAGGAACCCCCGGGCCCCCCCATTCCCTAACCTGGCCTTACTAGGTTTTCTTTTCTCCCCCCTCCGATTTTAGGTCATGCTCGTTTCTATCCCCCCCTAGCATTTGTTAGACTGTTTCTCTTTGCAGTTTTTCGAAAACGTCTACGTGTTCCCAGTTGCCATTGGGTCGACCCTCTTTCGTTTGCTTCTGGAGACACTCTGTCGGATTCCAAAATTGGAGGGTCCCACTCTGATTGTACCCTTTTCGAACAATTTTTCCCTTTCCTGATGCCCACCCGGGGCCCTTTCCGTTGCTCCGCAAAGAAAAGTGGTTTTCCTTCGCAGGATATTAAACTCGTTTTGGTTGTTATCTTTTCCCTCTTTCCCCTACCTCCTCCTTTGTTGTTGTTTCTTACCGTTTTGCCCTTCCAGATAACTCAGGGTTTCTTATGCTTCGCCTCCCTCCTGTTTTCCCCCTGCGGCAAGGGGGGACCCCCACCCCTTTTTTTGCGCTTGCCCCCACATTTCTTACCATTTCGGTCCTCCCTCCCTTTTTTGACCCCTCGCTTTTCCGGTTCCGACCGCTTCCCCTTCTTTCTCAACTTATATCAAAAGCTTGACCCTTAGGCGTTATTTCTTTCGACAACAAGACGGCATGCCCCTCCCTCGCGACCCTGCCCCCGATTGGATCTCCGTTTAAGATAAGCTGTAGTACCATCATGTGACTGTCCACCCCCTTATTAGTTTTTTTTTGTTTTTTGAAGTGGTCATTTCATTGTCTTCTGAACGCCATCTGTTTTTTTAATCTTCCTCTCTTCGAGCACGTTTTTTGGTTCTCACAGGCTTCCATGCACCGTTTCCCCCCCTCCCTCCCATTTGAAAATGTGTTTCTGTTCAGATATTTGTGCTCCGCCACATGGTCTGGCGCCCCTTTTTTTCCCCTTTTTAGTTTTTTCCACCACTATCCCATCGATGGACCCCCCCCTTCCACTTGAATGAATTCCTGGTCGGCCAGGCCAAACCGGACCCCCACCTCCGAGGCACGACACTGACTCTTCTCAAACCCGGCGATTTTCACTGTGCCTCAGTTGCTCATCCTCCTTTTCCTTTTTCGGTAAGGTGTAGCTCCCATGTACAAGGGGTCATTGTCCCCTTTTTTCCCCCTTTTCAAGACCGTCGGTTTTGCCCGTCATCTTTTTGGATGGGCTGTCCCTGTTTCCGGCTCCCGGTTTCTTGCCACCGACTGATCACGCTATACGGCCCCCTAGTCAAATTGTGTGGACAGCGTTCTTAGTTACCCCGAGTCTTGCAGTCCCCTCCACGGGCTATGAATCTTTCCCCCTTTTTATCGGGGTGGAATGACTAATTTTTCGAGTCCCGGCCTACTTTAGACTCGACTTTTTGCACAGACCGGTTCTGACCCGACGCCCCTTCCGCGACGCCTCCAAAACCGCGTCCCATTTTTTTTTTTTCTTCCCTTCCCTTGCGCAATCTTTTTCATCTTATTTCATTTCCGTCACCCCGAATTTTCTTTGTTATGTACCCGCTTCTGTCCCCCGGCCCCCTGGTGATGGGCAATGGTTTTCCCCCCCCCTCATGCCGCCCTTCCGTCAACAATTATCCGGCTTCTTGCTTTTCGTGTCCGGTAAATAAACCCTCACCAGTGCAAAGGGGTCGTCCAGTCGTTCCTTTTTTAATTGGTCCGGTGACGATCCGACACTGTCAACCCACCAGCCGCGTTCCTGCCCTCTGTTCCCCTCACACAGAACTCAATATCATTTCCGCTTTAAACCCACACATCGGCCCACTTTTTTTTTTTTTTGTCGAAAAGGTATCTCCCCCTGTTGTTGTTGTTGAGTTCTTTTTGATGCTGCTGATTTTAATCCCCGTTTGGCCGATGTGTTTGTAACAGGGTTTTCTTACCCCTTAATCGTGCTTTCCGTTCGGTGTTCTTTCTCCTTTCAGTGGACAAGTCTGTGGTTTTTGTTAAACAAATGGCCCCCCCAAAGTTTTTTCTTTCTTTTCAGGGTCTGCTGGACTGACCCTTTTCTTTTTTCCCACTCTTTACCGTAGTTACCCCCAACCCTCCATCCACAATTCCGGATCCTCTTTTTCCCCCCATTACGGCGGGGCAGTGTTTTCTTTCCCTTTTGATTTCCCCTGTACCTTTTCCATCACCTGTTTCAGCTCTTTCCCTAAAGCGGTTTTTAGGAACTACCTCCAATTGTCCCGGAACATCTCTGCCCCAATTACACTTTCCGTCATTATGCCTTTCTCATGGGGGTGTCTCGGTTTGCTGGCCTCCCGTGGTTTAATTTTTTTGCGGTCCCCCCGCTCGATTTGTTTCAAGGTATTCTTTCGAGCCACGTCATTCGTTTTAAGTTACTGGTGGGAGTTTTCGGCATACCCCCATGATTTTATCCTCCCCTTTTCAGGATGTTCCTATAACGTTATCCATTGGTTTTCTGGACTACACTTCGTGCATTCCCTGTGCCGTTGTCAACGGCTACTATCGGTCTTCTTTTTATTCCCAGGCGGATTTACTTATACTCAATGGACTTTTTCTGCATTTTTTACTCATAAGGCCCGTCCACCTCCGTTTGGCAGGACGGACCCCCTTTTTTTGTAATTCTTCTTAGGGATTCCCCTTTCTGTCCTTCTTTTCCCTGTGTGTCTTACCTTCCGGGGGACGTCTTTTTTCTCGGCCAAAACCTCTTCCCTCATCAGGGTTCTATCCCCCGCTGTTCAGGTTTTGTTTTTCCCGGTCCACTTGATGAAACCTTTTTCTCTTCCCCCTTTCTTTCATCATCTTCTTTTTATTTTTGTCCCTCCCCCTTCGGGAATTGGTCTTTTGGGGTTCTCCAGGCCTTTTTTTTGGTTACTAAGCTTCGCGCCTCTCATGACTTTCCCTTGAGTTGTTCCAACGACATGCGTTGTGAAATTTGAAGTGTCTTTTTGGTTGTGGTGCCCCGTGGCTCGAAGTTTCTTTCTTTTCGCCCTCTTTGCTTTTATCAATGCTTCTCCCCTATTGCGGACCACGGCACCATTCATCTCACTTTCCGATGGGACTCTTTCAATCATTGCTTTTTTTCTGAGTTCCTCTACTCAATTGGGCCTTCTGCTGTGGGGACTGTTTTTTTTCGCACGGACACCTCCCTTTTTCCGGTCAAGCGCTGGGACCTTTTCTTGCCCCATTTTCGCGGATGCACACTCTTCGGGGAACTGTCCCACGTTTTCACTTGTATGACTTCCATGTTAAGGATCACCCTTTTTTGAGCCATGAATAAGAGTGGTTTCGGTCTTCCAATTACTGCTGGAGAATGCCTGAACTAGCCCGAGAGTGATCGGTATATTTTAACTCCCTTTTTGCTTTTTGTTTTATTTTTCTTCTTTCTTGCATCCTCTCCGTTGTTGATATATTAGCTTGCACCCCCTGTAGTTTTTGATACCTTCTCGCCGAGCATTTCGCATCTTTTGCGCCCCCGCGGTCTCTTTCCCTTCTAGGAAAGGGCCACTTTTTTATTCTGTCGACAAATTTTTATTACACTTCTGTTCATAAGGACCCCTTGTGCCACTTTTGGTGTACAGGGTTCCGGACAGCGTCTCCCCTTTTTATCCTCTCTGGTGAACCACTTCATTCCCAACCGAGGCTTGGACACCTTTTTGTAGTTAAGACGTTTAAGCCCTTCCTCTTTTTTGACCCCTTTTCTCTGTTATCACCTTTCTTCTCCTTCTACTATTTTAAGGGCATTCGTAGTTCTAAGTTCCCTTTCCGTTTTTCTCCTCGCGTAATGCGTGTCTCCCTCCGGGAATGGATCATCAATTTTTCCATCTCGTTTTTCAGATGTTTTTTCCCTCGGATTACTTATTACTCCACTCGGGGGGGGGTACCAACGATTTTCCCTGCCCGCCTACCTCCCCCCCTTTCCATGGTAATGCAACTTTCGTCTACTGGGGGGGCTCGAAGATTCTGTAGCGGGTTCCCCACCACAAAGTTTCCTGAGCCCCCCTTTACCCAAGTTAGTTCCCAACCCCCCTTTTTTTTTATGTCTCGGGACCTTGATAACACTTTTACAGTAAGTTTCCTGTTTTCCTTCCTTTTTTCACCCTGCCAAACCAAACCATGCCACGACCCCTCTTTTCCTGTTGACCTCCGATAGTTTGCCCGATCTTTCCCCCCGGAGTTCCCGTCCTTTTTTTTCCAACCCCAGGAAATTGCCTATCCTCCGTTCGAGGTTCGCCATTTGCACCCCCTGCCCCTTTTCCCAATGACGGTTTTTCCCCCCCCCTGGACATTTTACCCTTTTTCTGCAGTAATTGATCCCCCCCCTCTCCCCTCGATTCCCCTTCCCTGCTGGTCCTTTTTGTTGTCCCTCTCGTAACCTTTCCTCCTTCTTCTTATGCGTCCTTTATTTCCTCGTTTTGCTCAAGACCGGGATCTCTTTTCTTTTTCATCGACTTGACAGGTAACGTAGGTCATTTCTCCGCCCCTTTTAGGGCCCCTACGGAATGGACCCCCCATAGGCCCGGGTTCGGACCCTTCTTCTCCGCCCCCCCCTTGACGTCTCCTTTTGCACGCGCCCATTTTCTTTTTTGCGCTTCCCGCGCCCCGATGGGTGCACGTTCTTTGCATCTTTTTCCCCAAGAATGCGTGGGGGTTTTACCCCCTTTGTCCCTCTTTCTCCAACCCCATTTTTGTCTGGTCATCGGTTATTCACCTCCTCTCCCTACGTATTTGTCCCGTTCCTTTTTTCCTGGCGTTTGGGGATATTTTCGGAGTTTTTCCCCTTAACACCTCCCTTGCCCCCCCCCCCCCCCGGCCAGGGTCGGTCCCCCATTTTTTCCCCCATTGAAACGGGACTGTCCTGTCGCAGTTTGTTTAACACCAGCCCTTTTTTACTTTCTTCGTCCCCCCATTCCACCTCCCTCCCGCTCTCCCTTTACAACCAAGTCCCCCCTTCTCTGACTTCCTCCTCTATTTTCCTTTTTTGTTTGTTCTCGAGAGAGGATGCGTCTTCCCCCTTTTCTTTTCTTTTTAAATTTTTTCCCCCATTCGGCTGAGGAGCCTTTGCCCTTGGGAGTCCTTTGATTGCGAACAGGGTTTTGGTCTTCTCACTGCGAGGGTTTTTTCACCCCCCCTTTTTTTCAATTTTCTTTTTCGTACTTTACATGTTCATGCTGTGGCACGACCTTTGTGGGTGCTTTTGCCTCCCCCATTTACAGTTTTTCCGGAAAATTCAAACCCAGCCTCCTAATTGTGAATGGGGCACCGTCCCCCCCGGGTCAGTAGGGATTTTCATATTCTTTTGGACTTCACCCCCGGTGTGAAAAAAAAGACTGTCTTCAATCTCTTTCTCCCCCTCCCCCTCCTCCACTCCTCTTTGACGACTCTCCCAATTTGTACACGATTGCGCGCGTCCCATGTCTTTCATATCCCCCCTTTTAGTCGTTATGCTTTTCCAGTCATTTTCCTTTTGTCCTCTTCCCTTTTTTGTACAATCGGTCTTGGCATTCCAAGTTATCTACTCCCCCATCTGTGATTGCTTTCCCTCTTTCCCTTTTTAACCCCTGCTTTCTTCAGAACCCACCGTTTTTTTTCCCCCCCACCCCTTTTTTTTCTTCCTATACTTTTTTTTTTCGTAATGGGACCAAACCAGTCGTTTTCCCACTGACTCCAGAAGTGGGTTATAATCGGTCCATTTCTATCCACCTCTCCGTTAGTTCCCCCCTATCCCCTACCAATGACGCGCGTGGGTATACTTTTTCAAGCGCCCTTTGCCCCACAGTACGCATCCCCGAATGTATACGTTTTGGCGGAAACACCAAGTCAAGTTTCCTGTCAGTCATTTTTTCCCGTTTTGATGATCCTCTCCATTGGCCTCACGACTGTTTTGAACTCTGGGTTGACACGTAATCCCTTCCCCTTAGCTCGTCCCCCTCTCCTTGCGGTTCCGCGGTCTCCAACAAAACGCACTGATCGTTCACTTTTGAACCTTCCCCCCTTGTTTATCTTTTCCTTTTCACCCCCCAGTCGTTTCTTGTTTCTCCTCTCACCCCTCTTGTCTTTCCCTGGGTTGTCTCCCCCCGCCCCCCCCTTTTTTCCTCACCAACCCTTCCTCTCGTTTTTCTTCTAGTACCATTGTACCCTTCCCCCATTTGTTTGACCCGTTTTTTTGTCTGTTGCATTTGTTCCCTATGGAGGGGCCCCCCCCGCGCCCCCCCCCGCCCCCCCCCACGCCACTCCTCCCCCCCCCCGCTCGTCTCTGATCCCCGCCGCAAATCCCCCCCCTGTTTTTTTTTTTTTTCACGATTCTCCCTCTTTTACGGCCAAACCATTTACCCAAATTTTACGAGGAACCGGCGATTTTTCGTCAGGCGATCGTACGACCCCTCCCCCCCTTTTTTCTGGAGGCCCTTCCCTTTACGTGAAAGACATAAGTGTCCCGCCTTTTGCTATACCCTGTGATTCTTTGGATCTTTTGAGAGTTATGGCGCCTCTGTTTTTGCGTCACTTCCGAGGGCAATTGCTTCGGCCGATTTCCCATTGTAAATGTCCCCCCTGGACAGCCCCAACCCCCGTTGGTGGTCCTTTCCCGTTTTTTCTCGTTTCGCAGTGCAGGTGACTTGACCTTCTGCTCTCTAATTTAACTCGTGAATTTTCCCATGTTATTTCCCTTCCTTTTTCCCATACCCCCCGTTTCCCGAGGAGGACCTACAGGTTGATTCACTTCTTTTCGAGTTTCCCCGATAGCGCCCGCATTCCCCCCGGTCGCGCAGGCGGATTTTCGCCGCCCCCCCATCTATCGTCTCTTCCCCCAATTGCCCCCATTTTGGATCATGCCCCCCACCTTTCCCCCCCCTTACCCTGGCTCCGTGGTTGCACCCCCCCTCCGGGCCCCCCTTCTTCCCAGGTCGACCAGCTTTTTTTTCTCGCTCGCTCGGGCCAACCCAACCTTTCAATTTTGGACACTCTCTTTTCGACAAAGCGGCAGGCCACCCCCCTTTCCTCGCGATTTGGGTCCGAGACGAAGTGTCTGGAACTTTTCGATTGTCTATCCCTCTCATGTTTTGGAGTTCCTCCTTGCTCTCTTTAGTCGCTCCTATTTCCGCGGCTTCCCCCTGCCCCTTTTCCGATTGCACGGCGTGGCCGGACCCCTTTCCCTTGAACCGCCCTCCACAGTGTCCCCCTCCTTTTGACATAAGATCTTTTTGGTTTTTCTTTGCCTCTTTTTTTGTGGCAACCACAAAAAAAGTCTGTGGCCCCCCCTCCCCCCTTTCCAATGCTGGTCCGTTCCCCCCCCTTCACGATGGGATGTCCCAAGATTAAATCTCCCTGGTCGGTTCATCATTTTTTTTTCCCCCGCTAACCCCTCTCTCACCCCTTCAACCGCTATAGGTCTTCTATTTCTTTTTTGATGATTCGTTCCGGTCTTTTTTGCCTCCCTGGTCCCAATGAATTGACCTCCTTTCTCACCAGGCCGGTTTTCCCCCTCCAGCCATCCCCCCCCCCCCGTTTTTCAAAAACGACTGTGCGGGATTGGTAAACTTACGTGCCTTTTCCCAGTTATTATTCCTCCCCACCACACCCCCTTCGGACGTCTTCCTTCCGACTGTTCTCTCTTCCTCTGAGTTTCTGCCCCGATAGCCCCAATTTCAACACTCGCGTGTCTTCCTCACGCTATTTTTATCCGTCTTGTACCCCCTCCCACCTTAGGGACTTCCCCCCCCCCTCCTTTACCTTTCCTTCCTTCTTTAGTCCTCCATTTTGTGGCCTTCCCTCTCGCCTGCTCTCTCCTGAACAGCTTTCTCCTTCCCGGGAATTTATTCCGCCACCCTGGGTCTGGAAACCCATGCCTTGACCGCCCCTGCGTTTCCTTTCCCCCCATAAACTGCGTTGACAAAGTTCCTTGGATTGTCCAGGACTCGTGACCCTGTCTTTTGTTGTTACATTTCTCTTCACCTCTGTATCCGTCCAAAAAAGACTCTCTTGCTGATTTTTCTTAACGCCTTTCTTGGTCCCCCTCCGTCCCCTTCACCCCCTGGTTTCCCCCCCGATCTTGCCAACACCCTTCCTGTATTTCCCTTTCCCAGCCGTAATTTGCCCCCCCTTTTTTTCCACATATCACGTTTGACGCATTTGGTTTCATTGCTTGTTTAACTAAAATTTTCAACCAGGAAAATTGTTCTTTCTGACTTGACCCTGAAAGATGACGCCCGATCCCTTTTGCGCAGTTTGTTCACCCCCCTTTATTTAGTTTCCTTTCACCGCTGTTCGCAATCACCCCCCCTTGTTTTGTGGAACCCCTTTTATCTCCCGAATTCCCTAACCACTCACTTTTTCCCTCCCTGGGAGTTACAGGTCTTTCCCTACGTGTTTTCGAGATTGCTTTTGTCCGCTCCTTCCCTTTCTGATGGTGTTTCCCACTTATCATTGAGTCGAATTTTTCTCTTTTTCTTTTTTCTTTCTGTGTCTTTTTTGCTTGCCGCTTGCAGGGACCCTTCGCGGTGGTGTTGTTTTCCAAACCCCCCCCCCTTTCTTTGCACCTTCTTTCGTCTTCGTTCCTTCATGTTCAGGTTTTTTGCTTTTTTACTTGAACGCCTTTCGCGGGGATTTTTTTTAGTTACCGGACTAATAACAATTAGTCAAATGAATGTGTCTGGGACCAACCTTCTCTTGTGGCCCGTGTTCCCTCCTTTTTACCCGGTTGCACCAACCAGGCTTGTTTCGGGGTTGACCCAAAGCTTTCCATCGGTCCTACTTTTGAAAAACCGCCCGTATTTTTTTGGACGCTGGCCAACATCTTCCTATGAAAAATTAAACCCCCCCTTCCCACCCCCCCCTTCCCCTGACTTTGAGCCGCCTCCCCCCCGCACCCCCCCCTCACCTACCTGCCCCCGCTAGAACCCCACGTCCTCCCGGACGCCCCCCCCCCCCCCCCCGTTTCTTCTTCATTGGCCTTCCCCTCGCTGCCCCTCCTGTTCCCCATTCAATTGTTTTCTTTCTTTTTTGGTCATATTGCTTCCGAAGTCTAAACTACTTGTTTTTGAGATCGGCTCCGTCATACCCCCGCCCAAGTCCCACAGGGGTGAACGAATGACATTTTTTTTCTGTTACCTTTGACCCCCCTTCACGCGGAGAACTAACTTCGTTCTACCCTTAAGCTTCCCCTTTTTTTTTTCCCATTTACTAGGCTTTCCCCCCGTTTATCCCAGGGTTTATTTGTCTTTGCCTTCCGTTCTTTCACATCATCCCTTAACTCTGCCCTTACCTTGCTTGTCCCCAAGTCCCCCCCCACGGGCTTTTCACCTTCCCTTGTTCCCCCATGTTGCCTTTGCCTCTTCAGGGTATTCCTTAAACCGTTTTCCGTCTCATTGTGCTGTTACCTTCCCCTTCACTATTTTTTCCGCTTAGCCAACTCCACCAGTCCCACTTTCTTTTTTTCCATTGATAACTCGCTATTTGTGGGTTTTTGCGGTTTTTTTTACTGACACCCCCCTCCTTGAACCTAAACACGGGTCTTAATCCAGTGGTGGATCTTTTTCTGGTTTGTCCCCGAACCCTCCTGTTTTTTTCTAGTGCCAGCTTTTTTTTTTTTCAGCCCCCAATTCCTAGAGTTTTCTATCCATGACCCATGGGAAACTGGATTTGGGGGTGACCCCCCCTTTTATGTCGGTGAATATGTTTTCGTTGTGCCATTTTTGCCTCTAATCGTAGCCCGCTAACATATCTTTGTCCCCTTTCCCCAGCGCTCCCGAGCCATCCCCCCACTTGCCTTTCCCATTGTAACTTCTAGGGATTTCCGTTCTTTTCGCATTGCTTTCTCTGTTTCGTCCCTCCACTTTTTTTTGACTCAGCTCCGTGGGGGTTAGGGCGTTTTTTTCCCCCCAATCCGCGAGTGTCCCCGTCCGCCCTTGGATATTCGTGGGAGTTCGTTGGTCTTCTTGATTTTGCGACCAACTCTGTTTCCCACACATTTTCTCTTTCAATTGCTGAGGGTCCGATTGCCCGAAATGAAATTTTTTTTACGGAACCTTTTTTGGTTCCCCTCAACCCCCCACTTTTTGCCCCTTTTCCCGCTTTGCACTGGTTTTCGCAGTGAAAAAGATTCTTTTTTTTCTTTCCGCGATTTCTTCACCTCGTTAATTTTTCTTCAT
>Ga0179593_1275815_pt1 | contig 15707 bp, 19 predicted proteins | sample CZODoug2_1_08_16_FD_185931 | JGI IMG/M metagenome (GOLD analysis project Ga0179593, IMG submission 185931) | Vadose zone soil fungal communities from Angelo Coast Range Reserve, California, USA - CZODoug2_1_08_16fungal (PacBio error correction) | ecosystem: Environmental > Terrestrial > Soil >... | reverse complement strand
TTACTGAAGGTCAGAGATAGCCCCCTGCCTCCTCCCCTCTGGCCCCCATGCTGTCCTTCAAATTTTATGCATCCCGATTCCCTCGTCCCTTGCCTTGCCCCCTCCCCATTTCGTCGTCCCTCCAAGATACGCTGAATGCTCGCTTGTCCGCATTTACCTCTCGGCCGTGAGACGTCCCCCTAGATGTTGCCTTTCTAGTTCCACCCGTTTTTTTCTTATTTAGCTCCGTGTGTTCCATGCAGCGGCGATGATGAGACTCTCGTTCCCTAGACCATTTTCCTCTCTCAAAGTGAAACCCATTTCAGAATAAGGGCAGGGAGTCCTCCATCGTCCGCCTCTTCCCTTATCCCGTAGGGCCTTTTCTGATATTTTTCCGCTATGTTCTGCCCACTGCAACATGGGCGCTACTAGCTGAGTCTGCGTTCTCCAAGTTCCTCCCACATCGGCCCCCCCTTCCTTCCCCCTGAGACTTCGTTTAATTATAAGCGCGCGCACCTATGTAGTGTTTTTTCACCTTTCCTTCTTAGACCATTACGTGCGACGGCGGGCTCCGTAAATGTTTCGTTCGTTTTTCAACATCTCCTTCCCCCCCCCACATGCCCCATTCTTTCCCCCTTCTCTTGAAAGTTTCCCGTTATATAGTATGAAATACTCCCGTGTTCTCCCTGAGCTCCTCCATCGCTTGCTGCAATCCTTACGGAGAGACCTTGTGCGATACCTTTCTAGTCCCTTTCCTTTCCCCTTCTCTCCGTTCCCTACTCCCTTATTGCCTGCAAAGCCATCATTAGCAAAGCGGGTGAGTATTTTGTACCTTAGCGGAGAGCGTTACTGCACCTTCGTCGATTAGCCTTTCTTATCTTTTACCCAGTCATACCGTGGTTCTGATCTCGTAATCTTTTCCCTAAGGAGGTCAGATGCGTCCCTTCCCCCGGAACACTTTCTCCTCCTTCCATTTTGGACGTTTCTTTGGCAGGCATATGTGACGTTTCTTTGTCCTGTTTATTGAGGATAAAGGTGCGGTTCCTGAACCCCTTTTTTCCACCTCACAATTCGCAATGCTCGGGAGTCCCGAAGTCTTTTCCAGGAGCTCCCCAGATCGCGATTATTCCTTTACCCTGTTTTTGATCGACGGTCCTCTTGCTTCTAATAATGTGTGTTTTCTTTTTGCGGTGAAATCTCAAGACAGTCTCTCTGCCCCTTGCCTCTGAATTGAAACTGAAGTCGCCTTCTGCCCAGTGTTGAGCTCTCTAAACTGTTCTCGCTCCTCCTTCGTTTTCTATTATTCCCTCTGTGAAATCATATAGGAGAGCTTTTAGCGCCCCTTTTCTGAGCCTTCCCTGTGGTCACCTTTTATTGCGAACAATTCCTACGTCCTCTCTCATCCTTCGCGGTTTCACTTTTATACGTGAATTTTTCTCTTTACATTGGGACAGCTGCGAGACAGATCTCCATTTTTTCCTTCCCGACTCTCCATTCGAGGTCCTTGAACTATATTTGACCTTTCACCATGTCCCTATATTTTACCACTTCTACCCGAAACAATAATTTATTCCCGGTCTGCCTCCGGATTCCGAGGAAAGATCTATCTTTTCCCGAATAATCGCCTGCTCTCTTCTGGGACCGGCCCCAGTGCACCCCGATGTGCAAATATTGTGTTTATTGCAAGAGAAGATAGGAAAATCGAATGGTACAAATCTTTCCCTCTGCGTTTCTTGAGTTCGCCTATTTTTTCCCTTAACTTTCGGGGAACAGAAGGCTCCGCCTTTCCTCTCTGACCCCTACTTTCAACCTTTTCCCCTCTCTAAAAATTTCCCGGGGGTGATATATGTGCCACCTCCCTGACTGCACTTACCCCCCCTTTTTCCCCCATTTACCCCTCCTCTTTATATGATGAGAGCTTAAGGAAGAGATCCATTTTCTTTCCTTCCTTGATGTATTTGCTCTGACTTTCAGAGCGATCGTGTTCTTCTCGAACCACCCCAACCCCGACCACCCCGACTTTTTTTTTTTCCCCGTCATCCAGTCCGAACCAGGAGAAAATGAAGTTCCGTCCCGCAGGCCTCAAATTCTTTTTAAACTTTATCGATTACGGCTTACCGGATTGTTTCTTTGATCACAGCGTGTTTCTCCCCCTGCGCGTAGTTTTTTTTTCTTTCCTTATTTTTTTGAATTTCTGCTCAACGGTCACGATGACGCCGAGGATTTTTCAGAGAAGACCACCGGCCTTTCTCCTTCTGTTTTCCCTACTATTTTCTTTCTTAGTGTTGCAACGAGAATCTATGTTTAACGGGTGTCGGGGATCAACCGAGTTGTATCCCCTCTCTCTATTTTTTCCCCACTTTCTTAGTGCCTTCAAACAAAAGGAGTTCGCTTTTGATCTTCCTTGTACCCACGCCGAAACCTCCCACCCAATCCTGAGTGCTTTGTGGTCCTGAGAAGACTCCGTTTGCCTTTCTCTTCTCGTTTGACTTTCTGCCCGCAGGACGATTGTTCTCGATCCCCTCCCAGTCTCTCCTACTTACCCGCCGTTTCCCCTGTCGTCGAGGATTCCCGCCCATCCCCTTAAGTGACCTTCGTTCCCCCCTCCCCCATGCGGATTACCTCTCTTCTGTCGTGTACAAATGACTTTTAATTTTACATGCTTCCCACAGTTCCCGTCCACATTTGGGTTTTTTTCCAATTCCAATCAAAGGTGACTATCCCACCCCTCCTCCTGCCCTCTCTCTCATTTCCCTCTCTTTTTTTTTCCCCCTTATTAATGACCTTTCCCGCAGATACGGGCGTATAGATGGTGGACCACAGTGAGACCTTTTTCCCGGTCCACCTCTTTTTCCGTCCTTAGATATACGTTGAGATGTCATGTGAGTTCGTGCGTCGCTCTTTCTCCATCAGTACTCCTCTGCCCCCAAAGTGGGAAGCCCCCCCAACCCAATCCTTTTTTGGTCCCGCTCTCTTTGAAACAACGTAAGAATGTTCACTGCTCTTTCTCATTCTCTCCTTTCTTCCCTCCCTTCCCTCCTTCAAATACTTTCTTCCTCCCGTTATCATTTCTCTATTTAGAGGTCAGACTACCTTTTCGATGTCAGAACGTTTCTGTTTTTAGGGTTTCGGTACGTTTCTTACCTAGTTCTTGGGTCTATTTTCCCCCTCTTCCCCAGCTTCAAAAGTTTCGGTGGTATGCGATCACGTTATTTTGAGATAAACACTCCCCGCACAACACTCTCTTCCCTCTTGAAACCCCACCTAGCTTCTTCTCTCTTCCTTTTTTTGCTGCTTCTATCTGGTTCGCTGCCTCTCTTTTGTGGCTGGCGTGTCTCTCGACCTTCTTGACCTTCTCTCCCCCACAAGAAGGTGAGTTTGAGTATTTCGACAACTAAGTATTTGAACCTTTTTTCTCCTCCCCCAGATCCTCGAAGTGCTGTCGTTGCTCTTCCCCTTGGGAGTCCCCGCCCCTTTCCATCTACTTTATAGCTACAGCAAGGAGTTTTTTCCTCTTTTCATTTCCCCCTTTCTTGCTTCTTTCCCCACAAAGGAGACAGAGCTGGACAAGTATTATGAGTGTTAACTCGTCTTCTCCTCCTTGACATGTTAGGTCCTCCCCCCGCTTTGTTCTGCCCTTTTTCCGTTTGCATAACTGGCATCCCGGCTACGTCCCACTTCAGCCCCTTCCTCTCGCGTCCAGGTTTCTCCCTGTTTGCAACCCGACGTTGGAAGAGATGGGGATTACCGTAAATTAATCCCTCTTCGCATGAATGAGCGACTCTTTTTTGAAGAGGGTGGGTTTAAAATTTCCGTTCTTCAACTTTACCTATTTGTGACAGCTAACACGGCTTTTGTGACGCTTCTTCCCCGTCATTGTCCTCTCTTTCCCCCTAGAGGGAATCGAGCATGCGACAGGAAGTCATCTTTTATGGTATGGAGCTGATCCCCCCTATTCCCCCGGTCCCTGGCGCTCTGCTTCCTCTTCTCCCAAGAGTCTGTTTGGCCACCTAGTGGACGGCTCCAGCCCACTCTCTGCAATTCCTTTCCCCCCCCTTATAGTCCTCCCTTTCCTTTATGAACGAAGCGTTTGGAGTTGTTCTCTTGATGTATCCCGCCGACCATAGCAACCTTTCGTTTTTGTTACTGACCCCTAGACCCTGGCATTGGCAAATTAATTCTCTAGTGTTTCTCGCCTTTCGCTAAAAATGATGATTTCTCCTTTCTCCCTCCTATATTCTCGACTAGCCCCCTTTTTTCTAGAGAGAAGCGCTCGGCTCCACGGTGAGATGTCTTAAGCCTCTTCCCTTCCTCCCCTTTCTTACTTCGCACACTAGATCATTGGATAGCCAGATTTCTTTTTTCTAAAAGGTTCAAGTATCTTCCTCCCTTTCCCCAGTAATTTTCTTCTCCTTAATGATTGAATTTCTCTCCGGAATGGTTGGTAGCTCTTTCCTATTGCTCTGCTTCCCTCGGCTGGGGCTTTGACTAAAGAGAATGCAAGTGGTGCCATCTTCAAGAACAGGAACTCATTAGGCACGAACCACATATCTCTTCTTCTCCCTATAGTAGTTCCTGATGGAGTTTGTAGTTAGCATTTTCTTGCCACCAAGTTGAACGTGAAGAGGGTACTTCGGAGCAAGATAATGAAACCGATGTGACCCTCCTTCTCTTTTTTTTGAAATTTCGTTGCGTGGGGTGGCTTGTTGTGTGAGTGTTTAGGGATGTGAGTCGTGTTTCTGACGTTTGGAGGCGTTTTTTTGTTGGTGTTTGGGTTTTTTTTCAGTGTAGGGTTTTTTTTTTTATTTTTTGAGTCACGTATTTTTTTTGTTGGGGGGTCTTGTGGTGTGTTTTTTATTTTTTCTTCTTTTTTTTGTTGTGTTACGGCATTTCCCCTGACCTGATTGTATTACCCGAAATTCGATTATGGTCCACAGGCTAAGGAGCTGCTTGCGATTGTGGGGGGTAGGGTGTAGTTTCTGGTTTTGGGTTATAAGTCATTTTAGCGACCACTCTGGGTCGCTTTCAGTTGCTCCTGACCCCTCAGGATTCATATGTTTTCTGAGGTTTCCGATGACGCTGGTCCGCTATCACTTTTTTACTCTCCCTCATACCTGTCCCTCGTCTTGTTTCCTTTATAGAAACTTTTTCCCCTTTTTTCGACTGGCTTCCCCCGATTATTTTTTCCAAGCCGGCTTATTTCCAGGGATGACCCAGCGGAACACTTGGAGATCCGCAGCCGTTATGCCACTTTTTCCCTAATTAGGGCCTGATTGTCTAAGAGCCCTCTTTCGCTAGCAAGCGGGAGGTTGTCGCACTGAGGCCCGCCTTCCCCCATGTGTAGGATAGACTCTATACGATATGCTTTTTTTTCTTCCAATTAATTTTCAATTCTTTCCAACCTTGACGTTTCCAGAAATGAGAAATTTTAGGCGCTGACTCCGTATCCTCCCCAAAACTTAAGCGCGAATTCGGCTCCTCCCATCGTTCCGTTCTCAGAATCATACAAACATCGTCGTATCTTTACCCCGCGACCCCAAGTAAATAAAGCAATAGAGATAGATCTACCGGCACGTTTCGTCCTCGTCAGAGCCTGATAAAGTGTTCCCGGTACCCCTCACGGTGAAGAAGAATGAAGAAGCCCCCTATGACCCTGGGCCAACCCTCCTTTTATCATCACGCCTCCGGTCCCCGAAGTTTCAACTTTATCGGCTAGTTCGGAAGCTTCTTTTTTTCTCCCCGCTATCCTATTTTTCCCTCCCTCACTCGTTGTGTTTTTCTAGATTTTGCCCCCTTGAAGGATTGCCTGACTAGCCGCTCCATGTACCCAGTGTCGCACCCCCTTGTGGTTAGGTGTTTGCCAGTCATCTTTTTCCCTCTGAGGTCATTCTGAATGGGATCCAATGTTGGTTCCGGCACCTTTATTACTCCAGCGTCAATCTATCGCTGGTAGATCCCCCCTGACCTCCTTCCGGCCTCTTCTCTTTTCTGATTCCGGTCTTTTACTTTTGTCGCAGATGTTTAATCGACATGTTAGTTTGTTCTCGGCTGAATCTCCCGCGCTCTTCCCCCCCCTCCCCTGAGGAATCTGCATGGTCGGTTTGATCCGACGCCTGGCCGATTTTTAAGTGCTGCCGCCGCTTTACCCCTGCTCGATCAGCCGTTGCTGTTTTTCCTCTTTTTCCTGCCCTTTTCTGAAGACTCCAAAGACTTATCTCTAGACTCGTTTCTCCAATTTTTGACGGAGGTCATTGCGTTTACCACAAATATCAAGAGGAATCACTGTCTTTTTCCCTAGGGCCTAACGTATTATTCTGGACCGTTCCCCCCTTGCTTCGCTCTCTCTCTTTTTTGTAAAGGTGGGAAGGAAGAGATTTTTCAGACTGAGGCACTCCCTCCTTGTCTTTCCCTGTCTCCTTTTACAAGTGCTCGCGTTTTCAACGTCCCCTTGTACCCTACCACTCAGTCCCCCCACCCCCTTCCATCTCACCCTTGCAAAACTTGGAGTGGAAAACCTAGGCGCGTTCGTTTTTTTTGCCACCCTCCTTAATACTTCGGTCACCTCGGCTCCGTATATGACCCAGCCTTCCCCCACATGTTTACGTTTTCTTCCTTACATCGTATTTTCCTTATTCTTCCGATTAGACCAGATAAGAGTAGCCCATCCCTCTCAGCTTTTTTCGGCGCAGGTCATTGATCGTCCCTGGCTCCCAAGTTTTCTCTCCTCTTGTTCTTTATCTCCTCGAAGGAATCTGCTCCCTGACATTTTCCGCGGTGGAGCGCATTGATTGATATCGCCGTTTTCTCGGCCTGACATGCCAATTCTCTTATGCAACAAGAATATAGAGGCCCAATGCTCGCCTCGAACCTACCCCAGGTCTGGGCTCTTAACGTATATTCCCCATATGCTCCGCCAAATCCTGACGATAGGAGCTTTACGACGTTCTCCGCCCCCTTGACTCCGGCGTCTAGTTCTTTTTTTCGGATGCCTTTGGGTGCCGATTTACTATTTCCCTCGTTTTTTGACCCTCAATCGAAGAACCCGGACCCCTGTCCAACCCCCCTACTGTCTTCAGTGCCAAGTCTCCACCAAAGGTAACGCCACTTCTTCCTTACTTTTGTATCCCTTTTTCACATTTTACACTTCATTTTTTCTCTCTACCCCCGAATCTTGTCTCTCCCCTTGGCAGAGTTTTTCGCTGATTACTTTAGGAATTCTGAAACCTTATCGCCACCCCGTGTATGCCGTTCAGTCTTTCCTCTGACCTAAACCCCCGGAGTATTTATCTTTTCTAACGGTTGGGCCGCACACGAGAAGTAATGGGGCAACCCTGATTCGCGGATCCCCCACGAGTTTCGAGTCTTATTCTGACCATTTTTGCGCGAGCGCCCCCTCCCGGCCCCGATTTTTTTCTCTTTGTATCTCCTTTAATACGCCCTGCTCCAAATACAACGCCTGCGTATTGCTTCTTTTGACTCTCGTATTCCATTCTTTTCTGTATTACTGACTCCAGTAAGAGGTTGGTGTTTTCTCCAGCCCCCCCTCCCACCCCCCTCTCTCACTGAGACGTTGTTCCAGCCCCTCTTCAGGAGGCCCCAACTGATGGCTTTCCAGAGCCCGGACCATCAAGGTTATTTTCCTGCCGGTCATCCTTCTACCTGTTCTGCTTGCTAACACCGAATTATACCCCAAGTCTTCCCCACAGTGGCCTTGCGTTACTTTGTCACCCTTTCGTTTGCAAATTAAAATGAAACAAGTTGTTTCCCCCCCCTACTCCTTCCTGAAAGTCTCTTTTTCTTCCCCCCCCTCTCCCCTTGACGCAGCAGAACCCCCCCCAAGGATTGATATCGCGGGTGGCCACATAGAATTTTAGGGGCTGCCCGCCCTCCTTATGTTTTTTATCTTTCCTTCCCTTCCCCTCCCCTTCCCCCTCCGGAGCCTTTTCCTCTCGCGCAATTAGAAACAATATCTTACTCCAGTCGAATTTGTAGGCTGCCCCCCCTTCTGAACAGTCGGATCGTTATCCCTCCCTTCTTTCTCGTCCTCCTTCTTTTTTCCCCTCCCAGGCACCTCCTCCAATAGTTTGACTCATGTTCCCGGCTTCATATCCTAGCGTCTTACCTTGCCATATCCCCCTACCCCTTCAATTGGGTCTTTGTTCCTTTTCTTGACCCGACTCTGCTTTCTCTGCTCCTCACTCAGCCCCCTTTCGTAGGGTTTCGCGTTCATTAGATCAAATCCGCCACATTCGGGCTAGATCTGCAAACTGCTTCATAATCTCTTCTTGTACCTCGTTTTTGGGGAGAGAATAGGAATATTGTTTTTTGACCAGCGTCCCCCGGGTTAGTTTGTGGGGGGGGTGTTTTTTGGCGTTTCCTTCCTGACACGTTGATCGCACTCCCAAAGAACCTTTGATCCTTTTGTTGTTCTCCCCTCTACCCTCTCGTTTCCCCCTAAACCCCTACTTTAACCTCCTGAACCTTGCCTTCTCTTGGATCGTCGCACATTTTAGTCCTCCAACGCTATACTATCCCTACCCCCTCTTTAAAGTAGGGGCGTTCTTCGGAGTTCCACACCAAGTTTTCCCTCTGAACTTGGCATGAATTAGGCCGTCTTTCAACCCTTAAGTAATCCTCAGTTTCTACATGATGAGGGCCAGATGTCCCGCGCTCGCCGCGTCGAGGGTCAGTACTCTGGCCCTCTGACATTCTCCTATGTCTTTCCTCTGCAAAGTTTCCATGTGGAAAACCTCTCAGCCGTTTGAGCGTGGCTGGAACGTACCTCCTTGACTCTGTCCGCGCGACCTTCGCGGTTGATACCCTTTCCCTTTCTTTTCTCTCCACTTCCACTTTTTGCATCTAACCAGGACATTTGTGACAGTCTTTTAAGTCAGTAATTGGTAAGTCCTCCGTAATCATCTTTTTCCCTACTCCTAATGGCAGCTACTCTTACCTTCATTTTTCGGTTTTGGCTGAGTCTTCCTCCCCGTCATCCTCGAGCTTCTCCTCCTCTTCTTGCTCCGTGTATTTGGTAGAGAACACCCAAATCTTTCCTGCATGTGAATTTCCTTTTTTCACTATCCTGCTTTACACATGCTGACTTCTCCCCTTTCCGTCCTCCCCCCTGGTAAAGACCTGTTTTGGAGGAATCAGACGGACCAATCTGGACATCCTTGCCTTGGTTTACATTCTCCATTCCGACTTTCCCTCAGTTTTTTCCCCCTCGTTTGTTTGAGCTGAGAAGCAGTTTCAAAGGCGTCTATTCTCGTTCCTCACTCCAGATAATTCTCCAGTCTTCAGCCTCCTTTTTTGTGTGCTGTCATGGATTCCGGCACCCACTTTTGAGTCTGTTGTGTTTCCCTTCAAATAAGAACCCGGCTTCCTTTCGCCACTCTCTTTCATTTGCTCGCAACGATGACTTTTGCTAGGCCAAAATCCCTTCTCCAATTTAATTCGCCGAATGAACCAGGCATTTTGCGGCAAGACTTCTGACGATGGGGTTCCGTCTTGGTGTCGGCTCTTTTTTCGTGGAACTTCTGATTGTATTGATGGTTTGATTATCTTCTACAGCTCCCATGACCCCCTCCCCGCATTTGGTACAAGTTTCCCCGTAGGAGATCTCACTCGGAATAGCTGATCGCCTTTTGTACTGAAGCATATGTACAGACCGTCAGTGCGGCCTTTCTTTTTTCTTCTCGACTTGGACCCTTATGAGAGCTTGGGAGTCTTCACCCCTTTATCCGCGTCGTACCCTGCTCAGCAATCCCTTAACGATTCCCTTCCCACACACAGGTCTGAATGCTTTTGCGTCCTCCCTTCTTCTTCCAATTTCTCCTTGACGGCCCGACCCACAATCCTTGAACCCGCTCGGGGTTCGAGTGCATCCGTGCTGGCCGATTACTCAATCAGCATCCCGTCCCTTCTTTTTTTTGTGCCTTTCAGACCAGGCGGGTGTCTTGGTATAGCTCCCCCGAGTTTGGGCACGCGTCGTATGCCCGATTTGTAGCCACCCCGCGTCATTCCCCCCTGAATAATACGCAGCGTGCCGCTTTCCGATCTCCCGTGACAGGGCTAAAGATTAAGCGTCCGAGAGTTGACGTGGGCGTTTGGTCGCATTCTCCCTCACTATTACCTGGGATAACCTGACTCCTGCTTAGCTTTCGATCAAGGTTCCTACATTTTGACACATTGCTCTGTGTCTTTCAGACCTTTTCGTTTAACCTTTACAGCACGGCATCTTATTCCCCGACTAGACTAACTATGCAGATCCGCTATCCTTGCGGCGTTAGAGTTCCCTCCCCACCCCTCCGGATTGACGACAACCGGTCCAGCCCTCATCTTACCGTAAGAGCGCCGGGCTGCCAGTACAACGTCCTTATCTTCAGACGTGTAAACTGTTCCTGGAAGTCACAGGTCCTATATCAGCGAGATTCTCCACCCCCCCTCTCCTGGTACACACCCTGTCACGATGAAAGAAAAGAAGCCTTGACGCGTTCCCTGACCTCCATTGAAGACTCGTGAGCCAGTCTTTTTTTTTTTTCCCTTCATTCCATCTACAAAGTTGTGTTTTTTTAGAGATCGCTTTAAAATGCAAGGAAGTTGCGCCTGACTTCTCCCTTTTCAAGTCATTTTTTTTTCTCCCTCTGTTTTTTTCTTCTTTCGGGGGGGACGTTTGGCAGTCTTTTGAAAGGGGCTGAGCTCGTATCCCATTCACTTTTTGGTCTTTCATCTAACGTTTCTCCTAAGCTAGATACTTGATTACTCCGAGCCTTCGCTCACCTCTCTCGATTCATTTAGTCATTTCCGGGTTGGTCCTCCTGTGTTCAAGATGCCCTGCCCTTTTTTTGCCAGTTGTGAGATCGTCCCTGAGGTTAACTCTCAGCGAGCACCACTCTTCCGATTTTTATTCGGATCCTTCCGTAGTAATACCCCTCTTCTCATGTTTGTCTTTACCCTCGAGTCTCCCTTCAGTTTGCCTATTCCTTCCCCCGTGGATATTTGACCCCTCCCCTCTATAATGTACCCCATTTGGAGGCTTCTTCGTACTCCATGCGTCCAACTCATGATTCGCTCGGCGAGGATCTTCCTCCCCTTCCCCTTTTTCTTTCGAACTTTCTTTCACTCGGTCTAAAGCTTACCGATTGCATTCTGATTCTCGTAAATCCCCCCCCTTTTCATTACCTTCCAATCTCCCCCCCCCCCTTCATTTTCAGGAGACCTCTAGTGCTTACTTTTCTCTTCCCTTGAACTCTTGCAAGTTAAAGCGTCCGCCACTTTCTCCCCCACGTTCGGTCGACTTTGCTTTAGGTAGTGAAGCGCTGGAACATATTTTAATACTTCGTTGCACCTAACCTCCCCCGACGATTTTGCCGTTTCTCCGTGTTGTTAGCCATTTAGACTTACCCGTCCGAATCTTCCGGATTGAATACTGCCCTTCTCCCCTCTCCTCTTTTACCATTTATGCATCGATACCCTCCAACCTTTCCCAGGTCCGGAACAGGTATATTCCCTTCTCTCCCTACCCCAATACTTACTGACGTTTGAGAGTGCCCAGATTTTTTTAGAAGATGGTTCGTCGCTTGCTTTTCGTTACCCTTCTTACTGCTGGTCTCTTTCCCCACCGTTCATCCCCTGTGTCCGCATAAGCACGAATGTGGTTCGTTATCCCATTACGATACTCTCGACACCCTAGACCGCCCTTCCTTGGTCCTTCCGGAGCCCCTCAAATGGTCCCAACTTCGCGCGATTAACTTCTATTGACTTTTTTAGATCACCGATGTTTTGAGCTCCCAATTTTCTGCTCTGTGCTAATCCGACTTTTTATTTCTGAATTGCTTTTCTTTTTTGATTACACTCCAGAGTCGGTATTTTTTGCCGCTCCGTCCCCCCGGCTGCTCCTGTACCGCCCCCAATTTCCTTCAGATTCTGGAGAACCCAATTCTTTGATTGGTGCTGCACTAGAACTTTTGTCCCCTGCTATTTTGTGGCAAACCACTCTCATCTTTCTTTCCCTGGTATGCAATTGGCTCGAGGATGTGAACGCTCCAAAAAGGCCCCCCCTCTGGTCGTATTTTGATTTCCCCCTTCTCATTTTTTATCCCCTACTAAAAAGAAGGTTCTTTTATTTTTTTTTAGATTCGGAGATCCTTTTTTTTTTTGATGATTCTTCTATCGTTTCCTGTTGCGTGCCCGTCCTTCCCTCTGGTTTACCATCCACTTCCTCTCATCTTCCTCTTGACCGTTCTCGGACCTGGTTTAGTAGAGTCCACTCGCCCTGCCAGCGACCTTCCCTAGCCCATCCTCTTCTTCCCCTCTTATGCGTCACCCTCCTTTCCCCGTCCCTCTTTCCCCCCCCCCCACCTTTTTCCTTTGATAGTAAAAACGTGGTGGAAAAACAAGGACCCTGACCTTTTTTTATCCCCCCGCTAAGTTCTAGGTCGCTCATGCCGCTTTAAAAGTATCAAGCGTGCAGCTCCAACCCTTCTTCTTCTCGCTTTGTTTAAATGATGGCCTCTTAGATTGACGGTCTTTTTTTTTCGCTGTCCTCATTCCCTCCCCTCCTCTTGTTTCGTCGTCTTCTCCTAAACATATCTGCCGACCTCAATGTTTAAAGTTTCTGGGATCCCGCGATTGTGTCCCATCAGAAGACCTTAATCCAGTCAGATTGCTCTCCCCCCCTTTTTTTTTTTGTCCCCTCACCTTCACCTGCCCCCCGGTCCCTTAGCGCCGAACCCCGTACGGCTGATGGTCTATAGGTCGAGTTGTTTTTTCCCACTACCCTTTGCCTCTGCCTCCGCCTCGTTGGTCGCGAGGCTTTTCGTTGTCCCCCTACGTTCTTTTCTCGCTTAACTAACCCAGCAAACGTTGGTGCGTTTATAACGTTCGATGCTGATCCCCACCCCCCTCCCCTCCCCCCACCCGCTCTGCTCCCACAAGAGCCCTCTCCTCTTTCTTTACTCTTTTCTTTGTTTGTTTGTGTTGTCTCTCTTCTTCTTCTTGTTGCTCCCTCTGCCGCGATGGGACGGCGTGGACCTCGCAATCTGGCTTGACATCGACTCCCAAGACCCTTTGTCTTCTCCCCCTTTTCCTCCTAACCCCTTCGTTTCGCTTAACTCCCCTACCTCCTCCCTCCGTGTCGTGGTCTCCACATTTCTTTTGTTGAAAAGACGTACTCCTACATCCGTCGCCCGGATCTGAGCTATCTGTTTCTTCCGATTCAAACAGAGGAGGAGCTGCTGGATGAACCTCTCTGTTTTTTTCCACTTCTCGCTTCCGAGACTTGAGGCGGATAGCTGTCTAATGCGGCTCGCTCATTAGAGTGGCAGGGCATAGGACGGATTCACAAGACCCAGCTTCCTCCGGGCGTTAGACACGGCTGCCCCCCGAGCTCCCCAGGCTCGTTCTTGCGTCATTAATCCTTTTACTTCCTCCCCTGTCCCGTCTGTTTCGCGGGTGTTGTTCATAACCTTTTTAATCAGTTAGTATCCATTAACTTGTGCCTCCTACCCCCATTCCACTTGTTGACGTCTTGGTAACCATTTCTTTTCTCCCTCCCGACCCCCTCGATGGCGTGACTTCCCTTTCTTTCTTTTTTTTCTGTGATATTCCTGATACTTTTCAGCGATGTACGCCCTTTAGTGAGCTTGTAAGCGTTTAGTTTTTTCTTCCCAGCGGCCGGTAAGGGCGCTAAGTCTCTCACGGGCGAATACCCCTTTTTTTTTTGGATTGCCCCCCCTTTTTCCCCGTCGTCCCCCCCGCAGTGGAGTTGGAGAAAGTTTTTTATCATTCTGTCCTATCAAACTCCCCCCTTTGTTGGGCCCCGGCCCTTCTAGCCCCCTTAATACAGTCGCCAAACCTTTTTTTTGCTCTCCCCTCAGGCCGTTTCCATCCCTTCGTTTTCTTCTTTTCTCAATCCTCCTTACGAAGCGTCCGGTGGTTGATTTTTCGCGCCGGCGGCGCACTCGTGGCTTTTTCCTGGCCCTGTCTCATCATAAATTTAGAAACCTGTTCCCCCCCCTTGCCCCTTCTCTCAAGTTGTGCACTGTTTTTTGATCCGAGAAAAAATTGATCCAAGTAATTTCAACTTTGACCAATCTTTAAGCCCCCTTCCTACTCCCTTTCATGTGGATTTCGATCTTATAGTAATTTCTACTGCCCTTTTTGCCTTCCTGCGCCCCCCGGAATCCCCTGGAATTTTGAAACGGGCCCGTGGACTCCTTGTTCCCTCCAACATTGAGAGGCCTCGTTAAATTTTCTGCTATTCGTCCATTGTTTGCTGGAGAATATTTGGGCACATAGACCAACTTTCTTTGACCCCTGTCTGTGCGCCTTTTCCTTCTCGATCTATTTCTTAACCGCACTAAGTGAGTAGTCACAGCTCCATCCCCATGTCGCTCCCTCTAGCCCAGGAGCCTCTTCCTATTTTTGCCTTCCCCCTGACTATAGTAGCCAATGGGACGCAGCCCCTGCCTCGCACCTCAGGCGCACCTAGGAAGGATGCTCTTGGCCGCTTTTCATGAAGCAGAAGCGTGAAACTCTCTAAGTTATAGCAGTTTTTTTGTGACTTGGCATAGCTCCGAGTCCTGGCACTTGCGGATTGACTTTTAGAATCGCTTTCATCAACATTTAATACTCCCCCATGAGCGAAGTAGTGAGACAATTCGCCAGGTCCCCTTTTTATTTTCTCCCGCGTCCTCACGATAGGGCTCTTTCTCAATTTTCCGGACGCAGCAATGTTTTTCATCTCTAGTCTTTCTCGCTTCGAGAGTTTCTCCACGTAGAAACTCAAGCCGCTCTCCCTCTCTTTTACCCGATCCCTTCGCATAAGGATCTTTTATCTGATGACCATTCTATCCAGAGAGGTCGCGCTCCTCTCTTCTTTTTCGCTTCCTTTCCGCCAGACACATGAACAAACCCCCTTTCGTGGAATCGGGACCGCGCCCAACCTTAACCAAGGAAATAGCGCTCTCCCCCTTTCTTCGTTCTACAGTATCCTTTAGCTTGCGACCTGTCCAACGGTGCATGCTGAACATTTTTACCGGCAGCATTTCGAATACGTTAAAGATGCCTGGACCAACCCCGACCCGCCTTAGCCCCACCCGCAGTCGGCTTTAACTTTTTTATCTTCTCCCCGCTTCCTCCCTCTTTTAGGTTCAGATATATCTATTTACTCTAGTTGTTGTTTTGTTGAGAATCCTTTTTACCGCACGGTTTCCCGGCCCCCTTCCGAGCCGCTCAAATTTCTACAACTCTTCCGAGGTCTGTTATTGAGGGTTGGAAAGGTTTTATCTGTGAATTTATTTTATGCGGCTGGATCTTTGCTTTTTCCTTCACTTTCCACCCCCCCCCCCTCCCCCCACCCCCCCCTAAGAACGGAGAAATGATCCCAGGGCGTACGCCGCCTGCTAGCTCCTCTTCTCCCTTTTCCCCGTGATTGTTTGCTCCTTTTTGGTCAACGATGAACGGACTCTGGTGTTATTCTTGCTGGAGGCCCGCTCCGCCTTCCCTTTCTGCCCCCGTCCCCGGCTTCGGCCTTTTCTGATTCCCCTACTTCCTACCTCCCCAGATGCCGTTCGGCATGGAGTTCTTTAAAAGGAGAGCGCCCCGGCGTTGCCCCACTGCCTGGATGCACGTTTTGCTTAGTTTGGAAACGAGCTATGTCCAATTCCTTCGTCCCAGTTGGTCCCAGGCCCCGTCGGCTAATTTGCTACCAATCGCCCCCTTGCGAG
>Ga0179593_1530499_pt1 | contig 15708 bp, 29 predicted proteins | sample CZODoug2_1_08_16_FD_185931 | JGI IMG/M metagenome (GOLD analysis project Ga0179593, IMG submission 185931) | Vadose zone soil fungal communities from Angelo Coast Range Reserve, California, USA - CZODoug2_1_08_16fungal (PacBio error correction) | ecosystem: Environmental > Terrestrial > Soil >... | reverse complement strand
CCCAAAACTGTTTTACGGACCTTTCCCTGTTTCATAGAAGTCTGGAGAGCGCTTTTCTGGCTTACTCATGGGTATATTGTCCCAGTCCTCCCTCTTCTAGCACTCTTTAGTTGGTCACTCTGTCTTTCCTTTAACCCCTCGAACCCCCTTTTCTGGGTAAGGTAGTTTATTTCCCGGTTTCTGGTACCATAGCCCCACGAATAGGACCCTGGCCTTTTTTCTTTTTGAACCAGGGACAGCTGAGCTTGTTTTTCTTCTCGTCCCTTTCCCCCCTCGATATCAGTAATAATTTTTGTTGTTTTTTCTCCTCCCTTCTTGAAACTGTGGAAAGTTTAACCCCCCCCCCTGGTACCAGGCAGTTTCCCACCCCCTCTCACCGCTTTAGGTGTTCCTCCTCGGTTTCTTCCCCCTGTACCATTCCTTTTTTTTTTCTCCTCCCCCCAGAACGGTCCCCCCATTTCCCCAACCTACATCCACTTTTTTCTTCCATTTCCCTTGATTCCGGCTTTTTTTTTCCCCTCGACTGTTGGTTTTTTTTTTTCCCTTTAAGGCCCCCCCCTTTCCTTCCCCCACGGATTCATTTTGAATCCTCCCCCCCCCTTTTTTTCCCGTTTGAGTTTCTCCCCTTTTTTTGCCATCCGTTACTGTTTCTTATCGTCATGGATATTTGTTTTTGGGCCCCCCCAGACTGGAAACTCTTTCATTTTCCCCCTTTGCGGCAAGGGGTTTTTTTCTTTTCTCCCCCCTTCTCCTCCTTCCTGCTGGCTTCCCCTTCAGACGCTATTCCCTCCCGGACCACACGACCTTTCCCCCTCTTTAACCTCCCATTTTACAAAAGTATGACGAAAACATCCATACCTTTTTTCTCCCCTTTAGCCTTCTGGCAGTCTCTCTGGGCTGTCTGCATGATATGAGCCCTAGTAAAAAGGACCACTTCCTATTACTTGTGAATTTTCTTTTTTGGAGGAGTGCCCCTTTTCTTTTCATCACCCCCCCTTATAGGCTTTTTTACAGCTGCTTCTCCTTATATCTTGTCGTCCCCCCAGACGTAGGTGTTTTTTTTTTTCATCCCTCGGGCTTTCATTTTTTTTTTTTTTTTTGCCTTTCCACCCCCCTTGTCCCTTCCCGAGCGTTTCCCGCTTTCCTACGTTTTCTTCCTGCCTTTTTTCTCGAGTTGCCCCCCATCCTTTTCCTTTTTTTTCTTTTTTCTTTTGGGCGCTTTGCCTTTTCCCCCTCCACCTTTTTTTTTTTCCTTTGACTCTTCCGAAAACCCCAGTTTTCAACCCCCATCGACAGTTTTAAAAGGTGCCTTACCGTCTTTTCCCCTTCCCTTAATAACGGCTCTGGGCTGGTAAATTTTTTTTTTTTTTTAAAACCTCCCTTCGGCGCTTTTTTCTTTGCTCCTAGTCCCCCAATTTTTTATCTTTGACCCGCCAGGATTCTTTTCCTCTGGTTTTTTTTTGTATCTGGAGTTCATTGGCGTCTCTTCCTTCGACGCCTCCTCGACGAGTTTTCGATTGTTGCGCCCCCCCTTTCCGCTTCCCTCCCTCTATTACCCTTCGTTGCCCCCTCCCCGGGGAATGGCCCGAACTAACCTGTCATCTTTTTGTTTTTTACCTGCTTTCCCAACCATCCCCCTTTCCCTTTAAGTGTTGGGTCAGTTGTCTTTCTTTTCCTGACCTTTCCTTTCGTTCTTCCTCCCCCTTGTTGCACGATGTTTCTTTTTTTTTTCTCCCACTTTTTTTTGCCAGCAACACCCCTAAAAGCCTGGTTTTTTTTTCCTCTTTCCCCCCTCCTTGGCCGAAGGCGGACATTACCCAACGGTTATTTTTTGTACCCCTTTTCCCTCTCCCGTATCAGGCGGACCAGGAAGGACGCCTCACTTTTTCTTTTCTCCTATTTGTTTCTTTTTCCCTGTAACAATGTCCTTTTCCGTTTGCTCATTTTTTTTTTTTTTTTTTCCTCAATCTTTTTTATCGTCTAGGTTTAGCCATCCTCTTTTCCTTGATTCCGGCGGTCCGCCCCACCCCCCACAAGTTTGAACTGATCCCTCTTGTGAAAAGCACTGCTCAAGCGTTCTACCTTTTTAATCTGCTGTGTAACTTCTTTTTTTTGGCCTTTCCCTTTTTTCTTTTCCCCTCAACGTCTCCCTCCTTGATGCCTTCCTTTTTTTTGGCGGTTAACTCTTTTCCTCTCGACTTCCTGGTTTGTTGCCTTGATTTCCCCCTTTTTTTTTTGCTTGCCCCCCTTTTCTGTGTCTAGTTCCCCCCCCCCCTTTTTGCCATTCTTCTCTGTCACCCCAGTACACCCGTCTTCTCACCACCTTTTTCTTCCCGTCCATTTTAGTTTTTTTTTTCGACGTCCCTGTCCCCCGGCCCTTCTCCTCCTTGTGTTTAGATACCATTTTTTTGCGTCGAGATTTTCCACTTTTTCTCTCTCCCCCGATAAGCTCGGGTTGTTTATTGTTTTTTAGTTTTCTCGGCATTCCCCGGGACGGAGCCTTCCCTTTAGGTCCCTTCAATCCCCCAGTTGTTTTCTCTCCTGAATCTTGTAACACCTCCATCTTTCGGTTGGGCTCGAGCGTCGTTTTTGGCCCCTCTCCCCCCCTGCACAGGCCCTTCTCTTTCACAATGTTAGTTTTTTCGATCTCTGCTGAATGGTTTTTTCACCTCTTCTTTCTGTTTTTCTTCTTGGCCCTTTCGCTTTTTTTTTTGACCAATCTTCCCCCCAAATCCCCCTCCTTCTTCCCCCTCAGGCCCCTGCCAGTCCCCTTTTCCTGATTTCTCTCTTCATTGGTTTCGGGCCCATTCTTTTTACATTTTGCGCTGTTTTTCGTCTGACCTCTGACATACCCCTCTCCCCCCCCCCTGCCGTTTTTTGTTCTTTTTTTACCCCTCCCTGACAGCCCCCCGGCCCAGTCTGTTTTTTTCATCCTTGGCCATTTCCCTTTCTGAACGGCCCTCTTTCCGTTTTTTTTTCTTTTCGTCCTTCGCTTTCCCTACGAAATTTTTTCCCCCCAACCCAACCCCTTTTCTTCCCTTTCTCCTTTTGTACTTTTTCCCTCCCCGCTTTCCAATGTTTTAGGCTGTTTCCAAAAGACTCCCCCCCTTTTCCATGTAGGGTTTTTTTCTTTTTCTTTGCCCAAACCCCCCCCCCCTGCGAACCCTCTTTTTGTTCCTTTCCTCCCTCCCTCCCCCCAGGATGGGCCCTACTCACACAAACCCCCCTTTCTCCCCCCGCTCTGTGCACCCTTGCTTTCTTCGAGTTTTCCATCTCTGCTCTTGATTTTCTTTAACCAAACCCTGGTGCCCCTTTTCGATCCCTTTAGGAGGGCTCTTCCTTCATTTGGTTTTTTTTTTTGGGTTTCCCAAGCCCAAACAGTTTTTCTTTCCCTTTCCCTTTTTCAGGTCCGAAACTAACACACCTTTCCCCCCTCTCCTTTCCCAATTGTCGTTTTTATTTTTTTTTTGGCCCCCCCCTTATCCAAGATCCAGCTTCTAGTTCCCCCCATGGCGATTTTTTTTCTGCCATTTTTCCTCCTTGATCCTTCGAGGAACTCTTTAGGCCCCGACTTTTCCCCCCGGCCTTTTCCCAGGGAGTGCCCCGTTTCTTTTTGCTATTTTTTCCGCAGGTTACCCCTCCCGTCCCTCTCTCCCCCCCCAGCTCTTGTAAGTTGGACTGGGCACTTTTTATCGTGACTTCTTTTGCCCCTCGATAGGTTCCTTCCGTTTGGGTTTTTGCTCCCCCCCCCTCCTTTCAGAGCCACTTTTTTAATTTTTCGACATTGTGTGGTCTCCTTTTTTCCCATGTGCCAATTCTTCTTTTTTCGTTTTTTCCCTCCAGTCGGGTTTTCGGTCTCCCTCCTTCCATTTCCTAGTCCGTCGGGAGAATGTTCAGAACCCCCTTTTCCCCAAGTTTTTCCCCCTCCCAAGTTACCCAAGTTCTTCTTTTGTATGTCTTTATTTTCTTTTCCTCTGGGGCTTTTTTCCTCATCGATTTTTTCCCCCCTCCCCCACCCCTTTTCGCCTTTATTAGAGTTCGGAGCTTCCCTCGATTCCCCCTTTTTTTCCTCCTTTAGGGGGGAGTCGGCCCCCCTGATCAGATCTCTCAGGTTCTCTGGTTGGTACTCCCCAGGTCTCGGACCTTTTCCAACTTTCCCATTTTGAGGCGTTTATGATTGCCCCACCTTCTGACCCCCCGAATTTCTTAACCTTTTTTTTCTTTCATTGCTTTCCCCCTTCCTGCTTTGTATTTTTTTTTTTATCCCCCCTTCCGTATCTTTCTTTTTCCTCTCGTTTTTTTTTTTTTTTTTTTTTTTTTAGATCTTTCCGTTGGTCGATCAACATTTTTTAGCTTTGCCTTTTCCCAACTACCGTCCCCCCCCCACCCCGTTAGACCTGTGGCCCTCTTGCTTTTTCATAACGACGACAGAACCCGCCTCCAGTTTCGACTTTTTTTTTCCAGTCCCCGGCGTCATTTTGACCCTTCTTCTTGGTGCTCATCTGAAGCCTTTCCTTCCCCTTCTACACCTCAAGTGGAACTCCCCCTTCTATTAACTCCTTTCTCCAGTTTTTTTTTTTGATTCATCGATTTCCTCCCCTGCCCTCCCTTTTTCTAGTTCGGAAACCTTACCCCCCACTCTTTAGTAATTTCCAATTGAGCACTTTTTCCCGTTCTTTTTTCCCAGTCTCCACTTTTCCAGTTTCCCCCTTGCGTTTGGTCTTTCCTGGCCTTTTTGTCCCCGACTCCTAAGCCCCGGTCCCCCCCCGACCCTTGCTCCTTTCCCTCGGCTCCTTCTTGGTGCTGCTGACCTTTCCCTGAGTTTGTTTCAAATTTCCTGGCTTTTTTTTCGCGAGATTGGGGGCCATGGCCCCCTTTTTGACTCTGAGAGACCTCTCTCTCTCGCTAGCCCCCCCCTTTTTTTTTTATTCATCTTCCGAGTTTTTTTCCCCTTCCTTTGGGTTTCTTTTCCTTAAAAATGACTTTCTTTTCTCCGCTCCCCCTCGATCTATGCTTCGGCTCTCTTTTGGAATTTTTCCCCTCTTTTTTTTTCCGGTTTTCCCGGCTTTTTTTCCCGTTTTTTCTTGCCTGCTGCCCCCTCTCCCCAGTGCAAAGTGTACCACTCTTCTTGCCCATTGGACCTTGCCAACCCCTCTCCTCTCTTTAAGATCAGAATTACAATTCTTGACATATCTTTCGGGATTTTTTCATTGCCCTGTCGTTTTTTTTTTTACCTCTTTTTTTTTTGCCCTCTTTTCCTCCCAATCTTTTTTTCCCCCCCCCCCGAACTTTTTTCTCAATTTTTTCCCTTCCAACCCCCTCCCCTCCCCCTTCCTTTTTATGGTTTTTCCTTCCCCCCCAAATTGTGTGGTGCCTTCTTTCCCCTCCAGCTTTTTTTTTATTCCTCTCCACCTTTCCCAGGTGCTTTTCTTTTCGTTGATCTTGCCCGTACCCTCTTTTTTTTTTTGTCTTTCTTCTTGGGTTTGGGGGGGTGGGTTTCTTTCCCCCCTTTGCTGCCCTTGTCGACAGCATTTTCATCTTTTCTGATTTTTTTTCCCCCGCCCCAAGCTCGCGCCCCCCCCCCCCCACTATTTCTTTCTTCTTTTTTTTGCACAAGGTGGCATTTTGAAGTTTTTTTCCCCCCTCATCCATTGGCCTTTTTTTCGGGAACTCTTTTCAACCTTTTTCTACCCCTCTTCAAACTTTTTTTTTTCCCTTTATGTTGGTTTTTTTTTTTTTGTGTTCTGATCATAACGACTGGCTTTTGGATCTTCCTTTTTTCACCCCCGGAGCCGTTCAGCTTACCCCCAGTCGGTTTTTAAAATTTTGACCCCCCCCCCGCTGGTTTTGTTGCTGTTTCCCGGTGCTTTTTTAAGTTTCCCTTTGACTGAACCACCGGTATTTTCTTTGGTCTTCCTCACTTCCTTAGGTTTTACATGGGAAACCCTTTTTCCCGCCCCTCGTTTTGGTAGATTTCACCCCTGAACCATGCCCTTTTTTCATAGTCTTTTTTTTTTCCTTTTGAGCTTCCCTCCCCCCCAATCCTTTCTTTTTTTCTTTTCATTAAGGTGCGCAACAAAGATTTTGAACCCCTCCTACCTATTGAAGACCCCCATTTCAATTGCCGTCTTACCCCCCCCTTCTTTTTTTTCCTTCTTTTTCCAATTGTCCTTTTATCCCTTAAGAAAGCTGAAAGTCCCCTTTTCCCTCCTCTCAGGTAGGACCCCTGCTGCACAGGCTGCCCCTTGGTTTTTTTTCCTTGATGGTTGTTCATATAGTGTTGCTCCTTCCGGTCCCTCTGGAACCCATTCCCCCACCTTTTTCCCTCTAGCCCCCCCAAGTCCTTCCTATACACCATGGATGACTTACCCTCCCCCCCCCCCACATTTCCCCTCCGCTTGGATACTCTCTCCTCCCCTTGTTTCCTCCCTGAGTGTCCCCTTCTATTTTTGCGCCTCTCCCCCTTTTAACCCAGTTTTTTTTGTCGGGCTTTGTGTTTTTTTCCCCCTGCGATCGCCGGGTTCAGGTTCGGTTCTTTCCCTCTTCCCCCACCTCGGGGCATACGGTTTCCTTCCCCCCATCCACATTTTCACTTTTCCCGCTTTCGGACCTCCTCGTGCGTTTTGTACTTTTTCATTGCCCCCTCTTCATTCTGAGTTTTACACGAAGATTGGTTTCTTTACCCTTCTTCTTGACTCCCTATGGCCCTCTTTGATCCTTTTTGGCGCCCCATCCTTTTCAGCAATTTTAAACACTTTCCTCTGAATCCCCTGACCCTCATAGTAGATTTTGCTTTTTCTTTATTATACCTCTCGACCGTTCTGATTTTTTATCCGTTCCTTTTTTCTTTAGTTCCTTTTCCACGCACTTTTTTTTTTCTTACTTCCCCTTTCCCCCCGGCCCCCAAAGCACAGCTGGTTATTGTTGCTTTCACCCCTTTTTGGGATTCCTTTCTTCCTTCTTTGACACTGCCTCTTTTTCCCTTTTTAGCACTTTCCCTCCCCATGTGCCCACACATTCCCACACCTTGACGCCCGTTTTCAATGGTTTTTTTTGGAAGGTCATCCCTAATGACCCCGTCTATCCCCCCCCTCTTTTTGCAACCCCCTCTCCCCTGGTCTCTGTAGTTTTTTTTTTTCTTTGCACCCCCGCATACACTCTTAGCCTGACCCTGCGTCTTCCCTTTTGGCCTAAATTTTTCCCACAAAACGAGCCCCCCCCTCTGCGGGTCCCCTCAACCTTCCCCCTGAGGTTCCCTTCCCTCAGCTTTTCCCCCCTTTTACCACTTTGGAGCCCCCCTTTTTCCAAAATTGCCTCCAGCCCTCTCTTATTTTTTTGTTTAGGATTATTCGTCCGGCCGTTTCCGAGGGTTTTCCCCAAGCGGGTTCGGTCCTCCGTTTCCTCTTCCCTTGGCCCTCCCTCTGCCCCCCCAATCCCTCATTTCTTTAATTGATGTTCGGGCTCGCCTTCTTTGTCACTAGTAAGCTTGACTTCTGTTTTCTTCTTCCTTTGCAGATTGCAAGCCCTCCCCTTCTCCCTTTGTAACCGTGATTGGACGGTGTTCACCTGAGTGTGTCTTCCCCTGACCGTGATTCCCTCTTGCGCCGGTCTGCCCGAGTCCTTTCCCATTTCTAACACTCCGACAGATTTAAAGGCTGATTTCGTAATTTTTCTGGATCCCCGTTTTGCCTCCCTGATCCTTTTAGTCCATTCCTCCTCGTTCCCTTTTTTCCCCCTCTATCCCCTGCCTTCCTCCCCATTCTTAGTCCTTTTTTGACCGGAACAATAAGTTTACTTTTTTCTCCTTTTTTCAAAATTTCTTACTTCGGTTTTTGTATTCTTTTTTTTTTCGGTGTTGCCTTTCTTTCTCGTGTTCCTAGCCAATCCTTTCCTCTTGTTTCCACGTTTCATGCCAACTTGCCCACAAGTTTTATAAAAGTTTTCCCCCAGTCTTTCTTACTTTTTTCGTCCGTTTTCCCCTATCTGGCGGGCGTTTTTTTTGGCCCCGTTTTGCGCCCTCTTTCACAACCCTGAGACCCCCCACCCTCCGTCCTAGAGGTCTTTAGATTCTGTTTTTTTATTTTGTAGTCCATTCCCTTCCAGGGATTTCCCCCCGATTGAGCTTCCCCCCCTTTACGGGGAGAGGGTCAAGGGGTTCTATCGGGTCCCCCTTTTTTTGAACCCCCCCTCCCAGACCTTTCCTTGTGTCTTCTTGTTTTTTTTCCCCCAACCCTTCTTCCCCGAGCCCCCCAGACTAGCCGGTTTGCTTTTTTGATTGTGAAACGCTTTCCCTTTTCCTTTTCTTCATATTTCCCCCCTCTCTATCTTTCCCTCCCCCTCTGTTGTTTTTTTTTTTTTTCGACTTTTTTTTTGCAGTATCCCCCCGATAACTGCTGTTTTCCCCCCGCCAACAACGCGGCTGGGCCCCCTCCCTGTCTCTTCTGGCTCCCTCCCCTCCCCTCTCACCCAAAGCCCTTCCCCCCTCAACACTTCCTTCCAGAAAGGCGATTACGGCCTTTTTTTCCATAGCCTTTGAGCTCCGTGTTGTTCCCTTCTTCACACGAAAAGGGCCCTCCCTCCACCTTCTACAATTTCTTCGGCGCTTTTTTTTTTTCCTCTTTTTTTGTCTCCCCCTGAATCCCTCCAGTATCCGGCCCTTCTTTCTTCCCCCCCTCTGGGTCCCTCACCGTCATTCCCTTTGAACTTGTTTTTGCTTTTAAGCCCGAAACTTTCCCCGGACGTTCGGTCTTTCTTTTTTTTACTCCAAGACTCAAAGCCGAACTTTTTTAGAGTTTTGCCCTGGATTTGCTAGCCAAGGGCATTTTTCCCCCCAGGCTTTTTTTACCTACCCCCGCCTCCTTTTAGTGTGTCACTTGTTTTTCTCGCTGTATTTTATTTTTCCTTCTTTTTCCCTTTTGCGGGAAAGCTTCGCGCTCCCTTTTCTGGCTTCCAAATGACCGTCCCCCTCTTTTTCCCCTTATCTTCGGTGGTCTTTTCCAAAGATTTCGGGCTTTGTCTTTCGCAGTTTATATTTTGATCCTTCCTTCGTATCCCGAGGTTTCGTGTCTTGCTTTTTTTTTATTCCAGGTTTTGCGGTTTCTTCCTGAAGTTTCAGCAATGTAACCTGAGAGATCCCCTATTTTTAGAAGGTTCACCAAGTCATTCTCTGGCCCTCCCCATACCCCTCTTTCAATTCTCCCTTTTCCCTTCTTCTTTTTACTTTGACCTTTTTTGGAACCTGGTCCCCCTTTTTCTTTGACCCCCCCTTCTACCAGGAATTTCCCTAATAATTTAACAGCCCCGGCCCCCTTTTTTTTCCACATACCCAGCTTTCTTATGCCCGACCCCTTCTTGGACCTTTTCGCCAGTCCAGGACTTTTGGATCTTTCTCTCAAAAGTGACCCTTGTCCCGGGACCATATCTTCTCCTTCCTTTTTTGACCGTAGTTATCTTTTCTTTCCCACTTTGGATGGTAGTTACTAGAGCTTTTTCGCTGGGGACGACCCCTTTTTTTTTCATGCATGTATACTTAGGGCTTCCTTTTCCAGAGTTTACCCTGGATAACAGAACCCCCTTTATTTGTCAGGTCCGCTTCAGCTCCCTTTTCTTTTTTTTTTTTTTCCTTTTTATTTTGTGTTTTCCTCTTTGATGACCGTTCTCTTTTGGTTCGGATCCTCCTTTGAACCCACCATTTCTTTTTGTCCCAAGTTTCCCCTGCCCAACTTCCCCCGTTATTTTTTTTGCTCTCCCTCCACCCTTTTTGAAAAGCGTGAACCCCCACCCCCTAGGTTCGCGCCTTTCTTAGTTTCCTTAGACGCAGTCCACCCTTTTTTCGACCTTCTTTCGATTGTTAGATCCCCGTCCCCCACATTTGGATTTTTTCAGGACTATCTTTCGTTTTTTTCGAGGCCTTTTTTCCTCCATATTTGGTGATTTTGATTCCTTTCATTTTTTTCTCCAACCCCCTTTTTTCAAAGTTCAATTACCTCCGATCATCCCCCCTTCGCAGTCCTCCTTGCGAGCCTTGGTTTCCTCCCCCCTCGTGTCTTTCAGGACCCTTTTCCTGGCTTTTTTTTCCCCTTTTTTGATTAACCTCCCCACGCCTCTCTCAAACTCCCCATCTTGATTTAAATGGTTTCTGGGGTTTGACCTTCCTCCTAGTGGAGTCCCCACCGGTTTGTTTGTTGGAATTTATGTTTTCACCTTCTTTTTTTTCCAAGGTTGGCCGTCTCGACTTTTCCCCACCCGCCACTTTTACAAATCACCCCTTCTTATCCCCCTTTTGCTTCCCCCCATCTGGCGGTGTCTTCTTTTTTTCCGTTTTTTATTTCCCCTCCTCCGTTGTTTTTTGATCTCTCTTCCCCTTGTGTATTTTTCCCCGATTTCTGCAACCACCCCCGACTTGTTTCCTCTTTGTTCCCCTCTTCCGAAGATGGCTTTTTTGAGTACAGCCGAATTTGAACCTTTTGATTCCCCATTTCAATTCCCCCCCACCCCCCTTTGTGTCTCCCGGCGGACTTTTCCTAACTTCACCCGCGCTTTGACCTTCTTCTTGCCTTTCCTCTTTTTTTGCCGATCACCCCCCCCAAATGCCCCCCCTTTTTTTCGGTTTTCCTTTTCACCATTTGGGATTAACCAGGATTTCGTCAATTTTTTTTTTTTATATGTGGATGATCGCTTGGCGGGGCCCTTTTTTTTTTTTGTTCCCAAGTCCTCCTTCCCCAGTCCCCTACATCCCCACTGATGGGTCTACGTCGCCCCCCTCCTTCGGTTGGGGTGTGCGCGGAATTACCTGTTGGAGTTATCGTCCTCCCCTCCCCAAGGTTTAGGCGATTCTTCTTTACGAACGAGACCTCCTCCTTTCTATTCGCTCTCTTCACCCATCCGGGTGTCTCCCCAACCCTTTCTTGGCTAACCTGCCTTTTTTGATTCACCTGTTTCGGCTCTTTCCCCATTTTTCCCGCATCTTCATTTGCGTGTATCCCTTCATAAGCCGCATGTGCCCCCCCCTGACGACCTTTGATCATGTTTTTTTTCACCTCCCGGTCATACCTCATGCCCCTTTTCAAGTATTTTTTTTGCAAAACTCTCCAGGTAAAGAGGTTTTTTCGGGCACCTCCAACACTTCTCGGACGGATTTGTCTCTCCTCGGGCCAGCACGACATCCCTGATTCCCAACAGGAGTACTCTGATTTCTTGTCACCCTTGTTTCTTTTCTGCCAGATCCTCCCAGGGGACTGTCCCCTGCGCTTTGGCAGTTCCCTCATCGTATTGTTTCCCGATTTTCTTCTGCCTTTTGCGGATGGTCAAAGGGGTTCCCTTCCTCACTGAGGTTTTCCACAGTCCCCCTTGCACATCTCCCCCTTTCCCCCCAGCGCTTTTCCTTTAAATTCGAGTTTGCTCCCCTCCTTGTGCCCCCCCTCCCACAACCGGGAACATGCTTTCCCCCCCTTTTGATGACCCTTGCTGCCTTCGACTTTTCCCGCTTACGGAAACGAAGCCTTTACTTTCCCCTATGAAGACTTTCCTCCTTGCCCTTTTCCGTCCCCTCCGACGTGACCCTGTGCATTTGCAGTTACCAATCCCGCCCTCTTCAAACTTCCCTTTATAGTAATTTAAAGGGGGATTTTCACTTTTGCCTCATGCCCCCTAGAATTCCCTCCTTACTCTCCTTCCATTACTTTTTTTTCCTTTTTTTTCTGGGGTCCCTTCCCCTGGCTCCGCGTTACCACTTCATTTTTTTGTTTTCTTAGTGCCTGGGGCCCCCATCCTTGGTCCTTTTTTTTCCGGACATTTTTGTTTTCCGGGTCTCTTTGTCCGTCTCCCCCCCCGCATCGTCCTTAGTATTCCCGCCCAGAAGAACCGTTCTGTTTTTTTTCATGCTGGAATTTCCAGGATGTGGTTTTTCCTTTTTCACCCGAGTGTGGATTTCTGGAGGCCTCCTTCCCTCCTCTCTTTTTCCATAGCCATCGATTTAGATCGCGTTGTTCTTTTTGCCATCTGTTTTTCGGCTTTTTTTCTTTATTTGCTCCCTCCCCCAGGCACCTGAGGGTCCCCTCCTTTCGCCCCCCACAAATCGCCAACTTTTCTGGTTTCCTTCGCTGACCCCGGTCTTGAGTAACGTATTTCCCAGTCTCTGATGTGGTTTTTAGCTTTTTTTTTGTTCCCCTGAGCTTTTATTGAATTCAAGCCCTTTCCTCCTTTTCACCCCCGTGTTGTTGTTGTCTTATGATCCTTCCCCCCAAGATTTTAACCCAAGCTCGCTGGACCGTCCATACGCCCAAACCCTCCGGCCTTCTTATTTCACCCCCCGGTCAAGCAAAACAAAGTGTACCCCAGACCAAGCTCCCGGCAACTTGTCCCTTTTCCTTCCAAATCCTTCCTGAGATAGGCTTTTCATCAAATTGCTGGGTCCAGTCTCCCTTCTTATACTGCCCGACCGTATCCACCTCAGTCCCCCGCCCGTCCTTCCCTACTATATAACTTTCTCCTCCTTTTTGTGTTTGATGAATGGGCGACCCCCTCGTCCCCTTTTTCCCCTTTTTCTTTTTCCCCCCCCACGGGAACAATGGAATCCCCCCCTCCCCTGGTGTCCTTGAGGACCGGCACTTCCGTTTCCCCCTTTCTTCCCGGACTGGACTTTTTTCTATCTTACTTAAGCACCTTGTCAACAACGTTAACGGCAGCTGAAGTTCTGCTAGCCACTTATCCCAGTTTTTTTTCCCTTCCTGAGGTGTCCGTCCAATTCCTAGTGCCCCCTTCCTTCTTGGTCAAATGGCCCCCGTCCTCTTTATCAGCTTCCCCTTTCGAGTTTTTCCCACCGTTTTTAGTAAGGAGCTGCTTTTTACCTTTTTAGTGGTTTTCTCCTTCTGAACCACATGTCTCTGTTTTTCACAGCTACTTTGATCAGTGCTCTCACCTGAGTCGGTTCCGGCCGATGCTTCCCCCCCCCAGGATTTGCTGGCATCGCTTTTAGTCCCGTGCAAAAGTGTTTTGCGATCGCTTTCCTCTTGACTACATGCGCCCCCCCAGAACTCGATCACGAAAACTGTTTCCCCCCGGGTCTTTTTTTTTGAGAGGTATGCTTGATCCCCCCCGGGCCCCCCCCTTCCAAGCTTTCCGCTTTTTGACCAAAAACTGGTCCTCCCCAATTTACATTATCCCCCTACAACTCCCTCTTTGCCTGTAACTCGGCCATTTCCCGTCTCTCCTTCCTCACCGAGAACCTCTTCCCCCACTTTTTCTTTTATAGTGGCCAGCAGGCTCCTTACGTCTTTTTTTTGTAATTTGAGGCCATCTTGGCTCTCCCTTTGGCGTCGCCGCATCTCAGTCCTTGTTCTTACAGACAGCTTAGCACCCCTTACCTGGTTTTTTTCCCATCTGACAGGTTGGAGTTTGCCTCCCCGAGCACTTGGTTGTATGTTAGTCCCATGCTTTTTTTTCAACATGATCCCCTTTATTTTGTTTTTTTTTTTTTTTTTTTTTTTTTTCGTCTTTTGGCCCCTCTCGCTTGGGCTGATTCGTGCTAATGTCGCATTCCTTTCTTTTGGATATGCCCCCTAACTCCTTCAGCTTCCTACCAATTCGGGTGAAAAGCCCCCTGCTGGGCTTTTTTTCCCCTGTCCCCCCTGGCTGTTTCCCGAATGGAACAAAAACCACCCCCCACGTATGTTATTTTTTACGTCGGCGAGTCCCCCGTTTGCTCTAGGACTCCCCCAATTCGGCATGAATTTCCCCCGCACGTACAATGACAAGAGCGTCTCACTGACCATCTCTCTTGCAGCCCCGTCTGCCATCTCTTTGGGGTATCGTTCTCCCCCTTCCTTTTTCGCCCCCCCTTTGGTTGGTTTTTTTTTTCCAAAAATTTCCCCCCATCGCATCCATGACATTTGGAATCAGGCTCCGATCCTTTGTTAATCCCAAGCTTTTTTCCCCTTTTTGGCCCCTTTGCATTTTGGGATAGCTGTGTTTAACACAGGCCCTCTCTTACAGCATTTTCCCAGCGGTCTTTCTTGTGAAAGGGTAGGAAAACAGCCCGTGGGCGCACAAACCTGGTTTTTTCCTTTCTTTAATCCACCTTGGAACGGCTCCCCGCACCCCCCCTGGTGCCCTCTTTCCCTGCGACCCCCCCCTACCCCCCTTTTTTACACTCTGGGTTCTGCGGCTCGCCCCTATCGTGAGTCTCGACCGCCCCCAGCGGTTCCCCCCTTCTCTCCTCCCTAGTTGTTGTTGTTTCCTCATACCCCGCATGCCTCTACTTCCCCTACTTGGCTAGCTCGAGAAACCCTCTTTTGCTCGGCCTTCGTTTTAGTAAGGATGGCATTTTTGAGTTCCGGACGTTTCCCCGGCCCCTTCCCAAGGGCCCCCCCCACCTTTTTCTCCTTCTGCCTCCCTACCCCCTTCAAACCGGTCGCTGCTGACCCCTTCTTCTCGATCTTTGGTACTCCTTCGATCCCCAAACTTGCAATTAGGTCACACGAAGCTTTTATTACCAGGACTTCGCTTGGTTTTCAAATGGCTGATATATGGATGGGACCCTTTCTTTCTTTTTTGCGACTCTTTTTTTTTCCCCCATTTAAATCACCCTTGCAAAAAATACCCGGGGCGACTCAGATAGTCTGAGCCTCGCTTCCCCTTTTCTTTTATTCAAATTTTGAGCGCTTGGCTTCTTTCTGGTCCCTCCCTACACTCCGGACCTCGTTTTTCCTTTTCTTCTTACTCCGGACCCCAGAAACAGTCCAGCTGAGGTTGTCCTTCACCTCATATTAGTTTTCTTGCCAGGCTGATCTCCTCTTTTTGACCCTTCTTCATCCTTTCCTTTTTTTTTGCCCCACTTTCCCCCAGGACGACTCCTCGTAGTCTTTACAGCAAGGTTCCTCACCTTGGTTTGCATCTTTTGGCTCTCCATTTTTTTTTCGTCCCTCGGGCAACCCCTAACCTTTAATTAGTTCGTCGCGACTGTCGGGGCAACCCTGCGACCCTTGGCGCGGAGATTTTGCGTCACCCCTTTTCCCCCCCCTCCCCTTGGGTCTCACAGATACAAACCCCTCTTCGCTTTCGATTTTCTTCAGGGTTCCTCGGCCCTCCTTTCCGGTTTTTCCTTCTCCTCCCACGCGCCTGGATGGCTGATTCCCCCCCCCCCCCCCTTAAGCATCCCGTATTTGAGGAGGGTCTTCGTTTGGCCCCCTTGGATTGGTCAAAATAGGTTCTGCCTCCAATTTCCTTTCAGGAAGACTCGCAAGGCGAAGGAATCTTCCTGGTCTTTTTTTTTGACGTATCCCCCATCTTCCCCCTAATCGGTGCTACTTCCACTGCCCTTTTCCCTTTGAGTCCAGGCCGGATGTTTTTCCGATTCCCCCCTACCTTTTGTTATAAGCAACTGAGCTGTCATAATTTTTTTCCCCCTTTGCGATTCCGCCGCATCATTTTTCACTCCCAAAAGAATTGAAAGCTTTTTTTTCAAGTGCAAGATATTTAGGAGGAGTTTTAAATGGTCCTGTACTTTTTCCAAAAATCTGGATTCGTTCAGGGCCAATCTTCTTTTCCCCAATGGCGTCCATTTGACAGTCATTTTTTGGATTCGTGTCTTACAGAGGGTGCCCCCAATCCCCCTTTTTTTTTTTGCTATTCACGCCTTTACGTCTGGGTGTTGTGTCTTTTCAGCGCGAACCCCCAGGCCCCCAGCCTCCCACGACTTCACTCCCTCCC
>Ga0179593_1486564_pt1 | contig 15708 bp, 22 predicted proteins | sample CZODoug2_1_08_16_FD_185931 | JGI IMG/M metagenome (GOLD analysis project Ga0179593, IMG submission 185931) | Vadose zone soil fungal communities from Angelo Coast Range Reserve, California, USA - CZODoug2_1_08_16fungal (PacBio error correction) | ecosystem: Environmental > Terrestrial > Soil >... | reverse complement strand
CTGTTGCTTTTTCCTGGCCCTTTTTCCTCTCGGTTCTTTTTGGCGAAAGTAGTGTTCCTTCCCTTTTTACATCGCGTTCTATTATGGAATCCGTGTCACCGGCTCCTTTTTGCTACTTTTTTTTAGCTGTGGCAGGATTTGTATATTCCTCTTTCATCTTGCGGGGCCGGGGGTTTCGCGATCTTGTTTGTGATGTCCATGGTTGACGGAAGTTGCGCTTTTGCCTCCCCCTTTGATCGCTCCTGCAAGGTCCCGAGATACCGGTCGCCCCTAGCCGCTGTTGCTTTAGATTTCTTGCGATGACCAAGACCGTCAGATCCTTCGGAAAAAGCTTTTTTTCTACGTTTTTTTTACTCTAGCCACTGCGTTGAGACGACACCACTCCCCCGACCCTATTTAGTTTTCTTCAGAATACTTTTCGCCAGAACATATGTCATTTTCATTTTTCTCTTCTGCGATCATCTTTCTGCCTTCCTCGATCGAGCCCTCTCCGTGTGTCGTCTGTTTTTTTTCGGTCCGAGTTTATTCGCCTCGTTTATGGCCCTGCGCTCTTTTCTGTTTGCTGAAGGCGACCCTTTGGTCGGTTTCGTTGTTTTGCGGGAATTTTGCTTCCCTCGTTGTTTTTCCTACCCTCCCAAGATAACCCTTTGTTACATTTCTGTTATATCCCCTTGTCCCCCTTCTCCGTGGTTAAACACGAGACCTTCCTCTTGATCAAGGTTTCTATCTCGTTATTCTTTTTTATCCCCGGCCACACGTTTCCATCCTCCCCCCATCCATGCACTTCTTAGCCAATAATAGAAGTCATCTGCTTTTCCCTACTCTCTTTAGCCTTTGGCCTTTTTTTCAGCCGTGAGATAGCTTGCCCTCATTCTTTTCTTAGTATAGGACGTCTAGCTCTTTCCGCGATGGTTTGTAGCGTTCCGGAAGGCTCAATAGAGCCCCGACATGCCCCGCCCCGGTGATCTCTCTCCCATAACTTTCATTCCCTTCCAATACACTCCCCTAGTCTCTTATCAAAGTCTCCCTTACGTCTGCGCAGACCTTGGAAATGGGTGTCGAACATTGGTCCCCAGACTGTGATGATAACCAATACCATTGAGTTTAGTTCCGACCTCTCTTTCTCCTCCTGCGCCAGCGAGGTGCCAATTATAGATATCTTCACAGTCTTCGGAGAAGACTACAGTGCATTTTAGCGACAGTTTTCCCCGGCTCTTTTTTTGCTTACTTCCGTTTTTTTTAGTCCTTTGGAAGGAGTTTTCCCTTGACGGATTGTACGACTTGAACCTTTCTTTACGTCCTTGTGCGGATCTCTCTTCGGCGCATCTCACCCTTGCTTTCTCGCTTGCTAGATGAGGGTCCGTGTGCTTCCCCTTCCCCAAAGTGTTTCAACTTTTGCTGCGTCCTTTCACACCTCGAGCGACGATGCCTGCCCTTTCTTGAAACCCATGTTTTTATTCGCCATGTTTTCTCATCGCGCTCCTAAGAGGTTCCCTTCATCTTCGCCTCTGCATATGCTGAGACGGATCATCTCCTCCTTTCTTCGTCGGAAATTCAAGAGGAAGAAATCCTATCCCCCGCAGACATGGCCAGAAGTCGTCGCTTCTTCCCCCCCAGTTTCTCATTTTGGAGTCCGACCTCACTGTCCTCCCTCCCCTTTCCTTTGCAGCGGTCCTGAGCGTCCCTTTCTCACTCTCACTCCTTCGTTGAAAGCGATCGATCTCCTTCTTCTCGTTCTGCTACTGTCTTTCGATTTGTCACTTTCTTGTCCCCGCCTCTCTCAGGGTTTTCTTGTGTCTCACGACTCGCAGTGGTATCCTTTCTTGGTGAAATCGCCGGCCCACCCTGCAACTCATTTCTTTATTATGGTTTTTACCTTTCGCTTCCTCCTTCCGGACTGCTTTATTTTTGCCACCACGTTGGCGATCCGTTTCGGGAAAGCTCATTTTCTCACAGTTTTTCCACTAATCGGAACACTTCTTCTAGCGGCCCAAAAAACCCACCTTTTGCGTATTTCTGCGTAAAGGCTCGTTTTCCCCCGGTTCCTCTCTTCTTCCCCTTATAAAAACCGCCGCCCCCCTCAGGTCTTTTCCCATCTTCCTTCTCTTTAGTATTTCTCCCAGCCAGGTTCCGTGCTTCTCGTCACCTCCTCCCTTTTCTTTAGTCCAAAAGAGTATGGAAGTAGTGCTCTAGACCATCTACGCCACCGGTCTTCACAATTTCGAACCTCTCATTACACTCATTCGTGGTTCATCACTCTTTTTTCATGCGAAAAATTTTTTCCGCATCAAGTCACCATCCGCGCCCAGCATTTGTTTCCCTTCCCTCTTTCTGTCCTCGCTCTACAGCAATGGCAGTTGCTCGACATGCTCGGACTTTCATGACCCCCTTTTTTGAACTATTAACTTGCTCCCCCTTCAGGATCACTTTTTAAGAGCAATGGAACACCTTTTCTCCTTCACCATTTCTTTCAATTGAATCAACCCCCAGACGCCACGACCCCGTTTTCTATAGGCCGGGACTTTCTCCCGAGCGCCCACTAAAAATACCTTCCCCCCCCTTGCTTCCCGGCTGTTAACCGGAACCACCTTGGCTCCTTACCTCCCTCATATCGTTTATTCACCGATCTCATAACTTTACTTCTACTCCTAGTTTTTTGTTTTTTTCGGTTTCTCGGATTTATTAATCTCTGGTGGCATATTTTTGGAGGTTTGTTGCAAGCATTAGCCTTTTGTGGAAGTATTTCTATTTTCCTTCCCGTTATATCTCTCATTTCGCCTAGTTTTTCGCTGACTCTTCTCTTTCCCACTTTTCTATTGGATCTTTTGTATTCCCTGTTATACATGTCTTTTTTTCCGGTTTCCATTGCTCTTACTTTGATCCTTTCGTTGCTAGTCTTCTGAATCCTCAGGAGAGAAATTTAGTTTCCTCTTCCCCTTGTCTTTCCTCCATTATTCTTCTTCAATCCTCTCCAGTCCCCTCCGCAAATGCCCTTCGGCTTCTCTTTCCTTTTTCCCCCCCCCCCCTTGGCATTACGCTTCCTTTTGACTGGAATACGTTTCCTGACCTCTTTGTTGCGTGTCGATGTTCTGCAGCCTGCTCAGACGCTTCTTATTTATATGTACCCCAATGTTTTTTCCAATTGTCTTTTTCCCTACTTGACCCTTGCACTTTCCAAATCGCTACCGTCTTTAAAGCACAGTTCCTTTAATTGTCTCTTTTTTACTCTTTTTCCTGTCGGCATACGTTGCAGTGCTCTGCCTTTAATTAACTCAACTCTTTTGTCGTTTTCGCTCTTAGTTTTCAGATTAGTTGACTGTATCTATTTTTTCCTGGGCCGTTTTTCCGGGCCCCACCCACGAATTGAATTCTGTTGTCCCAATTAAAGACGTTGGTATCCCCAATCCCGGATCGTCAGGGTTCGGTCCCATCCTTATCAACAAGTTTATTTCACTAATTAGGACCCCTCCCTTATAAGGGAGGATGAGGTTCCGTTTCGCGCTGTGATGTCACACACCTGCTTTTCTTTGTGACTTTTACCCATCCTATGTCTGAGGAAATGTTCACGCCTGCAAGAGAATTCAACACGGAAAGCCTCCCTCCCCCCTTCCTTGCGTTCCCCCACTAGATCTTCCGTGAGGATAGACTTTTTTTTTCTCACTTCCCCGCGATTTCCTGCCCCTGTTCGTACCTTTATCCTTTAGAACAGTTTTTTTGCGTTCCGCGTGTTTTTGCGGTGCTCGGTCTTTTTCTTCAGAGAGAACTTTTTCAGTAGACGAGATTTCTCAGGAGTGGCCTTTTCTCAATACTCTTCGAGAGGCGAACCCGCTCTTTCCTTCGATAGCTATGTTTTCATCCCTTTAGGTGATTAGCGCTATCCTGATAGTTTTTCTGAGGTATAAGTCTTCGTTGCGGTGAACGACTCGAGGGTTTGCCTCCGTTAGAGGTGGTTTTGATTTTATCTTGGTGTTGTACTGAGTCTTCCCGGGAATGTACTTTCGATTTCTCTGGGCCCCTTTCCTTTCCCCTCTCCTCCGCTCTCATGGATAGGTATCAGGATGGTGGATCAACCCCTTTCCCCTCGCAATTTTTGAAATGGAGTCCTGAATCCTTATTTTCACTCCATGAGGCTTTAAACTGCCCTTTCACATGCCTTTGATTACAGAGTTTATTTTGTTCTCTGGTCTACCCTTCTGGCGTGATCTTTTGCTAGGCCGCCTTCTTCAAGATTCACATTATTTTATACGAGACAGCAGTGAGCCCTATTGGTTCCTCCAATCCCTGGCCCGGGCTTCTCGCCCTTCCCCAGTTTCCCATTTTAGTGGGATGCGAATTTCTCTTCCTCTCTTGAATTTTTATTGGCTCCCCCTCCATCGGTCTTTTATTAGACAGCCCTACGGAAATTCTTAATCCTACCCCGTTTCCGCTCTTCTGAGACACTTTCCCTTCTGGATGGCAGAGATCCGATTGCCCCCGTGTTTATTTTTTCGCATTCACGCCAATGGCGGTGTCCTTCTGTTCTGCGTTTTTTGCTCCCCGGCTAGTCTCTACGCCCTGAGCCTTTGGATACTACTTGACTCCCTTTCCGTTGACGCTCCTTTGTTATTACCCCTTTCTTGAGCTTCGCTCTTCCTTTTTCACAGCAGCGTGTCAGGTACCACTCTGCCGCCCCTTTCCCCTACTATTTATTTGCAGGAGCTCCTTTTTTGACTTCTTCCATTTATAAGGTAGTCATTCTTGAGCCGCCCCTCCCTTTTTGATCAACCACTCCCAGCCCCCGCCTTTTTTCTTCGACCTATAGTCCTTCTAGTCTTTAGGTGCCTTTCCTGCCCCCGAAGAATCCCCACCTTTCACAAGGTTTTACTGTGACTCATTTCTTTCTTGGTCTTTGTGTGAGGAACTACTGTTGAACGATTACAGGCCTCTCCCCTCCCCCGCGTTCTCCTGAGAGCCTCTATGTTGATCTTTTTTTCCCCCTTGAATACGACTTTTCTCCTTTTCCTCCATTGGAGCAGTCCCTCTGCCTCTTAATCGCAGCTCCGCGTCCCCCTCCTTTTTTTACCACAGGCGAACAATCACTCACCCCCCCTTTTCCTCGACCCCGCCCCCGCCGAAGACGCGAACCCTCGTTGCTTCTCAGGGATGTCCAATTTTCTCCGTTACACCGTTCTTTTTCCTCCCGCCAAGACGATGTCTTTTCTCTTTTCCTACGAAACTCGGAGTCCCCAAAACGAGTTTTGCTTAGGCCATAACCTCCCCTTCTTTCTTTCCCTCCCTTCTCCGTTTGGTTTTTAGAGATGGCTTGATGAAATACCGCTCTCTCTCTTTTTTCTTTGGTCTCTTTTCTTTGGCCAGAAATTTGCGTATTGCGTTCTTGGAACCTCACGTTGCATTCGATTGTCCGTTGAATAAGCTTTGCTACCTTCTTTTTCTCTTTTTATTGTAGAATAGGTTTCTTTTGAAGGTTATTTTTGTGCCTTTTTCCCTCAGTACCGTTGGCTTCGAGGAGATTGGCTCCCTTCGTTTCCCTTGCCTCTGGGATGGCTCCGCCTTTCAGTTGATTTTTTTTATGTTGTTAGAATTGTCCCTTCGAGGCCCACCTCGTTGTTCTTTCTTGATTCCCGTCACAACTGTGGGAAAACCTCGCCTTCCTATTTGGTCCCGTGTGCGCCACTAACTCTGAGCCCTCCCCCCTGTTTGTTAACACGTTGTTTGCTCCTTTTTATTTAGTCTTTCCTCTTACCCAATCTCCTTTTCAGCTGTTTTTTCGTTTTTTTTTTTTGTGCTTTTTAGAGTTTTTCTTAGTCCTCTATGACTTTCCAGGCTACCTGATCTTAACGTGTGTTTTTTCCCTTTCGCCCCTCCTTCTTTTGGTCGAATATTGGGCCTGAACCTTCTGCTTGATCCCCCATCGTCTTCGCAATTTCTCATCCTCTTGACTGACACGTAGCACTTCCAGCGCCAGTTTGATCCGGTTCCCACCCGCGTCCCCTTTCTCTCCCCCACTGCTCATCTCCAGATGCTCTGCTTTTACTCCACCGTTGCCTGCACCCTAATATTCCACTCGGCAATCGCCCATTTTTTTTTTTTCGTCTGCCACCCTATGCCGTTCCCTGAGTCGGAGACGCTTTTGATCATTCTTTCGGAAGTTTCCTCCGGTGAGATGCGCAGCAGAATTTGTTGGCCTATTCGTGCGGTCTTCTCTTAGTTCGTCGCGATTCGATATGGTTGTTGCTTTCCTTCGTTCCTCCTTTCCGAAATGCGACCCGTTAAAATATTTTGTTTATTCCCACATAAAGGCTCTCTTTCTTGCAATACTCTCTTGTCATCTTATCACTTTCGCGTCCTCCCTCCCCTCGCGCTCCGCATTCCCTTGGATCCGCCCCCCCCCCCCAGTCCCTTCAGGCCACAAAGAATTTGACCCCCCTTTTTTTTTCTCCCGTTTATAGAGGATCCTCCTGAGCAAGAGAGCCCAGTCCTTCGTCGTTTTCTATCCTCTCCGGCTAAGGTTTTTCTGAAAGGTTGAGGATTAGAGAGTCTCCTTTCCCTTAAGGTGCCGTGGTTCGTGTCTCCCTTTAAGAGGTAGATGTCCTCCTTGCTCTCTCATATGCTTGTTGAGCCTTTTTCTGCAATGACCCGAGTTGCTCCCCTGAGCTGTCCCCCCTTGTTACTCCCCCTTGTTTTCAACCTTGCCGGTTGTCGACGCCCCTAGGAAGAACATCATGATCTTCAGCTCTGCGCCGACATAGTGCGATTACTTTTTCTCGAATGTTCCCGTTTTTCTTTCCTTTAGGTCGGAATGGAGAGACATTTTCCCTTCTTCCTTCAAGCCTGGCATCCCCGGCGAAGTTAAGCGCTGATTCCCACATTACCCCCCTAGTTAAATCTCATTTTTTTTCAAACCCTTTCTTTCAATGGGATTGACTCTAGTTCTACCTCTGGAGCTCTCCCTTTCGCAGCGAGAGGTATTTAAAAGGTTTTTTCTTTCCTCCCCAACAACGTTCTGTTATTTTAGTTCTCCTCGATCGTTCAGGGAGACCTTCCTTCATGTTTCAGAGAGATCTTTCACAACCCTTTCCTTTCCGTCATTTTCGACACCACGCCTCCCCGTCCTCCATTATTATTGGCGAGGTGAATTTTTCCCGGATTGCGCCGATCTCAGCTCGTACTTCTTATCGATGGGTTCGTTTTGTCCAATTCCCTTGGGAACCACACTCATCCTCAGGGATTAGAGAGTTCCCTTCTTTTTTCATCATTGCGCAGTATTGAAATCGGACTTGATTCCTGGGTTTTTCGGCCTTCTTCTTCTAAGCAACTTTTTCTTTTGCCTTTCGCCGCCATTTTTTATTGTTACTTTTCCCCCCTTTCGGGAACCAGACTAGTTCTCCCCACCTACACTTTTTTTATGCTTGACATTAATGCTCAGATTCTCCTTGCGTATTCCCAAAAATACCTGAGAAACCGTTCATTCTCCCCAGCACCGGTCTTGTGGCACTGCCGTGTCACTTCTGTCCCCCCTTCCAATGAAACATTTCATAGTTCCTCATACAGTTTTGGGCCTTTGTCCTCCTACAATGACTCTGCGATCGCGACAGCCTTCACCCCCTCTCCATTTTTCCCTCCCCCGAGTTCCTCCAACCTGTGCCCAAAGAACCTCATGACTGAAGCATTTTTCCAATTCGGGGCCGTTATTTCTTCAATCCTCGCTTCGTAATGGCGACTTCCCAAAAGATCTATTTCCCTTACTCCCGCTTTCTCCTCCTCTAAGGTGCCCATAGCCCCCATGTCCGTTGAGCAAAACACCTAAGACATTTTTAAACTGATCAAATACCCCATCAGACTTCCCTTGGCCGTTCTCTTTATTCTCCTACGAGCTCCATGAAATACAACTCCTCTTGCTCCGAGCTTCGCCCGGTTATATTTTAACAAACTTCCACCATTATGCGCTCTCCGTTCCCTAACAGTCGCCATAGCCCCTTTGATTAACTCCTCTCTTTGTTTTTTTGATCTCTCTCTTTTGATTTATACTGGTTTTTTCTTAGAATCTTTTTCGTTTAGGTCCTCGCCCGCCTACGTCGAGTTGGCCATTCAACCTTGGGGTAAGAATCCCGTTCTATTGTCATTTTCGCTCTCTTGTTCTGTAATCACAAGTCCTACCACTTGCTCGGACTCGTTGTTTTAGGATTCCTTATCCCTTTTCCCTTTTTTTTTTTTTTTTTCTATTCTCATTACAGCCTTGATCTTTTCCGTTAATCTGTGTCAGATTTTCCCCTCTCTCGTTTGACCCTCGGCGTGCCTCTCTTTCCCTTTTCATTTCCAAATGATCGCTTCACCTGGACTTTAAAGGATTTGGTGCAGATTTTTCTCTTCACACCATGCCTCTTCTGAACAACTGCCTACTGTTTTATTAATTCGTTCTCCTCTTTTTTAGTATGTTACTGAGCAGCCAATCCATCCCCTCGCTTATACGTTACTATTTTCCCCAAACTGGTTCTTTCCGAGACGCCTTTCCTTTGTCGAAATACCAAAATTCCTGTGATCTGAAAGCACCCACTTGCCCCCGCGTTTTCGTGGGTGAAGAGGTTGTCTTTTCGTTTACCCTTCTGGAGCATACTTCCAGCCTCCTATGTGCGATATTGCGTTTCCGATTATGTTATTATGCCTTGCTTCCGGCCACACTCCTTACTCCGGGGTCGCCTCCAGAGTTCCCGCGCCTCCCCTGATTCATTTATCGGCGGTGTTTTTCCCCACGGAAAAACTTCCATCTTTCGCTGTTTTTTTGTGTGCTAGGTTATACCATCAAAGATCTTTCTTCTCCGACACTTATTCCGTCTTTTTTCCTTCCCCCCCCCAGGCAATCCTTTTGTAAAGCCGCATCTCCTATAAAATGAATCCCTCCAGACCCCTCCCCCCCTCGCAATTCCCTTCTGAGGTGGGATCTCCTGTCTTACGCGATCCTCACCCTTCTGTCCTTTGGTAGAAACTTCTTTCTCCCCCTTCGACCTTCTTGGTAATAGGAGTGCTGTAATTTCTGCTTTCCTCCTGGATTCCTCTCCCAATTTCTCAGGTGATTGTTTTTTTGTGTCAATCCATACGATAGTGATCAGCCCCTCCGCTCCCCCTCCCCGAGACTTGACATGCGTTGACGCCTGCATGGCGATTTTGCCCCACTTTTGGGTGTCCTTATATGCTCCCAGCTATTATATTTCGCTGCTTTCGCTTACCGTCTTTTTCGTTGCGTACTCCGGATGTGCTTTGCCCGTTCTATTTCCCGTGCGGTTAATGTCCAGCTCGATCCCCAGCTTGTACTTGATTCCAAGGTCCTCACTCCTCCCTCGCAGACTTCCAGTCTTTTTCTCAAACCCCAAAGAACGGATGTGTACCGACATCTCCATCTCTTTAACTTTGTGAGTCCGTCTGTTTTCCCTGCCTCCTCCAGAAGAAAAAGGGCCATACCCCGTATTCCCCCTTCTGACTATAGCCCCCTGCGCTGGGCACTCGCTGTCCTCCTTCGGATCGTATATCGCCTTAGAGACTCCATGTATGTATACTCTAAGCTGACCTTATTTTGGATCTGCAAATTGACCTCTTCTGGAGAGTTTTCAGAGCTGACTTGTTAATGGTCATGATATCATTCTAGCAGTGATTTATTATGACCCCTTTTTAAAAGTTTCTTTCTCCGCCTCCTACAAATCGAGTGCCCGCTTATATTACACATGTTCCCTCTAGTCCCCTTTAAGGCCGCCCCGAGGATTGGGATATCGATTCTGCTATCATCCAGGAATGTCCATTCTTTCTTCATCAGTCCGGAGACCTCGTTTCTGATGCGGTGTTAAGGATCCTATTGCTATAATAGAGATTTGAACCCTGAGCGATCGGATGGATACGCGGGTTATCCCTGTAAGTTTGGCCCTCGTTTCAGTCTCATCCAAGGGTCTCCTTTTCCCCTTCTCCCTGAGTTCATCACCGCCTTTTTATAAGTGTACCCTGACGAACCACCGCCGAATGACCTCTGACTCCTCTCTCAAAGACCAATTCAGAGGTTTGTCTCCTCCTTCTTCGCTTAGAACTGTCCGGCTCCCCAAACACCCGAGTCACCTGACCCCACCCGCGAGCCTCAGATCTGGAGCCTGACTCGCGTCCACCCAAACTACTACCCACCCCCCCCCCGTTTTGACACCATCCCTTAGGCGCGATAGCCCCGCCCAAAATATGCCTTTCTTTTCTTTTTCACTTAAATAGGTGACTTTCCGGCACCGCAAGAGGTTCTCATCGTCTTTATCTGATGAGCGCCGTTTTTTTCCCATACTCGGGCGAGCGCTTGCACCAGACTGTTTCCCTTCGTCTGCCATTCTTCCATGATTCTGCTCCCCCCCGTCCTCCCAAATGCGCCCCTCAACCCCCGATTCCCTTCCCAAGTCACCGTGTTATACGAGCCGTCCTCTACCCCCAGCTACACCTCGCTTCTTTATTAACGGACAATCTTTTACAAATCTGGCCCCCTCCCCAACTCGATTTCTCTCGTCGTGCCAGATAAGACGGCGCCAAAGCAGCTTCTTTGCATAAGAAAGCAGCCTCTCTCTATTGTTTTCCTCCCTCTTTGTGTTGTTTAAGATTTTTCTTTCCCTTTTCTGTGCCCCCAAATCTTAGCGGGTTTTTTTTTGGACCCTTTATAAAAGTTTTACTCGCTGAGTGCCGTTTTAACTTTTTTCCCTTTTTGACGCCCCCCACTCATTGGAAGTTTACCGGGCTGTTCCTCTCAGTGTGCTCCTCATTGGTCGGTGTTGTGACAGAACGTTGTTGTTGATTTCCTAGGTTAGAAGGGTATTGTCTCGTGTTCCGCATAGGGGCCTCCAGATAATTTCCGTTCCTTTGATGACGTGCTTGTCTCGCCTTGGGTTGCGCGTCGCTCCCCACTCTAGCGAGAGTCCACGGTTTCTTCGTTAGGCCCCCACTATTTTTCGCTCTCATTACCTATCTGCCGTGTCTACGTAAAGATTCTCAGCACACATGATTCCACCCTGTTGTGTTGTTTGTTCATTTTACTAGGGCTCAGCACTCTCTGTTTCGTTAGTTATGGTGTTTGGTTTCCTCCTTTATTCTCTTAGTTTAAGCTTTGCCCGATTTTCCCCTTTTCCCTTGGGGTCAGCCCCCGTTAGTAGGCATCGTTGGGTTTTTGGGGTCCCTTTACAGGCCATTTGCTGCTTCCAGGATTTCGAGCGCACTCCTGGAACGCACCCCCTCGATTTATAAGTTTAACCCGCTTCCATTCCGCTCTCTCAGGGGTATTTCATAGCGATTATGGGTCAGCAGCCCCGCATAAATTCTCTGTCTGACCCATATTTCACGTGGCCGGGCCCGGCGCTTTGATACCTCCTCTTCGATGGAACGTTTTACTAATCTCATCTTTGCTCAAGTGAGTTACTGCTTATTTTTTTCTGTCGATGTCTTTGAGCGAGGTACCTTTTCCCTCTAAGTTTGATTCCTTCCCCATCCTTGCCGAGCCTGAATCTTGTCAACCTCTATGTCTTTCTCCCGATCAAGACTTTTCCTAGCTGAGATCACTCCATGGGCTTTACACATGGGCTCCAGTCGTTCGTGCTTTCCCATCCAAAGAGTTCTAGCTTCCCTCCGGCCTGCGAGGTGTTAATTTCTCGATCACGGTCCTTACTTCCATTCAGTTTGGTGGTAGTTTTTACTTGTTTCTTGCGATTCCTTTCCCTTCTTATTCTAAAGCACTAGTGGGTTTGAGAGTGCTCCCTTGAGGATTCGTTTTCTACAACTGTAGCCCGCCTCATGTATCTCGTTTTTTTTTCGCATTTTTTCTCTAGCTTTCCTCCTCCTTCTTTGTCCATCCGTTTGTCACGGTAACTTTTCACCGGTCCAACGCTGCGTTCGTTTTTCCTAATACTTTCGCCCTTTCTCTCGACGCGTCCTGCCCATAGTCTGGCTTGAACCACCGTTTCCCGGGCCCCCTCCGCTATCTGAGGTCCGAATCCCTTTTTATGCGCTCCGATTCTATGACTTCCCTGCCCTAACCAATTCTTCTCTCCGGAGCCCTGAAAAATGGCGCGCAAGACCCTTCCCTTTCCCCCTTCGCACCCAGCACGCCGAGCCCCCAAGGTCTCCTTGCGTCGAAGCGGAGCTCTGCCTTCAGGTGGCGAGCGATCTTTTCTCCCATGTGCGCCCCCTAAATATAAAATCCATCCGGTCTCGTTGGTTTCGCTACGTCGTTGTTCTTCCTTCGGGCCCTCTTGACATTGACGTCTATGATCCAGATGAGGTTTCTTGCAGGCCGTTTTTCGTGCCTGGTGACCATCCCCGCGGATCTTCAACCTCATTGATTTCGCTTGTTTCGATTATTTTTTTTCTTCCTTACGACCCGTCCCGTGCCTCCCGTGCACCCCCCCCTGACCGTTTTTTTGATTGTCCTCGGCATACACGTCTTTCTACCTGCATAAGAAAGTTTCCACCGCCTCAACTCTTGAGTACAACACCTAATCGTCCCCCCGCTATCGCCGCCACGCCCATATGCGTTTTTACAGTAATCATTCATATTGCTTAGGCCTCTCCCCCATATTTAACTACACACGCACCCATCAATATGGTCCCTACAATTCCTCTTTATTTACCAAATCCCCGTCTTTACTTTGCCCTCCCCCCCACCCTCTTTCACGCTCCCTTTGGATAGGGCAGTGATGATCCATCCGTGCCCCCTTGTTGATCCCATCGTCCGACCCGTCTCAAACTTCCCCCCCCGTTCAACTTCTTCAGCCTTCTCCCTGTGTTCTCCACAATTTTTGCCACATTTGCTTCTTTCCGAGTGGATGAGGTTATTCCACCCCCCCTTTCCTGCGCACGTTACCTTCCCGCCGGAAGCACAACTTTCCCTCTGTTGAACCCCGCCTAGCTCGTCTTAATAGTTCGAATACCACACTCCATACAATCCAACTGTCTACTTTCCCCAAAAAATTCCCCCTCCCCCCCGGCTCAATAGGAAGGGATTGGACGCCTGCGAATACCAATAATATTCCTTTTTTGACTGGCCCGGTCAATGTCCCCTGTGTTCTTTCTGCTAGTCTCCTTAAATACCAAAGGACACTCCCCTCGAATTCCCCCTTCGTGGACAATCACGCCGATCTCTCTCCTCCTCTCCTTGTTTGACTCTTTCGCTGTTTCATCACCCACTTTGGGTGGATTTTTTGGTCCTCCTTTTTTCTCTCCTCTAGTCCCCACCGTTTTTTTTTTTGCCTTCATACCCCGGGACGGATCGTGACTTCCCTATGTTCCTCTCCGTCTCCATAGAGAATCCGTCATAGCCTTCTCTCTTATTTTTTTTTAGGATTGTGTTCGCTCACTCCTTTCCTTTTTATATTCTCATCCCGGTTCCATTTTTCCGTTTTTCCCAGATCTTTCTGTTCCTTGGCTGACCTCTCAGGGTCGAACCTTTCGTATGTCTGTCCGGCCGCCATGTGCGCTTCCCATATCACTATTCCTACCACCACCTTCTTTTTTGTTTATCCAACCACATTCCTGCCCCTTCTTCCCCCTGGCAAATGCTTAATTTGATCTTTCCGATAGGTGCGACGGTTCGTAGATCGTTTGAGAACCACTTACTAGCAAGAAATTTTTTACATTTAAATGGATTTGCGAGACTTTGGGCGGTTCGTCTTTTTGCCAACTCGTCACCTTTTCTACTGTGTCCATGCACCTTCGACTTTAGTCCTTGTTTATCGTGCCCAGAGTTCTCTCGTTTAGCAGGATGAATCGTTTCCCTTTCCTTCCTCAAGTTTAGTTTGTCGTGTTTTTGCGAAGCCGCCGGTTTCCGATTACTTTTTACTTTCTCTCTAAAGACTTCTGCCGTTACGGACGTTCCTGTGTTCGCTTTTTTTTTTTTCCTCCCTATTACCCCTGACCTCCCCTGATTCCCATTACGGGTGTGGTCCGTACTGAGACCAGTGATTCACCCTACTGTAACGGTGCTGTTGTTTTAAGCTTTCTACTCCATAAACAAGAGCATCGCTTCCCCCCTCCGCCCTGATCTCATCGAGGCCCCCTTAAATCATGAAGAATAGAATTTACTTTCCTCTCTGCCGACATTTTCTATCCCCTTCGTTCGCATGAATGCGGCGATTTTATTGGCTCCTCAGCTTTAGAAGAAGGTCCTTCCCGCACGGTTCGCCCCTTGCCTTGCCTTCTTCTTTGATGGAATGCGTGCTGTTCCGATTTTTCGAGCGTCCGTATAGCAGTTTTTCGGCCCTACCCCGCTGAGATCGCTGTTTCCTGCTCTTGAACTGCGGTTTTCCTCTATGCGTTTGCATGGATAAGAACATTCTGTTCGTCTTCGCCAGCTACCTTCCTCCGAGTCGTTCAATTCTTTTTTGCGACGTTTTGCAGCCGAGGTCTTGGGACACGGTTCCCTGACGCTATATCCTCCCAGACGATCCCCCCTTCCCCTGTTTTGTAATTCAGCTCGCGCAGTTCAGATGATACCTGCTGGTGGGATGAACTCCCTCAAGTTCTTCTTCTGTTTTAATGAATCCTATCTTTGTCGTACAACCGCTGCTCGAAGTCCCCCTTTATACCTGAAGGACTCCTTCTATAATGTGTACCCCCTTCACAGCTGGGATAGGCGCGGAGGAGTCTCAGACTCTCCGATCCAGTTCATTGATGTTACTTTTTTTCATCCGCCATGGAGAAATCTGTGGTTATCCGACCATTTGTTTTCTCGCTATTTCTATCCAAGGGTTTCTCTAATTTCCATACATGCCCCAGAGGAGTGGATTCGCAGGCTATCAGGCGATGCCTTTGGCCCAGTTGACCGTTTTCTATACTCCAGAACACATCGCGGATCTTTCCTGCTTCATCTAATTTCGTCGCCAACCACAGGGGATGCGAGCTTCCCACGGATCTCAATTTTCGTACCACCTATCTTTGCGTTCATTTCCACTTCATTGCTAGCCCCTGTCAGACTTTTATTTTTGTGCGTGTGTTGCCGGCCCCCTTTAATCATCGAGTAGTGAGACGAAACTTTCTCTCCTTTCTTTCCCGATGCTCACTCACAGCGGTTTCTTATTGACGCTTTTACTTGTCCTCCCAGGGATCCTATAGGCGGCTTTCTCTTTTCCCCCAGCGTGTCTGCCCCCCCCCCTACTCCGCCCACACGATGCGACCTCCAATGATTACGCAGTGCCTCAACCCTTCCGGTATCGATGTCCGTATTTTTCGAAGAATCGTCCTTCTCCCACACCACGTCCGTACCACTCCCGCTATACTACTCTGCTTTTAAGCCGTTCCGGAGTTGAAGACTGGTCATACATATTTTCTGGGCGCCTTCTTCCGTCCACATTGATATTATGTTGGCGGTGCGCTCTTTGGCCTGACCCCCCCCAAAGAACCGCCGAAGCCTTTCTCTCTTGGATGATTCCTCCTCTACTTAGCAGCAGCCTTCTAATAACCGGTTGCGACATTTATGATTCCCCGGCATCAGCTGCCGAGCTCAATCTTCGCATAATGCACCTTTCTAACATCAACCCTCCGCTTTTTCCCCCCCTGCAAAATCACTATGCTCTTCCCCTCAATCCTCCCAAATGGAGTCGTCCGGTAGCACGCCACCTTTCGCAGTTCTCTTCAAGACGCCCCGCTTCCGGTGCCGGCTGACGGTCCCAAAACCGAGTCCTGCATTTTATTTGCCCTAACTCAGCGTCA
>Ga0179593_1439517_pt1 | contig 15708 bp, 16 predicted proteins | sample CZODoug2_1_08_16_FD_185931 | JGI IMG/M metagenome (GOLD analysis project Ga0179593, IMG submission 185931) | Vadose zone soil fungal communities from Angelo Coast Range Reserve, California, USA - CZODoug2_1_08_16fungal (PacBio error correction) | ecosystem: Environmental > Terrestrial > Soil >... | reverse complement strand
CGGCGCCTCCCGCCTTCTCCCCCCCCGAGCGCGGTTCCGGCGACTTTTTTCTTGTTCTCATTATCAAGCCCAACTCGGTCAGATCGAGTGTGGTTCCCGGTGCTCCGGGCGTTATGCTCCTTGTGCTGCTTTCTTTACGTTCTCCCCCCTTCTTCACTCGACCCCTGAGGGTCGTTGCGTGGACCTCCGGACCGCATCGCGCGCTGTACACTTCTTTTTCCCGAGACTTTTATTCCTGCACGCGCTTTCGGCGCCGAAGTCGGTTTGCGCGCCATCCCACGACTTCCTGCCTCTCTTCTCGCTCTTTTATTCGTGATTTGCGCGTGACTCAGCAAGGTTGATTCGGCTTCGCCGCATTTTGGCTCCCCCGTCCCCTGTGTGCCGATGCCACGACCTAGATTTTCTTGCACGTTGGGCGGCTCTTCCCTTCTCCCCAATGATTTGACCGCCGCTTGATTGTAGGCTCTTGCTCCCCTCTGCAAGATCCCGATCCCCTTCGACGCGTGGAGTTTCGGTGGTCAATTTAGGCAAGCCCCTTTCCAGCCCCCCCACTCCGGGTGAATAGGCCTTTTTGCCGGTCCGACGGAAATAGTTGCCTTCTATTCTGCCAGCAAGAAAGCACAAGCCCCGCGATTTCGTTTTGAAGGTCAAAATTGTTGTCAAACCTAAATTTTTGCTGTCTGCAACCATGAGCCGGCCCTCTTTGGACCGTTTTTCCTTTAATGCAGTCTTCATGCTCTGCAGCCCTCGCTGCCCCTTTCGTCTTCTTTGTCCGTATCGCCAGTTATCGCCCGGTTGCCTTGGCACCGTTTACGCCCCTGGCTGCCGGCTTACGTGACGGACGGCCTTTTTTTTGCTGAAGCACAAGCATTCTAGCTTGCACTGAGGTACTTTGAGCATTGCTATTCGGTGCTTAGCCGGCCACCCGTTTCGGAACTTTTGATTCCCACCCCGGCATTCTTTTCCCGTAGGCGCATGATTCTTTTCAACTCCCCTCCGAGCGAACGCGCGTAAGCAGTTTGTCCCTTTTCCTCGGAACCACTTTCGCGGCCTTCCCAGTTGATTTTTTTCGCTTAAAGGTCGTGTCGTTTCGTAAAGCCGATGTCACTCATAGACCTGGCGGCGGTAACCTGCTCCTGAGCTCCTCCCTTTGGAGGAGGGTTTTCCCCTTGACTTCCCAACCTTTCCCTGGTTTCATTGGTGTCCCTTTCGTCCTGATGGGCTTTGCCGTTAGAAGCTTTCGCTGGAACAGTGCGTCACCGACATTTTTCAGCCATTTCAGCACCCTATCGCTTCAGCTCCCTCTACCAACCTGCGCCCAACACTCAACATCCCCAAAGGGTCGCCCGCGTCGCGGCGAGGGCGAGTCCCCCGATCTGCGTCTTTGAGAGTTAACTTTCCGCCGGAACCAAATCATCCGGAGACGCTCCTCGTTTTTGCCCGATCCGTTGGCAGAGCCCAGATTGATCTGTGACACATTCTAGGTATGGCGATTTGTTTTTGCTTTCATCGCGGTGCGCTGGCGTGAACTTTTTGGCCTCCACGTCTTTCAACGACACCCCTTGTTGGCTACTTTCATGTCGATAACTTTCGACTTTCTTGTTTTTGCGCTGCCCCTGCTCTCCTCCCTTGCAGTTTTTTTTGTTACGCTCCATCCAAACTCTGCAACTTTCTTGTTCCCGAGCTCGTGGACCCTGCGTTTCCTGACCGCATCATCTTGGCGAGTGCGAGTGCCCCGACTGCGACGATCCCGGGCCATCCCTGGAGTCCCCTGGGCACCATTGAACACGGCCGTCGAGGCTCCCCCGCCTAACCCACCTTGACAATGGTCTTGGCTCTCACCAGGCCCTGATTCCGCATATTCTTTCTCCTTTGTTTTTGTGAGATTTTTTTCTCTACGTGGCGTTTTTTCTTGTAATGTTTCTTTCGGCCGTCCCCCGCCGTTTTGTCGGGCATGCCTTTTTTCATGCCCGCTGCATTAGATCTTTTTTTCTCCTCTCCGCCCCCCGCCCAAGTATGTTAGGCCGCAACGCAGGGTAGAAAGACCGTCTCCTGATCTTTTGCCTCCCGATTGTTGTCCTTTTTGTCCTACGCCGTTCGGTGCTTCATGATTTTTTTTCTTCCTTCGTCTTCCGCTCGCCGTCCACTGAATTCGTTCAACATGGTTTTGAACGATGCCGTCGTCGCCCCCCAGTTTTTCCCTCGAGCTTTTTTTTTTTTCACTCACCATTTAGCTGTGCATTGGACTTTATTTTTTTTTTTTCCGCCCCGATTTCTCTTAAGCTATTTAGACCCACGTCGTTAGTTCGCCAGGTGGCTTATTGATTTGATCTGCCTTCACTGCGGTTCTCTTCTTTCTCGCTTGCGGGGGGGTCTCCCGGACCGGATTCGATCCTTTCGCGTTGTCGCAAAACCTGACCTCTTGTTTTTTCCTGATGTGGAGCTTTCTTTGCTCATGATGTAGTGACGTTCGACTCGAGCTCTTCTCGAGCTCCCCTGACCAGAGTTTTTTAGAACTCACTTTTGTGCTTTCTCTGTGTGTTTTGCCCCAGGCGAAAAATGTCCATGCAGACTTGGACAGTCTGACGTGGGGTCATTGGCAGCGGCGGATACTTCTCCCCTGATACCTCATCTTGCGTTCCACAGGGCCCTGTCTTCTCTTTCGACGAGGCGGATACTTTGGCCGGTGGGCCACCGTGCCCACCGATGGTTCGATTCGTTTCTCCTTGTCAGGTGGGTTTGGGGCAACGAAAGCCCTTCTTACGGCTTCAGGGGCTCGACTGTTGGGCGACTTTGCCTCCGGTCGGACCAAAACTGTTGTCCTTGGTTGGTTTTTTCGCGTCTGCGATGTCCGGTCGAGGGCTACAGCATGCATGATTCCCCACTGCGAAATGATTTGTTTCATACTTTGTCGGTTCGCCCGGCTGGCGTGCGGTTCTGACAAGGGTGTCGGGGAGACCTAAGGTGAAGCGGCCTCTTTTGAGACTTCCGTCCCCCCTCCCCGACCAGGCTGCGGGTTACGTCGTTGCTTTCGTCTAGGCGATCCCTCGGCCGATGAGTCAACACTGGCACGCCCTCGCTGGCTTAGTTTTTAGTCGTTCGCACCTACTTAACCATCATGTCTTTCTTGCGGCCTGCTGCCCTGCGGTATCTACGAGCGCGTTTTGTCATTTTGGCCGCGTTCGGTTCCATTTTTCGTTTTCGAGCCAAAAATCCTGTTCGCCCGCATTACTCCTTGGTTTTTTTCCATCGATGACTACTCCAGCTGCCTCTGGGCTGGTATTTTTGTGACCTTTCCATCTTTTGTTGAGCTGTGCGATTGAATCCCAACGGAGGAGGGGTATCTTGATTCGTTTGCGCAGTGCATTCGCGGGCAAGTGGTACCTTCGATTGGCCACTCGCTAACGTCTTGAGCCCTTTTTGAGCAGCCGGTTTGTTTTTGAGCTCCATGTTTCTTTCTACGGATTCCACCGACGTCCGGCCTCTCGGAGCTCCTCTGAACTCTTGAAGGATCTTTCCTTTTCCGTGCGCGTGTTTTTCTGCATCGTTCGCGCTGGCTCTTTCTCTTCTCGCCCACTGATGAAAGTCTCCTCTGCGTCAGGTCCCGCGCTCGTAACTGGCGTCATGCTGTCCGGTCCCTTCATGCAGATGAGGGACAGCCTTGAGTTCGCAGGCGCCTTGCATTTGCCGCCAACGTGATATTACTGGTCGTTGCCTACATAGACGTTTTTTCTTTGTTTTCGGCTGATTCCATTTCTGCTGCCCGCTTTTTTAATTATGCTTTTCAATCTCTCTTTCAATTTTTGTAGATGCTTTGCCCCTTCTTCTTTCATAGGGTCTTGTCGACGGGCTCCCGGCGGTCCCCTTGTTTACGCCCAGCCCAGAACTGTTTTTCGGATCTATTTCCGTCGTGCCGACTTTCCGGGTTGGCCATGTGGCTTTTCCCGGTTTTTTGGCTTTTCGGCTCCTCCCACCTCGGCTTACGGCCCTTTGGACCTTCCTGTTTTCTTATTCTTCCTTTTCCCCATGAGCTGAGCAGCTAACGCTCGACGAGTTCCTCGAGGTCGCGCAGTCCCATCGAAAACGTGCCCCTGGCGTAGGAGCGCCGACGGGCTTCTTTCAACGTCGGACTTTCCTGCGCGTTCCCTTCTTCCCTTTCCGATGGGGCGCCGCTTGTCTTGTAGCTCCGGTCCGCCAGGTCCTAGGCTTCTGCATCCGGGCGCCTCTTTGGTCTCGATGCCCTTTTCCAGTTCTTTTGGATTTTCGTCTCTTTTTTCCTTCTGGCGACATTCGCATTTCCGTCTGCGGTAGGCCTTTCCCCCTCACTGATCTCAAGCTCAAGATCGACTGGCGCCCTACGGCGCTTAGATGTTGTTTTAATTTCCCATTCTTTCTCCTCCCCCCTGCGTTTTTTTTCGTTAAGCTGGCTCTTTCCTCAGCGCATTCTTTTTACTGCAAAGCCTCTTCCGATCCCGTCCGGGAAGAGTTTAGCCCAACTCCTACCTTGATCTGTGGCTTGCCGCAAAAGACTGAGCCGGCTCGGAGGTGACTTGGCGACTGTCCCGTCGCAGCTTTTTGCCAGATGCCGGGCCCTTTTGTCTCCCCCCCGCTCCGTCGATGCCGATTTTCGAGTCGCGGCTGATGCTGCGACCCGGTTCTCACTTTTCCCCCCCTGCCGCACTCCGGCCCCACTTTTTTGTAGGTCTTAGCAAGGCCCTTTAATAATCTTCGGCTCATGCTTGTCTCGCTCAGTTGATCCTCGTTTTTTGCCCCTGCGCCCACACTTTCCAAGGCGCGTCAACGGCGCCAACGTTCCCCTGATCCAGTGTCCTGAGGTGACACGCCGACCTCACCTTCACCCCCCCGCTCGGTCCTTCTTTCCTCTTTGCCATTAGCCTCTTCGCCCTACCTCGGCCCTCCCCCGTCGACTTCTCAGCGGCAGCCCATCGAGGTTTCTTATGCCTTTTTTTGGATCCTCCCACGACCCTGTCTTCCGGCGCCAGCCTGCCGCGCTTGTGGTCCGTCGTTCCCGAATTTTTGCTTTCGTGGCCAGCACAGGCTTATTCACCCAGGACTGGGTTGTCGTCAGGCAGGGTGCTGGCCCGTCGTAGCCGGCCTGGACGATGTTCTCACCTTCCTATTTTTTCCAAATCCAAGCGTACTCGGAAAGGTCCGCTCGAGCCTTGTGCGTCCCCCCCCCACCTGCACATGTGCAACCGTCAGCCTTGGTTTTTTTCGTCGACTCGCGTATGCGTTCGCGTTTCAGTTCTGCGCGCTGTCCCTCTATCCCGCTGGCTGACGAGGGTTTCGTCTCCCCCGTCATTCTCTCCTACTCGCTTCGCATTTTCGAGGGCACCCTCCCTTGCCATGGATGTGCTTATTTCTTGCGTGCGTCTGATTTGGGTTCACGTACGTTTTGACACCCTGTCCCTCTCTTCTTCCGGCATCAGATGATCGGTGTTTGATGTTTCTTGCGAGCTTCCCCCAGCGTGCCCGTGCGTCAGAACGGCCATTCACCTAGTGCAAGAGGATGCTTGTCAGCCGTCCTCGTGTTTTTTGATCGATTACGAAACGATACCTTATTGCAGGGCGTGCGATCGACTTAGGCCATGAACACTGTTCCCTTGATTTTTGCCAACATTACTCCCTTTGAGAGTTGGATTGCCAACCTGGGTGACCATGGGCTTGCCCGCGCAGGCGTCCGTCCCCAGCTCGATCCTTCTTTTAATACTTTGTTGATCTCGGAAGAGCCCCTCTGCGTGCGTTTCTTTTGCCTGATGGACAAGCAGTGTCACCATTTTTCAGTACGTCCGCGCCTGCTCGTCACGGTTAGTGCCATCGAGTTAGGGCCTTTGTCCCTTTGAAGGATCCTCTCATCCTGTCCTCGCCGCAATTTTGATGCTCATTTACTTTTGCAGTTCGTTCGTTATTTACTCTCCGAGTTGTTTTCCTCCAGAACGACGTCGTTTTTTTTTTTTTCGACTTCCCTGAGACGCCCGGGATCGTTTTTTCCTTTCGGCTTCCGATGTGGAGCGCGTTCCCCCACTTTGGTGGTCCTCGACTGTACCCATATTGTCCCTCGACTCCTCTTTGCCCGAAACATAGTTGCTTTTTTCTTCCTGATGGCCCTCTTTGTCCTTCCTCTATCTGTCCTCATCAACTTGTTCTTCCGATTTCCCGTATATTCGCCAGCCTTCTGTGTTGACAGCTGCTCGTCCGGCCTTCCTGCGCCGTAGTTTTCGTTGCTCAGTTTGACCGTTTTTCCCCCGACAGGCTGACATTTTTTGCCTTGTTGAGTGGTGTGTTCGAACCCCATTTTTGAGCTCGATTGGTTTTTTTTTCCCTATTTGTAGATCTGCTTGTTGATTGATCGATGTCGTTTGGTCTTCGTTTCTCGCGGCTCGCACCCGGCCCAGCATTAATTGAACGACTTTTTCTCCTTGTCCTTCTTGCTCGGGGTGAGCTGAAAGCGTTTCGTAAGTTGTGTTCATTCCTCCTGCCTCCTCCTCGTTTTCAGGCTGACTCCTCTTTATGCCTAGCGGATGAGCAGCGTGCTGGCTCTTTCCCTACTTTATCGATTTTTCCTGTTTCTTTTCTGTTCGACTGCGACGTTATCGGCCCTTGGAGCGGTCTGGAGTGGAATTGCAGGGACATGGACCCATCGTCGTTGCTGCTCGGTATCCTTCCGAAGGCATGATTTTTCACAGGTCATTTCCTCCCCTTTTTGGCGCCGTTTCAGTCCCTGTCTTGACGAATTTTGCGTAGCTTTGGTCTGACGAACTTTCCTCTCCGACTCGAGCGGCATTGCATGCCCCTTTGGAAAGATGACCGCTGCAGTTTTTGCGTTCGTCCGGCGGCTGCGGAGTGTACTGCCGTAACCTCGTTGCCTTCCTTCCCCAGGGCCTTTTTCCGGCTCGGCGAGAGGTTCCCGGCGATCGAGCTTCATGCGCAGTTGCTTTTCCTCGGAGAACGCTTTTTCATGGAACTTCCAACGGTTGCCACCCGCAGCCCTTGGTTCTTTTTTCTGGCCCCACGACGAACAATCTTCATTTTTTGCTTTTTCGCCGCTGCCCTGCTTAATTCCGAGTTTTTTGTGGCTTCTTCTCGCGTTCACATTAGTTCGTGTCGAGCGTGCACCAGAGGCTTCAAACCCTATTCCGTGTTTGGGGGTCCTCCGACAAGGGTCTGCCGATCCCCGCCAGCAGACTTTTCATGCGTCGGCTGGTGAGAGGCAGTTCTTTGGTTCCCTTGAGGTTCCCCCCCCTCTCCCCGACGTCTCGGCTTACGGCGGAGCGTCGGGGCTCTCCTTCTCCCCTATGCCCCGAGATTTTCTTTTTTTCCACCTTTTTCGCTCTTGCCCTGTCTGCCAGTCGCTTCATTCCGGCCCCGTCCAGGTCCGGAGCAGTATTTATGTCGGTTCACGCGCTGGCTAACCGTCCCTGGCATTCGTTCCGCGACAAAGTTTTTTCGTATTTCACGAGCTTCCTTCGCTGGTTTGTTCGTTTTTCAGTGAAACCGCCGGTTGTCTCCCGCGCATTTTTCTTCTTCTGCGGGCTTCTGAAGCGCGTCGATTGAGCAGCTTTTGATTTCTCGCAGGCTTCTCTTTCCCTCCCCCTAAGGCGAGCAGGCATCAGTTTTTTCTTTTTTTTCCAGTAGATTAGACAGTCGAGGCGCTCTCCAGCATCCTCCCCGTAATTTTTGCTGGAGGCGTTGCCACTTGTCCGATGCACATTTCGGCTTGGCTTGGACCGCACTTCCTTCTGTCGCTCTTCGCATGCGACCCCGCTCGGCCCTTTACTCCTCCTCCGTTTTTGCTCGATTTGGCGATTTCGTTCCCCCGCTTGTCCTTTGAGTTTTGACCCCGAGCGTCAATGAGGGCTCAAGGCCGTTTCTAACGTGTCCGGTTTTCGTTCTTTTTTTTGGGCGTCATATGCCTCTTTCGTGGCGGCAATTTTTGGGAGCCGCTTTCCCGTCTTCTTTTGATGGTTACTGCGATTTACGTCTCCGGTTTTCCCTCGCCCCTTGAGTTACGGACGCCTTGCGGAGGTTTTACCCTCCTTCTACAGATAGATCCCCTCTGCAATTCGAGATCACTCCTATATTTTCTCCCAGATGTACGCCTAAAGGAGTTCCAGGCCGCGCCTCCCCCCGAGCCTCCGACTTTTCCCGCCACCGCTTCGCTGTTGCCGTTTTGCCGCGGAGATTCCTAAAGTTCAGGTGACTTTTTTTTTTTTTTGTTTCTTTTAGACCCTCACCGTGTCTCGGCGTGCGCGATGCTTTGCGACTGCAGCAGTTCCATGTCCTTTTTGGGCTTTTTTTCCCTCTTCCTGGCACACAGTTTTATACTCCCTGAAGGCCGCCGACGTCTGATTCCCTGATACCGCAAGATAGATTAATTCATACGATCCGGCGTCTTGTGCGTTCAATTTTTTCCCCCGGATCCCCTCTCCCCTAGTCGCTCCCCACCTCCCCTCCAGTCCCCTCCCCCTTCACTGTCCCTCTCGCCCCCCCTTGTTCACTTCCCTTACCCATCCCCAACCCCCCCTTTTCTGGCCTCTTTCATGGTCTCCCCTATTCCCTTCTCTCCTCTTCCTTCCATCCCCCCCCCCCCACTACTCCTTGTCTTCCCTTCTCCTCTCCCTCCCTCCTTTCCTTCCCCCGCCCTCTCCTTCTTTCTTCCCTTCCCCCACACCTCATCCACCTCCTTCTCTTTCGTCCACGTTCCCTTTCACTTTCGTCTCCTCCCCCTCCCTCCTCCCCTTCCGCTCCTCCTCCCTGTACCTCTCCCGATCCCCACCTCTGCATCCTCCTTTTCTCCCCTCACTCCCCTCTCTCCACCACCAACCCCCCTCCTCTTTTCCCCCTTCTCCCTTCTTTTCCCCCCTATTTTCTAACCATCCCGCGTTTCCCTTTCCCCTTTTCCCCCCTCTTCCCTCTCCCCGTCCCCCTTTTCCTCTCTCATCTGGCCTCTCTTCTCGCAGTCTCCCTCGGCTCCCCCCTTTTCCTTTCCCTCCCCACTCCACCCTTGCGCCTACTTTCTTCTTTTTTCAATCCAATGTCCTTTCTCCAACTTTCCTCACCTTCGTATCCCCATTTCTCTCCTCCTTTCCTATCTGCCTTCTCCCCTACCCTTATTCCCTCCCCCCCTTACACCCCCCCCGCCGCCATCTACCCCACCATCCTCCGCTCCCCTTTTTTCCGTTCTCCGCGCCCTCTCTTTTCGCTTCATTCTCCATCTCCCCCCCCCCCTGCCCCCATACCTTCCCCCGCTACTCCCCCTTCTTCCTTCCCCTTCCACTCCCACTCTTTTCCCTTCTGACGAAACCGGGATTGTAGGAAGTGCGGCTTTTTTTTACTCTCCTGACTCCTCCCACGACCTTTTAGTGCGGTCTTTTCTCAGAAGCCCCACTATGATTTTTTGCGTTCCATTGGATCCTTCGCCCCACCCCCACACAATCAATTAAAGCATGATTTTTTTTTGCGGTCCCACGGTCCTCCCGAGCCGTAAGGGACTTTCAGGATTTCCGTTGCGATGTCTTCCCTAGTGCCGTTGATCCTCGTTCGATGCGCTTTACGTTTGCGCTTTTCCTGTCCTCTTTTCTCCCAGTCCCTTCTCCGATTCGAGGCCCGGTTCCGATTGAATCGTCGCTTTTTTACTTCCTTCGGTAACGTTTTGTAGACAGTGACGAAGGCACGGTCCCTTCAAGCCACCATTTTCTTTCAGAAGATGCGGCCATTTCGAGCTTCCTCTTCGCTTCTATGTTGCCGACTTGCTGCGCCCTTCCTTCTTCCCCAGTTTTTGACTTTGGGCCACCGTTAGTCCCCAACAGTCGAGGGCATGCCATTTGCAGTTTTTCCTTTTCCTGTGCACATCACGCCTCACCGAGAGCCGCGTGGGCTCAGCGGCCTTCAGTTCCCGGCGGCCTTCGTCCAGCCCGCTCCCTCATTTTTCAAGTCGGCACAAGTTACCCCTCCGCCCCGGTTGTCTTTTGCGCGCCCAAGATTTATTTCCCGTTTTTTTGATCGAAAAATTTCTCCCTTCCCCTCTCGACCTTGACTTTTAAGTCCGCGTTTTCCCTTCTGGTCGTCATTTTGAAGGACTTTTTTCCGCACATGCGTTCAGAGCCCGTGCTCAGCCGTTCCTTTGAGCGTCCGTTCCTTGCCGTTTCGTCCAGTGACATTGTTGGGCTGGTAGTCTTTTCCTTGTTTTCTAGGACCGACGTGTCCACCCGACATCATGAAAGGCCCACGTCAGTCTCTTCCCCGAAGCCGCTTCGCCCTTTCCGTTGTATAACACACCTCCCCCCATATTTTTTTCCGGTCGTCCTGTTTTTCTCCGTTTCTCTCTTTCTCCCCCCGTTTTTAGCTTTTCAGGACGGCACCGTTTTTAGTCCCCCTTTTCATTCCTCCGTCTTTCTTTGACTCCCCCTTCCGCCCTGCCCGTTTAGGCATCGCCCAAGATATCAAGATGTTTTTTTTCAGGTACCTTTTCTCTCCTTCCTGTGCTGAAGATTTTTCCAGCCGGCTCTCTCGTGCTTGAACATGATTTTGTCTTTTCTTTTCAAGACCACCATTTGAAAGGTATAAGGAATTCTCTCTAAGGCGCTTGGTCAGAATCGCTGACGCTTCTTTCATCCTTTCATCCAGCGCCACCCCCTTTTTTATGGTAAGACGAGGCATCCCCAACCTCTTACTGGCAACTAGTTAACTATTGCGCTCCCTGCTGAAAAAATGTATTTTTACCGACCTTAATTTTGGTTGAGTTGAGAGTCTTTTGATTCTACCTCTTCCTGCTTCCCTTCCCCACGGTCCATGACGTTTATTTTGGCACTCCACAAGCCTTCCCTCGGGGATGCCAAAGTACTCCCCATGGTTATGCTGGCAAGCTTTGGCCTCCCTTCGATCCTCCTCCTCTCGCATTCTACTTTTTCTTTAATACGTTGTTTTTGATATATCTGCCTCTTTCGTTTTTTTTTGATCTTGGGTTGTCGGGTGGCAACGCCATGGAAAACTTTTTAGATGCTCGTCGCGTTTTGTTCTGTGGAGTTTGTCCATGGTAACATGAGTCTATGGCCAGTTGTTATGGAATGATCTCTATCAGGTCCTCTCCCCTCTGACCAAAACTCCTGAATGCTTTTCTTTGATGCAAACGTTTTCCCTTCTTCACCCCGATTCCCCGCTGAATGCTGACCCAGCGTTTGCATTCGAGGTTGATGGCCGTTTCTCCCGTTCTTTTGAGTCTGATGAGGGGTTGTTCGAGTTTCCGATCTTCACACTCCTGCTTTCGTCCGTTTTCCCTTTTAGAGAGCGTTAAATTTTTTGTCTTGCTGTGGTTTTGCTCCTACACCTATAATGCAATGACCCCCTAGCCTCCCCCATTACCTTTGCCTTCTTCGAGCTTTTTCCCGCGGTCCATCTGGTCCTCTTGGCGCTTGCCGCCCTTCTTATCGACGATTTTATCCTGAACCGCGGAGGGACTTTTCTGTTTTTTAAGTGATGCCGTCCTGCCTGGACGCTGCTGTTTCCCTTGGTGTTCTTCGAGCCTCCGTCCCCTCCCCCCCGGATGAAGATTTTTCCTCTGTTGCGAAGGTGGGTGTTGTCTTCGACACCCCCGATTTCTGATATTTACCCCCTCGATCGATTGCTTGTTCTTGTTCCTTATGTGGTGACTTATTCGTCCTCTGCTCTGGCACTCCCGCTCTGAAAAAGCCACAAGTCCTTTTTTCATTGACTATAGAAAAGGTCGGCTGCCTCCTTTTTTCTTCAGTTTGTTCTTCCAGTTTACTTTATCTGACCACGGAGGCCCTCCTTCCTTTCTCTTGCCGGCTGAAGTTACGTCTCCCCCGTCCGCTGCGGGTCGAGCAGCGGCGGTCTAGTCGAATTTTCGATTTTTTCTTGATTTTCCTTTTTCAGGGACTTGTTTTAGTTCTCATTCACTGCGAGGATCGTTTTTTTTTCTGCCGGTGGCGCTGGAACTTGACTCTCCTGATTCCCGCGGCTTTGCGCTCGGTGGAGTCTCGGTTTTTCAAGTCATGTGACTCGACAGGCTCATGGGCCTCGACGTTTTTTAATTTTTTGCTATCCTCCCTCCCTGTCTTTCAGAAAAATTTTTGCAGGTTTTTGCAGCCCAGTCTTTCGCCAGAGCCGGTCAACGGCGACAGTTTCCTATTTTCCGCAGCTGCGGCACGCCCTTTTTTCTCACACTTCCTTTATTTGCTTGCTTAGCCTTACGGGCCTTCAGTGTCCCCAGGGTGTTTCCCCCGCGGGGAGACCTTGGGGCCTCTTCCCTACGTTTCCGCTTCTTTGATAGTTTTTGGCCTTTCAAGGATTTTGCAGTCACTTGTAGGGTCGCGATCTTTAATTTTCGGCCGATTTCTATCCCCCTGGCCCGCCGGTTCCATCCGATGCGGCTCAGTGATTTGTGTTGCGCCAAGCCGTCCTTATTTTTCTCATTTTGCTTTGCTGGTTGGGATTGTTATTTCCCCCATTGTGAATCGCACTGGCGATTTGGCTACGAGTCTTTCCGTCAGTTTTTTTGTTTTCCGCTTAGTCCAGAGTCCCTCCCCCAGAGGCCGCCAATTCCTCCTATTCTATGTGTGTGCTTTATGGCCTTTTCCCGAAACTTGACTCAGCTTATCCCGTTTGGGTCGAGTTTTTTTTTTCGTTTTGTCGATAGTCTTGAGGTTCTTCCGTCGGCGTGCAACTTCCTTGGCGCTTCGGGGATAGATGACGTCCACTTTGTGCCAGATATTCATCACTATTTTTACGTCATGGAAGAGTGCTTTCCCCTTCTCTGTTCCTCGCGTCATTCGGTATTTGGTCTGGTTCTCCTAAGTCTTTGTCCTCGCCTCGTCCCCCTTTTTGTTCACTGATCAACGATGCACGTCGTCTCCCGACCCTAGGGTTTTTGCGTGAAGGACTTCCCTTTGCCGTGACGTTTTTACGTCTTCTGGAACACCTTTTTCAGCGGCCCGTCGTTTGGAATATCTCCCTCTCGTTCTTCTTCTGAGAGACATTTTGGCTGCCCAGTTGCGTCGATGCCTGTTGCTTCCTCTGCAAGGCGTTGCAGCCTCAAGGTGCGTGAGGTGAAATGCTTCTTTGAGCCGTGAAGATTTTTCTGCAATTTCGACTCCTCCTTTCAGTTGTCCCCATCTTATCTCCGAACCCAGTGATAGCCAGACGTTCTTCCTGACGCCCCCCATCTATCAGTTTACGCGTCGTTGGCTGGCGTTCTTTTCTCAAGAAATATCCTGTCCTCTCAACTGACCTCTCTATTTTTGCCCTTTCTGAGAGGCTCTCTCTCTCCCCTCCGTTTTTTTTTCTCTAGATCGGCCGCGAGCGTTCCTTCTCCTTCGTCGCTGTTCGGTTTGCTCGACATCCCCGCGATGGCCCCTGGTCTCAATTCCCTCAAAGTCTTGTTCCTTGATCGAGTTTTGAGGAGGGCACGACCCGTTTTCCGTGTTTCTTCAATTCTTTTCTACGCATATCTTCTTTTTTTTGTCTAATTACGTGCATTTACGGCTCCTTATTATTCCCTCGCCCTGAGTTCCGACCGCTTTTTTTTTTTCCAGCTGGACCGCCTTCAGAGAGCGAAATCTTTCTCTGTCCTAATTTAATCTTAGTATCCATAGGCGGAATCTTCTTTCCGTCTTCCGGTTTCCTTCGCGCCCGGCACTCCTCCCTCTAATTATGCGCTAGGTGTGTCGTCGCTTCAGCCTGGATCGTCGTTTTTATTCCTCCCCCCCCAGACCCAGGTGATTCTCTTCCCTTTTTAGTACGACCCCTGATGATACCCCATCGTCTTTTTTTGTTTCTGTGAGATGCCCCTTCGACTGAATTCTCTATTCCATCCTTGTCGCGTTCTTATTTCTCGGCTCACCGTTTTTCTGATCCCTCGATCTGTGACAACCGGCCGCCATTTTAGAGAGACCCTTTTACCCTTTTTGAGACTGTCTCCCGCGACCTCTTGCAGCTTTTTTTTTTTTCCCCACATTTAGTGAAAGCTTGTAGGAGGGAACTCCCCAACATATGAATTTTTGCATTGCTTCTTTTTTTCCTGCCTCGGACGTCTCCTACAGAAGTTTCCCTTTGACTTTTTGACTCCCAAGCCACAGCGCGTTCGTTCTCTTCCTCCTTTCCTTTTAATTCTCCCAAATCCCCCCCAACAAACAGGGGACTTACTCATCGTGTTCGCAACGACCCTGGAAGGAGAGTTAGGGACGGCTGGACGGGTCTTTCTTTTCCTTGGCAGAGAGATCTTTCCTTCTCCGGGTCCTGAGTTCTTCTCGGTCCTCTCGAAGGCCCTTCCCCCTGAGGGCCGCGCCTTTGCGATGCCTTTCGCCCTTTTGTGTTCCTCCCCCTTTTCTTCTTGAGCGCCGGACGGAAAGTTCCCGCGCATTCCGGCCTGCACTCCCTTTCATTTCCACCCTTTTTTGCTGATCAATGATGTTGAAGATCGAGTTGCGGGCTCTGTCGCGCTTTGGCACCAGTCATGCCGTCCCCAGTTTGTCACTCGGTAGTCCCCCCAGGTAGGTCCCCCCCCCCGTATAGCCTGAGCCTGTCGTCCTCTCCTTTCGGTTGCCCTGACTAAAAGTCTCCCCTCCGTATGCTCCGGCTGCTCTATTTTTTCCGCCCATCGTTCCACGAACGTCCCCAGCCGCGGGCGATACCCCTTTTTTACGTGAGACCCCCGCTTTCAGCGAAGTCCGATAGATCATGGCTGCTTCCTTACGATCCTCGTTTTCTTCACCGCCTTCTCCTGGTCTGAGTTTCCTTCTTCCGCGCCGGCTTGGTCAGTCCGTTGAAGTAATTTTATTTTTTTTCTCTTTCGATCCCGGAGGCAGCCCCCACAGTATTATCATTTCCCCGACCTTTTTCCAGGTCTTCCCTGCCCCTTGCTGGTTTTTTTTCCCGCCTCGAGCGCTTACCAGATTTTTGAAGTCGTAACCCGCTTATTTCCCAATTGTCCCCCCCTTCTCCTTACCTCGAACCTCGCGGAATCTGAATCACTTCGGTTGGTTTTTTTTTTCTCATAACACACCCCAGCCACTTCTCAGGCTATTCCTCCTTTTCCTGTCTCATCGTCGACGTAGGCCCTTACCGATGACGCAAGATCCTTCCTTCCTGGAAGGCCTCCCCTCGTCCATAACCCCCCAGCTCCTGGTCTTTGACTTGTAATCGTTTTCGATCGCCAGTTTACCGTACCCCACGTCGTGATAGTCACCATTGGTCCTCCTAAAAACTGAAAATATCGTCTTCCTTTTCTCCGATTTTTTCATTCTCCCTTCTCCGCTGCCGGCTGCCCCATGATCGTCGGGCTTACTGGTCTTCTTGCAAGAAACCTTTTTTTTTATTCCTTCTCCGCTACCTTCCCTCTCTAGTTAGTTCACGCTCCGTTCCCGCCGCCTCGTCTCGCAGGCCTCCGTAGAACGTCGTGGTCTTATCCGCGGCCCTCCCCCCAAACCCTCAGGCAACTTCGAGGTCAGCATTCTGACTCTTGGCGCCTCAATTTTCCTGATGCTTACCGCCTTTCTTTGGGCGAGGTCGAGTCCCGGTAGTACTGACTCTACGATTCAGGAATGCCAAAAATTTTCCTGAACTGCTCTGTGGCACCCCACATTCTGCACCCTTCCTCTCTATTCTCTGAACCCTTTTATCTAAACATGGGTTCCCAGGGTGTTTCAATGCAGCCACCGCGTAGTCAGCCGC
>Ga0179593_1399687_pt1 | contig 15708 bp, 17 predicted proteins | sample CZODoug2_1_08_16_FD_185931 | JGI IMG/M metagenome (GOLD analysis project Ga0179593, IMG submission 185931) | Vadose zone soil fungal communities from Angelo Coast Range Reserve, California, USA - CZODoug2_1_08_16fungal (PacBio error correction) | ecosystem: Environmental > Terrestrial > Soil >... | reverse complement strand
CCTCTCCCCCCTGGACTTCCCTGTTATTAAACCTTTTATCAATAAATTGTTCGTTCAGTTTGCTGAACCCTTTGTCCCAGTCCCCGGAGTGTAATAGGTCTTTGAGCCTCCCCCTTTCCCTCCTAGATTGCCCCCTGGTCCTTTCTCCTCGTTTCCCAAATATGTAGCGGGAGTCACAAGTTAACCTGTTTTGATCTGATGGTCCTCGAAGCTGGTCTTCTTTTGCCCTTGGTCTTTTAACACGGGACCCCACACTCCGGCCCCTTTCTTTTTAAAACTGTGTTAAGTTTTCCTAGTCTCTCCCCTCTCTTCCTGACTCTTCCCCGTTCTTCTTAAGATACCTTTTCCAAAGCGGTCCGTTCTTCTTAATTCTTGCAGGTCTTCCCCCGGTGATCTTCTAAGGAATTCACTGTTCCGCGCCTCGTTCTCGTATAGAATTTTCTTAGTCTCCTTCCCAGGATTTATCAAATTCTGTTATTCTTGAGTTCTAATTTAACATTTTCTTTTTTCTTTCTTCAGCTTCCCCCTCCCCCGAAGTCTTTCTTGTATATCTTCACGAGTTCCTCGTAACTTTTCTGTCTCCTTAGTTTGTCAAGGTTATTATTTTGTAGGTTCTCCTGATTCCACGTTTCCCTTCTCCCCTCTTCCTGAGTTTCTTGGCGGAGGCATCAAAACATCCCTATTGCTTCTGCCTCGCCTGGCGGTCCCTTATTTTTTCGATCCATCTAGTTTCCGATGTGACATGCGCGCCCTTCCCTCAGTTCCTTCCCCTTTGTTGATCGTTTACTTGAATGCACGGCATCATGGCCATTTCTTCCGTACCTCCGCCCTGTCCTCTTACAAAATCCCCTCCCTCCAGCAACGGTCCCCCTTTCGGCTGCTGCCCTTCATGTACCATTCCGCTTTTTCCGGTCTTTTTCCCCCCCGTGTCCTGTTCGGTTTTGGAATAGACCACCAGTAGTCCTCAAGGTAAAGGTCCTCTTCACTTTTTTATCAAGTTCGAGTCTTTTTTTCGTTCTTTTTCGTATTCCCTTAATTGCTCCTTTTTGTCCCAATCGGTCGTTTCTTACCATCATGTCTTCTCCGCTTGTGAACTCAGTCCCTGCAGTACCAACCCCCCCTCACCAAAGCCCTTAACCCACCTTTTTTGCCAACCCCTCCTTTTCCTTTCCCGTTGGCCCTTTTCTACGGGAGCCGAGTACCTGCCACAGGCGATCCCCCTTGATCGTTTCCAAGACTTCCCGTGTCCACTTCGCCCTTGTTTCTTAAACCTTAACGCCCTTGGTCCCTCACCCCGAGGGATGTGATGGTCACTCCCTCTCGGCCCACAATTGAGCCCCCTCACCCTGGGCCATGGCCCCCCCTCCCCTTCCCTCAAAAACCTAGAACCTATTCTTTCCGCTCCCCTGTCCTCCGCCCCAAATGTAAGGATTCCAATCGTAATCCTGTTTGGCTCTTGCGTGCTCCCTTTTGAGTTTTCGACGGACACTGTTCCTTTCCTTGTTTCTCCCTTCCCCTCGAATTAGCCTTCACAGGAACCCGCGTATTTTTTTTTTCTCTCGCAAGTCCCTTTCCCCTCCCCCTCCCAACAAAATTTCACTATTTTTTCTGTCCTCCTGCTAACCTCCCTGCCCCGACAGAGTTTTTGGTACCTTTTGAGGGTATCAGTATCTGTCTTTTTCGGCCCCCCTCTCTGCTCCTTTTGCTTTTTGCTGTGATTCTCACTAAAATCCATTTTTGGGTTTTTTTTTTTTGGCTGGGCCATCAGTGTGTTGGTTCCTGATCAAAACCCTCCCATCCCCTTCCCTTCTGAGCTGTTTGCTTCCTTGACTTTGCCTTTTAGCGCTATTTTTCAGCTGGCAAGGGACTTTTTCAGCTTCAACCCATTCCCTAAAGACATTTTCGCTTACGTCTTTTTTCTGAAGACTCTTATGCTTAACCGCGGGCCAGTTGTTATCGATTTACCCTGCATCGCGACCTCCTATTCATCCTCCCAGGTTTGCCTTTTTTTTCCTGACACCTTTTTTGACTTCCGCTAACATGCCTCCATCTTTTTCCTCAGCGTTCGTTGCCCATCTCTTCTCCTTAAACCCGTGATAGGTTTTTTTTCTTCCCCGGGTCGGTCTGCTCCCCCCCCCCAAAAAATTTTTCATGAGTTTGATTCTCTTTCCGTCACTTGGCCCCCCGATTCCCCAGCGACAATCCTGTCTGAAGGTGCCCTCTCCCAAGATCCAACTCCGAACTGCCCTTTAGTTTCTTTTTGCACATTCTCTCTCAGCCCTTTTACCGGAAAAGAAGAGAGGCGAGTTATCCCCTTCTAGTTGGATCTCCCTTCCCTTCCTACGTTCCCCTTAAGATGATGTATCCTCCTCCCACTGTAACTGCCCCCCCCCGCATTTCAGATTCTTTGCCTTTCCTGCGTCCTCCCTTCCTGAATTAATATTGTCCTTCCCCTTTCTCCTACGTTACCCAACTTGCAAATGATTTACCTCTCGCGACTCCGGCCTTCCTTCCGCTACCCTTTTCTTGGTGATCCTGGAAATCTTTCCCCCATTTTTTCCTTTTTAACTTTTTAAGGGGAGAGGAGCTCCCCCAGAGCTTTGTTTTAGGACGAGGGCCGAAGTCTGTGGAAAGAAAGGGCCCTTTTTTGAACTCGAACGCTTCAGGCTTAACCAGAGAGCGGGGAACTACCCACACAAGTGTCATACCTCCGAAGATCAAGAGTCTCCTTTGCAGAGTCCCCCTCGCCGGTTTTGGGATGTCCCAGATGTTGCTACATCTCCTTTTTTTTTTTTGTTGATCTTAATTCCTATCCCCAAGTAGAAATCTGCTTATGGACTTCCTTCGGTTCGGGTTAACTCTCCCAGTCCCCAATTGGTAAATCATGCAAGTTGGCTCCTCGTAGTCCATTTCCCTTTTTCCCCCTGGATTCGTTTCCTTCCTATGGGAGAAGGGAAGATGCCTCTCCCGTGTTATTTCCCCCCACACAATAATGGGAGTTTGCCAGTGGACGGAGGATACTCTTATCTTTATCAGACAGATTCATGACTTTCCCATTCCCTTAAGGACTTCTCCTGTGTAGACGGACGCCCTTCTTTTCCGGATCATTCTACGAGACTTTCACCCAGCCAATCAGCAGTTCTTTCTTGGCTTTTTGTTTCTGTGGGTTTGACTTTCCTTTAGATGGTAGGGTTTGTTTCTCTCTTTTCTCATTGAAATCCTTTCCCCTCCCTTCCCCTCTTAGATGCCAACCTTTGGGTCCGCTTTCCGCACACTTGAAAATCCACGGGAATGTGTTCCCCTTCTATGATAAAGCTATGGGTGGGGGCACTCTTGATTTTAACCCTCTTCTTCCGAAGTTGGGTTTAGGAGTCAATTCCCTGTTAAGGACACCTTGTTATTCTGTAGGTTGGCTTCGTTCAGATGCTTTTCCTTACATGCAACTCTCTTTAGTGAGCCCTAAAGGATTTTTCCCTTCTTCCCCGCTAGGAGGATCTACGTCCCTGCTCCGGGTTGCGTTTTTCCCTCCCCCGCCATTTCCACGCGCCCCATTAGTCACTTTGAAGCCTGTCCCCGTATCAGGTTTCATGTTCCACGTTTTTGGGCCGGTTTTGGTTCCTCCCCCTGCCTCTCCGGGAGCGTGACTACACATTTTGCTTCTTCTGAGCCACTTCACATAGCAGTCCCCCCCTCCCCCGTCTTCTCTTTTGTTCATGTCTATGCCCTTCCCAATCCCCCCCCACAAGACGCCTTCCCTTTCCTCGTGTGAAGACTTTTCTAGTCTCTCACATCTTGGTATGTGTTTTTTTTTTTTGAGACAGGATGCTTCTTCAAACTCAATTTTGTTCAGTCCAATTCGCTTTTCACTTGCTAGTCCTCAAACCCCACTTTCAGTCGCCATTTGTCCTTTTGTTCCTCCCCCAAACATGCTTCGATTCTCGTGCAGCGCGCACTAGACCGGTCACCCGGAGGAGCTATGAAATATCCCATTCCAACTGAGGTATATTGGTTTGATACGCGCCGCCGAACAGTCTTCCTTGCTTTCCCCAGTGTTTGGTGCTCGTTTCGTTTTCGCTTTTTTACGCCCAGCGGGACCACACGGATCCCCTTTTCGGTATTCTGCCCAATGCCACCCTTTACGGTTGACTAACAAGGTTCCGTGTTGGTCCTCTCCCAGGATTGGCACTCGAGTCAACGGTTTTCTCGCTGTCCGTTACTTTCCGGAAGCTATATTCACTTTCCGCTCCCCCCTCTGTTTTCCCCAACCTCGATTTAATCTGTGGTTTTGTCGGTGGGGAAGGTTTTTTCATCTGCTCCAATTAGCATGGTCCCTCCCCTCAGGGTTGCGGTGATTCCCACTCTCACTTTTTTTTTCCAAAATCTCATTCCTTTCTTTGACATCTCATCAGGCCATACATGAATTGTCCCCTTTAACCCCGTTCCCCTCTTTCATCTTCTTGGTTTCTTCCCCCCCCCGGTTAGCGGCCGACCCTGAATTTGGTCCAACAAGACGCCGCCTCTTTCCCCCTATGGCAAGCCCCACTCCCTCTGGAGACCTCGGTGAGTTTCTTTTATGGCTTGTTATTACCTCTTTCCGTGCGGATACCCTGCTCACCTGACAGGATTTTTTTCAGCCTTCCCAGATACCTTTACTGCAGCCTCAGCAATACACTTGCCCCCCTTTTAGGCTTTCTGAGAAGCCACCACCTCGTTTCTTGGTTCGTCCAATAATGAAGTAATTTATTTTCCCTGCACCTTTGTTTTTTCTTCCCCTCCGCCCTTCTTTTTTCCCCATTCTGGCCCCCATCATTCTTCGCCTTTATGGATCGCCATTGACACGTCAGGAATTTTTTCAAACTTTTCCCCCCTCCTTTCTCCCCCTCCTCCAACTGTTTCGGTCAAGAGAGACACTGCTTCTTTTCTGTGATTTGAGGATCCCGTGCAGTCTCGAGGAAGTTACAATATACCTCCCCCTCCTTTTTTTTTTCTCTCAGACGCTATCCACTCAGTCCCTTCACTTTTGAATTTGCTATCGGCCCGATCGGACACCTTTCCCTTCTTTAAATGGTTGTTCCCCCCCACCTTCCGCGGGCTTTTCCTTCCATTGCAGAGCGGGGATTCTCCCCCCGACGACGGGCCTGCTTTCTTTCATCTATTTTTCCACAGCATGTTTTTTCCCACTACGGTCCCTTTTGTCGTTTTTCCGTTCCACGCTCCCCCAATAAGGTCCCTCGTCCCCTCTTCCCCCCCATCAGTCATCCACCAGTTTCCTCCCCGCTCCGCATGCCATTCCCGGCCGAGCCTATTTCCCGACTTTTCTTTTTTGGAAGTTAGAATCCTACCTTCTTCCTGATAGGGTTCCCTTGGTCCACCCTTTCCTCCTCTTACTTCTAATGAACCGCCCAGAAGTTCTATCTTCCCTTTTTTGAATCCCCCCCCCCCGTCCCCTTGCAGGTGGGACTCGATATTTTCCCCCCGTTCTCCCCTTTTACTCTCCTTCCGTTTTGTTTTGCTCGCTGCTATCGTCCCCCCCCCCTTCGTTGCGTGGGGTCATAACCAGTAAAGTCTTCTCACTAAATTCGTTTGCCGGTCTTTCCTTCGAGTCTGTCTGTCACAGGTTTGACAACAATCCCCATGGATTTTTGTTGTATAGGTATGGCCTAACTTTCTTACCGCCCGTTCCTGCTATTAACCTTTTTGTCTCCGATTTCCCTTCCCCCTTTACTTTTTTCTCCAACTTGTTTTGATCCTGAATTTTTGATCGCCTGGCCGGCGTTCTTTTGTTACTTTTTGCGTGTGGCAAGCACCACAACGCCTTCTTACTGGCTGTTTTCAGTGTCTCCGTTTCGCGATCTGAACGCCATCAGCCCCTTTTCGTCGGATCACCCAGTCAACGCGTTTCCAGCGTCTTCCCCCCAAGCAGCGCCTTTTTCTTCTCCCCCCCTTGTCATCTTTTTCTGCCTTTTGCAGCGATACCGTTCTTAATTGCTATGTTCCATCGAAGGCCTCCCTTCTTCCGACCTTTCTTTTCTTTTCTTTAGAATTACTGCTTTTCTTTTGTGCCGCCCTCCCTTCCCCAGTGCACGCCCTTGTTAAGCTCTTTTGTCATCTTGACCGGTCCGCGAGTTCCGCCGTATTTTTTTTTCCCGTTGTGCACCGTTTATCATTTTTTTGAGCATTCTTTTTTTCAACGTCTGCCCGGCCCTTCCTTCTCCGAAGTCCCGCAGTTAGGATGAACATCAAAAACAATCGTTGCTTCCCCCTCCCTGAGACGTTGTTCCTCCGAGCCTTCGACCCCGATGTTTTATGTCCTCAGTGCCCTCCCCTTTCGCGTTCTTTTTACTCTGGCCTTTCCTGTGCAATTTGCTTTCAGCTTTCCTACCATCTCGGAATTCCCCATTTCCCCTCGCAGCATCAAAGTTCCCCTATCCCCGTCCATTGGCTGCTCCTTCCAAGGCCCTGCTTTCTTTTTTTTCTTACCGACCCTTCCTTTCTCCCTGCCCCGTTTTTTAGGCGACACCCTGCTTCAGCAAAGTAAGATAGTCCCGGTAATTGGTCAAAGTGTGCGATGTATTAGTGAGCGTTATTTTATCCGGTTTTCACCCCCTTCGTTTTCTTTTTATCAACTTGAGTTCTGGACCCCTGTCTAATAAGTTCCCCTTTTTTGAACGTCTGCCCCCCGACCACTCCCCCCCCATCTGACACACTATAGTTTTTTGAACCCACTGTTAGCTCTACCCTGTGACTTTCTTCGGGACTCGATTCCGGCGTCACCTTTCGGTCACCGACACTGCGCGCCCCCCGTCGCCGTGTGGCTTTGGCAGTCCCCCGGTCGCGGAGTTATGTCCCTCATGAATCCTCCCTGTTCCGTTCAAACCTTTCGCCAAAGACACGGGCCCGACCGGCCCCACATCCCCGTGGCCATGTCACTTTCCTCTTTTTCATAGCTCGCCGGTTCCTCTTTTTCCTCAAATGTTTTTAAGGATTCTTTTCCCTCATGTTTTGCGTGTTTCTCTTCTATTCTTTGATAACAGGGTTATTGTCGTTCGTCGCCATTTCAAACTCCTCCCTTTGAAGCCCCCCCGCGGTTTTTTTTGATTTGAGTATCTCGCAAAGTTGTCTCGCCCTCCCCCCACCCCATAATGGCTCTCCCCCTTCTTTCATAACTTTCAAGAGAAAACGACCTTGGATTGGGGACGTTAGGTGTGTATGCTAGCCATTTCCCCTTCAACTATCAGTCTATCTTGATCCTTTTTTGCCTTGCGCTGCTATGTGGATCTTATTTCCCCCCTAAAATGTATTTGTCTCTCCTGCGGTTTTCCTTCTTTCACAGAAAAGAAAATTGCCGATCATGATGTTTGCAGGGCTGAGCCGTGTGACTCTTGGCCTTCTTTTGGACTGTTACTTTTGTCACCCTTTCCGAGTACCGCCTTTGCTCTCTCTGCGTGTCCCTGACGAAGAATGCCTGAAGTTTCCCCCTCCCCCCTCTTTCCCCCATGTTGAAGCTTTTTGCCAAGGGATACCGATGGGCCCTCCCTACAAACGAGTAGTGCATCCCTTTGGGACTTCCCACTGGTCGGAATGCCACCTGCCTATAGTCTCCATCCCCTCCCATGAATTCTCCCAGTTAGAGGCAAGAACCCGCGTTTTTTCTCATGGCTCCTTGCCCATTAAAAATTTTTTTAAAATTTCGGTGGTTCAGTACCACCCTTTTGCATGCGAGAGCTCTCGCTGTTTTACGGTCCATGGCTCCCCCGATCAGCCACCCTCCTTCCAATCTTCCTTGCCAGTGGACCCCCTCCCCCAACCGACGACCTTAAAACCTCCCCCCGTATGACATGTTCGTTTCGCTTTTTTGCATTCTCTCTTTGAAAGGATCCCTTCCAGAAGCGCTTCGCTGGATGATACTTTTCTGAGTCCGTCTTGGCTCCTTACCAAGGCATCTCCTGCGGGAGACCTTCCCCTCATTTTGCGTACCCTCCTCTCCCCTGTAACTCAAAGGGATTTTGTTTTTTCACTCCTCTTCTTCTTTTTCCTTAGCGGCTTCAAAACTTACAGAATCGGTTCCCTTGAATGCCTAAGCCTTTTCCGCCAACTGAATCTGGTACAGAGTTGAGCCTTTTTTCCCTGCACAATTTGTTTTGACGGATTTTTGTGATCGGACCTTCTCTCTATATCCCCCCAGGTGTCTACTGTAACATAGCTTTGTCCCTCACCTTGTTGTGGTCTCTCGTCTTTTTGTGGTCGATCACCCAGAGACTCTGATTTCTGGCACCTCCATTGCCGTTTTCTCTTTTTAAAGGCGGCCCTCTGACTTGCACAGGTGGCGACCATTAATTTTGCACTGGCCCAGTTTTCATGCGAGTCTGCAGCGTCCGTTCTCGAATTCTTTTTACCCCCAACCCACAATGGCAGTTCCCGTGACCGGCGGATATTTCTTCGTGAAATCCCTCTGTCATGCCTGTATTTACCGAATGATATTTTTTTATCCAAAAAGCCTTTTTTCTGTGCGTTTCTCCCCGTTATAGAATTTGGTTTCCACAATGACGTAACCACTCCAGCCTTTCGGAGTTTTTGTTTCGGTTGGTCTCCTTCCCCTTCCTTTTTTTTTCTTTTTCTGGTGATTATCGAATGTGACGCTTCCAGACTCTGAAGCTCGCGCACTGCCCAAGTTTGGACCTGTGAAAGAGTCGCAAGGTGCCTTTTTTCAATGGAGCCCTAGAGCGGGGGGATTTCACGATCGCTTTACCATTCTGTTTCCCTCCAGTCGCATCTCAGGAGGACTTACCTGTTTCATTCCCACAGGGACCTCGATTTTCTCTCACTAGGAGTTTTCCTCTTCCTTATCCACTTTCCTGAGGTTGGTGCGAATCCATTCTGGACCGCTGATAGGATCCATTTGCGGTAATTTGCGTTCCGTTTTCAGTCCAGTTCTCCGGCCACTTACGCGCAAGTAATGAAGTCCCTGCACCCTCTCCGGAGCGGGCAAGTTTTGAGTTTTTTTATAGTCCCCCCCCGTGATTTCGCGCCCACGCCCCAGATTTTTTCCCCATACCTTCTTCCCTGCATCCCCATATCGCCTCGTCCATTTTTCACCTATCCGGCTAGACCCCCCCACCCCGCGTCCCAAAGCTCATTCCATTCGTAGGATTGTCATATAATGTTATTACGTGCCTTCCTAACAATTTCATAGTTTTTTTTTGGCGGTTTTAGTCACAGTCTGATACCTCTAACCTTGCTGGTTGCTGTATTTCTCTTCCGTAATTGGTTCCGGACACCAGTTATGTCCTCCTTCCTCCCTCATATTTGTCTCTCCACCTAGTTACAGAGTGCTTCCACGTACACATGTTGGCTTGCTTTCACCTTCGGAGGAACCCCTCCCTACTGTAAGATCTTATGGTTTTTTCGTCCCTGGGGGCTGTTGTGGGCACCGGGTATTTTTGCCTCCAGTGTGGGACTTCCCCCCTCTCCCTGCGGGACCTTCTCCTCGGGCGGGGACTGACAAATGCCCAGTCCCGGTGCAGGACCCCGGGAAGGGTGGGCAGGCTCCTGTCGTGTGGTTGTCTCCTGCTGGACGGCCCCTCCCCCCTCTGACCCGGTCATATTTCCAACGTCAGTCTAGAAGGGGTTTTCAAACACGGATTGTTTCCCTTGTTTTTGTTTTTGGTTGGTCAGACTTCCTTCCTTAAATTCACACTTCTAAGTGGTTACGACTCAGTTCGTTTTACCCCCCCCTCCTCTTTTGACATTTTCAAAGGCCCCGTCTGCCTCCCATACTTGAGTCCATTTAAATCGCCGACTGTTTGCCCATTAACCACCGTTAATATTTCTGACATTTACCTTTTCGCTTCCTATTCCACCCCGTTTTCTGCCTTCCGTCCAAGGATTTTTGGTCAACCACAGATTTTCAAAGCTGGTTTTGGGAATTTAATGCGAGGGAATAGTTTTTACCTGTATTTGGCCGGTTTAGCCGATAGTCTTCTTATGCCGCCCCCCCCTTTCCCGCGTTCCCTTTTACTGCATCCACGTTTCAACCCCCACGCAGAACTGTAGGGAGGGCGGTAATCAACTCGTTTTCTCCGTATTGCCTTCGAACCAGTTTTTCAGTCTCTTCTTTCTTTTTCCTTCACACTATGTCTCCGACCCTTTTTTTCCCTTCAGTTCATTCGATGCGCGGGTCTACAGTTTTTACCCTGGCTTTGACACGAACTCCACTTATCAACCTGAAAAACCCATTGAGCGCCCCCCCCGGCTTCCATCTTTTTTTTGCTTTCCCGAGAGACATTTTCTTTGCCCTTTGCAGATTTTTTGTCCGAGATCCTGACTTTTACCTAAACGATACATCTTTGCCCATCCAGATGTCTTTCGAACCCTTCTTGCAATTATGTTGCTCTCGGACCTGTTCCCCCGTGCTCCACGGGGTTTTCCCCCGAGGCTGCCTTCGCGGCTACAGCGTCGTGTCCGTACTCCGACGAGATTTTTGATTTTTTCTTTAGATCGCGCTGAATTTCCCTAACTTTTTAACCCCTGTTCCGTCACCCCCCGCGCCCAATAAAGACATCTTCGCTTTTCGCTCACCAATTCCGCTTTTTCCCACCCTAATACGATACCCTCATTTTGCATGACCTCTGTCTGATCCCCCTTGTGCCATTCTGGACGGGCTTTCTTAAGTTTTTATCATACCTAGGAATCCGACTTTTTGGTTCCACCTGTTCTCCTTCTTCAATCAGCGTACGCCGAATTATGTGACTCCCCTCCCGGCCAAGGTGGACTCGCCTCTCTCTTTCCCCTCGGGGTTTTTTTTGAGAGTTCCTCGCCCCTGTGCGGGGACTTTGGGGATTCCCTTCATCGTTATCCAAAATGCGCTTTTTTTTTTCGAAGTACGGGGAAAGGTTTCCCCCTTCGTGTGTCCTCGGTCTTTCTCCACTCCCCTCCAGAAGTCAGAGATTTCAATCGGGCCTTTCCTCGAGGTCAGGTACCTCTTGCTTAACCCTGGAGCTCAGGGGATCGAAGCGCTTTGGGATGGCGTCTTGGTGCACGGACCCTCCCGTGAGTTTCAAACTGGATGTTCAGTGACTTTAATCTGAGCCTCTTGCCCCGCATCCCCGGTATTTGTCGATACAGTTCCCACCCCGCGCTGTCTTCGACGGCCCCCCCGCCGCGGAGGTGATGAGACCACAAAGTTTTGAAAGTCACGGGGTTGCGCGGTCCCGAGAGCCCCGTTCAGAATTGCAGCTGATCTGAAGATCAGTCTGAGTTGCGACACCCCCTTTTTGTATGAGTGACTTTCACGGCTTTCTTTTTCTTCTTATTAGCCTTCACCACAAGCAACGCCACAATTGTTCTTGCCGGGTAATCCCAGGTTACGCCCTCATGTTGGCTGCTTCAAGGATTTCCCCCGCCTTTCTTTCCGTTTGCTCAGACTTCTTCCAAGTTCTGATTGCGAAATGTAGGTTCCCTTCCCAAAAAACACTTCTTCAAACCTACGCCTGCAAATCTTTTTCTAGCCCCCTCAATCATCCACGATGTGATGTGAAGCCGCACCTCCAAGTTTCTGCCGTGTGTTGTTTTCATTTTTCATCCCTTCATTTTTTCCTGGCTCCTTTTTCGCCGTACTCCGAGTATAAAATCGGACCTCCCCCGGCCAATCCCCTCGGCTCGCGCCCTAGAGGAAGACGGCTTGCGGGCGTTTTTTTCACCTCCCTCCCGGTCGCCTTCTCAAAGGTGTTTTGTTTTTGCATTTTTCCACGGCGTCAGCGGTCGGGTGATATTCCCTTCCGTCTTTGCAAGTCGGCGATGTATTGCTTCTTGATATTCTTCCCATGGCCTCTAGGTTCCCCCTCTTTTTTTTGGAAGTTCCCCCTCGTTCGGAACCCTTTTGTCCATCAAGGAATGTGAACGCTGCCCCGACAAAAGCTGCCCCCAAATCTCGGTTTTGCCCACCATGGCTCTACCTATGTCCGGGAGCGAGTCTGACTCTCACCCCTTCTCTCCCGGTCACGACATGTTTCCCTTCCCCTTCCCCCTATGGCATTTCCTTCCCAGCCGAGGGACCTTCTTCCCGCCAAAGATAGGAAATTCTCCCCACTGCTCCCAAGACTTCCAGTCCCCGTGCAAACATCCCCCGGACGCCCCTCGAACCATGCCTTTCCTGATTCTTGCCCCTTTTCACCCCCTTCCCCCCATGTTACTTTGATTCTTTTCACTCCCTTGTGTCCGATGATGAGTCTTGCTGGACCCGGTTATTTCGAGTCGCCCCATTTCCCCCCCCCGACCGAATGCCGAGTTTTCTTGGATTAGTCTTCTCGCCCTTGTCCCGAACCCTCCCAAACCCAACTATCCAAATATTTTGGATAGTCTCCAATTATTTTATTCTAAGTCACGCATTTTTCCTGGGGAGGGTCGCCTTTTCCCGCCACATCTCGCGCTGTTGCTTTTCGCTGTCTCTTGTGATTGGATAGCAACACCTGTGTTGGAGCCTTTTCAGTGGGGTACGAGTACCCCCAAAAGCCAAGAACCTTTCCCCTTCCTTCTTGGTTCGGGTCCATGAATTTCTCATTGACGATTTCTAGGGAATGGATAGCGTTTTACCGTATGCCCTGCTATAATATCGCGTTCCTTGGAAATGGATGCAATCACCCCCCTTCCCAGGCCCTTGGATGTGAAAGCATAGCGACTCCGAATCCTCCAATTATCTGCCTTCCTTTTTTCCACTGGGACGCCCTTCATATTTCTCCTCGCCGAAGTTACCAGCTTGGCTTGCATTGAGCTTAAGCTCCTTGAAACCATTCCCCGTTCTTGCGTTAACGTTCTTTCCCAAAAATGTAATGTCCTCTTCGTTCGGATTCAAATTGTCAATCTCTCAAGCCCTCGCCAATCTTCCGGCAAGGTCCCGATCTGACCCCCCCCGTTCCCTACGCTGTCCCAGGCCTGGGAGTCGCGCAGGTTTTTCTATAGACCGGAAGGTACAGAAGAGAGTTCCCGGCGTCGTGACACTGATTCTTTTTGATATTAATGTCCCTTCCTTCCTGGAGCCTTCATCCCCTATTATAAATTTTCCCTTGATGTTTTAACGCCGCTAGTATCTTGCCTTCGCGGGCCGACTATTAACCGTTCCCCTTCAGGGCAAGGGACACTCGCCCGGTCGCCCATCATGATTACCCTTTTAGATGACGTCCTCCCGTCAGATAATCCTCTTCTCTTTTTCTTTGACTCCTTCTCGTTTTTTTTTTTTTTCTTGAGCTATTTTATCCCCCAAGAGACCTCTTAGCTCCATTGCAGGTGGGGGCTCCAAAGGCCTCCCCCCTTACATCATTTTCATTCTTTTTAGGCCTTTTTCCCTGGGTGCACTGGCTGCGGGTTGGTGTCGCCCCTTGCAAAGCGAATCTCTTCCGTTCCCACCCCCACCCACATCAACTGGCGATACAGACCCTGGCGGATACGTTATTATTTCAGTCCTTCTGTGTTGAAGATCCTCCTTTCACTGGTTCTAAGCCGGCCTCTTTCGTTGCCGGCAGTCCACGGTCTATTTCTTGCTTGAAAAAACTTGACCTTCCCCCTTGGTCATCTTTTTACGGTGTGTACGTTGCTTTTCCCCTGCCTTCAGTTTTTAGGCTTGGGAAGTTTTTTCCTGCCCCATGACTTCTCCGACTCGAATGTACTGCGGCAAGTTTTCTCCCTTTCTGCCCTTGACTTTCCGTGTGGTTGCCCCTTGCTGAGAGCTTTCGGGTTTTCGTTCCTGCTGGTACATTTCGCTGGCATATGAGTTGCCTGTGTCACAAACTTTCTTGCCTTTTTTTTTCTTCTCCTCGGGTCGAGCTCTTCCCAGCGACCCCTTCCCTCCCTTGGCGGTGCTATCCCGGATTCCTTCCGTCGGCATCAGAGAGATTCATGGCAGGTTTTTTCCGTCTTGTCCCCTTTCCCCCCGTGCCTCCGCACGCCCGTCCAGCCTAAGTCCGACCGCCAATGCACAGCTCTGCTCTTTTGCGGTTGTTCTTTCCCCCGCTGGAAGTTTTTTCCCAAGCCCATGTGATTTTTTATGAGCCATTCCCCTAGAACTTTCGCCGATCGCCGCTAGGTTTCCCTGATACTGGATAGCCATCCCCACATCCAAAGCCTATGTCACTCGTTTTTAATGTCCCTGTTCTCACTTATAGTTTTTTTTTTCGGGTGTGAGACCGGCTCGAGATACGTCAACTCACCCCCCAAAGGGTTTGTTTTTTTCTCCTATTTTTTTGAGGTTGATTGCCTGGCTCCTCCTGACTCCCACCCATTGTCCCGTTAAGACTATAATAGCAGTTTTGCACGCCCCATTCCCGTCTTGTCCTGTTTCTGAGGAACTCGGAGCTAGGAATCGACTACTTTTTGTCTATTGGGTGTCGTACTTTTATTTGGTTACAGTGTCTTTTTGTCACTTTGTAGCGTCCGCCCGATATCTGGAACAATCCCCCCTTCACCTCCTGGATTTACCCCACTGCCCTTCCTACGGCCACGGCGATTTTTACCAGCGCAGTGTGACCTTGTACGCGCACTTTTTTATCGCCTGTCGGACTTTTGGGACTTATCGACGGACCCCCCCAGTGGGTTTACCCCCTCGTTTTTTTTCCTGGAGTTGCGGTGGGTAGACGCATTCTGGATGTCAACCTAAAATGCACGTTGTCCCCGGTTTTTGAGGTTCCCCTTCTTGGGGCCTAGCGGCTTTTATTTAATAAGCTCCTCCTTCAATAGCCCGACTTTCCATGAAACCGTTCCTATTCCTTCCTTGGACTGCTGGTGCCCACCCACTCTCTCCTGCGACGCTGGGCCAACCTCCCTTCTAAGAGGTCCCTTTTCATGTCTCTAGGCTAGTTTAAAGTGGTCTTCGGCTATTTCATTCCGATTCTGCGGAGTCTTTTTTTCCACTGCAGCCCGGAAGAGGTGACAATTCCCTCAAGCTTAACCTTAGCAACTCCCCTTTCCCGTTGATTTTTCTGCGGCGCATCCCATCAAATCGTGTTTCTTCTTCCTCCCCCATCGGCTCTTACTGGTATTTCCTGCAAACGATGTTTTTCTCCTCGCTAGTCATCCGTGCAGCCGGTCGCCTGACTTTTTTTCATCCCGGCTCAGCGTTCCCCCCCCCGGAATAAACGTTGACCCCTCATGCTCGCCAGTCATAAGGGAAAGTTTTTCCCTTTCAATCTTATAACTTTTTTGATTCTGTTTATTTAGGATTTCTCATTTTCCTCTCATACGCCTTTCCCCCCCCTATAACTCCCCCCTCGTTTTCGCCCCTGGACTCTCCTCCCAGGATTTATTGACCGTTTTGATGTCCCGTTGAGCGACGTTCAAATGACTTTCAACGGGGGTTCGCGTTTTTTTGCAAACCCTGCCCTTGCTGTGCCGTTGCGCCTTGTTTGACCCTCTCGTTACTCCTCCGACCCTGGCAGGTTTTGAATCTCCCTCCAGTTTTGAAACTACCGGAGGAGTGTTCGCCCCACGCGACCACTCGTTCCTTTCCTCTCCACGTAAGATCAAAACCAGGTTTCCCTCTAGCTTTCCCTGACTCGATTTTTTCTCCCCCTCCCTGACTTTAGCTCTTTTCGTTCTATCCCACCTACCAACGCTCCTTTTCCTGAGTTACACCTGTCCCGTTATTAGAAATGAGAGTCCGCCCCCCGTTCTTTCCCCCTCCCTTTTCTTTTGTCCCCAACGTCCCCTCAAGGTGACTCG
>Ga0179593_1381660_pt1 | contig 15708 bp, 16 predicted proteins | sample CZODoug2_1_08_16_FD_185931 | JGI IMG/M metagenome (GOLD analysis project Ga0179593, IMG submission 185931) | Vadose zone soil fungal communities from Angelo Coast Range Reserve, California, USA - CZODoug2_1_08_16fungal (PacBio error correction) | ecosystem: Environmental > Terrestrial > Soil >... | reverse complement strand
GATAACCTGTCTTTCCCTTTTTTTTGCATTACGGCCCGCCTTTCGGCCTTTACGCCCTTCTCGAACGTACCTTTCTGGTGGATGGTCAAACCTTCGGTTTACTTCCCTTCGACCACATGTCTCTTTCTAAATGTGAGCAGTCCAACCTGTCTGCCTTCTATGGGCTTCCACTTGCCACGGGCTTTTTTCTTTCCTGGTCCCGCCACTTCGGAGTTGCCCGTGGCGTAGGCTCGAGGGCAGTGAAAGCGCGTCGATTTTTTTCCCCATGGCCGATAATTCCGTGTGGTCTCCCCTTCCTCCTGCTTTGCACAAGAAAGGTCATATCAATCCCCTCGGCTTGCTTGGAACTTGCAGGCCCCCTCCTCCCCCTACTCCATTCCTAGTGCTGCCCGCAATGGTTTACTCTCCTCTTGGTCCGGTCTGCTTTCCTAAGTTGCGTACGCATCCCCAGTTTCCCTTGGCGCCTGTGAGATGGGGCATTTGTTTTTTTTCTTCCCTAGTCTTCCTTCCTCTCCATCTGCCAACGCTGACGACCCGCACGAACGCCCCTTCAAATTGGTTGTCGAATTACCTTCCAATTCCTTTCCCCCCTCGCCCAAGAAAATCGCGGGCGAGCTTGCGGGCTTACGAAAGCTCTTCCCTCTTGCCAACTCGCCACCCCATCGATGGGCGTTCCTTTGAGCCTTTGGAAATTGTCGCCCCCCCTTTTTTTTCTCTTTGCAAGTTCATTGACGCTTTCTTAGGCTACGTTTTTTTTGCCATTTCTTCCCCTCCCCCCATTGCTACGGCTCCCGATAGAAAATCGCGTTCCTTGTTTCGGTCACCCCTTTTCGAGGGAATGAAGACCATTTCGTTCCTGGGTTTCGCACAAGCACCAGCCTTGACGTAGCGTCCGGGATTCCCCGATGGTACGAGACACTTTGTCGACGATCCAGGAAATTGTCCTTCTTCCCCGTTTGAAAAAAGCTCCAAGTGTTTTTGCGTTTCGCCCGGTGGCTGACCACCATTTTTCCCGTCGGGCTTTGACCTTTCCCGGCCGTGTCAGGGAAAGAGACTTCCCCCACTGCCTCCTTCCCTAAACCAATAAGAACTGTGGTATCGGATTTCCTCGATGAACTTTCCGGGCAAGCAGGTTGGTGGTCATTTTTACGTTTACACGCAAAGCCTCCCTTTTCGCTCGCTTCTTTCCGACTTTGTCCCCCCCCCCCCCCCGGTTTCACCTATCGAAGGTTTGCGCGCAAATTTCTGCCCCGCTTTCCGGTCTAGAACATCTTCCCGTTTCCCACCTCCCCTAATAATCCAAACTCTTGTTTTTCGCTTGTGGCAAGTCACCCTTTCTTTCTCTCCTTCTCATTTTTTTTGCGGTCGCTGTCAGGGGATGGCCCGAAGATCTTTAGGCCCTAGATTCCACCGAACCCCTCCCCTTCGGCCAATCTTCAAATGTTTCATGTTTTAATGGCACCGGGTGAAGCAAACCATAGATCTTCTCACTGCATCGCGACCCCTTCCGTCATTTGGATCGCCAGCGGGGTTTTTTTTCCCCTCATTTCGCAGAACCCCCTTGATTTTCCGTCCTTATGTGGCTTCGGTTGATTTCCCAGGAGAAAAACCTTTCCCCCTTCTCCTTCCCCGAATTCCCTGGTATCTATAGGGTTAAATTTGTTCCCGAAGCAGTTCTTTAGTCTCTGGTTCTCTGGACGATAATACCTTCCAGGGTTCCTTTCCGGTTCCGAGTTTTCCTTTTTGTTTATGCCTTGTTTTCGGTCACCTCTGCCCTTTTCTTAACATGCCCACGGGCGCGGTCGATTTTTAAAGATATAAGTGACCCATGATCAGTGCTGCTTTCTTCTCTGCATACCGATGTTTTTGCTTCTTGGTCTTCTCCCCCCTCCAAGCTCTTCTCACATTTATCTCACCCCTAGGAAGTTGCGGGTTGCTCATATTCCAGCACCCCCTATTGAAAACCCCTTCCCCTCCCCCTCTTCTCCGTCGATCTGCTTTTTCCAATATTCCCCTGTTTATCGGACGTCATTCTGTCAACGATGACGTACATGATCTCGGGTCCTCTGGCTCATTCCCTAGAACCTTAAACGAGCCGCCCACGTCATGTTTCACCCTTCTTTCCGCCTTTTTTTTTTTTCCTTTTTTTTTGTAGGAGAGTTACATTTCATCCTTTTTCAAGGGGTCATGCTTGGAGGCTCGTTATTGTGGTTTCTTTACTTGGTCCTGTTGCCCATTGGTCCCTTCTCCTGTCCCCTTTCTCCCCATTCTTTTCCCTGCGATAAGCAGGCCGGTCTGCGCCTCTCTTTCGGTTGAGAACCCCTTTTTTTTTTTCTTAACGTTTCATCGGTGCTGGGGACTGTCTGAACAAGAAACTTAGTCAGTTTTTCCCCTCTACCGTGTCGATTTTTTGCTGTGCAAGCCTCCCCCCCCTCTGATTGAAACACTTATGCTTTTGACAGTCCAGAAATGATACTGGGTTCGGATATAGGCTCGGCTTTCGTTCCCGTTTTGTTTTTTTTAACCCTGGACATTGTAGCGCCGACCACTTTTGTGCAAGGTACTAATGTGCTGTCCCCTTACCCCTGCTGGTACCCTCCTGGAACCCGCCTTCCTTTTTTCTCCCCTGAATCGAACCCGAGATCTTCTAGCTCGTACTGTCTTTTTTTCAACCCCCCCTAGGAGCCGACCCATTCGGCCTCTTGTCAGGATTTTTTGCTACATTCTTGCCTCCCCTTACCGTCCCCACCCTAGCTGATGGCACCTCTCACCTCTTTGAATGATTGGAAGGTCCCGCCCTGTTCCCCCCCCCCACCCCTGTCGGGTCGAAAATACTCCCTTGGGGCGCTTTTCCTTTTTCTATGACGAGGAGTTAGGCCCCTTTCCTTGCTCCCTTTCTCTGAGGAACCAATTTTTCTGCCTGTCCTGAAAAGGCAGGGTCTTTTCTTCTCTCGCCTCCGGGTCCTCCCCTGTTGACAGAGGAAGCACGTGCTCATGTCGCGAATTAGTTTTTGGCCCAAGAGGACAAGCCCCCTCTCTTTCTTTTCGTGAGTTGAAACAGATTCATTTTTCGTCTCGGTCAATTTTTTTCTCGCCGGAGACCCTCGCGATGATCCCTGGGAAAATTCGTAAAACCCGTCTGAGAGAGGGCTGTTGGTCTTCCCTCCCAACCTGCCCAACCCCCTGCTTTCCTTTCCCTGAGTTCATCTCTCCTCCGTCGTCCCGGCAGTTCTTGGAGTATTCCCTTTGATTTGGGGGACGAGTATGTCCGCTTTGCCGTCCCATCCTCTTTTCCCTGGTGCCTTCCACTTTCCCTAAACCCACGCACCGTGCGGGTGTTTTTTTTTATTGTCCGCAATTCTTCTCGTTTCGACCTTGGGCGCTCCGATGAAGAATGTCCTTTTCTCTTCTCCCCCCCGGCTGGTGGATGGTTCTACACCTTCTCACCGAGATATCTTTTCCCCCTCGCAAAGTGGGTGCCGTTTCGTCCTCTCCTTTTGCGTTGGATCAGGGCTGCTTACTGAAACTCCCCAAACTTAGAGTTTCCAGTTCAGTGAATTGCCATGAGAGGTCAACTCCCATTCTCCCTCCGGGGTACCCAGAACACCCAATCGCTTTGTTGTTCGCGCCCCCAATATTAGCTTTCCTCCCCTGCCAGCTCTAACAAACTCCCTAGTTTTATTGTTTACCAGCATTGTTGGTTATGCGTAAACCGCAATTTGCCTTGTTCTCTGCTCATTACTCCCTTTTTCCTCTTCTCTGCGAAGTAAGTAGTAGCTCGTCCAACTCCCCATTTCCCCATCTCATGGACGACCGGACTTTTAATGATTCCCTTCGCCTTCGTCAGTCCCCCTCTCCTTAAAAAAGCCAGGCCTCGTCCCCCCTTTTCTAAGCCATCTTTCCAGTCTTTCTGCCTTTTTCCTTTCAGTTTCAGCGAGCGAGGTGATTGATTCCTTGACGTCTTTTTCCTGCGGCTTTTCGTTTCCCCGTGTCTCCAGACCGTCCGTCGTCTCTTCATCCCGCTCTCTCTCACTTGCCTCTAGCCGCGCCACGTCCCCATCGCTTCAGTGGCTGCCCTCTCAAGTACTCCCCTGGGCACAGTCACTTGCCCTTTTCGACCGTTGATTTCTCCCCCTTTTTTTCGGTCCATGACATGGTGGGCGATTAGTACAGAAGTTTTTAAAAGTCCCCCTGAGCGTTGCTACGTCTCTAATGGTTCTGACACAGGGAATAAGGCGTTCCGGAGGCCCCTTTTTCTGGACCGGTTTTATCATTATCTTTTTTTTTTTTCTTTTTTTCTTGTTTTTTGAGAGAGATGATAACCCTGTTCTTTCACAAGGTGCAGTACGGCCTCCCTTCTGGCCTTTTCCCGCCATCTCTCACGAATCTCCTGTGTGGCGGTTTCAATTCTGCTGTGTAAGCCCCCTGTCGCCTGGCCCGCCATGTTCTCCTCCTACAAGGTATGCTCGGGGCCTTTTCTTTCCCCCTTCCACGTGTATGGGTCCTTTACTTTCTCAATTTTTCTCTTGTCCCCGTGTTAGGAGAGCTCCCTTGCAGCGAGATGCCTCTTTTCTTCAAGCGGTCTTTTTTTTCTCCCCCCCTTCCCTGTCCACCGCCGCCCGTTTCCAATAAATGGCATTTCATTTCAACCCCGCGGCTGCGTTGTCCGTGTACTTTAAAGCCGAAATACTATACCATATTTTCTTCTCATCCTTGGGTTTCCGAGGCATCTTTTTATTATTCTCTGTCCCAGGAGTGTCCTGCCCTTTCCCATTTGCCTCATGAGCTTTAATTTTGTTTTGACATGCGCCTCTCTGAATTGCTTACAAGACCAATCCCACGTTCCTTTGCTGGTTTCGCATTCCCTCCATTTCGGTCCTCTCCCCCCCCTCCCGAGTGGCGACTGGGTGGGCTACTTTTCAGTCTGGACGCGGAATCGAAATTCTTTGTCCCTAGACGGGGAAATTTGCCCTGGAATTTAATCGATTGGAAGTCCTGCTACCTTTTTTTATGTTGAACTGTCTTCCTCCCCCCCTTCCCCTTCGCTCTCCGACCCTCGCAGGCCTTTTTCCCCTTTCTCTGGTGGAATTCCTCTTCTCCTTCTTGGGTTCGAACATCCCCCCTCTGCTTCCTTAGAACGTCGGGAAGTCTAGGAGAAGCCCATTTCTTTCCTCTTAACTTGCCGTCCCCCCCCCCCTTTTGGAAACCCTTGCCTGTTTTGCTTTAGGACCTTTTGTTCCACCCTTTGACCTTGTTCTTTCTGGGGAACTGTACCTGCTTCTTCAACTTTGAGTCACCATACGCACTCACCAGAAATGAAGGGTTCCTATCCTTATGACAAGATTCAGGTTCAGGTTTTTTTTTCCCTTTGTTTTACAAAAGAAAGACCCGTCTTTGCTCTCTTTCTTGATTTTTCCAAGGATTGACCTCCTCCTCTCTCTAAGGCAGAAAATTATGTTCCCGATCGGTAGAACCGTCTGACCGGGCCCTCCTTCTAATCCAACAAACTAGGGATTGTCCGCTTGTGGTTACCTTCCTTTTCTCAATTCGCACGTGTTGAGCCCGATGTAGGTGATTACCACCTTTTTTTTTTTTAGGAAGACTCTTTTCCCCCTCCTTCATTCTTGATTCTTTCTCCCATGTTGAATCCCCGTATCACCATGCTTCTGGCTTTTTGTCCCATATCTCAGTTCTCTCTTTGTCTCCCCCCCTTCTTCTTGAGCACGAGGGCTTTTTCTTCTCCCCTCCCACTTTGCGCACCAGCCAGAGAGAATTGGGACCTCTCTAGGTTTGTCTTTCTGTTGCGCCCTCAGTATGAAACAGCTTTCGCCCCCCTCCTTCTGTTTCTTAGGGTTAACTCAGTCTGTGCCTCTTTGAAGGTATTGAGTATCCTTTTCCCCTCTTACGACTCAGAAATACTGCTGGTTGGTCCGGTACCGCAGGTTTCTTTCCTGCAACATATTCATGCGTTGCTCGGTCCCTTCCTTTCTTCCCCTCGCCCCCACCAAGGTCGAAGGAGCTTTTCCCTAATCCGTTCCCGGCTCCCGCTTCTTCAGTCGCACCCTCTTTTTTTTTTCCTTTCCTTGCTGGCTGCATTACAGTCCCACCCTCGTCCTCTAAACGGGAGCTGTCCCCTCTCCCTCGGGGTTTGCTCATATTAAACCCCAGCCCTATTGCCCCCGGTCCTTCCCCACCTTTTCTCCCCCCGGGCGATCGCTGCGCCATACCTTCCGGATGATCGGGTCGAATTCTTTTGCCACGACTTAAGTCTCCCCTTCCCAGGGTTCCGGTATTTCAACTTCCCTTTACTCTCCCCCCCTCCTGCGCCCGCAAAGTAAGGAAACTTCCCTTCCTAAGCTCTCTCTTTTCTCCCTTTTGGTGGTTTTTTTAGAGCTGAAGGCCTTTAAATGTCCTTCTTTGCGGCGTTTTCTTTTTCCTCTGGCATTTCTCCCTTTCTGTTGACCAATACCTTCTGGCCGTCTTACGTTTTTCAGTTGAAAGCATTTTCCCCTTCTTCCCTTTCCTCTTGCCCCGCAAGCGATCGCCGGGAGCCACTCTTTCTGAGTACCGTTTCAATCGTGTGTTTGACTCGTGTGAGCACCCGCCCCCATCGGAAGGGGTCATCTACGGTAGCTCGTGTTTCTGATCCCCCCCCAGCATTAAGAACCTCTTATGCTCTTTTTTACTACTTAATATTTTTTTTATCTTTCTTGGCCCCTCGCCGGCTTTGCCGGTGGGCAGAGTGGACCTCATTTTTCGCTAACCAACCCGCATGCCTTTAGGTCCCCTGTCCCGCTTTCCCTCCCCGTTACCAGTCAGGATTCTGCGGACTTCTAACCTTATCCCTCCCATTCTCGGCACGGCTGTCTTTTCCCCCCGAGAGCCGAATTCGGTTCCGCCTTCCTGTGGGTCTACCGGCAATTTGCTCAAGAAGACACCCCCTAGCTTTTTCCCAATTCTCCTCCCTTTGGCGCTCCAGCTTTGCTCCTCCCCCGTTGGGATCCAATTCCTCCTTTTTCGTCTCTTGCCGTATGTCTCTGATCTTGTGTAGGACCAGGTTCCTGAGCTTTTCTGATTTAACATGTTTCTGTACTTTCCTCCCCGTTATGACCAAGGAGGGGGAGGCTCCTTCCGCTCTTTTTTCATCCCCTGACAGCGGATCTTTCTTTTCGCCCCTGAATTACGGGTCGGGGCCCAATTTCCCGCAGTCGTTTTGATCGAGGCTTGGTCTTTATTCATGGGTCGTCCCTGTCTTTGTCCCCAATTTTCTTCTACGTGTCCCTTCGTCTTTCATCTGGCAAATTCTTCACCCTAATCTTCGCGCAGCCTTTCTTTCCTTCCGGAACTAACCTGTTCCCCCACCCCCAACTGCTTGACCTCAGCGTTATCGATAGACGCCTCCCCGTCTGTTCTTTTCGGGATGCCTGCGTTGGTTCTATATGCCACTTTCTCCCTTCTCAGGAGGCCAGGTGTTTCCAACAGTAGAAAGCAACCCATTCCGTTTTTTTTCACCCCCTTGCTATTCGGCCTTGTTTGTTTGGTCCTCTCTATCTTTGGCTCCCGGTCTTTTCTTTCCCTTCTTTTGATTTTTTTCCCACCCCTTTGAGGAAAGAGATAGTCTCCTACCCCTCTCCACCTGGGTCCACAGTCGCGATTTCTCCTTTTCCGGTCTCATTGGATTGTATTACTGTCACATCCCTTTCCGCCTGCCCTCAATTTACACTTTCAGGAAGATTCCCTTTCCTTCTCTTTTCCCACGCCCACGAGATTGGCCCTCTTTTTTCCCTCGTCCCCCTTTTTCCAGGTAAGCCGCCCCTCTTTCCCTAGATTCTTTGCCGCTGTCCCACAGCCTTATGTTCATGTCTCCCCTTTGCAATTTGTTGGCGTCGTTCTTTTTCTTTCTCCGTCACTGATGTTCTTTTGCGCCCTTACTAGGGATCTGAGTTACAAACGCAACTCCCTTCCCTCCCCTCCTTTCCAAAGGCTTCGTGCGCCTTCGTCAGGCTGATCCTTCCCATCGTCTCGTTCCCCTTTTTTCTTTCTCTGCACTATGGAATAGTATTGTAGCGTAAGTCTTCCCAGTCCTCATCCCTCGTTCTGACCATGCACCCGTTTTATGGGTCCTTTGACTTCCTTTTTCGCCGTGTTCTCCTTTCCCCGTCCGCTTTTCCTTCTTCTTTCCTTTCCCCATGCCGCGAGCTGCCGCCACGTTTCCCCGAGGACTGTTTCCGGTCCTTCCCCCCAGTCCTTGGCCTTTGCAATTTCCCCTTTCCGGTTAGTCCCCCCCCACACCCCCCCCCCCCCCCCCCCCCCCCCCCCCCCCCCCCCCAATTCTTTCGCCATTTCGGCCCTCGACGTGGTTTAAGAACGTACTGCATTGTCCACTTCCCCCCCCCTGCGGGACTTCTTGCTATGTTTCTCGGCCTCCGTCGTCGGCCCTCTTGTTGACATCCCTGTTTCTTTCATCTTCCTCCTTCTCTTTTTTCTCCGATTCTTTAACCTGTCTTTCCCACTGTCTCCTGAAACGCCTGCTTGGCCTTTGTTCTCCCCTTTTCTCGAACGTCCGTCGTCAGGTGGAGTTGTAACTCGGTATCGGTACCCTCCCCCCTGTCGATGCCATAAGGGCCGCTCAAGGACCCCTGTCTGCCGGAATTTGAATATGCATGCACGTGGGGTAAGTTTCCTTTTTCCCCACTTGCATGCGTGTCCCCTTTTGGCCGTCGTTCGCGGCCCAGTGCCTGATGATGACTTATGTTATATTTCCTTTTTTTTACCGGACGACCCCCCTTACTTTCCCCATACCCTTGTCCTTAATCAATCAAACTCGTCTGGCGATGCACCTTGCCTTAACGCCTCCACTACGATATTAGTGCTGTTGACGGGGGGCCTTGAATCTTTGAAGTATTTCCTCTGTCTCTGTGCTCGTCCTACCTTCCTTGTCGTCCCATGCGCTGGTGTCTCTTTGTCCTTTCTCTCTCTGAATTGCGCAGCGCCATCTTCAACGGCTCCTACCCCCAGAAATAACGAAACGGGCCAATTTTCTTCCCCCCCCCCCCCCTCAAAATATGTTCCTCGCCAAAGCCCTCGAGCGGTCCCGGCGGGCTTTGAGTACGCATCCTTTGTCTTTCCCCCTTTCCATCGTCTTGTGATTTCCCTATTCTCCTTTGTCCTTTGCCTCTCGGTCACAAGTCTTGAGATGGCCCCGTGCCGTAGGCCGTTTTTTTCTTTTGACTCCTCAGCCTCCCAGGTCGCTCTCTGCCCTGCGGTCTTTTGTTCCTTCCCCTTTTTTTTGGGACTTAATCTTTTTTTTTTTCCCTCCCCCCCCTCACCACGCCGTTGCGACGCCTCAGTACTTTCTTCAAGTGACCCTTCTTCCCCCCCGGGTTTAAGTGCAGTTTCCCTGTCTCTAGAACTTTGAAAGCAGTCCCCTTTTCGTTTTTTTTCGCCTGGGTGGGCCTTCCACCATTGGAAGCATTGAGGGATGGGTACGGTACAGGCCCGTGGCAGTGTCCCTCGCGTCAACACTCCGAATACCTTCACAAGCCCTGCTGTGTTTTTCCTTTTATTTTTCCTTCTTTCCGTCTTCGGCAATCAGTGTTGGTGTCATTTTCGTTTGCCCGCAAGCACTATGCTCCTCTCCTTTTCCTTTGTCAACGTGTGCCCATCGTTAGCCGTTCTCCTCGACGAAACAATATGGCCTCTCTGTGCTCCCCCTGGAATGAATTGGACAGCTCCCCTACTCCCCCCCCCAACTATTGCTTGTCCCTTTGGGCAAAGAACTAATTACCTCTCTTCCCTCCCCCAGCAGCTTTGAGTCCGCTGTCTTGCGGACCTGCCGCTCTGCCCGGCCTCCCTCCCCCCCCCCCCTTTTTCATAATTCTTCCATTTTTTCAGCCAACCTGTTGCCTCTTCGCCTGCCCTGCGAAACAGGGTTGACCCTGACCCCATCGTGACTCTCCTACGGCTTCTCCACCCTGCGGATGGATCAGAATGAGGAGTTTCTCCCCGCATTTTTCGCAGTCTCCTTTTTTCCGTCCCTTTCCAGTAGCTAGGGTGTGTTTGTATGCTTTTTGACCCCATTCCAGGCGATTTCCCCCTATGTCGGTCTCTTTTTCCAAGCCGTCCGCGACTTTTTAGAGAGTCTTTTAGGGTACCCGTCTTTTCGCTCCCAGACCATGCTTGTTGGGTTTACCCTGATTGGGTAATTTTTTGCCCCATTTTCTTTCAGGTCTGGTTTTCTTCTCAAGACCATCGTTCACTCGCCAAAGGGCGAAGGCGATGTCCTTATAGACAAAAGGTCTTTTTTAATCGTGCTGCTTCCCGAAAGCATCCTCTTTTTTACTTTTTTTCTTTCCTTTAATACAGCAAAGAGACCCCGTTAGTATCCATTAAGAATTTTCGGGTTTCTTCATATTCCCCAAGCACTCGATTGTCCAAACTTCCATCCGCCCCCTTTTTGTCTCCTTCTGATGGCTTTTTTGTCAATCCCTTAAGGCTGCATTCGTGACGATCTTTCTGAACGAACTTAGAGCGTCCCTATTTCCTTTTCCCCAGCACGGAGAATTCTCGCCACATACCCTGCCCCGACGCCAATTTCATGACCTTTCCTATTAATTAATCGACTCTCTTTTACTCACCCCCTTTTTATTTTTTTGGTCTAGCTCTGAAGGAATCGTAACTGGTCATTCGGCGTTCCCAGTTAGGTGCGAGTTGTACTTCCTTTTTTTCCCCCCTCCCCTATGGGACGTTTTTTCCTTGTCGCTGCCCATCCCTAGACAGAGCGATCGCCTTCCGTTCTGCGCAAGCTATCGGCCGGGTTACACCTCTTTTGTGTCTTCCAGTTTTCCTTTCTGGTTTTTTGATTGAGCCCCACCCTCACATTACCCCGTGGAAGGTTACTCTCCCTTTTCTCTCGCTTGCTTATGCATCAGACCGGGACCGGCCCCCAGTATGCTGCTGTCCAGCCTCATTCTTTCTGGGGTTCGGATATGCCCCTCGCCCGGATTTTGTTCCGTTTGAAAGAAAATTTTCCTCCCTACTCCCCCCACAGTCCTGAATTAGGCGGTCACGGACCCTGTGTAGCCCGCGTTGACCCCGTAATTCCTTCTGTCTCGTCCTAACCCTTGAGACTCTCTAGCCCCTTCGCGGCCCTTATGATCCCTAGGAGCGTTTCGTCCGCGCATTGTTTTCTTCGGTCCCCCTGCAAAGAACCCCCATAGTTTTCAGGGCCAAATTCTCCCCTGCCGTTTCTTTAGTCCCCCCCCCCCCCTTGCTTGCGCAGATTTTGCCGCGTGCGGGATCCCCCCCCCCCGCTGGTTTCTCTCGTCCTTATGGCTCTGTACGCTTGGTCGGCCCCCTGTGCCCTTGAGACAGGGAGAATTCGTGCCCAAAGTTTCTTTTTTTTTTTTGAATTGCCGCCTCTTGAACCTTGCTTTCTTCTTTCTGACGACCTGATCGTCGTTGTCTCCTTAAGCTTCTGCACCGCAGCCGCCGCGCTCCTTTCCTTTTTTGGTTCCACAACGTTTGGACAAGGCAATAGTTTTTGGATTACTGTTTTGCCCGTTTAATTAAGGGTTCCGGATCGCTTCCACATTTTCTGAGCGAGTCCCTCTGTTCTCTCATGCATCCTTTGCAAATCGTCCAATAAGCGCTATCCTCTGGTTCTTGCATTTTACTTCCCGGCAACCTTTCACCCCCCAATGACTTGCGATCCGTTAAGTTCTCGAATCCCTAGGACCCCCGTAGTTCTTTTTTGACGTCCGGATTGGTGCACAGCTTCTTCCGTCCAGTCCCATCAATCCACTGCGGCCCTTTTCGGGGCCACCACCTTCGACCGCCAACACCCTTCGGATTTTCACGTTCTATGGGTGACGGCATTTCCTGAGCTCGCCCTTGGCTATGCAGACTTTCCCGTCCCCTTACTTTTTCCGTCCGCCGGGTGTTGAGGGTCCCCCGACCCGTCGAACTCGTCTTAGATGACGTCCAATCCACCCCCCAAGGGTTTTCCTGTCCCCCCCGTCCTGCCTTCTTCCCGAGAGCCGCAGTCTCAGGGCGGATACTCACCCTCCCACCCATTCGCATTCCGCCCAGATGAACCTCCGGTCGCGGCACATTCCACCTTCCATGTCCTTTCCCCCTCTATTTGAGATGTTCGCGTCCCATATAGTCGTCGCCCGCCCAGCTCGCACATCGTCTGTCTTTCCCCCGCTTACCAGCTTCTTGTTAATGCGACCCGCAACTTTTCCTGGCGTTATTTCGGTTCTGTCTTAGCCTGTTGCATATGGGTATGTCATTCCTCTGTCGATTAGGTACTTTTCAACTGTGTGCCCAGCGACTCTCCCCCCATCTTTTCAATGGTGCTTTTGTCTCCTTAGTAGGAGATCCCCCCTTTTCCCATCGGCTCGTCCACCGTCTTCTCCGCCCTAGGTCTAGTTCTTGTAGGAGTTTCAGGCCAGTTCCAGTCAGCCGAGTTTGTGATGTAATGACAGCGGGCTTGAGGCGGGGTAGGACGTTCCCTCCCTTTTTCCCTGATTATTCCCCCTTGCTTCATCTCGCCTTACCTTGCCGAGAGCCGCCGCAAATTTTCCACTCGCGTGAAGTTTCACGCCCCTCAATACCAGCCCGTTTTACCGTTCAATTTGCACTCCTTTGCGCCTTTTCTTCTCTCCGTTCGGCAATCTACCATGTTTTTTCCCTTCCTTTTCCCGAATTGTTACACTCACATTTCGCGGCTCCGGGAGCTCAATTTCTTCCAGGCATCCATGGACCCCTGTCTCGTGGTAAAGACTTTTATCCTCTCTTTTCTCCTTCTGTTGTTTGTGTCTCTGATCTTCTTCTAAACCTGTCTTCACAAGTTGTCTCCCTGAACGACTGCTCCTGTCCGACATTGAAGTACGCCTCTCAGTTGTATTCACCCCCCCGTTCCTGCCCTTTCCAGAACCCGTCGATTGACGAACTTTCTCTCTCCCCAGGTTTCTGCACGGCCTGTTCACAGCGCACTTGCCACGTTTATGGGCGGTTAAGGTAGCACTTTCTTCGCTCTTTTCCCTTGCCTCTGATCGCGGCCCCCCTTTTCCGAGAGATGCCTGCAATGATCACGCGTGACTTTATGCGCCCCTCCCCCTGACCCTTCGTTTTCACTTGACCCATACCCGTTTACCAACCTAAATCCCCATCCTGTCTTCGCTTTCCCCCTTTGACTCCCTCTACAATATATTCCCCATCTTTTTCTTAGCGAAGGTGGGATGAGCCCCCCCTGTCTTTTTAAGGCTAGATGAAGACTTACGCCCCTCTCTTCTTTGGGTCGACTTTCCCTTGTTTATTGGTTGTTCTTCCCCCCCTCCCCCCATAGTAATGCGCAGAGAACTCTTCACGGCCGCAGTCAAGACCCACTCCAGTAAAGGGACCCAATTGTTTGTCGCATTCCCCAATCCTTTGCTGTTACAGCTCCACCTCCCTTCGATTGGCGCTCTGGGGAGGGTCTTAACTCCGCTATTTGACGCGACCCGTTACCTTTCTTGGGCGTTCCCTATGAGCCGGTGTCCTTTTTCCTGGCAAGTGAATGGAGTCTTTCCTTTTCGAAGTTTGGGATGTTGACGCAGTAATCAGCCAATGTCGGCGTCATCCCCCCAAATCGCGGATGGTCGGACCCCCTTTCGATTTTCCTCCTTTTTTATGCGTTCCCCTTTTCTGCCTTCACCACTCTCTTACGTAGAAAGTCCTGGGTCAAGATCGGATCGCCCACTTTCGCCGTCATTCACGTGACGTAATATACTCCCGTTCCCCCTAACCCCCCCCCTCTCGCCAGTTTTTTCCGTTTGAGAAGGTTTTCCCCCCATGGAACGCCCTTTCTTTTGGGGACTTCCCGGCCGTGTCAGTCCCCACATAGCTTCACCCCTCCTCACTCCCAAAATCCCAACTGCCGGTGGTTTCCGTCTCTCGATTCCACGTTTCGGCAAGCAGTTGGGTGCATTTTCGTTCCGTCCCCGACAAGCAAGATTCCGACGTTATGTTTCAGAATTTGCCCCTTCTGCCAAGTCGCGATAGGTTTGCAGAACATTCTTTCCCTCTCGTTTCCTCCGGACTGCAAGTTGTCAGCACTTCTCCATTCAAACTTTTATGCTTGTACGTTTTTCAGACCTCCCAAGTCCTTCGACTACTGGGGCGGTTTTGCGTCGCTGTCATTTGTATGTCCCCCCTCCCTCTTGTCAGAATCCCCCCCTTCATTTCCACTGCAGGAAATTCCAGACCCATTTTAATAAGTATAATGTAATCTGGCCCAGGGGGGCTACCCCTGATCCCCAAGAGGGACATCTGACATCCCGAGCACCCTTTTGAGTGTATAACGCACGTGGGCAGGTCCTGACTCCCTGCATTTGCGCAAGAAGTACGGCGCCCCATTTTCTACTTAGATAGGGTTTTTTCCTGTTTCGTCCCTCCTTCTCCCAATCCTGCTCTGCAGGATGTCCCTTCTCTCTTCTCTTTAACTCACCGTGCACGCGAAGTTTCTTCTCTGGCTCAGGGTTCTTGACTTTGCAGTCCCCTGAAATCCTCTGGTCTCTTGTTCCCTGCTGTGTACTTTCAGGACCCCTTCTCATGAGGTTTTTCGTGCGCAGTCAACATCATTTCCCCTTTTCCCCCCTAGCCCCCCGTTCGCCGGCGTTTTTCCTTGGGGCCCTATATCTCCCCCCCTGTCTTTCCTTGATGCTTCAGCAGCATTCTTTTTTTTTTGTCCTGCTTGCTTGTTCCTAACGCAAGCTATATCGACACTGGTTTAACCTTTTTCTGGTGTTTTCCAGATTCCACAAGGGCACGATTGAAAACGGTACTTCCTCCCCATATTTTCTCCTTCCCGCTCCCTCGTTGCTAATAACCTCGTTCTTCCCTGCGGGCCGAATGCTTTATTCCCTCCCAGTAGCGCCGCCCAGATAGGTTGTGCAATCCCGGCTCCTTCCCCTCGCACCCCACGCGTTCCGCCAGTCATGACCCTTCCCTTTTCTTTTTTCTTTCCCCCATATCTTTTGACTACTCATCCCTTGTTGTTCGGGATAGTTGAGGTCCGGATCGGTAAGGGTCATCCTTGCGGCTGCCTTTTCTTTTTTCCCTTTCATTCCGTGCTGTTTGCCCACCCCGATCTGGGAAGGAGCTCCTTTCTTTTCAGAAGCATTAGCCGCGATCAGCCGGAAGGCCTTGCTCCCTCCCTCTCGCACCCTGAGAAATCTTGGGCGGTTACCGTTTACCAACGGTGCTTTTTATTCTCCCACCCAAACTTCGGAATGTATCCCTTTTCTCTCTCTTTTTTGTATTTCCCAGCCCCCCTCCTCCTTACGACCAACTCTGCCTGCTGAAGCAGCCTGATACCTTTTCTTAGCTAGGTTCCCATAGAATCCTGCCTTTGTGCGAGTGGAACCCAATGTCTGCGCCGCACCCCCTATGCCTACTGTCCTGAACAGACACCGCCCCCTTTGTAACCGAAATCTTCCCTCTTCTTTCTGAGCGTTGAATCGAACCCTGAGACCTCTCTCCCCTTCTCCCCCTCCCCTTCGTCATGTAACCCGAGAGAGGCCCTGCTTCGTTCTTCCCTTCTTTTTGTATCCGCGGGCCGACCCCTCCCTCCCCCCCTATCTGACGGGAAAAGGCGCCCTCCGTCTTGCGCCCCTTCTTTGCGTAGACGCCCGCGTGCGGGATTCCCATCCTACTTTGGAGCAG
>Ga0179593_1284597_pt1 | contig 15708 bp, 11 predicted proteins | sample CZODoug2_1_08_16_FD_185931 | JGI IMG/M metagenome (GOLD analysis project Ga0179593, IMG submission 185931) | Vadose zone soil fungal communities from Angelo Coast Range Reserve, California, USA - CZODoug2_1_08_16fungal (PacBio error correction) | ecosystem: Environmental > Terrestrial > Soil >... | reverse complement strand
TTTGGACGTTTCGGGCGCTTTGTCGAAGGTGCAGAGAGGCTCTTGTTGCGCGAATGGCCCCCCCCCATCATACCCATTCATGCGGGGTATTCCCCCCTTTCCTCCGGAGCCGATCGCCGAGATTAATATGGGTCACCCATCCTTCTCTGGTGAAGACGCCCCTTTTAGACTCTCTTCCCTCTTTTTTTTGATTCCTTCTCCACCCCCCCGGCTTACCGCGTTTTGTGACCCCGTTCTTCCCCAGGGCTTCCTTCTTTTTGTTAAATTACTTCTTTGGAGTAAGGGTTCCCAAGCATGCGCGGTTCTTAACTCGGGGAACCTTTCTTTTTCCTCCTGCTTTTCCGTTCGAACCCCACTTCATCGCCAAAACCACAGGTTCCCCAACAGCCCCAAAGCAATACCCCCCCCTCCAACAAATTCCCCCTGAGCCGTATAGGGGCTCGTACGCCTTTTCTGCTTATTTATCTGTGGCGCTTTTCTTGAAAGGGTCTTCCAGGCCCGGTTCCGAAGGCTCACCTCTTACCATCTCCGTCACCTTATTCAAAAGTGTGTTTCCTCTTCCTCTCCCTACCGGTTCTCCTGAGAGGGCGTTATGATTGAGATATGGGCTATCTTCGGTCCAACGCGCATTTTTTTCTGACTGCCCCGCTTTACCCCTGCCAGAAAGGTTGGTCTCCTTCCTCTGTTCCCCCCCACTCCCCTTCCCTTACCCCGAAGAAGAGTTTAGGCGCAGGGTAGTACATTTTCCCTCCGCCCGACGCCGTTACTAGGTTAGACCGTTACCCTCGTCCTTTTTCCGGACACGTTGCGGTTGCCTTCGGCGAACCCCCAGCCCCCCCTTCAATCAGACTTGTTTGGTTCCCCTGGAGAAAATGTTTTTCCTCGACACATGACGTTCTCCGTCATCGCTTTTGCGCGGCTTCCTGTTCCGCTTTTTTCCTTTTTTCATAGTCTGAGAGCCAGTTTGACGTCCTTGCGGCTCTTGGTCACGCCTCCATTTGATATCGATGCCAATTTACGGGGTAGGCCCGACCAGTTAGTCCTTGACTTCTTAGTTCCCCGAGTCCCTTGGTGATCGAGGGTGGCGTCCTTTTGAGTTCCCTCGCCCCTCGCACCGGTGTTTCACATTTTCCTCCTTGTCCCTCCCTTTTCGACAATACCTTGAAACGACCGTGTTGATTCGACATCCGCCCCTAGTCTTGCCGGGTCCATGTCACCTTGCCCGAAATTTCGCTTTTTAGGTTCTTTTTGCCCTCAGGTCGTTGGGTTGGAGACGTTTTCCTGACTTCAGCCCCTCCGCATCAGATTACGATTAAGGCTTACAGCCGAGAAGGCCTTTAGTTGGGTGGGTCCCTTCGTCTTTTATTTCCTTTTCGGCCTTAATTCCGCAAATTGGCGCGTTTTTCCGCCGTATCTTTTCCTTTCACCTCGTCAAGGTCACATATTTAAGATCTTTTCTGGACAGCTAGTAATTGCTATCAGGCATCTTCCCTCCTTTTGTTTCGGATCGATCGGTTTACCACGATTTCTTGTATCAATTGTCTCTCACTTTCCGTCCCCCCCTCTTTTCCCCCAGGTAACCCCTTCACTTCCGTGCGCCGGAGGTGCTTGGATCTTTCCGTTTCTCGAGGCCGGACATCCTCTTTCTGCATTAGTCCCCTTCCCTTCTCACAGCCGCCAGACACGGTATGATCTAGTCCGGGCTACTTACGTACTTTCAGGTTCCGCCCTCCCAGCCCGCTCGGAGTTCTCTTCCCCTCCCTCTTATGGGCTCCCCAGGCAGTTTTAGTGCCTTGAATGCTTGCGACCCCTTTTCTGCCTATCCAGCCATAGGCGCCTTGTCTCAGCCTAGACGTTATTAGAGCTCCCGCAGTTCTTTCTTGGAATTTTTTTTCCACTCGAGAGCATAATGTTGCTTGCGCTGCCATTTTTCCTTTGTTTTTCCCCTTTTTCGACTGTGGAGTCAGGGTTTTCTCACAAACCTACGAGTAGACCCCTCCCCCTTTTCCCTCTTCGCGTCCCTCTTTCCTTCTCCTATACGTAATATCCTCTCCCCTGACTTTTCTAGACGCGATACTGGCGTCGGCAGGTAAAGGCTTTCTGCTCCTTTCAGCGACAATTTTCGCCTGACCCGCTCTTCCTCCCGTTGATCCCCGATGTCCTTGCCGGCGGGATTCCCCCTCTGAGTTTCCCCTCTCTCCTTGCACTAAGAAGTGTTAGTAGATGATAAAATCCCGATGCCGGTCTCCCCTCGTCCCCTTCCCATCTTACGGTCGCTCGAGTTCGAGATGGCCGTCTCCACTGTTTTTTCAGGTAGATGTCCATATTTCCCGCCTTTACTCGATCTATTCCGCCCTGGTTCTATTTAGTATAAGTCACCGTATCCCTCATCCTTATCAGGTTTTTCGCACATTTTTTTTGAATCGGGACGTCCTCGCTTTTCTTCCTAAGCCGCTCGCTCCCCCCCTGTGGTGGCGAACCATGAAGATTCCCGCGGCAGTAGGTGGTCCCTCTTTTTTTTTTAACATCCCCAAGGAACTTAACCTTCTTGCGTTGTGATTTTAAAATTTTTTTTCAGGCTTCTCATATGGCGTGGCGCTTGCCCGACCATCTCTATTTCCCCATGCAATCCTCCCTTTCATTCCTTTTCCCTATGGGCGCGCCTTATTTCAAATCGCCTTTTCTCGGTGGATCCTCCCCTACATCACCCTATTTTTTCTTTTCGCGCAGACGTGATTTGTGGCGATTTCGGAATTCTCCGCGTCGCAGGCACCAATCCAGATAACTGCCCCCCGTCCCCCCCTTTTTTCTACCCGCCGTGATTCACTCCCTATGTTCGCCGATGGATCGATCGTGCTCAGATTAACTGGTTGGCCTTCCCTCCTTTCCTCGTGGTCCTTAAAACCACTCTACCCGAAACTCCCAACTCCGGCTCCTTCCCAGATCATCGACTTTTTTTTTGCACAGAGTGTAATTAACCTTGATCCAAGGGCGAGCTGGTTGAGCCTATTGACCCCGACCTCCTTCCCCATTTCGGCCTTAGACTCAATCGCCCCTCCCCATTCCCGTGTGACTCTTTCTCAGGCTCTGGCTAAGGTAGTCCCTATTGACTGTTTCCTATCCTTTTTTTTTACACGGGAAAGGGAGCCGCTCGACCTTTCATTTAGCGCGCCCTCTCCCTCCAGAGTTCTCATGTCCCGGTGGACCCCCCCAGCGATCCGCATGTCCCGGCTCAACCAGGTCTGAGTCGATTTGAATTGGTGCGCACCGCGCACCTGCCTTCTTCTTTTGACCGCTAGTTAACCCCCTTGATTCGCGTACTTCCCCCTCCGAAGTCTAGATGATAAATGGTCGGGGCTTCCTTTCCTGGTGTCATGTGAGATATACTTGCCCCGATCCTACACCGTGTTTCCTCGCTGATTGCTGCGGCAGCCTGAGAAGCTCTCCCCGGTGATCGAGAGCGTTCACTGTCTCACGATGATGACCTTTTTATTGAATCCGCTGGTCTCCCCCTCGCTCCCTTTCGGTCTACTGCAAGACCTTCCCAAGCTTTCTTTTTGATGTTTTTCTTTGGTATACGTTCGAACCCTTCGTCGGGTCTGCCGTCGACTACATTCGCAACTACATTCGTCGGCGGCCTGCGGTTTAAGTGGACGAGAAAGCCCAGGGCTTTTTCGCTGCTTTGTTGAATCCCCTAATTATATTTTTTCCCCTATACCCATATCTCTCCGTTTTTTTATCATCAGCGCCTCTGACTCAGCCCTCCACCGCGCCGTTCTTTTTCACATCCCGATGTCACCCTTCGTGCTCCATGTCCCTACCCCAAGCAAAAATTAACACCCCCCCGCAAACTTCCAGCGCCGCCTTTACCTTTCCCTCTCCCCTCTCCTTTTCTTTTGATTTGGATGGGATGGTGGTTGTGTCTATTCTTCTACCCTTCCTCCTCTTCCCTATGAGATCCTTTATCCCAACCCACAGTAGTAATCCCGATGTAATGAGGGTAACCCCCGCTTCCCTTTCTTTAAGGCCTCCTTTGTCTAATGTCCTCATGCGCTGCCCCCCCTCCTTTTGAGATTTCTCCTTCTCCCCCTTTTTTGGTGAGTGAGTCTCAAATCGTCCCTGTCCCGCGGCCTGATTTTTTCCCAGTATTGCCAAGTTACCGCTCCCCTTCCCTCCCCTCGGCCGCCTGTTTACCACTGGCGGTTTTTGTTTGGTGGTTTACGAATGGGTTAAAATCATGCTTTTTCCGCGCCTCCCTTTCGAGTCTTTAACTCATCGCAATTTTAACAACGGTCCCCCCATCCCCCAGTCCCCTCCCCCGATGCGGGCTAGATGGGCCGACCTGTTCGTTTCTTCTCTTGGCTTTGATGCATGGGTTGGCTGCTTTTCGTATGAGAAGGAGGATGCAAAATTGTCTGTGGCTCACCTTCCGTTATCTCTTGAGTGGCCATCGCTCTTCTCCTCCCTCGTTTTTCTGTCGCTTAGGAAAGACTCCCATTGGCCCCCCCGCCCATGCCGCGGGGGCCTTTTTTTTAACACAACCGGCAGGCCCCTGCCGCCTTTTCTCCCTTTCTTCTGCCTGAATGTCAAGTGCTCTTGCCTTGAGAGGTTAGACGTACTGACTTTTACAAGAGTCTTCTTGACTTCTGTTTTTTCGGCTCTCTTCAGCATCTCCTGCTTGGCTTTTCCCCCGAGAAGCTCTCCTGCATTCCCTGTCATCCTCGCTCCGGTTGCGCGGCTCTATAACTGGGTCACGAGCTTTGGGAAGTACATAGGAGCAAGCCCTTTCGTCCCCATTGTACGACTGGGAGATAGTGCCGATTGTTACCTGCAGTATTGCCCCTAACCTCTCTATCGAGACTGAGTGCCGTTTTTTTTTTTTATCGTGGATTGGAGCGAGTCCTTTTTTCTGATCGGATTCGAGCCTGTGTCCCCTTTTCGATTTCATACCTCCCCTCTACCTTTTTTTGATGGTTCCCCACAGCTTTTTGTTCCAAATGTACTTTTTCCTCAATATTCGCGCTAGTTCTCTTTCTATCCGGGCGGGGGGCTTTCCTGCCACGGAGGCGTCAGCTTTGCTTTGATGCGCGGGAAGATAGCCTCCCGTTATTGACGCCGATTTCCTGTTGTCGTTCCGGTCACCCTGCCCTCTTTCTTTTTCCCTTTCTTTCCCCTCTGCCCCCAGCGTCACGTTGGTCCTCTCGACCAGCCCTCCCTGGTTCCCCATTGATAATGGCTTGCCTCTAGTATCTTTTGATCGCGGCTCGGCAGTTTTTTATTCTGTAGTTTTGGATCGATCTTTGTCCGACCCCCCCCCGATGCTCTGTTCGACTGTTTACCCCTCACTTTCTCCCGATAAGTAGGAAATCCTTCCCCCCCTTGCCTGCCTCTGTCTTTTTCTTCCTCCGATGGCTAGTATCGAGTCTTTCTCCTGGTGATGGAATTGGCCCCCCGCCCATCATAAGCCAGCAAGTGCGCGAGTTTCCTTCTCTTTCGTCGTCCCGCCGAAGGCTTTGCCGAGGCACGCCAGCATGGCGGTTCCTTCCCTTCTTACGTTTTTTTTTCAGATCCCCAATCTTAGGGAGGGAATCCCCCCCACCGCCGGTTTCGGAACCATAGCCTTGTCGGCTTTTATCCGAGTTTGGCAGGTTTAAGCTTCCAGAAAATTTTTTCTAGCTCCACCTGCTTTCCTCTTTTATGCATTTTTGATTTTAAGGAACCCATCTTCTCTCGTCGTTGTTTTTGGTAATTGTCGATACCCCCTGCCCCCCCTGTACGCCCCCTTGGAAACCAAAATGGCGCATTGTCCGTCGCTTTCCGACCGATCTATCCCTTAATTTTCCCCCATCTGACTTCGTTTCCTCGATAGGCTATAAGGGCATTTCGAAGTGGCCATTCCCTTTCCGCCCCTAAACCATTGAGCGTTTTCACCCCTGCTGGAGCCCGTCAATCTTTCTTCTATTTAATTGCTTACCAGTTGTAGGCTAAGAGGGTCCCGAGATGGCTCATCCACCTCTATGTACCCGCCTACGCGTTTTTTCGAGAGAGTCAGCTGATCCCCCCTTTTCCCCTTTTGAAATCAACAACGGCCCTCCGATGATCCTCCCTTATCGGGGGAAATGCCTTTTGGCGCCTTCGGATTGTGGCCTTTCTTTGTGTCGTTCTTGAATCCGCCCACATGACGACCTTATCGCCGACGAGGACCCTCTGTATATTCTATTAATTTTTCGGCTTTTTCCCCGTGCTTTTCCCGTGCCCAATTTGTTGTCACCTTTGCTTTTGACTGGACTTGACCAGCCTTCTGCTGAAAAAACCTTTCCTTGACCACGTCTTCCTCCCCTCCCAATCGCAGGGATGGATCTTGCTCCTTGGAGCAGAACCATTCCACGACCGACTGATGTGTATCCTGTTTTATTTGCTCATGCAATTATGCCCGTGGTGATTTGGGCCCAACCCAGCGCCTTTCGTTCCAAGCCGTTATTTTCTTCAGCCGCCCCCCCCATCGTCCCATCTCCGTACGCTGCGTCGCCGAACCCCTCCCTTCCCTTGAAGAGCCCGGCGCGCAGGTCCTTTTGGCGTCGAGTGGTCGGTCGTTCCCAAATCCCTCAAATAGGTTTCATTCCCCCTTTCCTCGATCCTACTCGGTGATGCCCTGTTTTCTCCGGCACCGTAATTTCTTTGCCCTCCTGACGTCCGAACTCGACGACTTTGTCATGTCGAACACGCGATACCTTTGAGTTCCTCCCCACCCGATAGATCCCTGTAACTACCCAGCGTTTCGATCTATCCTTCTGGCCTGCCATTGTTGTGAATCCAATTTCCGTCATTCCCTCACTCTGGTCCGCGATTGAAACCCCCCCTAAACACCCCCCCCCCCACTAATGCGCGATCCTCCTGACGAAATGCGACAGCCAAATACCCTCTGCTGACCTCCCCCCCCTTTCAGCCCCGGACCTTTCTTTCCCCCTTGTTTTCTCTATGACCGCTCCCCCCGACCGCCGGGTGTTAGACTTTCACGTTGCCCGCCAGGCCTCCCGTCGATGTTGAGCCCGAGACTACCGCGGACTCTTTCTGCCCGTTACAACTACCAAGGGCTTTCCCCCTCCTCCCAAATGGCTCTGGTGAGGTTAGGTTACCGACAGGGTTTCGAGTGAAGAAGTTTGCTGCGGCACCGTGGGAATCGCCTCACCCCCCTCTCTACGCCAATCCCCTCCTCCGTGTTATCTTACCATCTCATGATACTCCATTTGGTAGGGGTTCCTACGCGTCCTGGTTTTTTATGGAGATCGTTTTACTTTTTTTTTCCATATTCCCCTCCCGGTCGTTTTCCCTCCTCTATAGATTCTCCTTACATATCGACAATGTTTCCCTAGAAGCGTGCACCACGTAGACTATGTCATTCCTTCGCCCTGGGCACCCTGCGAGACCCAGGCTGAGATTGGGCTTCTTGACAAGACCGCACATCCTTCCAGACGACGCCGGTTCATCGGACGCGCCTGTTCCCTTTTTTTTTCGGCAATTAGCCAGCCGAACCATGAATGCGACCGTCTTCGTCCTTTCCGGGTTTTCTTTTTTGGTTTCCCCCTCTATGAGTACCGCACACCTTGAGTGACCCGGTCGCCTTTTTCGTTTGCTTTCCCCTCACCTGCTTTTTGCCCTTTTTTCCAGCTCGCCCTAGAAAGCGACTCCCTCCCCCGACGCGCCCCCTTCCCCTCTCCCCTCATGCCGCCAGCAGCCTTTTCGCTTCTCCGAATACCCGCGCCCCGTATGCCAAACAGTGTCCCATCACCATGCCCTTCCGCCTCCTCTCTCGCCCCGCTCCTAGCGGACTGGATGCCTGGCTGGTTACCGTTTTTCTTTTTGTTACGGCCCTGCCCAGTGGTTTTGCCGCGATTCGGTTTCCACCAATTTTTTCCTACCCCATATGCGGTTCCCATCCCTCGGGAAGCCGTCCTTAAAGCGCCGCCTCGGACTCCCCTTGGGTGAGGGTTTGGGCCTTCCTTGTAGAGAGCCCTCTTTTCCTCTCCCGTTTTTGGTGATTTAGATTCCATTTTTTTCGTCCCCCGGGGTGACTTACCAGAGGGGGCTTTAACCCATCGACAGTTCCCGGTGAGCGTCCTTTTTTTCGAATTTCGGGGTATGCCTTTTTTGGGTTAGACAACATCACTCTCGCAGTTGCCGCTCTTTCCCCCCTTCCAACTCATCTCCTTTCCCTCTTACAACAGGTACCCCCCCTCCCTCGAACCACATTCAAAAACCCCCGCTGAACGGCGCGTTTTTTTCGTGCCTACACTTTCTTTCTTCTTGTAGATGTGTCTTTTGTGCTGAAATGTTTTGTTGGTCGCGTACGGAGGAGGTAGGCAAAGGTGCTTGGGCTCTTCCCTCTGCGTTTTTTACTCTAGGTATCTGCTATTTGCTCTGCGGCAGGGGATAGAACCTCCGCTCATTTCTTCCTTCCTTCCCCAGACTTCCTTTTCCTGTGTGATGTTATTCAAGTTGTCCACAATTACATTCCTGCTACGCCGGTTGGCCTTCTGTCCTATGCTCCCCCTTCTCGTCCATTTCGACGTTATTCAGTTTTTCCCTGAAATCCTGCCTTCCCGGGAACTTTTCGGCTTAACACCTCCCCGGAATCTGTAGCTGTGCGAGAACATCGTATCTATCTTTTTCCTTCCCGAATTTTTTCGCAGGAAGAATCCCTTTATTTGCTTGGCGCCGCGCCTCTTTTCTTTCTTCGATTTTACTTTTACGACAGGCAGTCTTTTAGATCGTATGCCGCCATTTGGTTGCGGCCTTCCCGAATTCCTCCGACTCCCTTTCAGTACGTTGATTTTGCGTCGAGCTTGGAGGCGATTTGCCCGACCTGCCGTGGGATGAAAGTCTTCGGACCTCCCTTAAGCCCCCCTCCCCACGAGAACCCTTTTGGTTTTTCGCAATCGCATCGTCCATGTCCCCTGGCTAACCTTCCTTCGGGGTAAACTCCTTTTACCCTAGCGGGCGTCTGGCTACATTTTTTTTTGCGTAACTTATCTTCCCCGATAGAAGAAACCTTTCGCCATGACCTGGTTCTTGCTTTTTCCCCTTTCTGTTTGGCCATATTTTTTCCGCTTTACATGGCGAGGATCTGAGGTCTGGTGGTCATTCGGTCCCTCGTCTCACATTAGTCACGATATTTTTTTCCCCCCAGGCCCTTCCGATTTCTCGCCGGCTCTTCTCCCTCTCTTATCGTGTAACAGATGTTCCTTTTCCCCCCCCCGGTCGTTCTCAGCTTTCTAATTACGGAACATATGACGTCTTTCTTTAGGGCTCACGAGATCGCATTTTAAGCGTGATTGTTCTTGCCGCCCCTTTGATTTATTTTTTCCTCTCATCCCGCCGATTAGTTCCTCTTTCTTTCCTGGCTTTGCTTTCTTGCCAACGAGGCGGTTTTTTGCAGCTTCCGCCAGAATGGAGGTCTTTGCGCGTGTTGTTTTGGATACCCTCTTTCTTTTGCTTTGACAGACCATCCTATTTCCGCCGGATGCCCGCATATCCCCTTTTCGGTCAGGATCCCCTTGTTTGTCTGGATTTTCCGCTCCAGCCCCCTGCGCGAGCCTCCAACTCCTTTCAGTCGCTGCTGGTTTTGTTTAACCGGTTTTGAGCTTTGTTTTTTCAGTTCGTCGCCCAGCTCCCTGATCACGCGCAACAAATTTTTCGACCGCCGCCGTCGCGCGATTTCCGACTTTCTCCTTTCACCGAATGAGATGTAACGGCTTTCGAGACTATCAGGCTTTGGAAGGTAAGGAGGCCTTTTGCTCCTTCAGCCTACACTGGCGGCCACGTCGCTTTTCGCACGCTGTCTAGATTCACTTGCTCTGATGTCGGATTTGCAACTTGTGAGTGAACTGATTGGATCAGAGCCTTGTTCTCCATAAGAATGGGTTTGAGGTGGCTTCTCGTCATATCACTCTCACCAATTCGGAGACCCATCCGAGATCACTGGCCTTTACGTAAGAGTTGATGTCGCAGCACTTTCTGATTTTTGACTTTGCAAATGGTTCTTCCTTCCCCCCTGCATTAAATGACTCTTACCCCCTCGGTTCTATTGTCCCCCCCCCTTCTCAGCATTCGGAACAGCGAGCAGAATATTTCGCCTGTTGCTAGAGTTTGTTGATAGAACATATGAGCCCGCCCTCCCACACCTGTTCCCTTTTTTCCTTTTTACAGCGCCACTTTCAGGATTTTGTAGGCTCTCTGTTTTTTGAGCTGGGGAAACCATCCCCAAAGTCCCTCCACCCTTCCTCAACCGTGGTATATTTCAGATTGCGTCCCTATGTTGAGGCTTCCTCCTTTCCCATTAGGCACCGTCGGCCCCAGCACTCACTCTGCCGAAGCTCTGCTGGCGGACTCGTTCACACATTCTTTCGCGTCTGTTCGTCCTTCTCTCTTCTCGAGACATCGCCCTCCCCCTTCAGACTTTTTGATTTGGCTTTTTTTTTCCCGGTCCCACCTTCATCACACCGATTCTCCTCAACTATTCCCGTTGCCCCCTAGGTGAAGACCGTTCTCCGTCCACCCGTCCCCTTTTTAAGTCACCTTTGATCTTTTTCTGCTCCAGAGACTCTTGTTTTTCAAGGTCAACTGCTCGTCTCACACGATCTTATCCCCACTCCACCCGGCCGCTCATCACTCCTCGATGCGCCCAGTCTCGTGAAATCCACTGTTGAGCCCGGACCTTGGTTGTGCCCCTCTTTTCGATAAGCGTCCATGTTCGTTCTGGACCAATCAATTCCTGGCCTGCCATAAGCCCTAACTGGTGGGCAAAGACCAGCATGTTCGGTTTTCAAGCCTTTCTTTCCTTCCCCACAGAGCAGAAGTTTCTCCGGGTGGTGGCCGGACCCGTTTCTTGACGCCCCTGCCGACCTGAATTTTTGATTTTTCTGAAACTCCTCCGCGTATTTCGGCACTGACATTTAACCAGGCGATTTTTTCCTACCCAAACGGTTTTTTTTGTCTTCTTCCCTCATCACCTTCCTCACTGGTGCTCCCCTACTTTTCCTCTTCATTTCTCTCCCCAACAAGAGCCTTTCCCCCTCCGAAGATTAGTTATCGACCGAACTGGTCGGTCCTCCAGAGCAGTTAGCCCCTCTTTTGCTGCATGTCGTCTCTCCGCTTCTTGTTAAGATCCGCCTTGGACGTCGGCTTTCAAGCGTTGCAGATCGACAGGGATCCGCCGCACATTTTTTTTTAACCGTTGGGATGCTTTTCGACGCTGGTAAGTGTCCCCGGAAAGGCCTTTTCCCCCGGTTGTGGTCCCCCTCCTTTTACACACGGATGCATCTTTTTCTTCTTCCGCCCCCCTCGTCACCGGTCGTCGATTTGCCCAAATGACGTACCACGCGACCCCCATCACTCCGCCGGGCGTGCGACGGTGGAGTGCACCGTTCATTCTCCCCCCCCTCCCACCCGTCCATTCGCCGTAGTTTTCCGAATTTCTCCCGGAGATCTGTCCTCTCGCCCCGTCCTATCGAGATTTCCATAGCCGACGAAGTTTTTAACCGCAGTTCCCGATGAGATGCCGCTAATGCCTATTTTCGAAGTCTCAGCCATAAGCGCCCGCAAGAAAACCCCCCATGGGGTCAGAACAATCCACATTGGAGAACTTCGAGACGGTCTGGCGTCAGAGACTTCGCTGTTCAGAGTTTGATTTTGAAGGAGTTCCATTCTTCCGTGTGTAACGGTTATTTTGTTCCTTGGGAATATTCGAGTTCTTAGCCCATTATACCGCAGCAGCTTTCATATGAGGGACCCCCACCCAGTCGTAAAAAACCGTCTCAGTTTTTAAATGTACGCCGGTAACATGTCGATTTTAAAGCATAGCTTTTCTGGACCTTTTCCGCATGCGCGGGTACGCCTCTTGATTTCTTTCCCCTTCCGTTTGGGTTGATTCTGCATCTCAACGGTTTCTTTATCCTTTGAGGGTTAACATTACCCTCGGCGGCGTGCTTTCAAATCAGACCTGATCCAGGCGTATGGTTCAAACGAATGCGCGTTACTACTTTTCCATAATGCAAGATCCCGTTTGCACTCTCTTAAACCAACGTACACCCAGCCCTTCCCCCCCGTCACCATCCTCTAAGTCTAGGTTCTGCGGGACCGGGTCGGCTTCTTCTATGTTTTTTTTGCTCATTTTTTTCCTATTTGGCGACTTCCCCCCGGAAGAACCCCGGCTGATGTGCGGACCTAGCTCTCCTTTACTAGAGTAGGTTTCCCCCCCGATCATGCTGATGAGAAGATTATTCGATTATGTCCACCGCTCCTTTTTCGAATTCCCCGGCACGTACTCCATTGGTGGGAGCATTCAATCGGGTCCCACACTTCACCTGATAGCTTTTTCGACTTTGGTCGGACGTTCCCCTTTTTTTCTTCTGACGATCCCATGACACCCTCACCCGTTTGACGGTTTTCCGCATGTTAGAAGTATCTGAGAAACCTGCGTTTCCCTGGAACTTTTTTTGTCTGTCAGACCGGACTCAGCCTTGCGCGTAGTTTGAACAGCGTCCTTTCTCCTGAAGTTATCCCCCCGACGTTGTCGTGGATAGATCCTGTGCTCTGCTGCCTGGTCTTCGTTTTCTTTTTTGCATTCTTTGTTTTTCTCTTTTTTCAAGAAAGCGAAGATCGCCATGCGCCGTTGCTTTTGTTCTTGAAACAAGTTCCCTCGAATATTTCGCTTTATGCGATTTGATTGTCGGTTCTTGTTTTGTGGTGGGTTTTGTAGGCCCCCGTATTCCTCTCCATGGGAGTATTGTGAGCCCCCAATTCTTTCGGTCCCCTCTTCCGAGCCGTCCAAAGCTTCGTGTTAGAGACACCGCTTTTGTCCCTTTCACCGGGCCCGACCTCCTCGCGTTTTGGCTTAAGAAACTTCCCTTCTTTTTGAGTAATGTCATTTTCCTTAGTCGTCCTGAAAGGATTCCGCGGTCCCCTTTTTTCTTTGCTTCACCCGCCGTTTCTGTTCTGGAGCTTGGAGGTCCCCAGTCTTCGTTTCTTTTATTTTGAATTTTCCCCTACCATGATCGATAGATTGGGGTTCATACGCACAGAGACTACTCTTTCTTCCGCTTCTTTTTCCTCCATCTTCCTCTCGGCCGTAGGAGCGCTTTGTTTCTGACCACGATTGCTCTTGCCGACTCAGGTGCGATACTTGATCCTTCGTTGAAAAATCATTGAGTTCCTGCGCGGCGTCTTCCTATACTTTCCGTCTTTTATCTTCTGATTCTGGTCCTCGGTGATGTACGGACCATCGCATCCCAGCACGGTCTGTCCGCCTCTCTCTGGCTTTCTTCGTTTTTTATGTAGACGCCGCGACGGCGATTTCTTCTGCCTTTCTCATGTTCCTCTATGCAATGATTTTTCCCATTGCTGGCCTAGCGCAGCTCTGGCGGCGCTCTCCACTTGTTGGAAGAAATGACCCCAGTTTTGAGGTCGAGCTCCAGCCGTATTTCTGGCCTGTTTCTAAGCCCACATTTCTACCCTCCTCCGCTTTGCGATGTCCTTTTTACGGCGTCAGGAATTTTCTGCGATGTTCTTGCCACCTTCTCGAGCCTCCCCAAATTCCAGAGGGAGAGCGAGACCTCATTGATCGCTACCGTAATGCTGACATCCCTTCTTATCGATAGCCTCTACCTTCGGCTTACCTGTCAGATAATTCAGAGCCTTGGTAGCCGGCTCCTTTCCGAGCGGCCAGGCACGTTCTTTTCGACTCTCGGTTAGGGGTTGGGATTTTCCAGCTCTTTTTTCTTCCCCTCTCTCTTCCTTTTGTCTTTGTTTTAGTCATAAATCCCTTTCCCCCCCTCGGCCTCTGCCCATAGAGATAATGTTCATCTCTTCAGTTTTGGCTCCATTCGGAGATGGCCCGAGAAAATTGCGCTCAGTTCGCTGCCGCCTTACCTTATTAACTCCTTTCTACGCGGCGATTACGCCCCTGTCTGCCATAAGGTATCGACCGGTTCATAGCGTTCGCCGTCGCCTTTCCCAGGTGCGTTCTCGCAAGTGTTTTTAACATGCCCCCTTCCCTCTTTCTGCGAAGCCGACCCGCCAATGCATGTTCCGAAAGATACTTTTTATTTTTGGCTGATCGTCACTTTTTCCCCGTTTTAACTTGATCCCCCCCCCTGGTCATATCCGTGCTTCGGCCTCATATGTTAGTCCAGGCCTCCCCCACACTCAGCCTTCTTTCGGCAAGTCTTTTTCACCCTGTCACGAGCCTTCACGCTTATAATCGTCCCCTCGCCGTTCGCGGTGCTTGCGGAACTCTCTTTGACTTCGGATTCAGCCGCGCGCAGCCTTTTGGATTGCCCCGATGGCTCTGGGTAACTCCTCCCTTTTTTCTCTTGCACAAATAGATCCTTGTTTTCCTCCCGCCCGGCGGCCTGCCCGTCCAATTCTTTAGAGATCCGGCCCCCTCCATTCCTGAAGACTTTTTTCTTTCCCTGACAAGATTTGGTAGCCCCACGAATCTCCGACACCCCACTCTCCGTGCCGCTTCCATCGACTCTTTTCCTCCCCAACGTGAACTCCCCCCCCATTTTCTCCGTGTCCCTTGTGTACGCGATTCCACCCCGAACCCCGGGCGGATTCCGTCTCAATTTGGCTTGACGCTATTCTAATCCCCAATAACCTTTCTGTGCCCTCAAGCTTTCATCCCGAGATAGTATTTACGAGTGTCTAGACCCCTTCTCCTTACGCGGTTCTTCTGCCGTTGCAGATCCCCCGCTTTTCCGAGGGTTTAGCTTTTCTACGCCGAATATTCGTCTTTGACATTGACCAATTGGTGGCTATTTCGCTCAACCCTTTTGGTTCTTTCTCAGTCGTTCCCTGTCGACCGTTGTTCGCCCCGGCCCGGTTGATCGCACTACCCACTGATCCCCAGACGAAACAAGATCGCCCGGACACATCGAAATTCTCGCTGCTCACTTTTCCGTTCGTAAGGTGGCTATCGCGCATGTCGTTAACCCTTTCTTTTACATTGGACTCCCTTCCATGCGAGCCAGCAGTGATCCATCTCGAAGTTGAGTTAGACCCCGTCGCGATTATGACATTGATTCTCTAGGCAACGCTTGTCAAAGGATGAATAGATTCACGTGGTCTGTTTCTCGCGGCCAAGACCGGACACCAGCAATCTTTTTTTTGTTTCGGCCCTGCCCCGTAAAATTCGTTCTGTCTCGGCACTGACCATAAAATTCCCCCGAGACCCAGAACGGCGGCGGCGGCCGGTTTCCGGGAGTTTTCTTTTCAGGCCCTCCCCCCCTTTCGTTTGACTTGAGGCTTGGAGAATTCGAAATTTATTCTTTCTGCCTACACCCTGATAGAATAGAATATATTGTCTTTCTCCTTCCGCGCCCCGTCGGTTCTATCTTTGATGCCTCCCCCGTCCCCTCCTGCAATATGCCTTAGAAGGAAATACTGAAGAATGCAAACATTGGCAGCACCCCCCCTCCCCTCTACAGCCAGGTACTATCTAGCCGAGCCGTCCCAGCGTTCTGTTCAGTCTTTTTGTTTTTTGGACGGTTTTTGTTTCTGAGTTCTGCCAGGAAGACCCCTTTAGAGCTGGTGCCGCACTGTGATTTGATTTCGCCAACGTAATACAACGACGCCTGTCGCCCCTCTTTTGACCCCCTTTTCTAATCTAGTCGGTTTGAATATGTTTTCCCCCAGCATGCTTTTGTTGTG
>Ga0179593_1440040_pt1 | contig 15709 bp, 14 predicted proteins | sample CZODoug2_1_08_16_FD_185931 | JGI IMG/M metagenome (GOLD analysis project Ga0179593, IMG submission 185931) | Vadose zone soil fungal communities from Angelo Coast Range Reserve, California, USA - CZODoug2_1_08_16fungal (PacBio error correction) | ecosystem: Environmental > Terrestrial > Soil >... | reverse complement strand
CCCGGCATCGCGTGCCCTCTGACTGCTTCAGAGCCCCTGGTGCCAGGCACCCTCCCCGACTTTCCTCGTAAACTCCCCCCTTCTCCTCACATGAGTTCCCTCCCGCTTGTCTTTTGGGCCGCGGCAGCTTCGTTATGGTCTCGCCCCTCTCCCTTTCGGTCTTCAAGTACGTACACCCTTCTCCTTTTGGCCCCGCTCCAATCCTGATCTGGTAGGGCTTTCTCCATTCGTAGCCCCTCATCGGATTTGCATCGAGCACCTTTCCCTGAACGCGATTGTTGATGCCCCATCCTCTTCCCTGTTTGCCTCGGCTAACCTCCCTTGCTTCACATTTCCCTGCGTCCGGTTCAGCAGCTTTTTTTTTTTTCAAGTGCTCCCTCTTTACGTGCGAATTGGATTAGATACGGAGCTCTTTTTCCCCCAACTCCAAGTCCCAGGTAGTGGGATTTATTTATCACCGTACTGATGTGACGGTATTTGGGGTTCGTGGTTTTACGAACCTTATGCTTTCTCCTAAATCTTTTGTTTTTGTGAGATCGTTCGCAAACAGAACCCCCGCCTCCTTCATCCGGCTTTTAAATACCTCCCCTCCACCGTTGCGTGGACTCGACCTATCTTTCTTCGACACGTCCTCGAACGCTCCGTTCATCAGGAACAGCTCCGTCCTGGCGTTTGAATGAGCCGTTTCCCCCCAAGGGTAGCCCACCCCGGGGTCCGAAGACTGGGGCCACAACCCGTGAAAGGGCGCCTTACCCATCTTTCCTGGATGTTTGCAGTCTTTGATCAAGCCGCAGGAGGTTTCCCAGGTCCTTGTTATCCTTCCTACTTCGCTTCCCCTTCTTTCAGCCCGGATACTCCTTTCCCCGTCGGTATTTCCAGACTACAGTGGTTCTGATCGTAGTTTGACCCCCTCCTTTTACCGGCCTTTACACCGCTTTGCGAAGGCTATTTCTCAAGTTCGAGGCGTCGGTTTTTCCTGAGGGTTTCGTGATGCTCCTTTTCCGATGCGCGCTTCTCTTCGCTAGCCTCAGCTCATGAACCTTTTCCCCCTTTTTCCAGAATGCGATTCGAACTTCCCCGGGCCCATGACCGCGCTCACTGTTTTCCCTTTTGGTTTGGATTGCGACCATTCCTTCCCTTTGCCCGCTTTATTTTTTTTTTTTCCTTCAACTTTCCCTGGGACCGCTGCTTACTTCTTTCCCTGCAGCACCTGTCCCCATTTGGTACGTTGAACGGGTTTTCTTGTGAGTCTTGCCGCTTTTCGTCAAACAGAAAACAGGAACCTCCTTATTGACATTTATGTCCAGTCGGACATTAGTCCCTCTTCACTTCTGATAGTCGTCACGTGCAGTTTTTTTGTTGTTCCCTTCACTGAGGACGAGGAGGGTTTTTGGGCTTTTTTTCCTCTGGTCCATCCTACCGAGCGCGCACTTTCCTAGCCATCGCGGACCTTTTTTCTTCCCCTGGGCAGCGTACTGACTCCTTTTTCTGTTCCTATTAGTCCGAAAGAGGTTTCCCTCCCCCCTGGCGATCCACGTTCCTTTCCCTTCGTCGGCTATGGCCATCTCCTTGCCCCCCCATTTCTCCAATCCCAGTCACGTGCCCTGCTTCCCCTTGCTGTCCCCCCCCTTGACCCAGGCTTCTTTCCGACTATCGCAGTTTCCGCGTACACTCCCATCCTTTTGTAAGATGACTCTTTGCTTAACGATACCTGGTCCTTCTTCCAATTTCAGTAGCACACTCCCTCGTCCAGGTGACTTTGGACCTTTTAACCTTGACTTGGGGCATTCCCTTCGGACGAGTCACGGGGACTTTTCCCTTTAGCCTCACAGGTGCCTCAAGCTCTTTTTTTTTTGGATAGACGATGTGGGACGTTGTCTCGCGTGACTCCTTCTCTCATTATTCGATTCTTTCCAGCGTTTTAGCGGCGCTCCCTCATCGTAAACTGTCGTTTCTCACGTCCCTTCTTGCTGAAAGGACACCTGTCAGCGCCATTTCCCCCCCTCTCTGCCACTATTTTCTCGACTCCAAGTCAACCTCCTACCTCTCGTGCCCGGGCAGTACTCTGTGCTTCCCCTTCGTAGTCTGACCGGTTGGCCGCTTCCTCCCTGCTCTGCTTGCAGTTTGAGTCCCTTTTCCCGCTCCCGGTTGTCGCTTCTTTTTCCCCCCCGTCTGACTCATTCGCGATCTCTTTTCCTCCTTTTTTTTTTTTGAGAGATCTGCCCACAAGCGTGCGGTAAAACTTTTTTTCCCCTCTCTCACATCATCGATGCCCCCCCTTTTCTTTTTCTCTCCTTTCCTCGGTCGAGTTCAGTCCTTTACTGGAACCATCGAGGGCTTCCTTTTTTCTGAAGTCTTCTCCATCGAGTAGGGGGCAAGGGTTTTACTTTTCCTTGGTAAGAACGGCTTATGAGTCGTCCACCTTTTAAGGTTTTCACCACCCTACCTTTCCAGATTTGCTGGAAGCTGCCGCGGATTCTTCCCCGCTTTCCCCCAGGCGGAAGTATTCCTCTTATCCTCACCTTCCGCATTCCTGTTCCCCTCCTAACCGAAGCGGTGACTGGCATTTCTTTCTTCTAATATGACCGACCTCTTTCTTTCAGCACGGAACCTCAGTTTCTTTCTTTTCCCTTCAACCCCGGCGTGGGATAGTTGCTTATTTCCAGTCAGGCCCTTCTCGACGAGTTCTTCTCTGTTCTTTAGACCGGGGCGTTGAACTCCTCGCGATTCATACTCCACCCTCTTCTTCTTCTCATTTCCTTGTTTTCTACGCCGGAATCGCGCCGTCTCGTCTGTGAGGCCGGTGGCAGGCGATTGTGGCCGGCGCTACGCCGTCTTCAGCCGTGTCCTCCCATCGCGATCGCTCTTCCACTCTCGACGGGTTCTCCCTCTGAGTCGACGCTGCCCTTCGCTTGAACTCGGATCTCTCTTCTCCGGCCATTGTTTGATACGCTGTAGAGTTTTCCCCCCCCTTGCCCCACCTTTAATGACCCCCAACTTCTTGCCTCGCTTCAGAATTTTACCTGTAAGACCCTGGGCCACTTTTCATATAGGTGCTTTCAAGTCTTTCTTTCTTCTTTGTCCAAATGCCTACCCGAGTCTCTTAAAAAGCCCCTACGCAGGACCTACTCTGCGGCCGGGCCTTTTCCTCCTTTCCAATGCATCTGTCGGGCCTTTTGCTGTCACCGTGGACTTCCCCTTGGATAGTGATTTTTGTCGTAGAAACTTTCCCCCACGCACGAAAACATTTTTCCGCTTAATGTCCTCTCCTCCCTCTTTCCCCCCCTTTTTCCCATTCAATGACCATTCCCTCTTTTTTTCCTTCGTCCGGTCGGGAGAGGCTCCTCCTCCTGGCCCGCCTGAATTCCTGACCAGGTGGAAAGGAACTCTCCTTGCTTTCTTACACCCGAGCCCTTCTTTTAGAGTCCGGTTCCTTCTTTCAGAGGACACTCGTCCTGGCTCGGTTTCCATTTCCACTCCTACTTCTTTTCGGTATTCACCCCCTTCCTGACATATCTTTCCTCAGTCCCAGCAGGCCGCTCGTAGGCTTGGATCACACATTTCCCTTCGACGGAAGTCCCTTGCCCTTTCTTACCTCAAGTAAAGAGGTTCTTTTTTGCTAGCGTCTTTGTTCCTCTTCACACTCCCATTGCTGGATTGCCTTTGTTTTTTATGGTCAACGTCTGAAGGTCTTTTACTTCTCTTATCTCTAGAATTTTCGCTCCCGTCCCACGCCCTTTGAGTGATTTTAGTGCGAACTGGTGACTTCTTTGGCGGCTGTCCGGTGTGTGTCCGCACATATCCTTTTTTTCCTTCTTTCCTACGCACCGTTTTTTGTTTTTGGGTTTTGAATTTTTAGTATGAGTTCGGTTAAATTCCCCCCCCTGAAATTTTGAGATTTGATACCTAACCAACCCGACCTACTTTTAGTGGCAGATGCATGCTGATTCCCGGCTCCATTGATACTTCTGTCCCTTTACAGGAGCCCTCTCCGGTTCCTCCTCCCCGTTACTGTTCCCCCCGTTCTTTTAGTGACGGCCACCCTGGCCTGCTGGAGGCTTTCCAACACTCCCCTTTTATTTATCGAGTCTCCATTTATGTGCTCTTCAACTCCCCCGTCCTCCCTTAGTTCTCTCCTTTGTTCTTCAGTGCTACTGTTTGTCGTTACTTCCTGAAGAAACTCCTGTCGAGATCCTGTACCCTACTGTTGGATCCCCTCCCCCCCCCTTCCCTCTTTGCAGTGACCCTCCCCGGTGGGACATTGATGGTCGAACTTCTCTGTAGCCGAGCCTTTTCATGGTCCCCACCCCTTGTGTTTCTCTTCTTGAATGAAGCTCGCTGCTCCCTCTGTTCGACCTCTTTCCTTCCCGTACCTCATGTACTTTTCCTTCCCTTTTTTCCTTTGAATCGCTGAGCCTCTTTTGATCAATTAAACGCGTCTTGTTTTTCGTACGTCCCACGGTTGTTTTTTACCACAGCTGAGCTTTCGGGATTCTTCGGGCCCCATTTTACAGTTGCTGGATATATGCAGTCTTTCCCTTTTCTTAGTCCGGATTTCGTGTTTATTTTTTGACAGCGCGGGCTGCTTTCTCCCCAACCCTGAACCAGCAGCCCTCCTTTTCCTTTGCGGACCGGGCCCTCGGGTATCCTTTCTTTTCCCCAGCTCGGCCTCATTTTGTTTTTCCCCAACTGCTGGCGAGTTTTGTTCCCCTTCTCCAGAGGCCCTTCCTCCCAACGAGTCCCTCGCGCCAAGATCAGCTCCTGGGCCCCCTTTCCGGCCTTCTTTTTTGCGCTGTCCTCTCCGTGCCACTTTCATTCAGCACTTGATTTAGTCGGTGAACTGCTCCCCTTCAGGGTAATGCATTCTTCCCCTGACCGGTCTATGAGCCTGACCCCGTGGGACGCGTTCGAACACGGCGTTCCTTTAAGGCTTCTTCTATTTCTAGCGAAGCCCCTCCCTTCCCCTTCCCCACCCAAGCCACGGGAGAACTCCCTTCGCCGTCAGGATCTACCTGAAAGGTACTGCTTTCATCATCCAATATCGCACACTCATCTTTTTTCTTTGGAACTCAAGGAACTCGATGGTTTTCTCCGTCGTCGAGAAGGGGGGTGGACTTTTTTCGCCACTAACCAGGTGGCCGTTACCCAGCCTTCTTTTTCTTTTTTTATCCTACGGTTTTCTTCTAATTGCGGCTGCTTTCGGCCCTCTCTTTCTCAACTGCTTCGCTGGTCTTTCCTTCTGCCCAGAAAGCAGCATAGCCCAGGGTTCCTTTCTGGTGGTCCTAAATGGTTTTTCCCGCCTCCTTACGTGACCCGTGCCGGGCCACCCTTCTCGACACGACCAGGGCCCCCGCGTCTTTCTTTGATCGTCTCGCAAAGTCCCGACGAACTCCTCTTCTCGTTCTTCCGGCACTCACCTATTACCGTCTTCCACTGAGAGTCACCCGTTTGTCTCTTTGTCTGCGGTTGAGGCTTTTTCCTTATTGTTTACGTTTCCCCGATGAGCTCCTTTCCTTTTTCTTTTTTACTCTCCTTTGTGTTGATCTGCTCTTTTCCGCTTTTACCGCCCGGCGGTTACAAACGTGGAGCGTTCCCCTTTCTTCCTGCACCATCGATGCTGCTGGTTTCCTCGTCCCCTCCCTGCGTTTGATACTGCTTTTTCTTCCTAGAGGTCGGCGGGGAATACTATTTCTTCACTGACTTTGCCGTTCTTCCTGGTTACTTCCTTCCCTTTCCCTGCGCCCCATGTGACTTCCTTCCCTCCCCTACCGCTTGCTGGTATTTCCTCCTTACAGAGAGCTCCCTCATATCAACGCTAATTTCTTACTAGTTCGAATCCACCTGCACTTTCGCCTTTCTCCCCCCTACAGAGGCGCATGATTTCCCTTCGCCTTTACCACTACCCCCCCCCCCGGCTGAAGTCCCCTTCCTTCCCTGCCCCCAGTAGATACTGACCCAGCACCTCCCTCTTGGTCCGAGTGGAGGATTCCCTCTTCTTCTCTCTGAGAGGAGGGCGCCATTATTTTTCTTTCCCCCACCCTCGGGGTTTAAAGGCGCGGCCTCCTCTTTCCTCCGAAGACTGACGCTCCCTTCTTGTTAGACGACCGAAACGAGTTCCCCGCAAACAACTTCACCTAGGTGGTGACTTCCTTTCTTTATTTTCACGCATCCGGAGAGATGGCCAGGTACCTCAAGGAGATTTTCAGCGGCGCAAGACTATCATCACGCGCAATATCCCCTCTCTTAGAGACGCCCTACCATTATCGACTTAGAATCCTCTCGTCGCTCTGCCCCTGTTATTACTCTGAGAGCCCCCCCTCTTCCTCCCCTGGTGGCAAGGTACTGGCTCCTGTTGACCTAGCCAGTCCTTTTTTCCCCCCACCACCAAAAAGATTTTCCTCCGACCGAAGTCTCTTCCTTAGAGGACATTTCCGCTCAGGTCTGTTTCAAGTCTGGGCTTTTGTGTTCATCGTCCTATAGACGACATGCCCAGTCCAACCCGCAGGCAAGGACGCCTCGTGCCGCCGCGCCTGACCTATCGTCATCATTCCGGCCTTTTCTTTTCTGCCCGCGGACCTCCCGCTTACACCCAGGTGTCTTTGCTCGTAGCCCTTACTCCCTCCAAAATTGAGCGCGTTTCCTTGATCCTTCCTTCCTTTCTAATCTTCAGAATTGCTTCCCCCCCCCCCCCCCCCCCCCCCCCCCCCCCCCCCCCCCCCCCCCCCCCCCCCCCCCCCCCCCCCCACCGGTTTCTGAGTTGCAGGATTTTTCTTCGGCCTTAGCCGTACCGGCGACTGCTTTTCAAGTGCCAGCCCCATGGGGACATGTCCTCAGACGGCCCCAGACCCATTGCCACAATCGTTAGCCCCCCTTTTCCCCTTGTGCCTCCCGTCTTAGTTCGTCCCAGTCTGTTGTTCCCGATCGCCCATGAGACAACTCCGTACCCCCCTTTCCTCCCTTCAGTTGACTGCCCTCCTGCCCTGTGCAGAGATTATCCTTTCTCCAGGACCAAGCTAAGTGGAAGTCCTCGAGGCCCTCCCCGGCAGGTGAGTGGTTGACGCCCCCCCCATCTGGCCCACGCGTTGAGTAGGCGAACTTCCTCGGACCCAGCTGTCCGTTTTTCCCACGAGAGGTCTTGTCGGTCCCCTTCGCCCCTTTTAGCCCGTAGTGCCGGTTCTCTAATCCTCGAGGCCACCGCCCCCCAAGAGTGCGTTCGTTCTTTCCCCTCCCGATGCGTTCTCCGTGGGTGTCTTATAACAACTCTCTCTTCTATCCGCAATCAAGAATCCTTTTTTGGGGGTGCATAGATGTTAGGTAACCACAAACCCTAACCCCGAAGCCCTTCATAGGTGATTCAGTTCCACCCTAAAACTCGCCGTGTGTGGCCCTCCTTAGGACTACAGCGCTTCTTCTTTCTTTTCGAATCGCCGCCCGCCCTGAGCACCGGCCCCAACCGTGAAACTCTGAAAATTTGGAACATGTGAAGACCATCGTTTCAGACTCAGCACACCCTGTTTTTCCCCTCTACCAGTTAAAAAAACGTACAATGATGCGACCTTATCCGATTTCTAGATTTTACGGCCTTGCCTCCATAATCGAATAAAGTCCTTCAAGACTCTTTTTGGCCGATGCTTTTCCCGCTTGGCAGTCCGGGCTGCAACACACCCAGGGACTGCAATGCCCAAACGCGGTGACGCCACTTGCAACTGCGTCAGCACTCCTGTTTTTGCCTCCATGGTGGCCCGTCAAAGTTATTTTGTCCGAGACTTCCCGCTGTTCTTGAATTTTGTTCCCCCCCTCATTCCTCCTCGTTTCCTCCTCAGGAGAGGTTCGCCCGTCCTCCCCCCCCCTTCGTAACAGGATGCGATGTAACTTTTGCGTAAGGATCAAGGACCGCGTCTCCCACTGTTGGTACGTAAGCGGGCCCTTTCTAGACCCTACTACCTTGACGAGTGCATGATGTATTCGGGCGTCACAAATGCCGGAAAGATTATACCCTCTTTTCTGTAAGGTCACCCACTGGAGGAATTGCAGAGGTGTTTCCTTTTTCCAGCCAAGGAGAGCTGCTTCAAACCTTCCAAATGCACGCCCCTCATGGATCCCCTTATCCCGTTCGGCCCTCGGCGTACGTCGATTCTTTTCCCCCCCTCTATGAGGACTCAGTTTGTGTTTGTTTACAGCATGTTCAAAAATAAAGCCTAGTTCCCCAAGGGACCGCTCCTAGCGCACGCAGACGGCCTTCTCCCCCTTTTGCCTCCAGGAATCACTTTCTGTCTTTTTGGTGACAACTTCGTCATTTCCAGGGAGGGGATACCGACACGGCTAGTCGAGGTGGGCTGTTCTTCGTTAGCGCGTCCAGTCCCCTACCTGGAAACAGGGCCTCCCTCTCTCGGGACGGTCTTCGAACACGGTCATTCCTCTGGTCGGTCGCCTTTGCCCTTACGCGGCATGGCCCCCCCCCTCCCCCGTCTGTAAGAAAAGGTTTTGACGTTTCCTAGTCAGTTTCCCCTTTTTCCGCAGGCAGCCCCTCTGATCTTGCAGGTTCCCCTGTCAAGTACCTCGGGTGCACTTACTTCATTCCTGCGTTTTTCGTTGCCCGGCGCAGGCAATTCCCCGGGTTTCGTAACCCGTCGTACCGGGAGTCTTCCGAATCGACTAAGTGCTCTCTCCTCTTTTTCCTCCGACTTTCAGATCGGGGGGGTGATTGGATGCACATTTTCCCTCGGTAGATGTCATCGACCTGGGTTTGTGCTGTTTGCGGTTCCCCCAGTCCTGCCCCCGTGGACCCGCCGCCCTTCACAACAGGGCCTTCCCCTTCCGACGACGACAGGGCCCCCCCGTGCATTTATAGATTTTAGTACCAGTCCCGCCTCCCCTCTCTATGCGGGGCATACCTTTTTTCCCCCCTAGGACGAGCTTAACTCCTGTGGGGCAGGCTGCGTTCTTTTTCTGAGCTAAATTTGACGTGTCTCTCCGCCTCCCCTCCCCCTTTATTTTCCGTTTTGTTATCCGCTCTAGAGATATTCATACACAACTGCGTATTTTTAAAAAGGGAGCGGTCCAACGCGGGACCCCCATGCGCGTTCAGCTTAATTGGATTCTCTCCCGTCTGGCGTTCAGCCAATTTACCTCTTCCAGTAATACATCCTTCATCGAGGTCTTAGGATGGTACTCTCGATAACCCTCTTCGAGCGGTGGTGTCTCTTCTACGTGTTTTCAACTTTTTCAGCAGGTACCATTTCCTCTTTTTCGAGCAAGATCCCTTCCTTTCTCTCCCTCCCGTCCCCTCTACCCCCGATAGAATATCACCCTCTCTTCCTCGTCCTGATCGGATACCTCTCTCCGACTGCCAAATGAGTCTACGCAGCGTTTCCCCGTCCCCCTTTGGTTGACTGACTGTTCACCCTTCCCCAAAGTCGTAACGGCTGAATCCCTGTTCCTTTGAAGACGGCCCCCCCTTTTTTCTTTGCTTTTTCTTTTGGGGCGTTTTCTCCCCCGTACGGACATGCGCTATTTCGTGAAGTTTGGAGTTTATACAACGACGTTTCTTTTTGAAATCGGCACTCCCCCGATATCCCTCCTCCTTCCTGAAGCGGATCCCCCTTTCTGTCCTACGACGAATCTCTTAATTACGGGTCGACTCTTCCCTGGAGGCCCCTCTATCCTCCTCAGAACCGCCGAAGTCCATATCAGTCTTCAGAAATCTATGGCCTGAGAGACGCTCCCTAGCCATGTCGAAGCTTACCATGTTAGGAACGAGGAGCGCGCGGCAGCTTTTCCCTGGGTGGCCCCCCTCGCCCCGCTTTTTATTTAATTGGCTCCTGCCAGCATGAGGGGCCCCCCCCCCACAAAGCTGATAATGCCTGTTTCTCCGCAGACTCTATGTCCCTTTAAAGATAGTTTACCATCTCGAGTGATCCTAGATTTTTTACGTAGATCTCGCCCCCCCCCTAGCTGACCTACCCCCCTTTCCTAGGCAGGCGACTCTTTCTTCCTTTGCTGGCAGATTTTAAGCCCATGATTCCCGTTTGTTTTTTCTACGCGCGTACTCCTCGGGCAAGGTCTTCTTTTGAGAGAAAGCCTCCCCCACGTTCTGCCAAATCCCTGATGTTCTTCTCTGCTCAACTCTAAGTTCATAAAATGAAAAGGGCTAATTGTTCCTAGAAAAATGGAGGTCCTTAGCTACGCGCCATTCTGAGCGCAGGTACATCTGTACACCAGGTGGAATTAAGCCTAACTTTCCCTCCCTGACAGTTCCTCTGAAGGACGAGCCCCCCCCCCCCGGCGACTGGCCTCGGACGGGCCGGACACGTCTTTGGTCGAAGGATGTAGGTCTGACCGTAACAAGGGAAGACCTCGGGCCAGACGAGGACATCCAATCTCGTTCAACGGGTCCCCCATGCAAAACCTCCGTCGATTCCCCTTAGACACCAGTCAAAGGGGGAGTTCCCTTGAGACACAGACATTCCTTGCAATTCTTCTATAGAATAGTCACATTTTCCCCTTGTATAGTGTCCAGACGAGTCATTTCTAATGGTCAGTAGATTCGAAGAGTGTAACGGAGTTCCCGAGTCACTTCGCCACGCACAAGGGAGTAGTTGAGGGCTGGTCCCGCACGTTGGCGGTCTCGGTGGGTCGTGTTGAAGACAAATCCTCTCGCCCCGACTCACGCTTGGGGGGTCGCGATCTTTTATTTTCCCGAAAGACCCCCACGCTACGTCACTCTCCGTGGCTTGTGCACTACCTCCACTACGGACCTGAGTGTGACCTCTCCCATGGCCCTTGATCTACGCCTGTATTGTTCTTTGTTTTGTGTGTAAGAATTCCCCAGTCCCCACCCTTCCTCCTGCCCCGACCCCTTGCACTGTTCTAGGTTCATCCCCATTAATCCCCGCTTTCCTGGCCTCCCTCTTTTTATCGGGATTCCTCGCTTTCCCGGTCGAATGAGTTCTGGACACCTGGCCTTTGGTAACTTCACCCCTAACTGCCTGTCGGATTTTTTCAGCGGCCGGGCAGAACCTTTCTGTAGGAGGGCCTAAGTGAAAGATGGAGATGATTCGAGAAAACCCTGCGGTTTCGGTGATTCAGTTATGAGGCAATACCCGGTGACAAGACCTTCCATGTGAGCAGAGGTTTCTCGCAAAGTTCGAGACCCGTGGTGATGCCACCAGGGTTTCTGTTCTCCGATTTCGATCCTTCATTCTCAATAGCCTAGAGACAGACCCGCTCTCTTTAATGTTTCTGGCCTTTCGTGATGATGAAGCCAGTTCTGACTTTCTTTTCAACCGGAGTCAAGCAGGTTCTGTTCAAGGTTGACAGAGCTCCCCCCATGATCTGCAAGTCCCCCTTTTTTTCGAGATTGCTTTCCCCCCCAACAAGGACAAGACCTGTGGCTGTGTCAGATGTTTGAGCCCCCGTAATCAATAGCTTCCTTTACACCATTCTGTGCTTGGGTAGAGGGGAGCGTAGACCCGACCCAACCTCCCCCGTTTCCCTTTAGCAACTTTCGGACAGGGCCGTCTTCTGTTCCCATATCAGAATTCTCACCATCTATTTCGTGGTCCCCAAGATTGGGTGGTGTAACCGATTGGCGCTGGGGGACAAAATTCCTAAATTGCGCGGCCCCCCCTTGGGTACATGCCCCCCGATCGAGCGTCGAACCGGGCCTCCTTCCACCGCTGCTCAGTTCCCCTGTTCCCGGCGGGCGTGTCTTCAGCACGTCCCTATGTCGTCGGTTGATCTGAGGAGTTCTCTTGGCAAGTCCGAAGCGCCCGTCGCAAGGCCCTCCCCTAGCCGCGTTCTCGGATTTCGGATTACTACACTTTCCTTTCTCAGATTGGAAGGTTCCATCGCTCCGGCTTGCCCCATCTTGTAGAACCTAACAAAGTTTGCCTTCCCTGATCTCAAGGTCCTTCTGGAAATTTTCCCTGCAACCGCTCCCACACTCGATCGTTCTTTGGGTACACGTCAAAAATAGATGTGCTTCCCTTTTCCGGACGAGTGCACGGGGAGTTCTTTGCCTTCTCCAGGGCACACCTCAAAGGTCAATTGTCACCCTCTCCCTAGGTTGACCATACCTTTCAGGGCTCCCAAGCGTTCCCCTTTCCCTCCAGGGATTTCGAACCTTGATAGTCTCTATCCCCTTTGTACTTCCCCCTTCGTCATAGACGGATCCTTGCTGGGAGCCGAATGAAATTTTTACCGCATCTCCCAAATGCCTGCCCCAGTTTCTTTTAGTAACTGGGTCCCCGCTCCCCCCGTAATTTTTATTCGACTAGTAAACGAAAGACGCCCCGTCTTGCTTTCTTCCGGGCCTGTACCCTGTTCCATTACGCTTACCGGAGAGGAAATTTTGTGCATCAGTGCTGGATTTTTTCTCTCTGTGTCCCGCTCACGGTTGTCCTCCGTTTTTTGGATGAGCCTGATCCCCCTTCTTCTCCTTTTCCATCTTTGTTGTGTTGTAGTCTTTTTTTCTTTTTCTTCATCTACAACGAACCTTACACCTTTTCGCTTGGCCACATTCCACCCCCTTGAACGCTAGTCCTCTGCCCACCGGGGCTTTCAGCAGCTCGGCCAGCCTTGTCCCTTTACGACAGGAGGACCCCCTTTCTGTCTTTTAAGATCCCCTTTCTCTCGGGTGGCCGGTAGTAGGAGAACTGTTGTCCTTCCCCCCGGTTCCTTGGGCAGTAAAAATTGGACCTTTTTTCTCCGCCATCCAGTCTTTTCCTGCTTGGCTTTCCGCCAGTGTCATAATTATCACCGAGCCTTTCTTAAGTCTGTGCAAGAGAGCCACTTTTCAACACCCAGTAAGACTCATACTCCCCTCCCCTTCCCCTGTTAGTTTGACTGCGTAATTGGCCCCTCCCCCTTCTAGAGGAAGGGACAGTCACCATCTGAGTTAATTGGAGGGCTTCCAAGTTCTTGTGTTTGTTTCCCAGGCCATTTTCTGTACGAGGAACCTTGAACTTCCTGTTTAGCTTTCTTCTCCCCCCGAGGGATGACGACTTTTTCCCCCCCCCGATATCTTAAGAGAGCGGATCTGTCTTTTCGAAGAAGAACCTCATTCTGGCTAATTTATGCAATTTGAAAGGCGATGATGGACTGTCTTACAGTCTCCGACCCCCCCTTCTACGACATGTGTGGTGCCCGATGAGAAGGATATTCGGCAGCGGAGTGGCCCTTACGCATGCTCCTTTTTTGGGAGCGTGTTTTCCCTTGTGCCGCGAAGATTGCGGAGGGGACATAGCCCTCGTTCACCCACCCCCCTCTTGGCCCTGAGATCCTAGCATGCTTTTTCCTCTGGGGCCAGTCCTTTTTCCAAGGAGGCGGTGCTGCGATTTTCTCAGCCGCCGCCTGCCCCCCACTTCCGCAACGTAAGTGCGAGGGCTTTTTTCTTGGATCGTCAGCCCTCTTTTTCCTTTCTTCCCCTTTTTTTTTGCGCCCGCCCCTTCCCCCTTAAGGCGTATTCGTTGCGCTTCCTTACCCGCCGAAGAGTGTGTAGATTTGTCCTTCATCTGAAGAATATAAGGTCGAATTTCCCTGAAATGCCTTCATTGTCAGAGCGTGTGGGCCCCTTTTATTATGAGTCGATTTTAAGACTTCTTCCGCGAAAATGGTTTTCCATACTCCGAAGTGTACATCCTCAGATGACAGTTTTCCCGTGGCTGCTTAGGATTCCCCGTTTTCTGTTTTACGATAGCCTTTCCCCTTTTTTTAAGTACGCTCACATTTCTTCACCTTCCGCTGCCCGCCGAGATCGCATTTCTTACTTGATTCCCCATTTTTCCCAGCCGGTCTCCTCCATCTAGGTCCCCCCCCTTTGTTAGTCTATCCTCCCAGCGCGCCGGTGCATCTTCTCACGCCTTTGCGGACCAAGCCCCTGGTTCCGGTCAGCCGTGAGGACCTTTTTTCGCCCTCTCCCTGTTCTCCTTTTTTGCGGGTCGATCACCTTTTTCCTTCCATCATTATTCCGTTATGTATAGCACGCTTTGCTCTTCGTTGGTTTGTTTTGTACCAACTCGAGAGTTCACTTGATACTCCCTTGGTTGTTGTTTTTGCTTTCCTCTCTTCCACCCCGAAAACCCTTTCACCCCTTCTCGACGTTGCGGAAACTTCCCCCAACGGACTCCCCTTCCGCTTTTCTTCGGATACTTCCTACGAAGATTTCTAAGGAGCAGGACCCTTAGCATTCCCCCTGGATTTACCCCCAGGCCATTTCCTGTTCGCAATTTTTTCTTCCCTACCTCAAAAGGTCCTCCGTCCCGTCACACCCCGATTTTTATGTTCTTTCCTCCGATGGACAGTTCACTATTCCCCTGCTTGTTTTAAAGGTGGTTATTTCCCCTCCAGTTACCTCGCGTCGGCTTGTCTCGGCTTTATTTGGCTTTCCGGGTCCCGCCTATTCGCTGATCTGAAGAACTACCTTTTTTCATCCTCCGCGTGCCCCAAGGACCCCTACTTTCGGAACACTGTGGCCATGCTCTTTCCTGCGCCGTCTTCCGGCATTCCACAAGTGGGTCTTTGAGCCTAGTATGCTCGCGGAGCGCTTGCCCTCATCAGTCCTTCCGCCCCGCCCCTGGCACCCTGCCTTTTCCCTTTCTCTATTCCTCATCTTAAGGATACGGACCCGCGCACAAGTTGGTTACCTGCCGGGGTCAAATGCTCGCGCCCCCCCCTTTTCCCTCCTTGCCGCGGTCTTTCTTCTTTGTCTGCACAACTTGATTTTCCTTTTTGAATTTTTTGCCTTAGGCCGCCCCCCCTTCTTAGGTACTGGCCGCGGTGGCGTTCTCCCCTCTTGATGCGACCCAACTCTTCACCGCACTCTTCTATCACGTACCTGTGCATGGGTCCCCTTCCGTCGTACCTTAAGCCTTCTTTTTAACCTTTTTTCAGTAAGATTGTTTGTCAACCCCCAATTTCAATTCTCGGCAAATGTGTACCCCCCCCGCGCTCCGCGAGAAAGCCTTCAACTCCCGGAAGACCTCGCCTGCTTTGTCCTCCTGGCCTTCTGGCGATCTACCTTCCTATTTTTCGTTTTTCTGCATTTGTCATTGCGTAGGCTCCGAAAGACTCGCCTTTGCCGTTTTCCCCCTCCTGCCGTTTACGGGCGTACGGCGTCTTACCCTTCTTTTTTCGCCGCTTCGGGAAGTCTTCGAGATAGTCCGACTTTCTCTACAAAAAGACGGACCCTTGTAGAGACCCCTTTTTTTTTTTATGCCTTTCCTTCGATCTCGAGGGCTGAGTTTGAAACAGCCCGAAAATCAGGTGGGGGGGGATATTGGTGAATTTGTGCCGCCTTCCGGCAGGTACATGGGGGGAGGTGCCTTCTCCCAGACCACCCCTTTGCAGTTCACCTCGTCGTTGGATTAGACTACAGTTTTTCCCGGCTCTATTCGACGCTCTAATATTCGTTGTCTATTTGCAGCGTTCGACCTTTCAGCTCCAGCATCCTACAGGTGCTGGCTGGCGGTGTCCGCCGGCCCTTTTGCCCTCCCACATCTTCCCCCTTCTCCGTAGACGACCAGGGTACCCCCTTTTTTTTCCTGTTGATCTTAATCGTAGAGACCCGGACGCTAGTGGCTTAATTGAATGTATTTTCCCTGACCGCGACCCTTCTTCCGGTGCGTCACGCGGTGGGCATAGGTGTGCTGTTTTTTTCAGAGTTTTTCCTCTGTGGTACCTTTTTCCTTTCTTTTTTCGAGAAGCTACG
>Ga0179593_1727367_pt1 | contig 15710 bp, 33 predicted proteins | sample CZODoug2_1_08_16_FD_185931 | JGI IMG/M metagenome (GOLD analysis project Ga0179593, IMG submission 185931) | Vadose zone soil fungal communities from Angelo Coast Range Reserve, California, USA - CZODoug2_1_08_16fungal (PacBio error correction) | ecosystem: Environmental > Terrestrial > Soil >... | reverse complement strand
CTGAAGTTTCTTTTTTCAATTTAAACAAGGATACTTTTACCTTCGGCTCCCCCCCCCGGTATTCCCCGACTTCCTTTTCACCCACCCCCTCCGGTAACCCCCTGTTTGATCTTCCCTCTTGGCATTTTCTTTTCACTTCTTCCACCCTTTCTTGGTTGTTTTTAAAAACCCCCCTTCCCCCTGTTCGGTTTTCCTGTCTGTTCTTTTTTTTCCCGGCCTGGGTTTTTTTTCCCTCTTTTTTCAACCCCATCTTTCCCTCTAACTCCCCTTCCCACACTTTTTTTTGCAGTTCCCACAATTCCCCTAGTTCTTTCGGGTCGTGCTTTTCCTCCTTTTTTTTGCTTTCAGCCCCACGAGAATTTTTTTTTTTTTGAGTTTTTGCCTGCTTTCGTCACACCCCGTATTTTTCCAGATTCTTTTTGACCAAACCTCCCTCAGCCTCACCAAGGTTTTTTTGACGTTCCCAATGATTTCCCCCCCTTTTATTGCTATTCTTTTCTTCCCCAACACGTCCCTAGGGTCTCCCCCTGCCCGCACTTCGGTCGATAAAACCACCCATGCCCTAGAGTTCTTTTTTTTTTTTTCTGATACTTTGAAATTTGCCCAACCCCGTATATTCTTTCCGGATTTAGCGCTTTGCACCCCCCCCAGCCCCTCCATCCCTCAGGGTGTTTTTTCCCTATTTGTCCCGGTGCCGGTCCCCTTTCCCAGCACTCCCAGCTCGGAGCTTTATTGATTCCCACGCTCGTTTCAATTTTTCACCCGCCCACCTTTTTTGGGACTTTCATTTGATTTAGTGGCTGGGGACCGGTTCAGCCCTTTTTGTCAACAACCAACCCAATCCCGTTTTTTTTTTTGCACCAACTCTCGTCTTTTTCGTTTATCTTGGCCAAGCTTGGTCCCACCTTTTTGTCCCCCCAGCCTCCCTTTCCCCCGGCCTTTTTCTTGGACCCTCGCGATGTTTTTTTTTGTAACTCCCTTCCAGGTTTTTTTCTTTAACTTACCAACCCCCTTTTTTTTTGCGCCATTGAAGTTTGTTCCATTCACGTTTTCTATCCTTTTTTTTCCTTTTGAAACGATTCACCCTGTTTTCTTTTGCCCCCCGAGGTTCAACCGTTGCCAGAGCGCTTTTTTCTTGTCAACCTCTTGGTCCTGGTTTTCAACCCCCCCCCTTCCCCCAAGGTCCGGACCCGGTGGGAAACTTTTACTGTCCCCTAGCTGTTCTTTTTTCGTCAGAGTTCCCAACTTTTTCTTTGTCCGCTCCTTTGCCCCCCCCCCCCCCCAAACCCCACCACCCTATCCCTGATGTTTATTTTGCCTGCCCCACACGCGCACTCCCTCGTAGATGAGAAGTTGTTCGGTGTTTGACACCGGGACTTCCACCCCCACTGTCTCAACCCCCAGTAACCCCAGCTTGCTTGGCCCCCAACCACCCCCTAATCCCGTTTCCCCCCCTCTTCCCCTCCACTTGCACTTTCCCCCACCCACCCTTCCTGACGAGTCCTCCCTAAGTTTAATTATTTTATCCTTTGGTTTTCAACCCTAAAGCGATCCGTTTTTATTTTCACTCCTCCTGCCACTCCCTGTGATCCCCTTCCCACGGGCTGTAGTTGTTGGGCCGTGTTTACCTCTTGCTTTTCATAAGAACGGTCTTAGTCTTTTCCCCCAAGGTTTTTGACGGGTTCTTTTCCCGCTCTTTTTTTTTTTGGATGAGTTCCCAGTCCCCCTTCGCGACCCCCACTTCTTGGTTTGTTCCCCATCCTTTCCGAACTCCGGTAACCGGAAATCCCTTTTTTTCGATACCCTGCTTTCGAGGCCTTGAAACCCTTTTGAGGACCCGCTCACTTTTTTTTCCTTTTTGCCGTTTTTCTTTTGGCTTTTTCCCCACACAATAGTTCCTTCTCCCCCATGTCTTCCCCTTCCGACTGGTTTGAAACCTTCTCATTGCTTTTTAGGCAACCTCATTTGGGGGCCTTTAACTCATTCTTTTTCTAGGCTCCGTTCACGATTTTTTTCTTCCCCCGGCCGTTTTCACTTTCTTTTTTAGCCTGGGAGGTCTTTTCCCTTTTCCCCCTGTCCTTCCCGATCTTCTTTCGTCCCCTCCCCCCCCGCCCCTTCAACATCGTTTCCCAATTTCGTGGACTTTTTTTTTTCCCCCTTTGCAAACTTTTTTTTTTTTTGTTTTTTCGCCCGTTTTCATTTTTTTTTTTCTCTCGTTCCGTTTCTATTTCCCACCCTCCAAGCTTTCCCATTTTTTTTTCCCCACCCTTTTGTCCCCTGTTTTTTCCATTTAACCCCCTCTTTTAATTTTTTCTAACAGGTTAATTCAAACCATTTACTCAAGAACCCTTTTCCTTTTCCGATTGTTGAGCTTTCCCCTTTTTTGACTTTCCTCTCAGTGTTAGCCCCCATTGTGGGACGGTCGCAAGAACATCATTCGGGCCTTTCCCCTCCTGCTTTGGAATTCTCATTCCCCCCCGGGATCCCCCCCTCTGCGACCTCCTTCCCTTTTCATGGGGAGTGGTTTTGTGGTCTATATCCTTTCTTCCTTTTCAATTTTTTTTGGTTTTTTTGTTTCCCCCTCCTTTTTATGGATTTTTTCTTCTTTTTTTTGTTTTCGACCTGGCACCCTTTTCCGATGGTATCCGGGCCGTTTCGTCCCCATGGTTTTCCCAGAGCCTTGCCTTTTTCCCTTATTTCACAGGAAGAATGGCGCCTTCCCCACACTGTCCCTTTTTTGATGCCCTTTCCCAAAATTTTTGACCCTCACAAGTCCCTTCAACTCTTTTTTTTTTCTTGGGGCCGACCCCACCCCCAACATTATTTTTTTTAAGTTCAAACCTTCCCCCCCCCTTTGACTTTTTTTTTTTCACCCTTTCCCTGGCTGGTTTTTTACCGATTTCTGGCGGTGTTTTTGTTTTCACCTTTTCTGCACAGGGGGGGTTCCTTTTCATTCCCTCCAGTCCTTTTGACTCCTTTTTCCCCCTAACTTACCCTTCCCAGCACTTTTTGCGGACCCTTCGAGTGGGCGCCTTCTGCCCCTTTTTTTTTTGGATGCCTATGATTCTGGGGATTTTGCCCCCTCGGCCCGGGGCTTTTTTTTTGCACACCCCCCCCCCCCCCCCCCACCCTTTCTTTGGTTTTTTTTCCCATTTCTTTTTTGCCGCATTTTAGGTCAATGATGGGCGGGTTTAATGTCTCCCTCCCTTAGGGTTTTTCAGTTTCTTGCCCTCTTTTTTCGTGTACCCCTTTTTTTCCCCCGATTTTTTTTGGTGGGTCCGTCCTTCACCTTTGAGTCTTTTCCCTTCTTGATATGGCCCGGCCTTTTTTACAATTGTTTTTGGAGTCCCTCGACCTTTCTCCCTTTTTTCAACGTATCTTTGTTTTTTCTCTTTATAGGTTTTCGCAAGTTCCCCCAGTACTTCGGCCAACCCTCGCGCTTTTTGCTTCCGTGCCCCCCCCTTCCTTACCCCCCCCCCTTGATCGCTTGGAAAACGAGGGCGGTTTTTTTCACCCCTCCCTCGCAGGCTTATGGATTCCTCCTTTTTTTAGTTTTTCAAACTTTTTGCAGCGAAGTTGATTTGCCCCACCGAATCACCTTTTTCATTTCCCCCCCTTCTTTTTATCGCCAAGCTTCCCGGATTTCCCTTTTCTTCATCCCCTTGGACAGCCTCTAGGAATTCCTTTGGAACGTATGCCTGGTGCTTTCCGTTTTTCCCCCCCCCCGCACCTTTTCAGGTTCCCCCCCCTTGCCTTGCTTTTCCGGATGTTAACTTTTCTTTGCTCACTTCTTTTTTTTTTTTTCCCCAATGGGCTCCTCTGAGAAGTCTGTGACCCTGCTGGTTTCTTCCGTTAAAACCCCCCTTTCTCCCCAACTCCAAAAACCATGGAGCTTTCCCGTGTTTCTTTTTCGCCTTTTCCCTCTCTTGGGTCTTTTTTTCCCCCCCCAAACTCTTTTTGGTCCTTTTTTCGTGACGTTTTTTCTTTTTGCGAGTCTTCAACCCTAGTCAGCATTTTCCAGGCCTTCCCCCCCCTCTTAAGCTTTTTTTTGCTTTTTTTTGGGTGCCACGGCTTTAAATCTCCCCCCCTTCCCGGTCCAACTGGATGACCAATTTTAACCCCCCCGTCTCTTTGGCTCGTCGGTGTCTCCCATTTTTCTTTTCTTTTTCATGAAACTTACTGGGGGGTTCCTTTTGGTTACCCCCTTTCCTTGCTTTTTTTTTACCAACCCCATTCTGGCCTTTTTGGGCAATTTTGGGGCATATTTTCAGTCTTCTCGTATTTTTTCTCCCTGATCCTTTCCATTCTATACTCCGTTTTCCCCCCAAAGCCTTCTTCTCGAACTTCCCCTGCTTGCTCCCCCCCAACCCGATGGTTTTTCCTTGATTTTTTTTTTTTTTTCGGTTGTTTTTTTTTGACCTTCCCCGCCCCCGGGCCCCAATTATTTTGAATTTTTACGGTTCCTCACTGACTTCAACCGATCAAAGTGGATTTTTCCTTTCTTACCAGCTTACGTTGTCCCCCCCCTTGACTACCTCCACCCCCCTGTGCTTTTTTTGACCTTTCGCACCCCACTGGACTTTACTTACCCAACCTTTTCCCCCCCAGTCGACTTTTTTTTGGATTTTTTTTGGACCCTTCACTCCCAGCCCGACCAGCCCCAATCTGCCTTTTTCGGCTGCTTCCCTTGCTTTTGGACCCCAATTTTTTGGTTTTCCTCATACCGCACAACGGCTTCTTTTGTCAACTTATGCCTTAACTTCCAGTTCTCTTTTAAATTTCCCTTTTGGACTTTTTTCTTTTTTACCTTTTTTTAGTAGTGACACTTGCGTGGTTTCAACAACCCCCCCTTTCTTTTATGTCCGACTTTTGCGGTCTCCCAACATTTTTTTGTTTAATTTTTCTCTTTGAGAATCTTGAGGGACCCTGATGCTTTTTGTTGTGATACTGCGATTTTTTTTTTGCTTTCCCGGGATTATTACTTAGATTCTTTCTCCCTTCCTTCTAATTTTGGTCAACATCTTTGCCTTTTTTCTCTTCTTTTTTTTCCCCCAATTACCTCCTTTCTTTAGGCTCTTTCCCCCCCCCCCCCCTTTCCCCCCAGAGCCTCCATTGGAACTCGATCTACCCCCCCTCCTTTCCACCATTCTCTTTTTCCTCCCGGCACAGTTTTTCCTAACTCCCCCTGTGATCTTTCCTCCAGTTTTTTTTCCGTGGTCTCGCATTCCTCCCCGTTTGCGTATTTTTTTTAGTCACTTGGCAGTTGCCTGGTTTTCCCCTTCTTTTTCTCCCCTACTTGACTTTTTCTGTTTTAACCTAATTGTCAGGCTAGGATTTGGACCTCCCCCACTTGTGGAACTTTTCCTTTTTCTGTCCTTTTTTTGCCCAGTCCCCCCCCCCCTGTTTATGACATTCATTAAGTTGGCACTTGGCCTTTTTTTTTCCCCCAAGGTACTTTTTTACTTGGACGCTTTTCTCTTTTTGAAACCCCCCTTCTTTTTTGGCATTTCTTTTTTATCCCGTCCCCAAAATTTCCCTTGGCTTTTTTTGGGAGGGAATGACACCCCCCCCTTTTTTCCAAAGCTCTGTACTGCTTTTTTCCTGATTTTTTTTCTTTTAATAGCCCCTCACTCTCTCTCTTTTCCTGGAACCCCCCCCCCTTTCGAACTTCATCCGTGTTTGCTTTTAATTACTTTTTACACCCCTAGAAATTTTTTATTTTTTTCAACACCGAGTGTGGTTTCTCAGAGTTTTTTTTTTTTTTCTTTATGTTTTTTTGGATCTTCGAGCCTTTTTCTTCCCAATTATACCCCTTTTGCCCCTGGCATCCTCCGACTCCCCCGTCTCCCCTGTCTTCCCAGGCCTTTTTTTTGAAGTTTTTTTCTTTTCCATTTTCCCCCCCCTGAACCTTTCCTTTTTCCCCCTCTCGTTGGATCTTTTTAACCCCCCCTTCTTTTTGCCGTATTTTTTTCCTCCCCCCAAAATCCCCCCCGATGCGGGGGTCTCTTGTAGTCCTTGTTCTGTTGCTTGACAATTGTTGCGACCTTTCGTCCCTTTTTGTCTTCTCCCTCGATTTTTTCTTTTTTTTTGATTATCCCGTTTAAGTTTTTTCTTTCTTTTCCCCCCGGAGTCCCCCCCAATTTTTTTCCTTTGACCCCTTCTGATTTTTTTTTTTTTCTTGGGAATTTGCATTTTTTCCTTTCCCACCCTACAGGTCGACCTAAATGCTCTTACAGCCGTCCCTTTTTTTTTTTCTGTTTTTTTCGCGTTTACTTTTGGCTTGTTCCGTGACTCGGTCTTGGCACTCTAGATTTTTCCCCTTTTCTCCGGTGTTTTTTTCTTTGGAGTCCTTTTGATATTTTCTGACTAGTCTACCTTAGTCCCCCCATCATTTTTTTACACCCCCCCCCCCCACCCCCCAACCTTTTAGTCCTTCCTGTCCCCTAGAATTTCATTTTTTTCTCCTCAAGTTTCCCCAGCTTTGCAAACTCCCAATTACCATGGTCCACCTGGGGTTTTCCACTAGGTTCCCATTTTTTTTTTTTCTTTTTCCCCCGGGTTTCAACCTTTACTTCCCTGGTCTCCCGCACCCCCCCTCCCTCCAAGTTCCTTCCCAGGTATCATTTCGCGTTCCCCCTTTCATGAAAAGTTTTGAACTCGCTCCCCCCAGCCCCCCCTTTTGGTTTGCATATTGTCCCTTGCATCGGGTTTTTTTAATTTGAAGACTGGTAACCTCTTTCCAACCCTCCCAAATTTTTCTTTTTTTTTTTTTTTTTCCGTAAAGGGGTTTTTTTTTTTGGGAAACCCCCACTTCAATCCATGTTTCTCCAAGTTCTTTGTGGTGGTTGTAGGATTACGGGTTGCACCCTTTTGTGGAATGGTTGCCGGACCTTGTGACTTCGGGGTGCTCCCCTCCGCATCAGGAGAATTTTTGCACCTTTTTTTGTGGGTGATTTCCGCCCTGGTTTCCTAGTTTTTGTTCGCAGCATGGCCCGTTTTTTGCGCCTCTTTTTTTTTCACCCGTGTTTTATGTCCCCCAAGTTTCCCTACCTTCTTGTTGTCCCCCCTTTTTCTGTGCAAACTGCCCCCCCCCTTCCTTTTCTGGCGACCTTTGTTTCAACACCCGCAATTTCCTCCAGCCTTCTTTTTCTTCCCCAAAGTACTTCCCCCCCCCTAAAGCCAGGTCTTACATTTTTTTTTTTTTCTCCCTTTTCCCTTTTTCTGCCCTTAACCCTAAGTGACCCCCCACGATTTAACCTTGACGGATAACACCACCACTCCTATGGTACCACCCCCCGACCCCTTTCCGCGAACCCCCCTTTCAAACCCCAACCTCCCCCCACCCCCAGAGGATTTCCCCGAATTCGTCCTGTGTTGGACTTTATGCAATTTTCCCCTCCCCCACTCTCACCCCCCCCACTACCCTGTTTCGCTTGTTCTTTATGTTCGCTCCTACTTTTTTCCCAATTGGTTTCCTTCCAGTTTGTTCCCACTTCCCCCCCCCCCCTTTCGCCCTTTCTTTTTTACAAATTTTTGCTGGACCCCTTCCTTTTTTACTTCTCACGGCTTTTCCCGTTTTTGTGGATTTTTTTCGTTTCCCGTTCCCACTTTTTGGATTTTTCGGATTCGCGTTCTTCCGGCATCTTTTTGCACACTCTCTTTGTATTTCGATCGGGCCGTTCCGTTCCCTCTTTCCTGGATGATGGCTTTTTTTTTTGATCTTTTCCCCTGATTCACCCATACTTTTGGTTTTTTTTTGTTTTTTTTCTTGGCCCCCCCCCACCCTTGGATCCCCCCCGGAACTCTTTTCCCCCCCAATCCCAAATGTTTAATGCTTCCTCGCTCTTCCTCTTTTTCTTTTCCTTTTGGGGGTTTTTTTTTTTTTTTTTTTTCAGGCCATTTAAGTTTTGAATTCCTTGAATGTTGATGGTCCCTTCACTTAACCCACCTGGCCAATCCCTCCCCCCCTGGTTAACTTTTTTTTTCCGCATCCTGTTTTTTTGTGTTCCTTTTTTTTCCGGACTCGCCCGAAGCGATTTCTCTACGTTTTCCCCCTTTGAACCCCTTAAATCCTTTTTCCACAAACCACCCATGGGGCTGTTCTTTCATGATCTCTTCCGGCAGGTTTCTTTTTCTTTCCTCTTTTGTCCTCTGTATATCCCCCCCCCTTTTTCTTCCAAAACTTTGACCCCAACAAGTTCCTTTCTCCATTTTTCTGTTACACCAAAACCTCCCTGTTCAAATTTTTGCTTCTGGCCATGCAAACGTTGTTTTCTTTTTTCCACCACCCCATGTCACCCACAAGTTCCACTTAGGGTTCCCCAAAATAATCCACCAAGTTTTCCCCACTTTAGGATTTTCAGTCCTGGCCTACCTTTCTTGGATGCTGGAATGTGCCCAAAATTTTCATAAAGCCCACTTTCGCTTATGGTTGGGATCTTTAGGCTTTCCTGAAAATAATTTTCTGTGGCCCCTACCTGATCTGTGCGCCCGCCTTTTTCTGAGGCTTGGCATAAACTTTCCTTCTCTTCCCCCCCCCTTTTCCCCTTTTTTTTCCCACTTTCTTCCGCAGGCACTCTTTTTTAATTAGTCCTTCGTTTTTTGTGCTGAAATTCCGATTTTTTTCTTGCCGCTTTTTTTTGGCACAGTACCCCCCCCCGGTCCCCCTGCCCCCCAAATTCCCAATTTCCCCACCCCCGAATCCACCATTCGGTCTTTTTTTTTGTTTTTAAGGCCGGCGGCCTCCCGGTTCACCTTTCTTTTTTCTTCACTTTTTGGCTCCACCTATTAGCCGCCCTTGGTCGTTTGGATTCTTTTTTCACCCTGGTGCCCCCAAATCCTTTCTGTTCCTTTTTTTTGAGTTCCCCCCCACCCCCCCCCCCCCCCCTCGTTTCCCCATGGCCCCCTTTCCATGTTTTTTTTTTTTTTTTCCCCCCCCCAGGGTTTTTTTTTTTAAACCTTTTTCTTTCCACCTCCCCGTTTCCCCGCCCCAAGCCCAGCCGGCCACAGGGTTGTTGGACCCTCCCCCCATTGGGACTTCCCTTTCTTTCTTCCTGAATTCCTGGGCACCCCCCTTTGGACCCCCCCCCCCTTTTGGCATTGAAACTGTTGTTTCTTTTTTTCCTTTCACCCCCCAAATGTTTATGGCCCCTTCAACCCTTTATTGGATTTTTTTTTAGTTCTTGGTTTTTTTTTTCCCCCCTTTCTGACCCCCCTCTGGGTGTTTGGATTCTTCAATGTTCAGCCCATAAGACCCAACTTTCCCCCCCCCTCCCAGTTTCATTCTTTGCTTTTACAGCCCCCCCGTGCGATTTTTCCGTCCTACCATGGAGTGCCCGGCCAGGGTTTTTCCGTAAGGAAGTAATTTCCTTCCCTGTTTTGGCTTAGCTTTTCCATGGTCCTCCCCCATTGGGTCCCCTCCGATACTTTCCCCCTTTGCGGGTTTCTTGGCCCTTTTTCTTTCATTTTCTACACCCCCCCACCGGCCCAACAAGTCCTTTCCAAAGCCCCCTTTTTTTCTTGTATGACTTTCCCCCCTTTTTTTTTTGGCTTTTCCTTTGCTGTTGACTTTTTTCCCCCTTTTAAAACACTGCCCCCCCGTACCCTTGATGTTCCTTTCCCCCAGAACATTTCTTTACGGCGGACCCCTAATTTTTTGATCAGGGTTCAGGAGGGTTTTTTGGATCTTCCTACGTTTGGGGGCACGTTTTCCCAGTCCTGAGGCCGTGCCCGTCCAAACCCCAACCCGCCCACCATTTCACCCTTGAGGCCCCAGGTCGTGGGTTCCCCCCTTGTTCCCTTATTCACTTTCCTTCCCGTTGTCTGGAATTCCCCTTCCTCCCCAAGGCCAACGGTTCCCGCAAACTTTCTTTCGTGACACAAGGACCTACACCCCGTCCCGTTTTTTTTCCCCAGGTGCTCCTTTTGGCCGGAAGGTTCCCACCACGGTTTTTGTCCTCCTGTCCCCGTCGCCTTTTTCTCCACCCTTTGGCGATTTTTTCTTTCGTTGGTGATTTTTTTTTCCTTTTGCAATTTTTTTTCGCCCCTTTCCCCTCTGATTCCGAGGCTTTTCGGGTCCCCCTTTTGCCTTTTTCCCGGTGAACATTTTGTGACTGTTTTAGATTTCTTTTGACCCCCTAACATTTTTCCTCCCCGGATGATTTATTTTGAAAAAATCCCTCCTATCCCCCCCCCCCCCCTTTTTTTTTTTCTCCCTGTACTCTAGAGCTCCCGGACCCTTGGTTTTTAACCCTCTTGTATCCTTTTTCCTTCTTCACGCCCCCCAGTCGTTTCCTAATTACCACTGTCTATTTCTGGCATCCATTTTTCCCACCCCTTAGTGCTCTCATCCATTTTTTTGCCCCCTCGTTTCTTTTCCTAGTTTTTCCCCATTTGTCCCAGACTTTCTCCAAGCTTGTTACTATTTTTTGGTCTTTTTGACCATTTCAATTCCTGCTGGGCTTTCCCAGTCTTAGGCCCACAATGTTTCGCGTAGTCGACTCCGGTGAGGGCCAACTTTTTCTCTTTTGGGTCGGCTCTTTCCTTCCCGTATTTTTTGGGGGGTTTTTTTCTGGGCCCCCTCCGGTTGAAAAAAGTTCTTTTTAACTCTTTCACTGGGACTCCTTTCTTTCCCTGTTCTCTTTAAGCCCAGGCCAGCCTCCCAAAACCTCTCCTTTTTTCCCCCCTGTCGTGGTGTTCCCCTTGCATCGAGATGGTTTTTTTACTAACCCGGTTTTTGGGTCCGGTTGTCGTTTTGTTTTTCCGCCCCCCTTTAACATTGTTGGGGTTTTTCCACCACCCCCTTTTTACCCGCCCAACCAAGCCTTCCACCCTTTCGGTTTTAACTTCCTCGTCAACCTTCCTTCTTTCCTTTTTGTTTCTAATCACCCCCGGACCCCAGTGGCTGACCCTGGTTTGCGCTCCCCCTTTTTACTGGCCTTTTTTTAGTTCTTTACGCCCCCCGTCCCGTACAGGAACTTGAGTCCCCCCCCCGATTTTGTTCCCCCCATCCACACCTCCTTTCCTTTTCCCCTAGCAAGCGGTTTCCCTGGATTCTCTTTTTTTTTGGATCCCATTCCACGCTGTTTTTACCCTTCTCCCCTTCGACGGTGGGTTTCCAAACATATTCTAATCCCTTTTTTGTGAATCCGTTCCTTTAACCCTCTGTCCCCTCCCCTTATTTTTTTCTTGACCTTGCCCCTGCTCTTCCGGTCCGTTTGTTTGTTTTTTTTGCCCTAAGTAAAACCCCCTTTTCTGAGTTGCCACTTTCCTCTTCCCTTTGGATCTTCCCGAGCCCTTTTCCCCCCTGCCGCCCTTCGGGCCGCCTTGTCCTTTTTGCGGCACCTTCCTTTGGAGCTGGGATCACCCTCCTTATACCCCTGTGTTTTTTTAAGTGACCGGTTGTTTTTGCCCCCCTTTTTTGTGCCTGTTTTTTTTCCCCACTTGACACCCCTTTGGAACTTTTCCCTTTCCCCCCCCCGAGACCAACCCTTTTTGTTTTCCCAACAACCACTTTTAGTACTCTCTTTGTGGACCCAATTTCCTCTGGGGGGGTGTTCCCTTTTCGGGTTACTGCCCTTTTTGAGATTGTTTGCGTGTGTTTCATTTTTTTCTCCCTTGATTCTTCCCCCACCCAGCCCTTGCTTTTGTGTTCTGTCCTAACTGCCGCACCCGTCCAAGTGATTTTCTATCCCCTGGGTCTCTTGGACTTCATTTTCATTTTTGTGCACTGCCTATTTTTTTTTCTGACCCTCTTTGAATCACCTTAAACCCCCTTTTTTTTTTCTCACTGGTGAAGCTTTCTTTTATGGTTTCCCTTCTTTTTCAATTTGGGTTTTCCGTTAGTTTTTTCTCTTTCCTTTTTCGTCCCAATTTTCTACTTGGTTTCCTTGATGTTTTTCCCCCCTGAGGTTTTCCCCCCCCTCTCTGTTCTTTTTTTCCTTTTCTAATTTTGTTTTAGTTTCCCCCCTTTAACCCTCCAGTTTTTTCCCGGAGATTTTTTCCAAGATTTCCCCACCCCCCTCTCTTCTTAGTTTCCCACCTTTTTCTGGGCTTCCCAACCCTTCCTTCTGTGTGTTTCTTGCCAGGTCAATCATTTTTGAATTTTCGTTTTTTCCCCTTTCCCCTGTCTTCGCTTTTCCCAATTTCCCCCCCCTCTGTTTAGACCTTTCCGTGTCCCTTCTTTTTTTTTATCCCACTGTTTTTTTCCTGGTCTTACAAGTCCCCCCCAGCAGTGGAACTTTCCCCCTTTCGGGTTTTGGTTCCTTGGTCTTAGTTCCCCCAGTGAATTTTTCTTTATCCTACTCCCCTGACCCCCTTCAAAACTTCTTTGGACTTTTGTGTTTTGATCGCCTTCGCCTTTTGGTTGGTCACTCTTTAGTTTTCACTGAAGACCTGCCTTCCCCCCAGTTTATTTATTTTTTGACCATCTAAGCTACCTGACTCACCTTGCCGTGTGAGTATTCAATAAAGCTTGTCTTCTTCCCGGGCCCTTCTGCTGCCCCCCCCTGTTTTGGTTGACTCCAGCTTTTTTCCCCGTTTGGAAAATACAGGGTTTTCAACTTTCCCTCCTTTTCTGGGAGGTTTATTTTTTTTTTTTCCTGCTTCTTAAATTCCCAGAATGTTTTGACTTTTTTTTCCTCAACCGGCAAAACCAGTCTTTTTGTTCCCCTCACTCTTTTCTAAACCCTTCAGGTTTTTCCCAATTCTTTCCTACCTTTGTGGGTTCCCCCCGTAGAGCCCTTTTCTTTTTCCCCCTTTTTTTTTGGGATTTTAGTTCCCTCCGTTTCCTTGCCTTGTTTGCTTTGATTTTCTTTGAACTCTCTTTTTTTCCCCAATATTGTGCCGTTAAGGGTCCCACTCCCTTGAACCCCCTCTCCCATACCGCTCCGGTTTTTTTTTTTTTTTTTTAAATTTGGGCCTTGTTTTTCCCCCCAGCACTTCCTTTGCCTCCCAAAGTTTTAACCCCAAGGTTTTTCCCCCCCCCCTTCTTAGTTCCCCTTGACCCACGTTGTCGGTGGTGTTGCCTTCTTCTTTTTATTACAACTCTTGCGGCTTCTTCCTCTCCATCCTGGCGTGGTCTAGGCTGGGAAGTTTTTTGCCAGACTGGTTTGCGCCCTCACCCACACAACCAGCATCTCCCCCAATATCCCACCCACCCCAACCTACAACCCCCCAAACACACACACAACCCCCCCCCCCCCCCCAAACCCCCACCCTTTTTCCCCCCTGTCCACTTTTTAATTTTAGGGGTCTTGGGGAACTTTTTCTGGGTTTGTTTAATGTATTCCTTTCATTTAATTTCTTTTTTTGACTTTAGTTTCCCACGTGGTCCTTTTTCTTCTTTTTTTTAACTTCCCCCTCACCCTTTCCCCCCCTTTTTTTTTCAGCATTTGGGTTTTTTCTTCCTCCCCCTGCTGTTCCGTGATTGGATTTTTCCCTTTTTTTGTTTTTGTTCGATTTTTCTTTGTTGGTTTTTCCCCATCCGCTCGTTTTTTCTTTTTTTTTTCCTTACAATCACTTTTTCCCTATTTTACGCCCTGTCGTCTCTTTTTTGAGGGCTTTCTTCCACCCCCCTTATGGCCCCACGTCATGACCCACCTTTTATCTTTCTTCCCCTGCTTATTTCAGTCCAACAATTTTCCCTTAGTCTTGCTCCTTTTAAAAAAAACTGACTTTTTTTCTTTTTTTTCACTTTTTTTTACGGCACCCTCATCCTTCCCCCCTTTTGCCCCCTCCCCCCCTTTAAGCTGTGGTTTGATGCGTCCTTTCGTTGGCTTTTCTCCGATTCGGGTCCCCCAAGTGTTGTTTGAATTTTTCCCCCTTTTTCTAGAACCATCCCCCCCCGCTATTTGGTTTAGGCTTGTTTGGCCGGCATCGAATTTTTTTTTTTTGGTTCCTGTTCACCCACCGTAAGTTTTTCTTCTTTTTCTCCCAAACTTTTTAGTTTCACACCCTTCTTAGTCCTGTCCTTTCCCCACCTGGACTCTCTCCGTTTTCCTTTCCTATCCCCCCCTGCCCCCCAATTTTTCTCCTCATTTTTTCTTTCCCTTGGGCTCTCGGGAGAAATTCTTCCCGCTTTCCCCCCCCCTCATGATGCGTGTTTTGCCCGGCCTTGGCTGATGTGGTTTTTCCCTTTTGGATTGTTTTGACCACCAATTCTTTTTTTTTTTTTTGGTTCGTCGGTCCATCCCTTTTCTTAATTTTTTTCTTTACTCCCCACCCTAGGTGTTTTATCTTTTCACCCTCCCTTTCAATATTGTTTTTTTTTTTTCCTCCTGGTTTTTTCCTCCAACAGGTTTTTTTTTTTTCCACCCTCCCCCAAAGCTGAACTGGGCCCCCCACTGTTTTTCTGGATTTTATTTAAACCTCCCCCCCTACCCCTGATATTGTCTTCGGGACCCCTCCCCCTCAAGCCATGAATTTCTATGGTTCCACTCCAATTCCCTGCCCCCTTCCCTTTTTTCGGCCCCTCCCACTGGGATATGTTTTTCTTTTTCGGTCTTCCCCTTTCCGGGGTTTGGGATTTTCCTTTTTCCAGGTTACCCGCCTCCTTGGGCCCGTGAGTTATGATTGTTCCTTTTTCAAATTTTGGCGTTTTATCTTTTTTTTTGGGATGCCACTTCTTGGTCCTTTCCAGTCCCCCCCCCCCGTCTTCTGATCCCCCTTCTTCAACCCTGCTTTTTTTTTTTCTCTGCCTTTCCCCCCTTGACCAAGTCTCTATTCGCGAACGGCCTTTTTCTTCAAGTCCTAGGTTGGTTTACCTTTTTTCCCTTTTTTTGCATCTTGTTTCATTTGTTTTTTTGAGCTCGTTCTTTTTCAAAATCGGGCACTTGTTCCTTTGGCACTCCCCTTTAACCCCCCGTCACCGCTTTTTTATTCGTCCCGTCCTTGTGCGTCCCTACTTTGTTTCGCTGGTTAGCTGCCCCCCAAATCCCCTTTTTCGGACTCCTGTTTTTTTTTCGGGTTTGCCTTTTTTGAGCTCCAAAGGGCATTAACCTCTGGTCCCCAAGATCCCCCCCTTTGCTCTTGACTTCGTTCTCCCTACCACCGGTTGTGGTTTTCTTTTTCCTGTCCCAATGGAATCCTTCGAAAACTGGGTTGACTTTGGTTTTGCGAAAGCCCGGAGCTACATTCGTGTTGCAAAAATGGCATTACCCCTGGCAGGCCGTCCAGGACCCCTCGAATCATTTCCCCTTACCCTCCAGTGTTCACTCGACTTACCCGCCCCTGATTTAATACACCTTTCTTTCTATAGGTGTGTGCTCCTCAGGTTTTCCTTCCCTTCCAAAGTTTCGTTGACAATTTCGGCTTCTGTTGTTTGGCGTGACCTTTCTTCCCCCCGATCCCTCACACCCCCCCCGTTCCTTAAGAGGGGGCTCTTTATTGGGGACCCTTCCCCTTGGGGCCGGACCTATTGCAATTTGAGATAATTTTTTGGGTGATGTTCCCCTCGGGTTTTTTCTCCTTGACCACCCCCCAGGTCCTTTTAATCTGTTCCTTTTGTTTTTTGTTCCCACGCCCCCCCAACCATTTTTCCCTCCAACCTTTAACCCTGCCTTTTGCTCTGGTCCTTTGGCTGGCCGCTCCCCTTGGGCCAACCCGTTTTTAAGTAGTTACCATTGTCGCGGGGGCCTTTCAACCCCGGTTGTTTGTTGGCCCCCCCCTCCGCGACAATCTGGGTGGGCTCTTTTCCGTTCTTTGCATACCGG
>Ga0179593_1676872_pt1 | contig 15710 bp, 16 predicted proteins | sample CZODoug2_1_08_16_FD_185931 | JGI IMG/M metagenome (GOLD analysis project Ga0179593, IMG submission 185931) | Vadose zone soil fungal communities from Angelo Coast Range Reserve, California, USA - CZODoug2_1_08_16fungal (PacBio error correction) | ecosystem: Environmental > Terrestrial > Soil >... | reverse complement strand
AATTACCTCCTTTTCTAGATTGGAAGCCTTTCTGGAGACAGTGTTGTCAAGTGCCCATGCGACGTAAATTATTTTTTATGCCTTCCCTACCCCCCCCCCCCCCTTTTTTCTTCTTGTATTGACGGTTGATCAATTGGGAAATTCGTGTCGATCGACAAAACAAACGGATCCCCAGGCTTTCTTAACTGCCCCTTGTCCCTTCCTTTTCACCCCCCTTCTCAGGGATGCTCCCCTTTTTCAGAAAAAGGGTAACGCCGCTGCCCTTATTTTTTTTCTTCCCCACCTCAGTTATGAGAAGTTCTTCCGTGAAGATTAGAGCAGTTGCCTTCTCTCTTTTTGTAGGAAAACCCCTCCAGAGGATCTTGAAAGATGAAACATTGTCGAAAAGCTTCGTGGTTGTGTAGCTTCCCCCCTTTCTTTTTTGGCCCCCCCTTGTATTGGTGAGTGGTAAAAGGACCCCTTTGAAGGACTGGGTTATGCTCTTTCTTCTTTCTTCCCTTTTTCTCTTTGCTGGAGTGCACTGAACACTTTTTTCCTCTTTCCCATTAAGGGTGAGGTAATAAAGGGGCCCCTCGATAATTGTACTCTTCCCCCTTCTTTTCCCTCTTAGTAAGGAAGGGTTTGGGATTCCTTCTTTAAGGGTGCCCTTTAAAGTGAAGGAAGAAAACCACCACTAGATGGGATTTCTCTTCTTTTCTGTGTTCTTTTTCCCCCTCTTTATGATTTCCCCGAAGTGAGGTTTCCCCCCCCTTCCGGAGGGAGCAAGATTTATCTCCAAGTTTCGAGCTTTAGGTCTTCCTCTTTTTTTTCTCTTCTATATAAAAAAATGAATTTTTCCCTCCCATAAGTGATTGACGAGGCGAGCCCCCAATTTCAATTAATAGCTAATCACGTTGCCCCCCCCCTTTTCCCTTCCTCTTATCTATTGGCGAATTCGAATAGGCAGGCTTCTTCCTCTTTTCAAGAAAAAGGTGGGTCGGAATTATTGGCTTTTTTAAATGGACAGGGAGCTTCGGGCCCTCTACCCTTTTGTCCCCCCCTCGGCGTATTTAGGCAGATCATGCTTTTCCTCGATTGCCAGCTTGGAAATATACTTTGTGCAATCTCTCTTGCTACTTCCCTTTCAAAGAGTCTGCACTCCCCCCCTTTTTCGGAGAGGGGGGATTAGATAGCTTACTTTATAGGCATAAAATTAGAGAGGTTTTTCCTACAGTTATACTAAGCGCTCATCTCCTCTTCCCTCCCCTCTGCCCTTTAGGAAGTAGTAATGACCCAGTTTTTTTGATTAATAAAAAGTCCTCCCACAGAATCTCTATATGTTCATAATACCGTTGTGTTTTGAGATCTCTTCTTTTTCTTTCTTTTCCCTGTGGAGGGTGATTGAATCCGGTTGTGAGGTGACAGATGAGCGGTGGGCCTTACTACTTTCCCCTTTCCCCGTTTCCTTCTTTTTTCCATCGTCGATGAGGCTGTATTCTAAATGAGGAACCTTTTAGCACGATACAACCAGTACGCCTCGCTATCGGCGCCCCCCCCCCACTCTTTTGGAACTATTGCATGAGGCTGACTTTTTCCTTTCTCCCCGTAGCAAAGCGGAGCATGCCAAGCTGCATCCGGCTTTGGCTTGCAACTCCTTCTTTTCTCCCCCTTTCAGCGGTAAGATACGCCTCCTTCTCCAGGTTGACAAGGGAAGGCAAAGGGCCCGCATCGTCCCTAATTTAGACAGCTCCCCCTCCCCCCTCCAGAAACAACCTTTTTCAGCAGATAATTTTCCCCTCCCGAAGCTCCATCGCTAGCGCGGCGCAGGTATGCTAACCGGTTTCCCGGTTGCTCTCCTTGTCCTTCCCCCCCTTTGGGAGCGGTCTTTTTTTTTCATCACTTATGGGACCTTTTTGCTCCCACGATTATTGTTGTCTAGATCGACTTCCTTTTCCCACAAAGCTCTGACTAACTTTTTTTGCTACCGCCGGACGTTGCCACGCAGGCGTTTCTTTCCCGGTAAATACCCTTACCCTACAACTTCCGCAAACCATCAACATCTAGGTTGTTTCCCACAGCCTTCACACCTTCCCCCTTGTCCCATTAACTGGCTCTCTTTCCTTTCAAAAAACTAGAGTCCGGACGTTTTGGCCGGTTTTCAGTGTACCTGAGGAAATGTGTGAGGACCAAGCAACTGATTTCTCTTTCTCTTCTGTAACTTCTAAAAGGGTTTCCCTCCCGCGGGACAAAGCGTTAATTCTTGGCAGTGGACCGTCCCTCTTCCCCTTTTCTAGATAAGAAACCCTTCAGCCAAACAAAATTTAACCTTTTCCCCACAGGCGGCCCCCCCAAAGCGGAGGTCTTCCCCTCTTTTCCTTTTTCCCCAGACCTGCCCATGCCTTCTGGACACCGATGTGGAGTTCGATGCGCGCGCAAGCCCTCCCTCTTTTGTTTCCCCAAAGGAAGAAAATAGCATCCCCCCCCCATGCGTGCTGCAAAAGTAACGACGATATCTCCCTTCCCCCCAATAAAGTACTTTACAAGTGGGGTCCTTTACTAAGGTGGTGGAGATCTTTCTCCCTTTACAGAAGTATACGGATTCCCACATGACCCCGACACGCGGCAGCCCTCCTCTCATTTACGTGCCTGTATACTTGCCCATTTCCCCCAAGTCAAGTCACCTCCTCTCTCGGCCATCTAGCCTCTGCAGACGATCAAGGATCTTCCCCTTTCTGAAGGAAGGAGGTTCCTTTGAGTAAGGGAGAGACGCGGACACACAGTTGGCTACTATCTGCCTTTTTGTTAAGAGTACTTCCCCTGATTTACTTCCAACCAAGCCCTTCAAAGCATGTTTCCGCTAAACATACGGGCCGGTGGAGCTAAAGTTAGTTTGGAACCCTACTCTGTGGAAAGATCCCCCCGTACAGAGGGAAGAAGAGGGTAGCCGCCAGACCGTCTTCGGTGTACCCCCTCCTTCTCCCCCCTCCGGGAAGGAACGCTGCCAAAATACAAAGCCACTTACATATAAGGATTTTCCTTGCGGAGGGACACTCCCCTATAGGCGCTGAAAACACACCCCCTTTCCCCCTACAAGATCTAGATTGTTTCCAGGACTTCGTCCGCACATCCCAGAGGGTCAAGAAAATCCACTCCTTCCTGCCCGGGCACCTCTTTTTCTCCGTAGAGTCCGAAGCGGACGCGAAAATCGATTCTACGCCGACCTCAAAGCCCCCGCCGAAATAATAAAAAGCCTGGGCCCCAACTTACCTTGGATGTGAAAGTACCCCTGTGGCTATCGCGCACCAACACGGTTCCCGCCCCCGTAAACCTCCACCCCCCCCACCATCCCCTCTCCGTCCCGCCTTACTCTCACCCCCGGTATCATACATCCCATATGGCCCTCACGTCACTTCTCCCACCAACTCTTATTTTCTCATTACCACTTATCACACCTAACCCCCCCCCTTCTGCACCCTTATACGCCCTCACTTTCTCAATTTAATTTCGGACCGGCCTCGCTTTTCAGAGGAGGCACCGCGACAACGCGTATTCTCCCCCGGGAAACTTTCTTTTTTCCTTAATCGGACTAGTTTGCTCGGTGGTGGAGGACTGATTTCAGCTCTCTTTTTTTACCTTTCGTTGAAAAAGGCCCTTTCTCCCCCCTTCAGAAACTTTTCCCCGAACAAAAATAGCGAGCACCCTGGTCAGTTTTGGTACCCTCCTTTTTATTTTTCCTTCTTAGATCGATGTGACACAGCAACGGTCCTCCTCGCTAGGTGCTGGGCCGTGCGGACATCGGTGATACCTTATCCCCTTCCTTTTTTCCCCCTTCTCAAAGGTAGAAGAAGACCCCTCCCCCTTCCGCCACCACCGAGCACCTCCCCTGACAGAGGTAAGGGAGCGTCCCTCCGGATTCAGTGTGGATCTCCCTCTCTTTCCCTTCTCCTTTTTGCAGCCAGCTGGATGACAGCGATTTCTCCCCCCTTTGATGATAAAAAGGGATCTACATTGCAGGGGGGTGGGGCTTGAGTGACCCCCGGGCCCGTTTCCCTCTTTCCCTCTCCCAGCGTGATCGTGAGAGACATACGTGATCTCCCTTCTTTCTTTCGTAAGGTAAGGGTGGGTCAGCTTTTTTCCCGAAAGGAAAAAAACTTTCGCAGCATGAAACCTTTTTCCTTCCAGAGAAGTTCTTCTCTCTTCTGGAGTAAGAGATAGGAGACTTTTTCCCCCTTTTTGGAGGAGACCGAATTTTACCTTCGGGACGTTTTCTTTTCCTATCTCGGAAGAAGTCTCCCCCCCTGTGAGATCACAGCAAGGATGGGTATCCCCCCTTTAATAAAAATTGGGTCGCTGCTGACCGACGCGGGCCCTCCTCTTTTTTCCTCCCTCCCCGGAAGATGGAACCTTTTCCTTTCATCGATCGGAGACAACTTTTTTTCATCCCCTCCATGATTGAAATACCTCTTCCCCCTTTTCTTTTCCCCTTCCCCTCCCTTTTCTTTCTGTATGCGGGTTTTCTTTTCCGCTAAATAGGAGCGCCTTTTTTTTTTTTCAGTAGCCAAGGAGAAGTCCGTAATTAGGTTTTTCCCGCTCCCTCTTTTTCCCCTGGGCTTGCCATTTTTTCGGGAAATTAGTTGTTAGATCTCTCCCCAATGGTAAGGACGTTATTGGTGCCCCCTTATCGGTCTTCTCCCTTTTGTCCTTGTGCATCACAAGGGCGCCTCTGCCTCACAAAGATATAGAAGTTCTTCCCTCCACCGTTGCATCGGGGGCATGTTTTGTAGGAAAGGTCCTTTTTCATTTTTTCCCCTTCCCTTCTTGGAAAAGTTTGTCTTTCTTCTTGTAGAGAGCCACAACCAAGGGTGAACTTTTATTGGCTATATAGACGCTACGGCCTTGTTATTGTTTCGTTGTCCCCCCTCCTCCCAGGAATGCTGTCAGCTGTCTCCCCCCCCCCGGTGTGATGCTGTCGGAAAATGGGGCTTCTTTTCTTTTCCTCAGGGTGAGGTACTCCAGTCCTCCCTTCTTTGGAACTCCCGCCCCGTCGGACGCGGTGTGGGTTGGTGCTCTTCTTTCCCGCCAGTGAAGGGATCCTTCCAGTCGAAGGCGCCCCCAAACCTATGCTGGGAGGTGCAGTTCTTTTGTGTAGGCGGTTATGTACTTCAAACTCTTGATGACCTTACCTTTTTTTTCCTTAAAAAATACGGCTTGGGAGCAAGATTTTTCTTTCTTCGCTTTGGTAGGGGCGAAAAAACATGCGGAGTCCCCTCCCACAAGAATAGGGAGGCAGTGTCTTTTAAGTGATGGACGAGGGCCTTGGGCAAGTTACCAATCAGCTAAATCACCGTGGCCCAACGAGTAGTCCCTGCAGACGCGCTCTTTTTTTTAGGCAGATCTCCCTCTCTTGACCTTGGCAAAGCAAACTTTCCTTTTCCGGCTGTCGACATGGACAGGGACTCTGCGGGCATGGCTCCTCAACCCTTTCCTTTTTTCCCCTTTCCTGCGCCAGGCAGAATCATGCCCCCTCAAAAGCCGAGATTTCCATCTCGTGGGCAATCTCGGCTTTGCTACGGCAACCCAGTTTGTCCCCCTTTTTAAATTCCGCTCTCCTTGGCACCGGACTTCGATCTAGAGTAAGTGTTGTAGGTCATCCTGCGTTTTTTCCCCTCCGGGGGGGGGACGCTCCCTCGGCAGAGACGGCCCATTTCCCTTCACCGCATAACCTCTCGTCACCCCACGTGCTTCCCCTCCCCCCCCCTCTCAAAGCCTCGCCTGCATATCTCTCTTTTTCCTTTTTGAGAGAGATGCTTTTCGAGGTTGCTCCTTTTTTTTTTCCGCACGCTACTGACTACTTCTCCAGGGCAGTCTCGGTCTCGTGTACTCCTCCTGCTTTTTCTCTTCCTAAATGAGGAAACTTTCCGAGGGAGACGATCACCGCTATCGAAGCCCACTCCCTACCTTTTTTTTTTTTCTTTTCCCTCCTATCTTTGCAGGCTTTTCCCTCTTCTTGCCACAGAGATGCCACGCTTTGAGCAAAAACGCATGATTCTTGCCTCCTCCTTCTTTTTTTTTTCTAGTGCAGGTTCCAAAGGTCCCTCTCTTTTCATGTCAGACAGCGCCACTTCGGACCCAACTTTTGCGCCAGTCAATAATCCTCCTACTCTCGCCCCTGATTTTTCCTTGCGCGTAGGGCTATGATAAAGGTTTTTCCTCTGATGAAGTGAAATGCACAAGGTCCTTATCGCGCATAGTAAGAAAGTTTTCCTTACCCTCTTATTATTGTGGTTATAGTATCTCCCTTTCAGAGACAGAACAAAGCGCTAACCTTTTTTTTTCGCGTCTCTTGATTTGAACTTTGCAACCTCACTTTCTCCCCGACGTTTTAAGTAATAACCCCCCCTCCCTCGAACCTCCCAAAGATAGGTTTTTGGAAACCACATCGAACTTGCACCCTTCTTCCCCCTTGCACCCTTAAAAGGCTTACTCTCCTTCCCCAACAAAGAGTAAGGAATTTCCTTCTTCTCTCAACGGTCCCCCCTTTTTCCAGGAAAAGTAAGAGGCACTGTCGGAAGCACTTATATTCCTTTCCCCTGTCCCTTTCCCCCCCCCCTGGGGTGGATAAACACCAGTACGCCCCTCTTCCCCTCCGTGATGGAAACGCATCAACAATCCCCCCCCACATGCCAAAACCCCCCCTTTTTCCCCTTCTCCCCCCCCCAACCACAGGCGTCCCCCTCCTCGGGCAACCCTGGTAGATCCCACTTCCCCCGGGTTCCTTACAAACAGTCCACGATCACCTTTGCTTCTCTCTCAGAAATTATAATCGTTTTTATCCCCCTCCAAATAGAGCGGCGCCCTTTCAGACCTAGAAGGTAAAGCAAGACCTCACGGTATCACCCCCCCTTCCCCCTTGTGGTAAAGGATGACAAATCCCTTTGGAGATCGAACAAGAATTTTCCCAAGGAAATAAAACGACCCACGGTTTCGCAGTCCCCCTCCCTCCGTAGAGCCTGGGCTCCCCGAAAAAGAGATTTTTAGTTGAGCGGATTTCCTCCCCCTTACCTCCTCCGTGAGTATGCCGAAGCGCGGTCCAGGATTTCAATCACCCTGATACTTGGCCTTTCCCCAAGTGTTCCCCTCCGTGTTCCAGCTTAGTTCTTTCCCCCAGCAGAGCCCAAGATTGTGATTTCGCCTTGCACAGCTACACATCCCGTTTCCTCTAAAGGTAGTTTGTCCCCTTTCGGAAGGGGCCAGATCCCTGAAGACACTGCTTTCACGAGGCCGGAATCGCAAAGACGTTAGTTGGTCCAACGTCTTCCCCCCCCTTCTTCGAAGCGGCAGGCACGCTCCCAAAGAAAAAAATGTGTCCCCCCCTTTGGTAATTGAGGGAAATCAATGTATACCATTCTCGGACACCACCCTTCCCTTCCCCTATCTCTTTCAGGAGAAGGATGAGCCTGCCCAATACTTCATATTTTTAAGAAGAGGGAGGCCCTAAGTATCACTCCTAGATAAAAAAAAGACTGATCATCCCCGTCCCGGGGTATCCTCTTTCGTGAGAAGGACTAATGGCCTCCAAGCGGGGCTTCCACATTCTCTATCCCCCCTAAGACTCCTTTTTCCGGAAAAGTCGGTGAATTCATCTTCCCTTCACAAGATTTCTGGTGGAGGAAGCTTCGAATTATTTTTTTTTTTCTTTTCTGTTGAAACGGCACTTGTCCCCCCTTTAAGAAAACTCCCAAAAAGAAGGTACCTATGGTCCCTTCCCCCCTTAAGGTGTGTGTGAGAGAGTATGTGCCCTGTTGTTCTTCTTGTAGAGTATTGATGTGGCAGGCGGAAAGAGGTGCTTTTTTCCAAGGGAAGTCATCACCTTCTCCAGGAGACGAATCTTTTTGAAAGAAATTCCCCTCCATCCCACCCCCCCCCCCCCCCCCCCCACCCCCCCCCCCGATGTAGACCTCACGATGCTTCCCGACTAGACTCCTGACTTTCGTTTTCTGTGTGTCGTCGAGTAGATTTGGTGCCAGACGAGGCCTCCTCCACAGTATCCCTGGCCCCCTTCTGCCCCTTGGGGGGTGTGGCCCTCCGGGCAACGTAGCGACTGCTCCCCCCCCTTTCCCCCCTCTTTGATCGTGCCGGCCATCCTTCTTCTGCGTAGGTCGAGGTGGGTCCTATTGTCCCGCAAGGAACCAAAACTTTCCGGAGTGACACCCTCTTGTCTTTTCAGAGACGTCGGTTGCGTCCGCGATGGATACGTGGGAGTCCCCCGAAGAACCGTTTTTTCTCCCTGCCTTTCTTTTCCTTTTTTTTCTTTCGGTCTTGATCTGGCCCCGGCCTACCTTCCCTCAAAGCAGGATGGGTTAAGCTTCCAAACAATCTGGGGCGGATGTATGCTCGCGGGTCCTTTTTCCTAACCAAGGACGTATAGTCGACTCGCCCCCTGTCCGCGTCGTCAAGTACTCCTCTACGCAGTAGGAAAGAAGCAAATTACTTTCTCTTTTTTTCCTTTTTTGACGTCGGCTTACCTCCAGATCTTCTTGGATGGAGGACGTGGTTGTCCCTTACCCCTTCTCCCATTAGGTTCTTCGCTTCCCCCCTTTTGTCATGCAGGTGTTGGCCTTCGTGTCGATCGCCACCACCGCGATCCAAGGCTTTGTTCCCCCTACCCCCTTTCCCTTTTTACTACCGTAGCAGGGTTCTTGTGTCCTTCGCTGCTATTGTGAGTCGCGTGTGTTCGCTAAAACTTACGACGTTTTTTTCCGATCGAAGCCCCGGTCCTGGTGGTAGAAACCGGGAATTTTCCCGGTTGCCCGAGGAAAAAGTTTGCCCAGCTTTCCTCGTTTTTGTTGTGGTTCTTTTCTTCCCGGGGGAGCTTGGCATTCTTCTGTTGAGAGGGTCCACGGACACGAGTATTTCGTACTGGTGTTTTCGCCCCCCCGGTGCTTATTCTTTTGGGGGGCAAGATCGACCTTTTTTCCTTGACACGGCACGCGGCCGGGACCCTTTCGGGGTTGGGCGGAGCTAACTTCCTCCCCTGTTGAAGGGTTGACATGGGTTTTTTCCGGCGCAAACAACCTACTGGGCTTTTAGGGGTTATGACGGAACGGAACCACTTCTTTATGACTACGGCCGCAGTGCTTTTTCCCCTTTTGGCAAAAATCCGGCGGCCCTGGCCGAAAAAACCCGCGAAGAGTCGTGCGGTCGTGTTCCTTTCCCCCGAAAACCTCTGAGATGTAGATGTAAAAACAATCAATTAGGGGAGCCTTGTCCCCACGTCCATTTGATGATCTGTCCGTCCTTCACTTTTCCCCTCTAAACACACCTTGGGCCACCTTCCCGAAGCGACGATGGAAGGCTGAGCCTTTCGTGAATTTATTGAATGAGCCTTTTCCCCCAGAAAAAGGTGCGGTAGGCACGTGGCAGGATGTATGTCCATGGACAGGGCAGGCGGGCCCCTTGCTTTTTTCCCTTCCCCTGAAATCTAGCGCAGCCTTTTTTTCTGCATCAATGATTTGAGAGCAAAATCCCCGCTTGGCAATATAGTGGGACAATATCAGGTTTTGTACGGCAATCCCCTTTTTTTCTCTTTCTTCCTCCCGGGCGGGCGACGGCTTAGAGAAGGAAGAGGAAGGGTTTTCCTTCCAAGGGACGAGCTTGGGCGCTCGGGCAGAAGCAATTGAGACTAGAAGCTGGGTAGTACGACCTCGGAAGCCTAACGGAAATTTCTTAGAGAATCCCCCCCCCCGCGTGAGTAATAAGAAAAAAGGAGCCCTTCCCAAAGCAATATAGAGGGGGACTCTTCCTACGTGGTTGTTGTTTTGAGGCTGTCTGTTTCGATTTCCTTTCTAAGCACCGAACGTGTGAAAGAATGAGCTTTGAAGTACTACCCCCAAGGGGACCCTTTTTTCCCTGTCGTACTCGCAGATGATCGATTTTACCCCCCCCCCTGCGCGAAGTGAGCCGATCTCCCCCTCAGAAAAAAGAGCAAGGCCCTTATGTGACGACTATTGCGGTGTTCCTCTATAAAGAAGAGATTGACCACCTAGCGGATTTGGAGCAGCACCCCCCTAAGAAGAGGAGAGAGAGTGCTTGCACCTTTTCAATCATTGCTCTTCGCAAGCCCCCCACGAAGCCACCTTTGCCAAGTCAATAAGCAAGCTCCTTGCAAGAAGCTCTTGTCGACGCAGCTCCTTTCTCTTTTTTTCTTCTACCTTTTTCCAAGGTTGACTTTCTTGGGAAATTGCCACGTTTTTTGCGTCCCAGTAGAGCTATAGTTCCCAGATGGGAAAGTGGATCCCCAATTTTTTCCCGATTATTGGGGGGAGATATCTCCCTGTTTTTAGCGCCCGTCCTTCTTAGAAACAATTTGCTCCCCTTCCCTCCCGGAGGGCCGTTAAGGTCATCCCCAACCCCTAACACCGAAGAACTCTCACCATCCCCCTTAGTTTGTTGGTTCTCCCCTCCTTGAAACCCCCTTTTAACAAATGGATTCAAATGATTAGGATGGATACCAGTCGCTATTCCCCCCAGCCGGACCCCTTTTTCGCAGTTTTCCCGGGACCAAGGATCGCGGCCCTGGAGGCGACTTCTTCTTTCCCCCGCCCCCTTTTCCCCGACAGCATAACCGGGTTTTGCTTTCAACACCATACGTCAGGGACAGAGCCCTTCTGTTTTCCTTCCCTTCCCTCAACAATAACACAGGCGCCCATAGCAACCGCAGCCAAACCTTTCCTTTTTTTCCCCCCCCACAAAGGCGGCCCTCCACTGTTTACATTCGGCAAAGTCACACCCCTGAAAATTGCCCCTCCCCATACCCGATGCAACGGTTTGGTTTCTTCTTTCCAGAAATTATACCTGAAAAAAGCCTTCGCCCTGGTTGATGCACCAAGTACAGCCTCGCCTTGCCAGCCATTCTCCCGGTTCTCCCCCCCTTCCTTAAAGTGGGTCAATTCTTTTAAGAAGGTGGTGGCTCTGTCACGACGTATACGTCCCCACACCTTCCCTCTTTGTGCAGACGAGACCTAACTGGGAATGAAAAAAAAGGCCAGCCGATTTTGATTCTCTTTTTTTCCCCTTCAAACAGAATTCCTTAAAATTGCGTTGCAGACAGGCGGTAGTTTTTCACGCCCATTCTTGAAGCGCGCTTTCTATTAGACTATAAGTCATTGGTTCCCCCTTCTTTCCCGAGTAGCAAACAGCATTGCGAAAGATTGTGATTTTCGCTCCCCCCAAGAAGGGCGGTTGATCTAAAGTTCGTTTTCTTTTGGCAAGTCCCCGAGGACGTCTCTTCAATGCGGGAGCGCAAAGAACGTTTCGGACTTCCCCCTCTCCTTTTTTAACGGAAAGACGAACTTCCACAAGTGTGTCAATCTCCTTTGTTCCTTGCGGGACATCAATGTATCCCTAGCTCCCACCGAATCCTGACGAGATCTCGTCTTCCCTTCTTTCCGCACGATCACGCTGCCCCTTTTGGGCGATAAGTTGCAGGGCTTTCCCCCCCCAAAAAAGGGACCAGCGGCCAAAGTTTCCTGGTATCAGTCCCCCTTTCTCCTTCTAAGGCCTCGCCTTCTTTTTGGCGGCAATCACGCGCCGCGCCTCCATTCCTCTCCCCTTGCGCCTTACATCGGGCATTTCCTCCTTGTTGGAGGAAGGATTTACAGCGATTGACTTCGTTGAACGGAACAGTTGAAGCTGTTTTTTCACCCGATTTCCTCTCCCTAGCTCGACAACTTTTTTGCTGGGGAACATCTCTCTTTATTTCAATACCTTTCGTGGTTGTTGTTGATTCTCTTTCTCCGGCCTAGCTGGTGCTGGGCCGTTGCGGAAATCGTGATCACCCCTCTTCCCACTCTGCCCATGTAGAGGAATTCATTACGAAAAAAAAGAGCACCGTAAAAATGCCTCCTTCAATGAAAGACGCCGCTTCTCGGCAGTTGTCTTAGAAGAATGTTCTAATCTTTCTCTTCCCTCCCCGTGCATGATACCCCAGGGCTATTCTTTTTGGTGGAGAGGGCGTGCCTCCTCAAGTTCTCGCCCGCTTCCTCCCTTTTCCCTTTTTATAGTGCGGCCATCCGGCTTCCCCAATAGAGACTTGCGTCGGTCCGTTCTTCTCATGATTAATTTTTCCTTTCCCCAAACAAAGTTCGCAGGGATATTTGTCCCTGTAGTGGCCGAGACAGTCGGCGTGCCTTTCGATGGATACGTGGAGTCCCGACGAACGTCTTGGAGGCTCCCATGACTTCTCTCTCGGTCTTGATCTGAACCGCCTCCCCCCCCCAACGAAAGTTTCGACCGGTTTCTGTGGCACTGCGAAATTTTTTTGATGATGCGACTCTTTTCTCCCCCCTGAACCGGAAGCTGGAACCAAGGACGTATAGTCTTTACTTCTCCCCCCACCTTTTTCCCCTCCTGGGTCCTGACTTTTGCAGACGCAATTTACCTTCAAGGCTAGATTGGCAGCGTACCTCGGCAGCGTTCTGCTTTAGCCTTTTTTCCTTTCTTTATGTTCTTACGCTGCCCCGTTCTTGTTGGGATAAGTTTGGGACATTCGTGTCGATTCCCACACCGCCCTCTTTGTCATCCTTGGACCCCCTTTTTAATTACAGGAGCAGGGTTCGAGGCTTTTCCCTCCCAGGCGCCGCTTTTTTTTTTCCAACGTATAGAAGTTCTGCGCCGATCGAACGCCACCGTTGATTCTTGTTTCCGTTTCCACCCGAGGGCTGTTGGGATCTACCTTGCCCGATGTTTACACAGTTTTTTTTGGAAGACGTTAGGAGAGAACAAAGGCTTAAGGGGGGGTTGCTTCTTGTTTCTATAGACCTTTTATTGTTTGAGAGTTTTTTTCCGGACACAGACAGGCCTTGTCCGATGTCGTAATGGTGTGAAGGTGATGCTTAGTGCCCTTTTTCAAAGATCGAATCAGGGTTGCTTCCTCGATCCTGGACGGAAACGCTGCAGTCCACTCCCGCTGTTCCCCGGTTGGAGGCGACCCTTTTTTTCTCGTTGAATCCGGGTGCAATCTAAGGGCAACACACCTTTCTTCGGTTCGTCGGTTGTCGATGAAGGCCCCCTTCTTACTTTCAATTAACGGACCGCCGTTCTGTTTCCCTTTCCCTTCTTTACAAAAAGTTAGCAGAGCTTTGGGCTTCCCAAACATGCGGAGAGGTCGATATTCTAACACCCGAATATGGAGCAGTTTGGCTTTTCCCTTTCCCATAATATGACTTCACGCTCACTCCAGCTAAATCACCGGGCCAAACCGTTAGAATAGCACGACGTCTTTAGTTGAGTTCGCTCGGCCTGCTCTCTTTCCTTTTCCCCCCCCCGGTTGGGTCGGCATTTATTGGGCTTTCTTTTCTGGAAAGGACGCTGCGGGCCGTCTTTTCTTCCCCCAATCTCGCGCAGCGCGTAGCGTAATTGTGAGTCTCTGCTTTCTCTCCCCCTTCGAGATCAAGCTGGCACCTTGCTACGGCCAATAAACTCCCCACATTCCGCTGCCCTGCCAATAAGTTATGTTGCGTGGCCTTCTATATTCTTCTTCTTCACTTCGCGCGGTTTTTGTCAGTTCTTCTTTATTACGACAGAGGCCGCAGACGTGCCTTTTTGAAATTCAGGAGGTCCGAGTTCTCCTTTTGCAAAGAATCGAAACCGCCCTCCCCTTTTTTTTTTTTTTCTGTTTCGAGGATTTGGCTCTGGTGGAGAGTTTTGCGTCCCGCTTTTCTCTTTGCCGTCGCGCGACTCTGGTCTCCCTTTCTCACTTAGAAAAACCCCACCGCGCGACTGCTCTTTTCTCTATCGAAGCCCACACAACGCTCCCTGCGGAACTGTGCCCCTTTCTTATTGGCCGTAGCAAAGCCGCGATGCAAACGACTCCCTGGCAATCTCTTCCCCTCCCACCAAGAATGATCGGCCTGGGCGACTTCTTCGACTATTGCCAGGTTGCCACTTTTCCCCGCGTCCTGTCCAGTCCGACAGCCGGCCACAAAGACCCCATAGTCCCCCCCCCTTTTTTTTTTCTCATGCAATAAGATCTGCCGAGAGAAGCTCCCCCCCCCCGGGTTGGCCACGGTGATTTAGAGATTTTCCCTTTTCCCTTACGCGCGAAGAGTCATCCCTTACGGGATGTCCCGTCCCCCTATTAGTGGTTGTTCCATCTCGCATGTTGGTGCGCTCAGACCAAAGACTCTTTTCGAAAAATTTTCCACTTTGCAACCGCACGCGTTCCTTTCCCCTCCTTTTTATAAGCTCCTCTTCCCCCGAAGAACTCGCACCCTCCCCGACTTGCACCCTGAGAAAAGCCCCCATTGGCACCTTTCACTTCTTTTCCCCCCCCTTCCCTAGAAAAAAAAAGAGGAAGGAACTTACCGGTTTTCGCGTGACTTCAAGGAAAATTTTCGGACATGGAGGAAGACCAAACCCTTTACACAGGCACCTTTTTCAAGAAAAGAATCATTTCAACAAAAGTACGACAGCTTCATCGTTCATTCTTTTTACCCCGATAAACCCTCCCCCTTCATTATAAGCCACTCAGCCCAACCCTTAACATTTGGTGCCACACAACCACCCCCTTCCCTCTGGGAGACACTGTTTCCCTTCTGATCCCACAGCCGCAATGCCCGTTTTTTCTCCCACGATGCAACCTTTTTTTCGTCAGAACCTTCTATATCGTTTCTTCCCTACAATAGCAGCGGAGTAGCCCTTTGGTTCGCACAAGTCCATTTTTTTTCTCCCTGTACGGTATTCACCCCTCCCTTTCCAAGGATGACAAAGACTTTTTCCTCGGACACAATGTCCGAAGTTCTCGTAAACACCTTCCCCTCCTCTGCAGCGAACTCCCCTGGGCTACTGACAACACTTTCCTCGTGCCGGATTTTCGCGGATGTCACTCGTTCCACCCGCCTCCCTATCCTTTTTTAATTGCGTCTGTTTTTTTTTTTTTTCCTTTCACGACCAAGGAGGCTTGGACACCCAAGTTGGCTTCCGATAGATTCATTCCTGGTTCCCATTTCAAAGGATTTCCCGCTTTCCTCCCCCGATTGTGATTTTAGCATCTTGGCGGTGATCTCACGTTCTTTGGAACCACCGCCTTTTCCCTTCCCTCCCCTTCACGAGCCGTCCCGCCCTCTTTCCCCAGACGTTCGGCGGGGACCCTTCGAGGCGGCACGCGAAGTCTCGGGTACTACCCCACCCAACACTTTCTTTTCCTCCCCCCAGTGAAGAAATTTTTGAGAAGGAACAAGCTAGAAATGAGACGAAGCTAACACTTTGTACAGCAAGAAGCTTCGGATAGCATTTGACAGGAGAGAAGACCCCCACGGACGGAACGCCCCGACACAAGTGGAGGTTTTGTGAGACTTTCGGAGGAAAGCAAGAAAAACAAAAAACTGACAGAGGAAAGAAAGGGGCTGTTTTTTTGTTTCTCCTTTTTCGTCTTTTTTTCCAGAATCCACCAGCGTGTTATTTGTTTTGAGAAGTCTCCGCACGAACTTGGAAGCCCGCATTCGGAGAATCCACGTTTGTACCAATCTATCGAGTAAGTCGAAAGACACTCGTCCCCCAGGATGGAGATACATTAAATTGTAGAACGATAGAGGTGTTTTGACCCCCCCCCCCGCTCCCGCCCCCCCCCCCCCGCATTTCATTCCAGTGCGCATAGTTGAAAGGCACGTGGAAGCGTTGGATCCCTTTTAAGCCCCCCCTCAAATAGATAGAAGAAGGTACAGTTTTTTGTT
>Ga0179593_1486830_pt1 | contig 15710 bp, 24 predicted proteins | sample CZODoug2_1_08_16_FD_185931 | JGI IMG/M metagenome (GOLD analysis project Ga0179593, IMG submission 185931) | Vadose zone soil fungal communities from Angelo Coast Range Reserve, California, USA - CZODoug2_1_08_16fungal (PacBio error correction) | ecosystem: Environmental > Terrestrial > Soil >... | reverse complement strand
GTTGTTCATAGTGACCCCCGACTCCCCACGCACGCGACTAATTGTTCCCTAGGCCCCCCGTTAAGCGAGATTTTTTTTCTTTCCCTTCTTCTTTGCTTCCTGACTCATTCCATCTGTACCTCATACTTCCAAGTGCTAGTTTCTTTTCGTACTATCATTGGTTCCGGGCCTGTTTGGAAGGGAACTAATTTCGCATCGGATCACCTTACTCTTGCGGCTTCCTCTTTTGAAGGCTAGTCGTGTCCGGTGGAACCCCTTGTTTTCCCTGTCTGACCCGCGTATTGGTTTGTTTGAAACGTCACTTTTTCCTGTCCCCCCCCAATTGCCGTTTTGAACTTCTAGTCCCCCCCGTATCCCTTCCTTTAAAGCCTATCGATTGTTTCGCAGTTATACCAAAGCCCCCGCCCTCCATTTCTGACCCAACTTCCCTTTTCGGTGACCCATCTCACTTCGTAAGTTGTCTTGCTTGGCGGCACGCCCTTGTTCCCTCGTAGCTGCCCTAGCTTTATTCAGCTTCTTTTTCTGACTTTGTTTGGTTTGACGGTCCCCCCCCCCCCATTTTAATTTTTGCGCCTTCTTGAACCAACGTCACCCAGAAAGTCCTTGTTTTTACCAGTTGTGAAAAAACTCGTCCTCCTTGTCGTTGTGTTCCTCCCCCTACCCCTTGAGCTTGTTCCTTTTGCGTTCTCCCCCCTTGTCCGTTTTTTATTCCTTTTGATCTTTGGAATGGCCTTCCAAGTTTCGTCGCCCTCCGTCTTTTTCAAATATTTTGACGATGTCGCTTGTTCCGCACTTATTTTTGCCTCCCCACCCCAATACCCCCTGAATCCCCCCAACTAGCAAGCTCCTACCCTGTCGGGCCATTCTTCTGTGTCCTTCCTTTTTTGGTCTCCTTTTAGCTCCATTAACACGTCATCCCGCTTGAACTTCCACGCCCATTCGTGCCCCACCCTTTTGAAGTATCTTCCCCTATGCGCTCGGCTCCAGGAATTTTGAGATGAGCTCCCAGTGTACTATATCACGGACAACGGTTTTTTTTGTCCATTTTTTTTTGTCTCCAGCGACTTGCAAAAAAGTGCGCGAAACCGAAAACCCTCCAGCCCTCCTATTTCCTGCAAAGAAATCTGTTCCCTCCACTTTTCCTTGCCGAGACTTCGCTCGGGCTTTTTCCGCAAGTCGGTTGGACAGGTGATCTGCCCTGCCCTCCGAGTTTGCCCGTAACCATTGTTCTTTCTTTTTCACCATCACGCTTTCTCCAAAGAGCTCACACACCCGTTTTAGTGTCCTCCCGAGCCTCTTTTGTTTTGCCGCACTTTGTTTTTCGACTTATTTTTTGAGTTTTTTGTTGTATCCTAGGCCCCGCCCTCCTATTGAGAGGTCTTTCCCCCAAAACGCCAAGGTTAGGGGCACCAGTTTTTTTTTCATTGGCCGCATGCACTTATATCCAGGCCCCCCCGATCAAGCGAAATGAGACCCCCCACCCCCTCCGGATAGAAGCATTTCGCTTTTTAGCGACGAGAGGCATCCCAGAGTCCTATGACTCCGAACATTTGGTTCTTGAATGACTGCACCACCCTTTTCTGGTGGCGATTGTTAGTTTTTTCTTTTCGACTTTTAGTACATAGGTGCGTTTGACTGTCGGCTTTGTTTTCGTTTCTTTTGTCCATTTCCTGTGTACCTGACGGCGTTCTTTCAAAACTACTTTGATTCTCCCCAACGTTACGTTAGCCTATTGCTTTTCCAGTTGGTCGATCCAGGCTGTACTTTGTCTTCTTTCAAGTCTGAAATCGGTCCCGCCCTACGTAGTGTCACAGCGCTCCTTGGATCCTGCCGGTCGCTTTCCGATACAAGCTGGCACTTTCTGCACGTTTTTTCCCTTTTTCCCCACTCCAGACTGCTTTTTCAGGCGCGATTGCTTCCCAATTCTCGGAGACGAAACGCCCCCTCTTTTCCCCTTTGGGTCTGGTCCATTTCGTTCTGTTTTTCCTTAGCCAAACAGGCTTTCCCCTTTCACGATTTACACGTTTAATCCATTGTTTTAGGGCTCAAGTCGTATCTTTCATCCTTCGCCTGGAGACAGACCGAGATTTGCGTAGCTCTTTTTAATTTCCTCTCGTCTGCCTTCCTCCTGGCAGTTTTTTCTGGTTGCCTTGAGTCCGGGTTTTCTGCCCTCATCCCCCTCGACCATTGTGCACACTTCATATCCCTTGTTTTCGTGACGCCTTTCTGGAATTCCTATTCCTCCTACCGCTGGAAACGACCCCTTTCCCAAACACCTTTTCTGACGTACCCCTCGAGGACGTTTTTGCTGTTTTGTTTTTCGTTCCGGCGCGAGCCCTTGTTCCCAGACACTAATAGCCACCAACCTGCGTTGCGAACACCCGCCGGCAGACTTGTGCCCCCCCCCTTCGCTACCTTAAAATGTCCCGTCTCTCTTCCTTACATGAATTTTTCCCTGGAGCCCTGCTTGTCGCACTACGACGTTGTCTTTTTCGGTCACACCTTTCCCCCTTGTTCCCCCGCCCTATATGGAAAGCTGGAAGAGTTGTTTTTCGTCTGGAGCGCCGCTCCTTTCCCCTCTCCGCGTTCCCGAATTAATCCCCCGGCTTTCTTTTTTTCTGAACCTTCTTTTCGCTTTGGAAATCATCCCGCGACCCACTCTCCTCCAGCGCCCGGTAATTTTTTCATTCTTTCCGCCGTTGCTTTTTGTTGTTTGAGCGAGCTGTTCTTCCTTTGCGCGGAGGTCTTTGCTTTTCCTGGATCTAGCTAGTAAGACATTCGCCCCCCCCCGAAAGCCGGGGGAAAGTTTCTTGGTGTTTTCCTTTTTTTCTCGCCTTGACTATACATGACCGAAAAAAATATTTGCCTCTTCTCCTCTCTGGTGTCCTGTTTGTCCACTGTCTGTTTCCCCCTCCGCCGATTCCTCCAATGGTGTGACCCCATTGTTCAGTTTTTACTTTTTCTTTTTAACCTGAGACCCCCCAGTAGCGGTCCTGACGTTCTTCATCTTTCCTTTTTAGCACCCGTCTGCCTCGGGTTGACCCCCTCGTTTGTGTCTCTTTTATTTTTTCAAGTTTTTTTCCCGTGCTCTCTGGTTTCACCGTCTCCTCATTTGCTTTAAGTCCCACTAAGTTCATCGCGGCTAAGTCCTCGATGCCGAAGACAGGGGTTTATGTCAGCCGCTCTCTTATTCTTCGTTGAGAATCCTCAGTCGGCCCGACCCGATACAAGGGAGAGCGACCGTGTCCCCTCTTTTTTCGTCGTTGTTCGATTGGCGCGGTGGTATTCCCTTCCCCCACCCTCCCTCTGGGCAACCGATCTCTCCCCTCTCGTTCCTGCCGTGTTATATTTATTCTTCCCTTTCACTAATAACTCTGCCTTTGGGCACCGTAGTAAAAGTATTTTTCTTGATCGGCCTTTTCGTGTTCTTCTTTTCCACTACTTTTCCACCATCCCCCTTTTTTACCTTCTTTTTTCCGATTTTTGCTGCTTATTGCCCCAAACGGTCTTCTGTGGGACATGCGCCGCGTTGTGCAGAGGCTTGACCTGCAGCTGTAAATCGGAACCCCGCACGGTTTCCCTTTCTGATTTTCTCCCATGTCTTTGCTTGACTAGTAGTTGTTTTTTTTTTCGCTGATTTTTTCAACAGCTTTCCTCGCCGTTATTTCCCCCTCTTGAGGAACCCCAGTCCATCTTCCCTCAGCGGTAACGGTTTTTCTCTCAGTAGTTTTTCCACGCCGTCCCTTTGCAGTTATGGAAGATCCAACTTGGTCCCCCCTCAAGCGACAGCCATACTATCTTCCCCCCCCGGCTGACTTTCCCCCCCTCGCCACCCTCATGTGTTGATTTAAGCGATGTTTCGTCTCACAGTGTTTTTTCTTTCTTGATTGGATCGTGGCGCCCATCGTACCATTCGTTGAGGTTGGTCTTTCCCTCTGTACTTTAGACTTAGCTCTCCTTGCATATGCCTGCCGGCCCCCGCCACTTCTCTTTTGACTTTTCCCCCTTTCAGTGCGTTTTGGATCCTCCAACTTCTGGTTCCCTTTGCAAAGACGCTCGACTTCCTCCCCATCTCCGATATACGCCCACCTCTGGTCTCCTGAGATTGCTTCCCCCCATTTTTGGATTCTTTTTGAGAAATTTTTGAACTGTTTTTTAACTTACCTCCCCCCCTCTGTTGATCCTCTTTTCCCCTAATGCTTTTCCTGACCCAAATAAGTGTGCAAAATTGTCGCGATTCCTTCTTCCGTTTCTTCCCTTTTCTTTGTCCCTCTTTGCTTCTTTTTTGCTCTTTTTTCCTCCCCTTTTACCCTTCTTATTTATAGCCCCCCCCCCGACCCTCCGATTTCTTTCCTTATATCTTCCCCCCCTGTTTTTTCATCACTGGAGCGCGCGCCGCGGGATATACTCTGGAAGATTTCCTTCTTTTTTTCGATTAATTTCCCTTTTGTCCCGCTTCTATATGGTTGCGGTAACTCAAGTGCGGACCCCCCCAAAAAACCTTCGGTGTAAGTAAAATTCTTTGGCCTGCGTCCCTTATATGTGCTCGTTTAGATTCTTACATTTTCTGTGCCGTTCCTCGTTTTTCTTGCCACATCCGCTTTTTCCTCTATAATGTTTGATCTGGCCTTTTTTTGCTACTGTTGTGTGCCCAAGTACCTTCCCATTCCACTTGTATGATGCGCTCCCCCCAACTGAACATGGCGTTGGGTTTCCCCAATTTTTTTTTTCTTGTTTGCACCAGCAGGAGACTTTTCCTTTTGCGCTCTTTTTTAGAAGTTATTGACGTTGTGAATCCGAGGCTCCCACCCCCTTGCACTACGTCTTTCCGAAAAAAAGTCTCTTGGATTTTTTCGTTCTGCGCCGCCTGCTGTCCACTCTTGGCGCCATCAATTATGAGTGTCTCTTCCCACCGGCTGGCAGGAGCTCCCCGCCCCCCACCCACCAAGGGTCCCTCGGTTTGTATTTCACTGCGCCATAAGTCTTTGTCCCGTATTGTTTTTGTTTTGTGTGCTTCTTCTTCTGGTTTTCTCGACAATGGGGATTTTAATGGCCACTGTGGAGTTTACCCCTCCCCCGGCTTTCAAGAGAAATTTCATCGTACCTGCCCGCTGTTGAACCTTCCATAGGAAGCTTTCGCCGTTTTTTTTTGTTCCGCCGAGTGCATTTCACTCTTCAACAAGGACGGGATTATTGCCGTGAAGAAGTAGGTCCCTCCGCCTCAGCTACGTGCCCCCTCTGTTTGTCGACGTTTTTTCGCTCCGCTATGGCCAGAAACTCCGCCGCTGACGTGGCTTCGTTCTTTCCCCCCCAGTCCAAGTTTTTTGGCCTAGTGTTTATGCGTTTTGTTTGTTTTTTTTTTTTGTTTTTTTTTTTTTTCTTGTTTTTTTTTTTTTTTTTTTTTTTTTTTTTTTTTTTTACCGCCACCGTTTCTTCAAGATCTCATTTACCTCCTCCCCCCATCTACCCAGGATAAAGCTTTCGTCTCGTACTGTAAGACACGGGTCGTCGTCTGTTATTCCAGTGATTAGCGCCCCACCATCCTGACAGGCGATTTTTTTTTTTCTCGGCCCTAGTTTTTGCAGTGGCCCCCTCAATCGGTTGCTTTTTTTTGTTCTTCATGTCGTGCGCTTCAATTTGAGTTGGGCAAACGCCGAAGGCTGCGTGGCGCGCTTCGGCGACCTGTTTCCCCCGCATGTTTTTGATGGAAGCCCTGCAATGTTCCTTCAGTGAGGTTTTCCCATTTGACGAACACGTCCCCCGCGTTGCGCGATGTTGATATGTTCTGAATTCCATCACCCCTCTCTTGGAACCAAGCAGGACTGCTTCCCCCCTTCGGCCCACATTATCTTTGCACTCTTCTTTCCCCCCCCCCAAACTACTCCTTTTTTTGTTGTGTGAATCCCGCTTTTATTTCCTGACAATGAGCCTTTTTAGAAATATCTGTTTCCCTCTTCCTCCCTTTGGTTTTGTTTTTGTTTTGCGAGAGAGTTCTTCCCGACCCCCCCGTCGCAGTTCACCGTCTTCCCCACTTCCCTGTTTTTCTCACCAACTGGAAGTTTTGTTCCCCCTCCGTTCCCCCCCGCGTGTTCTCCTGCTTTTCCCCCAGTTTTTAACACCTTTTTGTTCAAGAGCGTTGCGTCAAGGTACTTCTTCGGCTTTTCCCGCACCCCTCAACCCCATCCCCCTGCGTCAGTGTGGGCTTTTCTGTAAACTGGGAAGCCTGCGTCGCATGAATTTTTCTTCCCTCCCTTTCCCATCTCTCGACCTTCGCCAGTTTACTCATTTCGGTCCTTTGCATCCTTTTCCTCTAAAATTGCACCGAACTTCGACTTTAAGCAACGGGGAGGTCCTGCGTCCACCAAAATTCTTTCTCCCCGGCCTTTCCCTCCTCTGTTTTCTCATCACCTTCTCAGTTCCCACGTCGTCCATTCACTTCTCTCATGTTGCTCGTAGACTATATTTTCTGAGGGGCACTTCGTTTGAGACCTGCTTTGATCGTTCTCATAGAAACCCTTTCAAATTCCACGCTCAGTACTTCTCGTCAGCCCGTGGTGCTCTGGTTCGAGTTTCTGTTCTTCACGGTTTTTCGTTTTTAGAGAACGGCACGACCTTAGCCACCGTGCAACTTAGTCCTTCAGTCTAGGTTTCTTGTTCCCCTCCGCCATCCAATCGACGGTCTGGTTAAGGAACTGAAAGTGTGTCGTTTGAGACAAGCGGTACGCTGGATTCTTGTGCTGAGCGCGTGTCCGTTGACTCTCTAACCCTCCCTTTCTTCTGCCCCGCGTATTTTTGTTCAAACTCACTGTAGCCATTCACTCATTGTTAGAATTCTCTCCATACGGGAACTATCCTTATTTTCGCCCGTGAACCCCTTCAGCCCATCCAATAGATTGCCTTTCCCCCCCATCTTTTTCTCTCTTGTTTTACAATAAGTACGTGTCATTTTTCCTTGTAGGCACATCTTGACCAGCGTCCTCGTGCCCCCTAATGATTTCCCTTCCCACGTCTTTTTTTTTCCTTCGCCCTTTTTCCTTTTTCTCCCGCTGGATTAACCCTGAAGACGTCCTTGGCAGCTACAAGTCCCCCGGTTTTTTCCACCCGGTTTCCTGCGGTTCCAACCACTTTTTTACACAGAGAAGTCTGTTCCCGTTGTGACGTAAGCCTTGGTGGGGAATTGTTTATCGTCCTGTTTCCTCACCCTTTGCTGCCACCCGCACCCTTGCCCACCCCAGGCCGTTAGATGGCTTTACAGAATCACGTATTCCGTACCATCTTGTCATTCCCCGATTCCCCTTACCGCCTGCCATCCATTAGATGTTCACGCACATCCCTTTTGTGTTGTCCAGTTTCTTTTCCATTTCAGACAGAGTCTTGCCAATCCCTTTCAGTCCCCCCCTTTGGCCATTTAGATTTATTACTTCCCCCCCTCGTTTGTCTCGTTCGTGAGAGGAGCTCCAGGGTACTATTATCCCAAGTTTGAACTCGTTCGTTTTGTTTTTTGGTAGACAGCTACAGGTGATGTTCGAATCTCTTTTTAACAAACCTCCATCCCTCCTACCAAAATGAAGAAAAGCTTGAAGCCTTTTGCCGGTCGGGCTGTCCCCTTTTTTGGTGAGGTTGAGTCGGCCTGCGTTGGAGATTTATCTCTTTTTTTTCGTCACCGATGTCCCCCCTCTGCCTTTCCACACAATGTTTGTGTAATTACTCCCGAGCCTCTTTGTTTGACTTAAAGTAGCTGAGATTTTCGCTTCCGCGTCGCCTCTTTCTTCCTATCGGCCTAGCCCCGTTTTCCGCTGCTCCGCTTGTGACCCCCTTTTTTCCTTCCCACAGATTTTTTTTCTTGCCCTCACTGCATCCCTTCCCTTCGCTCCGGGAACGTCAAGTCCCCCGTTGCGCCAAATCCCCACTTTCGTTTGGGTTGTTCGTGACTTTCGATCGAGCCTAGGTATCCTCCAAGAGAACTGTCACCTTTTCGAACTCTTGGATTTGACTCTTCCCCATCTTTCGTTTTTTCCTGTGTTTATGTCTGACCTCGGACCATAAAGGGGACTGTCGCTTATTTGGGCCCAAGTGGATCTCTCCCTTTTTTTTTTTCCCTTTGGACTGCCCATTTTGCTCGCTTCAAAATTACCTGCTCTTCCTATTGGACTATTTCTCAGGATTTTGGAAGCATTTTTAAGGCTCAAGCTTGTTACTCTCCAGTTTGACCGGGTTTCTGACCCCTCTTTGTTTTTGTAAGCGTCTGGCGTTCCTCCGCGAGATAATCTTCCCGTTCGTACTTTTTTGATTTACAATTTGCGCACGTCTCTCTTTTCTCGTTTGTCGTTTTGATGCCGTTTGTGTTCGCCTCGATGCGGTTTGTTTGTTTTTGAGTTTCCTTCCCAAGCCCATTGGGGTTCCCCCCCAAGTTTCTTGAGGTAATCAACGTTGAGCCAACTCCCATTGACGTCAAGACCAAAAAGTACAGTTTTTTTTTACTCGGGTGGCCCCCAGGCCCTCGAAAGGGGTTGTTCCTTCTGTAATAGTTCTAGTCCAGGATCCTTGATCTTTGCCTTAGATCAGAGCGATTTATGACTTTTACGAAGAGGGTCGGCGTTTTTTTTTTTCCCCCCCGTTTCTCGCCAGCATCAACTTCGTTCTTTGACCTTCTCTTTATACTTTCCTCCCTTGTCTTTTTTTCGCCTGAGGTTTTACTCTCATCTTTTCTTCCCCTCGATGCTTTCTGTCAAAACGCACTTGCAAAAAACCTGGATTATGCTCTCTGAGCTCTTACTCCCATTTTTTGTCCGCTGTTTCCTGTCGGTGAGAGTGCCTGATTTCTCTGCACGAACCATGGTACACCTTTCGCCACCACCCCGTCTCGAACCCGCGTGCTTGACCTTGCCAAATAGAAGGGAACAGTTAATAAATGTCCTTAATTCTCTAGCTACTGATTTTTCTCTTGCCTACTTTAGCCCTGCGACTGGGTCTCCTTTCTTTTTCCTCCTTCCCGTCACCCTTATGTACTCTTCTCTGGCTAACCTGCTTCCTTAGGGTTTCGTTTGAAGAAAAGAACCGTCAGTGGAGTAGCGTACCGCCGCGAACCTTCCCCTGGCTTTTTTCCCTTCTTTTTACGTGTCTCTTCTCGCCTTTTTCTTAATTTTTTCCTTCCCCGGCCTTTTTCTCCTCTCTCCTAATCCTCTTGTTTGTTTGTTTAGCTTTAATTTCCATTCGTGATGGTCTTTTTGAGTTCGCCCCAATAGTTGCGAAGATTTTTCAGACGCCTTTTCCTCACCTTCTGAAAAATCGCCAAGCGGGAACGCTTTCTTCGGTCCCCCGCCGGCGCGCATTTTCGGTTGACGACAACCTCTGTTAGCCGATAGTTCCTTCTGTTGTCCCCCTTTTTTTTCCACAGCCAGCTACGTCCAACGTCGTATCGCCCATTTCTAGGGCTCCTTTTTTCTGTTAGCGAAAAATCAGTAGCGTTGATTGGTCTGGACATTTTACTTTTCTTTTCTGGTTCCCCAAGTCTGCCCGTGGGTTTGATTCGTTGTTTTTCGAGCTATAGCAAGGTTTCGTGCTAAACCCCATCATTTCACCGTTAGCGTCAAGCCCTACCATGACGTAAATCGCCTTTAAGTCATAGAGCATAATCCCCTTTCTTTTTCCAGCCTCTCTCTGAGGATTGATGCTTGGCCTCCCATCATACTGCGAGATGACCGTGTACGACTTTTTTTTTTCTCGTCCAGTTGCTTTCTCGCCTGTGGTCTCTGCAACCTGACCCTTGGCCGTTATTCGCTATCAATTTTACGAGTTTGCCCCGTGTTTCGCATGTTATCCCTCTCAAGAACGATAAACCCCTTTTCTGGCTTGTTCCCCCGTACTCCAAGTCTTTTTTGTCTTGATTAGGCCTTTTTTTTTTTTTTTTCCGTCTTTACCCCCCCCATTTCCAATTTTCATTGCGTTTAGTCTCTTTTTTCTTTTTTGCATCGCGCGCTGCCCCTTGCTACCCCCCTGCGCCCTGTGAAGAAGAATGTTCCTCCTTTTTCCCTCTTGAAACGACAACGGCCGCTTTATATTTTTTCTGGCCCCAGCTGTTGACCCACCCCTGCTGATTTTTTATCCCCTAGGTTTCTTTTTCTACGCATTTCTTTTCCAGCCTTAGTTCACTTCTTTCCCCTCCTTGTAGGGACCATAACAGGCCCAATCGGTCCTCGCGTAACCGGTTCCTCCTGCCACCCTTTTCTTTTCCACTCCGCCATGAACCTCTTTATAGCTTAAAATGGTCCCCCCCCCCCTAATGCCTCCCGTAATCCCTGCTTTTTTTCCTCCCCACCTGCTGAAACCATTTTTTTGCAAACCCCAACTTCCCCTCCACCCGTTTTGAATCCATTTTGGTGGTTGCCCAATTTTTCCCGCCTGTTCTCCTTTCCATCAATTCTTCCTTGTTGCCTCTGTGGAGACCCCTCCCGTAATGGTTTCCCTCAGTTAGGTTTCCCTTTCGATCTACTTTCTTTCTCGAACTGGAAGAGCAGTCAGGACACCCCCCCATCTAGGTTGACTGTGCCCCTTCCCCGTTTTTTGACCTTCCCCAAAGTTTCCTTTTCCGTTTATTTTTCGCTGACTCTAAGCTCATCAAATCTACGCTACGGTCCCCACAATTAGGTTGATATCTTCCAAACCTTTGTGGTTGCTTCTTTTTTTAGAAAGCGTTGACTGTGTAACGAAAGGACCAACTGGAATCTCCTCCGTCTCCCCCTGGACACCACGACTGAACCGACCCCGATTTGCTTCTTTTTCTGTTTCGTTTCTCCTATTTTTTCTTTCTGCTTGTGAGGGTTTAGTACAGATTTCTGAAAAAGTTGTACTCCCTGTGTAAGCCATCCACCCCATCCCACCGGTTTAGTCTTTCTTATTTTCTTTCCCAATGGCGTTCCTCACTTTTTGCCGGAGCCGATCCTCCTGGGTTTCCCTTCTGGCCCCCTGATGTGCCTGTATGGACTATTTGCAAGTGATCTGTCTACTCTGTCTCTACGGACTCATTCGCCCCCACCTCTTTCTGTGACTACTATTTCGGGCATGTTTTGCGTACTTTTTATTCTGATTTTCGTGGCTATTCCCTCGGTATGTGAGGCATCGGGATGCTTCCTTCCACGATCCCTCGAAGTTTGTATCTGGAATGTTTTCCGTTCGGTGTGAGTTTTTGAACCCGATTTTTTCTCCACTTCACGTTCAATGCTTCGTTAAAACGCACAAGCGCTTTGTTGTTGTTGAACCCACTCCTGCGCCGGTCCGTTTCCAGTCCACTTTTTCCTCTCCCAGTCTCGTCGTTTTAATCCGGGATACCCCTTCGAACTCTCTTTCCCTGTCTCATAACCCCAAATTTTTTGAGGTTTCCCCTTTTTTTTTGGACTTCTGGAACACGCTGTCCCACATTGTTCCGGCCCAAGAAACTTGCAAACTAATTTTGTTGACTTGGTCCCCATTTTGTTTGTCGCCCCCCCCGCCTTTTCTCTTGGGCTGCTGATGTTCTCACGGCTACTAAGATCCCGGCGTTACCCTTTATTCCTTCTTGCTCTCTCTTCGCCCCATTGGGATTTTAATGGCATTTTTTTTTTTTCCCCAAAATACCGCGTAGATTCTTCCTTTGCTCGCTTCCAACTTCGTTTCCCTCCCTCTTACTGCGTAATTCGTTTTGTCTCGCCGAGGTTCCTCGTGCTTCAACCCGACAGTCTTATATGCCGGGACTAAGTCTTTTTTCAAGCCTCCTCGCCTTTTCGTCCTTGCAACGTATTGGTCGAATGTCCCGTTTTTCGTCTTCTCATTCCAGCCCCCCTTGCCCCCCATTTTTTGGCAGTTCCTCTCCCCAATGTAATTTTTCCTGGTCATGTTTTAGGTTGCATTCTTCCAAGCTCGAATTTCCATCCTCCCCCCTGAACCGGATCGGGCCGCTTGTCCGTTCTTTTTTACATTGTGTTCTTTTCTGGCTTCTTTTTATATTCACTTCTTAAGTTTTCCATTTATTGATGAGTTCACTATAGCCCTTTTCATCTCGGTAAAATAACATCGGTGTTCGATCCTTGCCGTAATTTGCTCTGCTTTTCTTTTTTCAAACTCGAAGTGCTGATGCCTTTTCTGGCGCGCTTTTGCTCTTGTTCCTCTCCCGGTTTCGGTTTAAGCAAGAGGCAAAGGCCGGAGAGGAAGTGGTTTCCCAGTTGATACGCCACGCGTCCGGCCTGATGTTTTTTCCTACTTTTCTTCCCCGAATGACCGGTGCCATGACGACTTCCTGTCCCACCTCCGTTGTGTACACGTCACTCTGAGTCCCCACGTCGCCTTCCCACGCTGCTTTGACCACCACAATACTTCCATTTTTTCCTTTACCTTTATCTATGGCATTGTTGTTCCCTGAGCAGTTGCAAATATCCTCTACTTCCTCTCCCCGTGGGGTTTTTTTTTTTGGTTGTCTTGAGTCCTTCTTCACAACGTTTCTGCAGTCCCAAATCAATTCTCGTGATTGTCCCCAACTGGAAGTATTTTTTTGATTCAAACCCTTTGCCGCCTTGTTTTACTCCAGTTGGAACCCCGTTCTTTGGTTTTCCCCATTATGGGTTTTCCCACAGATCCGGACCGTCACAGGTGTCCTTTGTCTCCCTTCCAATATAACATGCGCCTCTCTTGGATTTTTTTCAACGGGACAGCGTTCCGCCTTGTAAGTTCTTCCCCAAACTTTTTGCACCTTCTCCGAAGGCGCAGAGCATCCCTTCGCTCTTTTCCCTTTTGTCTTCCCAAATTCGCGCACTCCTCTACTCCAGAACCTTTGATTTGGCCTCTCTTCCCCCCCCCAGTTAGGTCTTTGCTCGGCATTGGTTCCTCCCTCTGTGGCGCTAACCTTTCTCCTTGACTACGACTTTTATTATCAATTTTTGCAGTTTGCTGTCGTTTTCCGATTGTGCTAACCCCTATTGTGGCCCCCGTGTTGTGTTGTTTTTCGTAGATTACCGCCTCCCAGGCCCCGTCCTTACCCTCCACTTGGTTTCGAACCGCAGCATGGTGCTGAGTTTCCCACCGGTTTATTTTGCTCCCTCCCCTGACCCCCACTACGTTGCAATCGTTCCAGTTTATTCCTTTCAGCAACCTTATTTCACGGCAATCTGCCGGTTTGAAGACCACTGCAAAGTTTGAGACTGGTGTTTCCTTCTAAGTTGGTCTTCTTCATATTAAGGATTTGAAGTCGTGTCCTTTGTTCTTTACGTTAGCCCCCCCCTCTCATGAACGATTCTGGTTTTGTCCCCCCGACATTATTTCCATGAAACTCAATTTCGCCTCTCCTGAGCCCTCTGAAAGAGCCCGTGTACTTTCGATTGGAGAAGTTATCCAACCTTCCTGCCCCCCTATATTCTTGACAAATTCTGGAATATGTTGCTGCCACATTCCCACTATCCTTTTACTTGCTGGTTCGGCACTCCCCCTTGACCTCGTGCAATTTCATCCTTCCCCTTTTTTTTATGTCCATCTAGTTCGAAGGTTTTGTCGGCTTACAACGTGCCCCCAGACTCATTGGTTTCTTACCCTTCGGCACCAAACGGTTTCGTTTAGATATTTTTTTGTTCCCCCCAACACCTGACACTCGCCTCCTTTCCTTGTTGCGATACAGCCTTGATTTTCTTGATTTTCCTGTTTGCTCCCCCTGTCGCAAGAGTACCATCTCCCACCTTTTGTTTAGGATTAAGCAATCCCGAGTTCCTCACACCCATCGGCCATTCCACTGAGCACTTTCCTATACCTGTACTTTTTATGCAGCTTCCCCTCTTGGTCACGTAAGCTTTTTCGGCCTTTAGTACGGTCTTCCTATAATCTTGACCTACGTTTCCCCCCTCACAAGTGTGCCATTTCCAGGAGTATCATCCCTCGGCGCTCTTTCTCGTTTTTTTTCCCTTTCTTGCTGATCTCCTTGGGACTTTCCTTCACCTTGTCAAGTCCCCGCTTTTTCTTTCTTTTTGATTCTATACAGCGAAATGTTCCACACCCTTTGCGACTCGATACCGCCTGCCCCTCAGCAAAAGATCTCCCTCCCCCGCCCCCCTGGAATGAAACTCTCCCTCTCGCCTTCTTTTTTTTTAATTTTTGTACATTTGTGTCGAATTGCCGTTTTCGGTGAGCTTTCCGCTGTTCTTGTCTTTCCAATTTTTTCCCGCCTTTCTCCCATCTTCTTCCCCAAATGTTGTTGAAGGACTTCCGACTCCCCCTTTTTGGGTCCTTTTAAATGCCTTTTTTGTTTGGTATGAGTATCGAAACTACGGCTCAGCCCGTTGGAATGCTGTGGGTTTCCCCCAAAACGCACTTTTGCCCTTTTTCACGTCAACTTCTTAAATTTGCTGTCTGCACTCCATCCGCGTCCTAAAGACTGAAATTCCTCGTGAGATTCCAAAATTCCCCACTCCTTTTTTTCAGCATTTCGCTAGTTTTCGACCTATCTTCCATCCCCAGGCATGCTCATGTTTCCATAGCCCCCTCTTCTTCCTGAAGCTCGTCCCCACCAATCTTGTGTGTCGGATTTGTGTTTTGCTGGTTCAGTCCCTTTTCGACATCAATGCTGTCTTCGTAGTTGTTTGACAAGTGTTCTTTTTATGTTCGTCGGTACTGGACGGCCAGTGTTCAACCTGATTCGGCTCAAACCTTAACGACTTTTGATTTTGTGATGTCCTCCACTTAGTTTTTGAGAAGGAACCCCAGTTTTCCCTCTGTCCGTATTACAAGTCCTTCGTCCAATTTCAGCCTATTAGGTCAGCGAGTCGTCGGCAGCTCTAGATACCTTTTTTGCTTTCGTATTTTCGATCACAATCTGCGTCACTCTATGCATTTTTTTTTTTTTTTTTTTCGTGGTTCATGCTCCCCCGTATTGCGCCCATAGTTTGGAGACGTCACCACTCCCCATCCCGATGTTCCGTTTTTGAGTTCCGAACGCTGCACTCACCAGGCGATCCCTCACAACCCCGTACTAATTTTTTCTACCGTTTTTTTTCCCCAAGCCAGAGAATTTGGATGTTTCCAGAAGTCTTGAAGTAGTTAGACTAGAAGGTTACCCGTTTCTTTTTTTTGCTATTTTCTAGAGCGTCTGCTTTCTAAGTTTTCTTTTCTTTTCGGTCGGTCTCCCTTTTTCCGCCCTGCCCCAATAAGAGGACCCTTTTCGTGACACCCCCGTTTTCCTTCTCCTTTTTGGTTTTTGAATAGACCATTAGAGTTTTCTCGCGGCTGAAAGCCATGGAAAACCCCTGGAGTATGCTCTATTACTTACCGCCCTTTTCTTTTTCCGGCTTTTTTCTCGGTCTTCGACGTTTTTGGCGGGCGAGAAGCAGGCGCCCTTTCCCACCCTTGTACCCCTTGCCCCACCCAATAGTTCGAAAGCGGCCGACTTTTTCCCCATCGCCGTCCCCCCTTTAGTAATTCCGTCATGGGCCTTCGTCTCCTGATTTCTAGAGCCCCATGCGCCGTTCGTACAATGCGGTCCAGAACTATGAAGTGTCGAATTCCCTTCTTTCACCCCCCTGAGGTCACAACTATACGCGGCTTCCATATTTGAGGTGTTCGTTTACTTCTGCCGCTCCCGCTCCTGGCTTGTCTCTGTACCGAACCCCCGGATTTTTTCCGAATGTTCTTACGTTTTTCTATCTCGCCCGGAATTCCATCATCCCTCGAACTCCCCCGTTGCGCCGGCCTTGAAAATT
>Ga0179593_1675398_pt1 | contig 15711 bp, 18 predicted proteins | sample CZODoug2_1_08_16_FD_185931 | JGI IMG/M metagenome (GOLD analysis project Ga0179593, IMG submission 185931) | Vadose zone soil fungal communities from Angelo Coast Range Reserve, California, USA - CZODoug2_1_08_16fungal (PacBio error correction) | ecosystem: Environmental > Terrestrial > Soil >... | reverse complement strand
AGGTTTACCTCGTCGCCTATATGAGCGAGCGCGTTCAGTCTAGCCCTGATTCATTCCGGAACCCTCCCTTAGACACCCCACTCTTGCCGATATTTAGATTTCCCCTCTTTTCCTTCTCAACTCACAACCCCTGTCCCGCATCAGTCCTCCGTTTCTTGTCTGCTCTTCTGCAAACTTTTCTTGATTTGCCGCACTTGCCACACCAACGTGCTATTCAGGAGGCTCTTAGTGGGAGGCCTTTCCGCAACTCTCTGTTTCTTTTCCCCCTTCCCGATATTGAGCCTGCTCCATCCAGTCGGCGCCCCCCGCTCGCTGATCCCTCCTGATGAGAGGGGATGTAGTGCGATTCTTCTTTTTTCTCGGGGGGCGCCAGAACCCTGGCTTTTCCCGAATACGAAACAGCTTTCAGCCTTTGCCGTTGCCGTGACCTCTTACGTAGCTACGAATACGGTCACCACTCCAACGCAGACAGCGCCCCTTTTTCAGCGCATTTTCCTTCCTGGTTTGAGAAACCCATATGCCCCTTCGCAACACCATCTGCATCGTCGTAGTATACATCCTAGAGTTCCGGTTAGCCAATCTTCCTTCTCTCCCCTATGAGGATGAGATTCCTCTTAACGGCCTTTCTTGGCGCATCGGCCCTCCCCTTTTCGATCGTCTTTTTGTTTGTTCAGCGTCCTTCCCGTCATGATAACATGTACCCTTACTCCCTCTTTATCGGACCTCTATTCTCCGATTTTTGAGCTTCCCTTCGTCAGTTCTTCCCTCCATGCTGGAATCCCCACCCCTTAAGCAAGAGCGGACTGTCCCCTTTTCCAGTGTGTCCTAGGGACCAGCGCCTCCCCTCTTCCGCTGCAGAGCGTTTACTCTGCCATTTACCACCATCGACTGGCCCCCTTTCCTCCTCGTTGGTGTTTCTCCATTTTTTTTCCTTTGCGACTCTCCACCCACGAACATTCTTCGCATCCTGAGCCACGACCATCTTCTCAAGAGAAACCGATCGCTTCCGGTCAGGCCCTCCCGTAGTTATTGCTAAGTGTCTACTAGCTCCTTTTTTCCCTTTTCCCCCCCACGCCCTTCCGGTTTCGTGTTCTAGCTTCAGCTTTTTTGATTCTCTAGCGAGCACTCATTCCCTCACACGGTTTTCTTTTGAACCTCAGTCTTCTTCCTCCTTTTCTCTGCGAGCGCTTACCCCCCACAGAAGGAGATTCGTCTTTCTTTGCAGTACAGATCATGTGTTTCTCCTCCCTCTAGACGAGGATCCTAAGTCCCCTTCAGCCCCGAACTTTCATTTGGCCACCCTGTTGCCCCACCGGATCGCTAAGGGTCCAGATGCTCCTTGTGCGTCGAAGAAGTCCTGCCTGCACACTGAGCAGCGCGTGATCGTTTTTTTCCGAAAGATCGTATCGCATTTCTCTGCCAATGACTAGTAAAATTTGCTCTTCTTCTCTAGGCGTGTTGACCATAGGACTGACCTTGATCAGTATGCGTTCGCGAGAGTTTCCCTCCAATGCTAATTCCCATCTCCCATTAACCACTCCTCCAGCCGTGTGGAGTCCCTTCCTTTGAGTGAAGCGCTCCTGAAGACTGAAGGACTCCCTCGTCTTCCCCCTCCCAAGATGCACCCTTCTCTCGAAAGTGCCCACGCAGCTTGTTTACATAATCATCAGTTGTTTTTTCTCAGTCGTATACCTTGCCCGGCCCTCACGATCGGCAATCCTCTTGAGGTGCCATAATTTTCGTTTCTTTCCGGTAGACCGTGACGACTTTTTTCCCGGAAGCTTTCACATCCCCCGGGGACATCCCCGAGCCTTCTTCAAGGCCACTCCATGCGAGAAGGTCTTCTTTTCTGACAGGCAGTACTCCCTTCTTTCCCCAGTCTGCACGATAGTCCCCTTGTTTCACCAAGTGCACTTCGCCCCTTTCGTGCACCTTGAGATCGAGTTCCCTCTTCCCCCCCCAGACGCCGCTTTGACGCCCCGTCTCGTGTCAGTCTTCCACGATCCGTAATATTTTTTGAAGTCCGAAAGACTCCGTTCCTAGTGCATGGGTTACCAACTTCCAGGGCTGCTTTTGCCGGTGACCCCTTCTCTTCAGCTAGATGATGTCCCCCCCCTCTTGCTCAGCCGAGACTTGACCCCTCCCTCCTTCAGGTTAGCTTGGTTTCGGTCTTTTCTCCATTTATGCGTCCTGGCAGACGGACTGTGGCGCTCGGCCCATTTTTTCCAGCTAACCTCTTTCCCTCCTTCTATTATAATTTCCCCCGACCAATAGTCCCTCCCGATAGACCGCCAACCTGCGCTTCTGGGAGGTCCTGTAAGCTTACTCTTTTCTTGCTAGAAGATACCCTGTTCGGCTGGACCTCCCCCTCCCCTCAGTATCCTCTGCCCCGTGTCTAGCCGATGGACACAAACGTTTATTGCTAGGATTTTCACTTTCCCTTCACGTGAACGGGAGACTCTGGGTTGTTTAATCGCTTGTTCTTGGTCCAGTTCAAGGGCTTTCCTATGACTGATTTCTGCGAGGGACCTCCCTTGTCTTGAGTTTCCACGGGACCCCTATGAAAAACTCATTCTTTCCGCCACTTTGCTCCTTTGTTGGAGGCCCTTTTAGGGGGCGGTTCGCGAGTCATGTAAGATCAATTGAGAGACGTCTCGGTGGACGAGGCTATACTTTTCCCTTCGGCCCTTGTTTTCCACGTGGGAGGCGAGTTTTTCCCCCCTCCGCGGGATAGACTTAGAAGGGCGCCAAAGAGAACCACGGTTGTTCACCATGTCGGTTCATCTTTCTTTGACTCGAATTTTAGTTTTTTATGCCCATCTTCCTCCCGACTCTCCGGAGTTGGCTTCATGTTGTCAAGCGGTTTTGCGGCTTCAACCTTTCCAGTTTCTCCCCCATCTTTTAAAGGCCTTTCCCGGACTTGGGTAATTAGGGTCTTTTTTTTTTTTCCTTCCTCCCTGGCTTCTTGTCGACCTCCGGTCGGCGGGCCGCCGGCCCTTGACCGGCTCAGAACCTTGAAGTTCTTTCTTCTCCGGGGCCCCCTTTTCCCCCACTGGCCCCTCACACCTTCCAAGCGCTGATCTCTTTCCTTTCCTATACGCCCTTTTCATGTGCCCCAAGATCGATATGTGTCGGCTTTTTTTTTTTTTCTTCCCTTACCCCAAAGCTGTTCCATCAAGAATTTATTCTTTTGCCACCCACTGGCTCCAGTGGCGTCTTACACTCGAGTCCTTCTTTTTCCGTTTTCGGCATCGTTTGGCCCGGTAACGTCCACATTTTGGTGCGAAGCGAAGGAAGGCCATCCCTTTTCCTCATCGTACAGTTGCATGTGCGACTAGAGTGGATCACGCCGCCCCTCTCGTGTTTTTGCATAGGGAGTAACCGCGTCCGTCTTTTTTTTTCCTAGCTGCCGCCTCTCCGGCGCTGCTATATTCGACGGCATGCGTTCCTCTCCCTCCCTTTCGCGTTGCTGTTGACGAGCTTTCCTCCCATCAAAGATGGTAGATCTCCTTGGGCGTTTTTCGCTGAGAACACGGACGATCCGCGTCGCTTCCCCCCTTCTTTGTCTGGGCGGCTCCACGCTTTCCCCGGCAGCTCTCTTTATCCTTTCCCCCTCCTTAGTGCCCCCACCCTGCTGCTTTTTCAAACGTTTTGTGTCCCTTCGTCCGGCACCGGAGACGCGGAATTTACTTTTCTCTCAAAGTCCTCCCGTGGCAACTCCTGCTTTTCTTATGAGCAAACGTGTTTTTCTAGCCCCCTTCTTCTCTCCCCCCCTCCGATTACCTCGATGAGGGGGGATCGACGTTTCAGTTACCTTTGTGGGCGAGAAAAAGTGGTCTTCCCCTCCACCAGCAGGCAACCCCCTGTCCCTCCCCTTAGCTAGGAAAGACTAGACGTCAGGCTCCTGAGACCAAACGCCACGTTCTCATAAACTTTCGACGCCCTGCCGGTACATCTTTTTTCACATGGGCTCTCCTTTACCCTCTTGACACCGGATCGCCAACCACTGAGCCGTTGTTTTCAGTGATCAGCGCTTTTTTTTTTGCGCCGTTGTTTCCGTTTTTTAGCAGAAGTTTTACGGTTTTTCGCTTTGAGAAATGCGAGATCCTTTCGTCTACCCCAACCAACGCGGTTCTCCGCCGCTTTGCCCCAAGGCGCAGACCATTTTGTATCGCCTTTTTTTTTCGCGATGCGTCGTATCCGTCATTCTTCCAGTTCCTCTCTCTTGCTACCGTTTTTCTGCTTATCCCCTTTTTTTCCCACTGCAACCCTGATGAAGAACCAAGGTCCCCCCTGACTTTTCGCCGACCGCATAGCGTTCTCTTCTCCCCATATCCGCCGATCCCCTTGGCGGTCAAAAACCCTCCCTTTTCTCTTTCCCCAGGCTGGGACCCTTTCCCCCTGCCCGCGCTACCCCTTCCCCGCCACTTTGACGTCTGTTCCTTCTCCCCTCTTCCATGCGTGTTTTCTTTCCCGCGCGAGACTTTTCGCCGGTCCCCCCTTATCTTCGGTCGATGGGTCCAGGTCGAGTGTTCACGCCTTTCCTCGTTTTCGATGAGGGCGGCTGGTCTTGGGTTTTTGTTGATTTTTCGCGTCGCTCCACCAACTCTTTTCCTATGGACCGGTAAGCCTCCCCGCAATGCTTCCCCCTCGACTAGATGACCCCTTTTTTCCCCCCCAGACGTAGCTGTGTATGTTTCGCCGATCCGTCGCGGTTTTCCCCCTGCGCAAGCCTGCGAAGTTTGAAGCCCCCCGATCCCCACCATAGACGATGCCTTTGCCCCCCTCCCCGAATACGATGCTGCTGGGCATGCGCGCCTGTTCCCTCTTTCTTCCAGGCATAAGTCACTTTCTACCCAGCCCATTTCATTTCTTGAGAGTTTGGAACGACACCCCCCCTTTGCCGTTTTTAGCTCCGTTTCCTCTCTTTGATTTTGGCACCGACCTTTTCGAACAGACGGTTGCTTCCGTGTCTGCCTTCTTAGCTTCCATTCTTTCTTCAGACCGAGTTTCTTGGCATTCTCTCCCGGAAATAAAAGACTTTCCTGGTCCGCATACCACTCCAGTTGGGGGAGTATGTGACTCTTCCCTTTTGGCCTGGCGGTGCCTTTCCATTCTTATGAAGCCCAGCGTTTCCTTATCCTCCCCCTATCCCCATTGAAAGGATTCAGCCTGCCATAGCCATCACTCCTCCCCCCTTTGTTTTGAGAGATCTTGTAGATATTCCAAATCCCCCTATTCTTCTTGCCCGTGCTAGGTTGGGTCTTCCTAAGGAAGCTCTCGTACCCCGGGGGGTTTCTCTTCCCCGCCAGTGGGCCAAACTTGTTTTCCCCCTTCCCCCCGAGGGCAAGATGTTCTTTTGCAACCCGAGGTCCATCTAGCGCGTTCGGCGCTCTTCCCCCCCCACTTACACGTGTCCTCCTTCGACCGATTCCACGCCCTTGGCACAAGAGCAGCGTTTAACTTCCCTACCGTGTTCGTCATGTCGAGCATGGAAGATGCCCCTTTTCTAGGCGTGTTACTAACCCTGACGCCCGATCTTTCCCCCCTTTTCTCGTAGAGGCTAAAGTTTTGGCCAGCGCTTCGCCGCTCTGCCCGAAGAACTTTTCCCCACACCCCCTTCCTCCATTAGAGATTTTTTTCCCACTCTCCCTGGACAGACGCTAGCTGAATTTTCGCTTTCTTCCCCGGTAGCGATGTCGTGACGCAACAAGCGCTGATGTTCAAGACTAGAAACAGTATCTTTCTCTTGTGTGAAAGCTCCTGGATCAATGCGCATAAGGGAGGGGCCCACCTTTCTTCCTTTTCTTTTTGTTCATATACCCAATCCTTTGCCTTCTGTCAAACGCTTCTTCCTTCTCCGAAGGCAAACTCCCGAGCCAGATATCAAACTCAGGCGCGGCCCCCGTGGGCTCCTTTTTTTTCCCACCTGAGGATTTGAACTGTTCCCCAGCAGGGCATCGAATGCAAGCTACTCTTCCCGTTTTGGTACAGGAGAACAAAGAGTCGGCAGTTTCCTTCGGTTTCCCGCGGTCAGCCGATGGCACACACTTCAATTGACCCATTTCGTAACCCGGGACGACTTTGGGCGTCAATGTGGGGCCCCTGGGTCTCGGTCCACTTCTTTCCTGCCCGGAGAGGTTTGCTTCTTGGCACGATGTTCCCGTTCTTCGACTTTTACCACCTCAGTATTTTTGGGCTTTCCTTGGCATTCCCGTGTTTTGTCTGAGTCTTTCTTGATCAGGGTTTTTTCCTTGAGAGTCTGATCAATGTAGGATACTCCTTCGCGGTCCGAGCGTACGGACTACTTTCCTCTAAAGCGTTAGAAGGAAGCTGGTCTCCTTTTTTCTAGTCTGATAGCGCAGTGGCCCGCCCTCAGCAGTAGCGGTAGTTTTCCTCCCTTTTATCGTCGGTTCTGAGTTGGCCAGCGCACGACCCTATTAGTTCCCCCTGCCCTTTTCTCCGCTGGAGTTTCGTGCCCTCGGTAGGATCCCCATCCAAAGGTCCCGGGCCAAGTGCCTGCCCTTCTGTGATTCCTTCTTTTGGGAGTACGGGGCCGTATTGTCTTTCTAATACCGCTCGTCGGGCGTTGACGCCGACGTGCCCCAGGACTTCCGTTGTATTTTTTGTTCGTTCGAGGGGGACTCCCCTTTGCGCCACCTCCGGCCCAAGTCCGTCCCCCCCTTTTTCGCTGATCCTCTTTTCCCCGCCCGCAGCTCTTGCCTTTTTTTTTCTCCTCGGGCTCCCAGAACTTACGCTTTTTCTTTCACCGAAGGCTCCTTTTCCTCGGTCTTGCGGTGTTGGAAACGTCCCTACCCTTTTTTTTCTCACGTCTCACACGCGTTTTTTCCTACGTCTCAAATTCAATTTTTTCTTTTTGTTTCTCGTCTTCATTCGGGAAATTGAGCTTTTTATGACGAACGACCTTGTTTTCGTGCGGACGATAAATTTTTCCTTTTTTTCAAGGGGCGACTACTAGCGCTTCTTCGCAGGCGATCGGTTTACCCGTGACTCCCTCTACTTCTCGTCCCGAGCACTTCCTCGTCACTCTCTCTTTCACTTGTTTTTTTTCTGAGAGGTCTATTACATAGAAGTATCGAGATTTTTTTCTTGTCTGGAGGGAGTCCTCTCTTTTTCCGAGCTCTACAAGCCCTGTGCTCTGTCGGCTTATCCTTTCCTTTCTACCCCACCCCATCGTCCGTCGTCCCCCTGTTTATTCTCGATCAGTTCCCCGCTTCCTTTTTTTCTAGTCGCCGTTGATTGGTCAACACGCGTTGCTCCTTGACTCCGTTTCCTTTTTCCCCTTCTTTCACTCTTGACCAGCATTTCAATCCGAATCGGAGCACTGGTCCAGTTAGGATAGCCAGGCGTCGCGGAGCCTTTCCGGCGCGCTGTTTTGATTTCCTCGCGGGTCAGCCTTCGTTTTGTTCTGTTTTTCTTCTCTGGCAGACTAGACAACAGCGTTTTTGTCTCCGCAACCCCCCCTCCTCCCCCCCTTTCTTCGCTCCTTTGTCTCCTCTTTTCTGCGCTTTACCTTCTTCCTGCTCAAATTGCAAGACCCGCACCTCTCCGAATAAACAGACGGCCGCCGGAATTTTTTCCCTGGTCTTGGAGAATTCCCTTCTTTCCCCCTGCTTCTCCCAACCGCATCTTTAACGCGATTTATGCCGCGAGTTTCCTGACGTGCGCGCACCGACTGAGCCTCCTTTTTCCCCTTCCGAAACGGATTTGCGTCCCTGCTTTTCCCTTCGAGGTTTGTGACCACTGCCGAGCTCTTGTTTTCAAGGCTATGGTTCTTCCTTCCGGAACAGCGCGCGTCTTACCTGCCAGATGAGACGCCCTGCCTCCTAATGTAAGTCGCCTTTTCCTTTTCCTCAGGACGGATGACGCCACCCCGTCCCCCACTTTGCTGGTAGAGGGTTTTTTCCCTGCCAGCACTCTTTTCGTTTTCCGCTCCATTTTTGCTTTTAGATAGAACGCAATCCTCACTAGCGAGCCCACTTTCAGACTTGATGGTTCCCCTTTTTTGACTAGCGCCGAACACACCCAACCATCTGCCACTCCCCCTCTTTCTCCCCCCTTTTGAGCCCGAATGACATTTTCTGCTCAAATCCATCCTCTTCTTTTCGTACAGAAAACCAGTTAGTCTTCTCCCCTTCTGTTCACCAGATCCCGAGCGTGTCGACACAAAACCCCGCCATAGGTGTTCTCCAGCTGTCTTCGGTTTCTTCCTCATGTTTACTTTTTCCTTCGTACTGAAGAAACCTCCGATGAGATAGAACCTTCCACGTTTCCATCCACAGGCTTCATCTCTCGATCTCCGTGAACCCCCTGCGCCAATACAATTCGTTGTTTTTTTTCTCTCGTTGGCGTAGAAAAGTACCCTTTGGCAGACTAACTTTCTACTTCGGCCATTGAGATTCTGCCCACCTCTTCCCCCTCTTAGAGCACTTTGTTCTCGGTATCTCATAACTTTTCCTTTTTTGACAAGCGTGCAGCCTCTGAGCAGCGCGTGCTCGCGATTAATTTCCACCAGCCCCGTCTGTCGTACCCTTCTTCCCTTCTGCCGTTGGTTTGCAATTTTTTTTCGTATTCCGCCAGGTTCGAGCGAGTCGATATCCGCTCATTTTGTCCCCCCCCCTACGGAGTCTGTCTGTCCTGTTAGCAGATCCCTTACCTGCCCCAGCTTTCCTTTTTCCACCCCTGGCCTTTTTTTTTTCTTTCTTCGAGAGTGAAGGGCGGATTTCCGGGCCTGGCACGCGACTGACTCTCCCGAGTAAACTGCAGTTCGTGACACAGACGTCCCATTCTAGTCCCATACTCCTGTGGGGGCTCCCTCTATGTAACGAGAGGGCATGTTTCGTCAGGTTTTCCGGTGTAGTCTGCCTGAGCGTGCGTACCCGGTGTCACTCACCTTCCTGGAACTTTCCGTACCATACTCCCCCTTTCTTTTTTTTTTGTCCATCGTGCCCCCCTGGGCTCTCTTTTTAAGTCAGGGTTTTGAATGTATGTTATCGCGACAAAATCCCTTCTCCTACATCAGATCGGGCTCCCTATTCTCGCACTCTAAAGATCCTCCTTCAACCTAACCTGCGTTTTTCGGCAAGAGAACCTGTCCTTTATTAGGTCATGTACGGCCCCCCTCGCTCGGCCGAGGTGTCTTTTTCTGTCTCAGCCTGAGAACCTCCGCGATTCCCCTTTCACTTTGTCACCTTGCCTTGTCGACAACCGTGCACCCGGTTTGTGCAGCCAGTTTGTCCATCTCAAGTAGAGTTGGCAGCTGATTTTTCCTCCTTCCGAGACCGTTTTCGACCCTTTCAAGCAGACCTTCGATTGCGGAAACTTTTTTTTCTTCCCCGCTCCGCGTCGTTTTGTCCCCCTTTCCTTCCCCATCAATGGCGTACAGAAGGGCTTTGACCTGACCCCGTTCGGTATCTGCCCATTGGTTGTGCGTTTTTCTTGCCTGTCCGCCTAATGATTCAGACTTGTCCCCAGTCCCGGTCTCGCCAGATAGACCCCCCTCCAAACCACCCGCGCCGTCGGGCTTGGTCCTCCTTCCGCGCCCACCTTAGGCAACAGTCATTTCTCTCGCCAACTTTTTTCCCCCGCCCCCTCCCCTTCCCTGCAAACTTTTTCTGGGCAGGTATAGCCCCTGCCCAAATTTTCTTCTTCGAAGCGACAGTCTCATTTGCCCTTTGACCTTATGTTTTTTTGGCCGTCTGTTCGCCTACTAGTTCCGGTCATTTCTTTTCTTGCTATTTCCGGCGTTCGTTCGAGCGCCGGCTGTCTTCCCGGCCTTCGCCAAACCGCGATCGTCGGCTCCTCCCTCGCCCCCCACGTTCATTTTTTTTTGTTTCTTCATTCGGGAGGAGTTGTTCAGCAGCCTTTTTCCGCTGACCTGTGACGCCGATGCAAGATCCCTTTTCTGCCTCTTCGCCGCGGGGCCCTTTTGCCTCACACTCCCTTTGCCGACCCTTCCTGATGCCAAGCCTTGCTCTTCTCTCTTGGTGTTCACCAGCCCCCCCCTCTTAGCCTGGCAGATGAGGGTCGACAAAGTCCCCGTCAACGTTTGATATCACGCGTTTTCGCTTACTCTTCCCTTATTTGCTTTTCCTGCTTAGGCACGTTCTCCCCGCAACCACGAGCGGCTTTTTGGGGCCTGGCGGTTTCCCCCCCCTTCGGGAACCACCTGGAACCAGTTGAAACTTCCCCTTAGACCGTGGTTCTTTTTGATCGGTGCGGACGGGGCGTTTCGTTTTCGTGCTTCCCCGATACGGCGGTGCCGTACCACTCTTCTTCCTCCTTCGCTGTGTTTCGTATCGGGGTGACACCCTACCTCTTCTCCCTCCTTCCCCCTGACCACCCTCTGCGTTGATCCCTCTGTTCTATCCCCCACCGATCTGCATGGTGCGACCGGACGGGCTATCCCTTCACTGCTGTGCTCATTAGACCTTGTTTCTCCCTTTTTTCAAACTGTCTCGTTGCGGAACCCCCGTCCCACAACTCCTGTGGCAAGCCGTTTGTTGGTCCGAAAGAGTACCCCCAACGTTTTGCTAGTCGCAGCTTTTTCTTGAGCTGACAATAGCCAATCACTACGTGTTCTCAAAGCTTTGCCCATTTTCCCAGGGTGCGACGATCGAGAGTTTCCGTCTTCAATCTTATGAACGCGCTCTGCTCATCTTGATCCTTCCCCTGTGTACTAAGTTTCCTTTCTTTCTTATATCCGTCTGTTGTGGTTAGATATCCAGGTTCCCTCTTCTCTTCTGACCGATTTTATTGCATATAGCGTTTTCTTTCCCAGGATCGCTGCGACCCGTACCTCTTTCAGTTTAGATGGAGCCCAAATTGGATAGATCCCTGAACAGGTCACCTGTTTATTCTATCTATCGATAAGGTACGCCGCTTCTCCGTTTTCCCCACACGTTTTGAGGGTCACTCGTTTCCCTCTTTGTCGGAAATCGGACTTGGTCGCACGCATACAGGAAGCGTGCCTGGAGCTTCTTTAATTTATCCACGCCTTTTCCTCCTCTTCGAGAAAAGTAGATAGTGCATTCCGCGGCGGCTTTTTTTTCTCAGAGAGCGCATTCCCTGTGTTTGCTGGGCTAGAAATAAGGTGGCGCGTCGACGAACCCGAGCACACCCTTTTCTGGATATTTGCAGCGTCCAGCCTAGCCTCTGACTATCTCTTACTGACAGTCTTACGACAACCTTTCCCTCCCCCGAACTCTACCGGAACTCCCGCTGCATGATTTTCGCCTGGTTCCAGTTGCTGCCTCACCAAAAAACAAAGGCCCCGGCAGCCCCGCGATTTCCTCGTCCCTCCGCCGATAAGCTTTCTTTCGGCTGCCGAAAGCCGTACGTTGGAACGTCCGCCGGAGTTGTCTTTTATGCACATCCGAGCAGCTCCCAGATCCCCCGTGGTGACCACCCCCGCCGGCCGGCGCAGCTGTTTTCCCGCACCCTTAGTACGCCACCTGCGTTTTCTATTGTCGCTGATGTACCCTGATAAGCAATTTGCCCCCTTTTTTTTTTTTCTTATTCTGCGGTGACGCCCTTCACCCGACTTTTCCAACCCCTTCACGATTCCTGAAGCACCCACGTTTCAACTAGTGGTTTTCCTCTCTTCCCGCGACGACCGTCGCGGGTTCCAGTTCCCCGAGTACCGCGCTCGTCGACCCCCGGAACCCATGCCCCTCACTCAAGTTCCTTCCTCCTTCCCGGGAACCAAGATTTTCGCCGTACCCCCCCCCCAACCATGCCGCGCCCTGCCGTCTGCCTTTCGCCGAGCAATGCATGTGTTTTCGGGCGGGGCTGACCCTCTCCTGACATCAACCGCCCTTGACTACTCGTTCACTTTCCCGACAGTAAACGTTCTTTCTTTCCAGGTCAGAAAGATGTTCCTTTTCCCACCCCCCGCCGCGCGTTTGTCTTTTTTTGTATTCTGACGAATGAGGGCGGTGTTTTTTCTTTTAGCGCGAGTCTGCTGAATCACCGGACGGGCCTTTTCTGCCCCCGGACAGTCTTTTTTCTGCTGAACCTTTCTGCTCTCTTCCCTTGAACACCCCCGTGCACGCTTTTTCGCCCCCCCTTGAAGATCAGAGCCACCGGACCCTCTCTAGTCCGACGGATCTTTCCAACTACAAAACTAGCGCTGCGAGTCTTCTTACGCAAACGCCTACGATGTGCATATTTTTAGCTGGCGCCGCCGTAGGCTCCCAATCAGGTTTTACGGCAGTGATCCCGCGTGGCCGTTGCTCCGCGCCGACTTATCCTCGTAGGTGCCTAAGGACAACGTCTTTTCTTTTCTTGACATGAGCCCCCTGCCGCTTTTTTTCTGAGCGTCCGTCATTGTTCCCCTAGCGGTTCCTTCGTGATCGTTCCGCAGGTTTCGCGAGAAGTCCCCCTCTCCCCCCCCGTCCAAGTCCTCTTTCCCATACCCCCTTAAATTTTGTTTTGCCCTATGTGACTCTATTGCTTCCTTGCCGCTGTGCACGTCCGGAAGCCCACCCGCGACTGCCGTAACCATTTTTCTTTCCTGCCACGCCCTCTCTGCCTCTTTAATCTCTTACCACTCTCCTTTCCCTTTTTGTTCGAGAGATTTCTCTTGGCCTCTCGGCGGCCTGCAGTCAGGGCTGTATGACTATCCCTTTCTCCCCTTTTCTGTCCGAGAGCGGCGGCCCCACAGTCCGCAAGTCAATCGAGTCCCATACCCCCTCTTTTCGTTGGTTTCGCACCTCTGGGACTGGAGCAGGCTTCTTCTTTCGCGCCCCCTTCGGTAAACCCCTCCAGATGCCCTCAATGATATTGAACTCACCCCGCGAGAGACATACTCATACCCCCCCCCTTGTCGAAACAGTAACTGTTGAGCCTTTCTTCAACTTGTCCTCCCCCTTCGTTTTCGGCCCCTGACCGCTCAGTCTTACAAGATCTTCCGTTTCCTCCCTCCCGGGGAAGGAGTCACCACCCGCCTGTCGCGCTTTCCTCCGCATGCCCGCTACCCCCGTACCATCTTTTCTTGAAGAGTGCTTCTACTTTGCACCTGGTTGACACCCGTTTGACCCATTCGTGCCCTTCCGGGATTTTCCTACGGCACACCGCGATTCTTGCCACCCCCTCCCCAAAGCGAACTGGTTTTTGTGTGTTCCTTTTGCTTCTTCATTTTTGCCGGCTCGCAGGCTGGCATCCTCTTCTGGCTTTCAGGGCGACCTTCTTTACCGGGTTGAAGCGACCCCCGTCTCCACTGCTATATTCATCCTTGCACAAATCCATGGCCAGCTCGTTTTGACAACAATTTTTCCCCCCCGCTCTCTTTTTGTTTTTCCACGCTCGGGCTTTTACCCACGAAGTTTCGAGCCCATACACGGGGTCTTTTCCTCGCACGACCATTATTCATAGTTCGCTGTCACCCCCCCCCCCCGAAATGCTAGGAGGAGACACTTTTCTCCTCTTTCCCTTTTCGGAAGTACGACGTCCCGGTAGACTTCCCCATCAGTTCGGAGTTCTTCTAGTTTTGCTTTCTTTTTCGCCGAGAGAGGCCGCTGTATTCGACTCCCACGAGCATCTGCACTGGGTGCGGACCTCTGACCAAACAGGGTGGCCCTGAAGAGTTTTTACTTTTTGGGGTGGAGCCCAGCTTTTTCCGCGGTAAGCTGACCTGTGCACTTCCCCTCCCCGCCCCTTAAGCTCCTTTTTTTAACCGAGTACGCAGTCTTCCTACGTCTGCACACGCGTTCACCCCCCGACCTTCGGATTTTCCCCTGTCTCCGTAAGCTTGTGCGTCGTTACCCAAATACTCCTTACCCGTGCGGCAGGGAGTCAAAGCTCGACTAGTTTGTAAACCCTCTGTCTCGGGCGCTCTACCCGGTCCGCATCGGCGCGAACGTCGCCACTACTGCCCCCCGGTTTAATTCCTTAGCGCGTTGGCGCCTCTCGCCCGAGTTTTCCATGGAACCATGGAAATTAGTCCTCCGGGGCTCGTGAATCGTTGAGTACGGGGCGTCTTCCGGCTTATGCATCTCGTGGCTTTTGCATATTGTTCCTGCCCCCTTATGGCTTTTTCCACGAAACTTTCCCAGGCTTTTTTCTCGATCGGGCCAATGTCTGCGACACAAGGCCGCCCAATTTGACGCTTGACTACTCTCTTTTCGTCCTACATCCCCCTTTTCAAGCACCACGTGCCCCGCGCTGCGGCGCTTCCTCAACCTTCACATCTTGTCCTCACTAATGAATACTCGCCGAGTGGGGGGCACCGAACTGGCGCTTTTTTCCCCTTGCTTTTTCCTCCCTCCCTTCCTTTCTCCGCGAGTACACCCCGCGTTTGGCACTTTTTTACGAGTTCCAAAGGCAAACGTTGGCGATCAATGCCTGCGGCGGATTACTCTCTCCCTCAACAGTGAACTGTTCGAGTCCGATACAGCGATGATGACGACTTCCAGCTCTTCCCCTGTCTTCAGACGTTCTGGTACGGGTAGAATGGCGTGCGGATCATCAGATGAACGCGTTCACCGCGATCCCTTTTCTCTTTCCTTTTCATTCTCCTTTCTTTTTCCCTCTCTCTTTTGCGCCGAGACAGCCCTTAATAGCAACTTCTTCGATTTGCGCATATCTTCTTTTCCGTGGAGACACCAGTGATCGCGGACCCGCTCCTAAGATTTTTGTCGCAGCCCTTTGCTGGACTCGTCACGACGTTCGTCCCAGTTCCTTTTCCCTATTCGCTCCCTGTCCGCCGCTTCTTTGCTCAAACTTTATTTGAATGACGTCCTTTCAACCCTTTTTTTTTGAGGCGGAGTTAGGACGTTGCACACCGTTCTCGTGGACAATCAGAGGGAAGAGCCTCTTGCAGTTCCTGGGTTTCCCCTCCCCCCCGATATTGGCATTCGGGCCTGCGGATTCGTAACCTTCTATATTCCACTCCCGGTGCGTCGTCTTGGTTCGCGACAAAGGGGCGTTTCCCTCGAACACCCAGCCTGCTTCTTTTCCTCCTTTGCGTCGCTAGACTTAGTCCAGCTTCATTTCCGTCGACAACGTCCCCGGACCTCCAATTAACCCGATAACTCTTTCCCCCTCTCATTGGCGCCCTGGGTCGTAGTCTCCCTCCACACACATCTCCCCCAGACCGTCCGGTCGTTACCTGAATCAGATCCTAGATCTTTTGCATCTGAAGGAGATAGAGGATTACGGTGGAAGGAACGGTTTTCCTGGTCGCCCTTTTGCTCTCCAGGTCTCACCTTGCCCAACACGCGGAGACGCAACTGTGGTCAGATATTCACGACGGTCCATCGCCGATCTCTGTGCGCACGACCACCAGATTGCGCTCTCCTCGGCAACGGCCTATTAAAGACTGTGGCTACACCACCCTCCGAAACGCGTAATGAAGCCCCTCAACCCTGAGTCGTTCCGCTCCAGCCTCGCGCCGTGTTCCTTCGGCTGTTCCGACGCCGACTCCCGCCTTTTCCCAAACTCGACAGACCGACAACCTCCATGAGGGAAAAGCTCCTTCCCCAGCTAAACCATGCCGCGCCCTTCACCGTCAGCCTCACAATTGCTCTCGCGAAATTGCGGTGTTCAACTCACCCGCCGCTGCAGGAATTCGTTTCGCCTTTTTCTTTCGGAAATTTTCTCAATGAGGGAGCGAGCCCGAGCGTGTGCAACTCCTTCTTTCTCTTTGTCCTCTGCTCATGTACTTTTCCTGTGGCTTATTCCTGCTGCGTC
>Ga0179593_1673491_pt1 | contig 15711 bp, 25 predicted proteins | sample CZODoug2_1_08_16_FD_185931 | JGI IMG/M metagenome (GOLD analysis project Ga0179593, IMG submission 185931) | Vadose zone soil fungal communities from Angelo Coast Range Reserve, California, USA - CZODoug2_1_08_16fungal (PacBio error correction) | ecosystem: Environmental > Terrestrial > Soil >... | reverse complement strand
GGATTGGTCCCTTCTATTTCTCTCCCTCTTTCTTTTTTTTTTTTCCTTTCCCTTTTTTTTCCACTATTTCGTGTCGTCGGTCGGTAATGAATTGTCGGCTGGACCGAGCAGACGTCTGGAACCTTTCTTCCTCCTTCTCCTCCCCCCTCACAATCTTTCCGTGCTTTTCTTTTTTCTCCCCCCTTTTTGATCGAATCATAGCGGCGGCGGAGAACGCCTTTCTTTTTCCCCTTTCTTTTTGTTCACGTTGATGGCGACGCGGCACCGATGTATCCGTTCATTGCCCTTTCCTTTTCTTTTCCCCTGAGGGTACTCTTTCTTTTTTTTTCCTTTCCTCCTCCTCCCGTAAGAGAAGGAGAGGTCCCTTTTCCCTCCCTCCCTTTTTTTTCCCACAAGATCGGTTTCATATGAAGGACTTCCCTACCACTTCTCTTTCCTTTCCAGGACCTGACTCCCCCCTCTTTTTTTTTCTTTTTCCTCCGCACTGAGGGAAAAGGAGATGAGTTCCTTTCTTTTCTTCTTCCCTCTTCGGCGGTATCGGCCGACCAGTGAAGAAATCATCGCCCTTTTTCCCCCCCCCTTCCCTTTTCCCCTCTTTGCCGCTCGGGATCCTCTTTTTCCCCTTTTTCCCCCCCCCTGTTTGATCTCGATGTCGTGCCGAGTTTTTGCGACCACGCCGCGGTCGTGCTCTGGCTTTGTCTTCTTCTTCCCTGTCGAACTTTTTGGTTTTTCTTTTTTTTTTTCCCTTCTCCCGGAAGAAAGGAAGAAAGAGCTGCTCACGCTCCCTCTTCCCCCCCTTCCTTTTTTCCCCCTTTGTCCCGCAAGCAGAAGATTTACGCGTTGCTGGCATCGTCGCCGAAATGGCTTCTTCCCTCCTTTCCCTCCCCCTCCTCCTATGCTATTTTTTTCTTTTTCCCTTTTTTCCTGCTGAAAAGTACTGATCGATCCCCCTCTTCCCTTTTTTTCTTTTTTTTTTTTTCCCTTTAAAGTGCGTGTACGGACCTGGCCATCGCCTCCCTTCCCTCCCCCTTCTTTTCTTCTTTTTTTTTCTTCCCCTCCCCCCCGGAGGAGATGGAAGTGATTCATTTCCCCCTTTTTCCTTCCTTTTTTTTTTCTCCCTAAGTCACCCTCGATCGCAAAAAACAGCGCCGTCGTTTGGCTGTTCTTTTCCCGACGCAATTCTTTTTTCCCCTCCTCTTCCGTTTCCTGCAGAAAAGAAAGGTCAGTCAGCCAGCCCTCCCCCTCCCTCTTTTTTTTCTCTTTGATATGACGCGACCATTCAGACGATAATGAAGATGGGGTGGGAATGCCCCCTTTCTTTTCCCGCAAGCCGTCGTCTTCCTTTTTCTTTTTCCCCTGCTTTTCCCGAAAACGATCCTTAACCTTTCTTCTCTTTTCTCCCCTTCCTCCATAGTCAACAGTATAGGAAAGAAAATCCCATCGACGCCGCCTCTCTCCCAAAGATCCCAGCCTTCCCCTTTTTTTTTTCAGGGGAGGGGGTTTTTTTTTTTTTTTTTTTTTTTTTTTTTTTTGGGGGGGGGGGGGGGGGGGGGGTTTTTTTTTTTTTTGGGGTTTTTTTTTTTTTTTTTTTTTTTTTTTTTTTTTTTTTTTTTTTTGGGGGGGCGGGTTGGGGGGGGGGGGGGGGTGTTTTTTTGTTTTTTTTTTTTTTTTTTTTTTTTTTTTTTTTTTTTCGTGGCAAGCGAACATCACCCAGCCCAGTTTTCCCCTCCCTTTTTTCCCCTTTTCCTTTTGACCTCCTCTCTCCACGGCGCTATATGGTTGATGGATTTCCTCTTCTTTTCCTTTTTCGACAGTAGTACACAAGACAGCCCCGTTGTCCGCCCCTTTCCCTTTTTTCGCCCATCTTCCACCGACAACACCAACAGGACTTTCCTCCTTCCCCCCCCCTGTGGCAGTGCGGCCCCTTTCTCTCCCCCCCTGTTTTTTTTTCCTTTCTCTTCCCCCCCCTCTACGTCAATGAAGATCTCCTCCTTCCCCCTCTTCTCCTTCCTCGCTCGAATGCAGACGGGCAATCCGGATGTCTGTCTTCCCCTTCCTCCTGCCGAAGAAACAGGCCAAACGGTGCCCCTTTTTTTTCCTTTTCCCCCTTGACAGGCACCCCCTTTCTTTTTTCAACACCATTTTTTCCCTTTCCCTTTCTTTTCACACGAAGAGAACAACTTTTCCCCCCCCTTTTCTCTCGCTAGTTTCTCGGTTTTGTTACTTCCTCTTTTTTTTCCTTTTCTTTTAACCAAAGGGAAAGGGTGAAGGTTCCTTTTTTTTCCTTCTTTGACCTTTGTCTTCTTCTCCCTTCCTTAGTATTTTTTCCCTCTTTTTTCTTTCTGCGAGAGATGAGTGATGAGAAGTCCCTTTTCTTCTTCCCCTTTTTCTTTCTTTCTGGAAAGTGCTTCGTAGGCCTTCGAGATTTCTTTCCCCTTCCGCAAGGGGAAGGCACTTCCTCCCCCTTTTTTTCCTTTCGGAGGAAATTACTGGTTGGTGTTTTTCTTTTTTCCCTTTTTTTCTTTCCAAAGTTTTTGAGGGATTGACCCCCCTTCTTCCCTTTTCCTTTTTCTTTTCTTTTTCTTCTCCCCCCCCTGATCAGAGGAAAATACATCAACCCTATATCTTTTTTCCATCATTTGTCCCTTCCCCCCTCCTCCCTTTCCTTGCTGGGGGGGATGTTTCTTTCCCCCCCTACCACAAGAAAACGTTTTCGAATGCCTCTTCTAGAATCTTTTTTTTTTTCCTGCGTCGTTTTTTTTCTTTCCCCGGTACGATGAACGGTGGAAGGATGTCTCCCCCCTCCTTCTCCTTTCCATTTTTCTTTTTTTTTTCCACCGACGAAGCGAAAGAGATAATGATTCTTGCTCCTTATATTCTTTCCTTTTTTTTCTTCTCTTTCATTCTTTCCCCCCCCCCATCTTCTTATCGGATGAAGGGCGCGTCCCCCCTTTTCTCTTTTTTTTTCTCCCTATTTGGCTAAGATTGCTGAGCTGTTTTTCCCCCTTTATGAAAAGCGTTTGTTTTTCCTTCTCTCAGGATGTGTTTTTCTCTTTCTCCTTTAAGGGAGTGGATAAGACGGATTTCCCTCCCTCCCCCTTCTAGGTTTTTCGTCTTTTTTCTCCCCCCCCCCTTCCCACTCTCAAAAAGGGGGAATAAAGTTGTCCCTTTTCCCTCCTTCCTCTTTTTCCCCCTCATCAGACAGATCTCCCTCGGGACTCATCTTCCTCTCTTTTCTTCTTTCCCTGTAGTAAACAAATTCACGGCGAATTTCCTTTTTTTCCCCCCTTCTCCTGGAGAGATAAGTACGTTAAGAAGGAAACCCTCCCTTCCCCCTTTCCCACCGATGGACTTTAGACCTCCTTTTCCTTTAGGCGTAGGATTTCCCTTCCTTCCCTTCCTTTTTTCTCTCCCAAGAAACGAGTAAATCTCGGCGACTTTTGCTTTTTTTGCGCTTTTGCATTTTTTTTTTTTCCTCTCTTAGCAGAGCGGGATTAAGTGCTTCCGGTCTTTTTCCTTTTCCTTCCTGGACCGAGACGAAGATCCCCGCCCGTTTCTCCCTTGTATCCACTTTCCCCCCCTCTCCTTCCCGCGGCGTGCGTAAAGAAATAAAGCGGCACCTTCCCTCCCTCTTTCTTTTTTTTTTTTTTCTCGAAATTTTCAATCAGATGATTTTTTTTCTCGCGCCTTTTTTTCTTTTCTCCCCCCTTTCTGATTATTTAGTTAAAAAGGGTAGGAGAGATACCGACTCCCCTTCCTTCTCTTTTTTCTCCTCTGAGGAAGAGAAATATCACTCAGAGACTTTTCCCCTTTCGGTCTCTCTCCTCTTAGGGGAGAGAGGTTCGCTAGCCCTTTCCCCCTTCCTTTTCCCCCTCCTTCCCTCTTTGAAAAAGGATATTGTTGGAAAGACATCGCTTGCCCATCTTCTCCCCTTCCTTTTTTTCGATTGGAATTTTTTTTCTTCCCTCCCCCTCTCCCTTCTTCCAGAGAGCAAACGTCCTAGATAGAATGCGCCGTCTCCCTTTCCCTTTCCTTTCCCAATCGTCGCCCAGCAACGTGACGTCCCCCCCGACCCCCTTTTTTCTCGGATGGCTTTCCCTTTTTCCCCTTTTTCTTCCTCTCCCCATTTGAGGAGGAAGGAGGGAAAGAAGCCCTCTCTTTCCTTTTTTTTTCCTCCCCCCGGTCATAAGTCATTGCTAGAGTCCAGCGACAAAATTCAGCTCCTCCTTTTCTTAAACATTGGAAAAATTCTTTTTTTTTTTTCCTCCTCCCTTCCCCCCTGATCGGAGATACGTCGGCAGGGAACCAATTCCCCTTTTCTTTTTTTTTTTTTTCCTTCTGAGCGTATAGCAGATATGGGCCTGGAGTCGGCAACCTTCCTGGTTCTTCCCCCCCTTCTTTTTTCCCAACCAATCTTCTTCTTTTTTCCTGAGAATGAAGTATGGAAAAGTGAGGACTGGACCCCTCTCTCTCCCCTTTTTCTCGATTAAACGAATGGCCTCCCTCACCTTCTTTTTTCCTGGAGGTGAGCTCCCCCCCTCCCTCTCTCCTGTTCACAGAGTGGGAGGTGGGACGGGTAAAGTTGCTTTTCTCCTTCCCCTCCCTCCTTCCCCCTTGCGATCCCCCCCCCTCCTCTCTTTTTTCTCTCTGGCAAGAATGGGATTAGGGAAGGTGCTTTTCCCCCCCTCCTCCCCCTTTCCTTTTTTTTTCCTTTGTCAGACGATTGAAAGCGATGTCGCGGTCCCCCACCCTACCTTTTTTCTTTTTTCCCCGACACCAGGCTTTTTTCCCTTTTTCCCCTCCCCCTTTCCCTCTCGATGAGTTGGCTATAAGAGTAAGATCAAGCCCTTCCCTTTTTCTTTCCTTTCTTCCAAAGTCGTTAATAGTCGCTCCCCCCCTCTTTTCTCCGAAACCCCCTTCCCCCCTCCCCCCCCTTTTTTTTTCCTCGCGAAGAGGTCAGAAAATAGTGAAGACTATACTTTTCCCTCCCCTCTTTCCCTTTCCTCTCTTCATAAAGTTTGATATAGATGTAGTGCCTCTTTCTCCCTTCCCTATGTACCCCTCTCTTCCTCTTCCCTCCCTTTCGACAGGGAGGGGGAATAGGCGTCGCTTTCTTTTTTTTTTCTTTCCTCCCCCTAAGAACAGAAGGGGACATCACTTTCTTAGTCCCTAATTTTTTTCCCCCTCTCCCTTCCAGCGAAAAAGGAGAACGAAGAGCAGAGATTTTTTTTTTTCTTTCCCTTTTTTTTTTTTCCGAGTCGAAAAGAGACGTCCCCTCTTCCTCTTTTCTCTCTTTTTCTTCTGCTTGTGTGTTTTCCCTCTTCCCATTCTTTCAATTTTTGGCAGGAAAAGAAGAAATTAAGCGGGCCTTTTTCCCTTCCCCCCCCTCCTCTGAGGAGGACCGAAGAATTTATTTTCTTTCTTCTTTTTTTTTCAGTTATTTCTCCCCTTTTTAATCCGGGATTGGGTAGATAAGTAACCCTCGCTCCCCTTCCCCCCCCCTTCCTTGTTTCCCCCTTCCAGTCTGATCGACGCCACGTCCCTGTCTTTTCTGGCCCCCTTCCCCTCCCTTTTTCTCTTCTTTTTCTCCTCCCAGCATAAGAAATATAGCTCTCTCCTTTCTTCCTCCTCTCCCATCAGCAGAGCATGCAGATGGTCTTTTCCTTCCTTTCCCTTTCTCTTGAGACATTCTTTTTTCTTCCGGGGGTTCCCGCAAAATCAATGAAACCTTCCTTCCTTCCCTTTCCCATAGTAAACGGTATGAAATTGACCATCCCCCCTCCTCCTCTCCCCTCCCCCCCCGCTCCCCCTTTTCACTTTTTCCCACGTGGTAATTGTGACCTTTTCCCCCTTCAAATAAAAAAGAAAGTTGCACGCTTCTTTTCTTTTTTTTATGGTGACTCCCCCCTTTTTCTTTCTTTCCCTGATAAGAGGCTCGACAATCTCCCCCCCTTCCTTTCCTTTCCCCTCAAAAGTGGGAGAAACTCCCCCTTCCCCTCCCAGGAATTTTCGCCCTTCTTTTTTTCCATTGACGGAAAAGGGAGGCGTCCTCCTTTTTTTTCCTTTTCCCCCCCCCCTAGCAATGCAATCCTCCCTTTTCCCCCCCCCCCTCCTTGCCGATACCCCCCTCCCTCTCCTCTCCCGGGCGAGAGAATGAAGACGGCCCTTTCTCTCCCCCCCCCCCCCCTTCTGCTAAAGAAAACGACAACTTTCATTTCCCTTTCCCTCCCCGGATGACTTTTCCCCCCCCCCATTCAAGACCGAGAAGGTAACTGCATGTACACCCTCCTTTCCCCCCTTTTTTTCCCCCCCCTCCTTTTTTTTGTGAGGAGAGATAGTTTATTCGGGTTCCATGCTTTTTTTCCTTTTTTTTTTCCCGGTCTTCCGGGTGAGTGAGGAAAAAGGGCTCTTTTTCTTTCTTTCCTCTCTTGTGTCTTCAGACAATCCGGATTGCCCTTTCTTTTCTGCTGTATTTTTTCTTCTCTTCCTTCGTCCTGGCGATACTGAAGGTGACAGGTTTTCTTTTCTTTTTCCTTTCCACTTCCTCCTGCGAGTTGCAAAAAAGAAGTAGCCGACCCCTTTTCCCTTTCCCCCCCTTGCCAAAAGACCTCTCCTTTTCAATTGAATGAGTTTGTTTTCCCCCTTTTTTTTCCCCCTTTTTCTTTCGCAAAATTTTAGGGGCTGACCTTCTTTTCTCTTGTGCGAACAGTTCCTTTCCCCCTCTTTCTCTCCCTGTTCTGGTCATAAATAAGATAGAAGAAAATTTTTCCCCCCCCTCCCCTTTTTTCCCCCTTTTTTTTTTTTTTGTGGGGGCTGGTTTTATTTTCTCTTTTCTACCCAATGCCACGTTTTAGGAATGAAGCGTCTCTCTTTCTTTCTTTCTTTCTTGGGATGGGAAAGGTCTATACTTTTCCTATGGCGCAAATCTCTCTTAACCTTCGAAATTTAAGGGATTGTGAGGGGACCTCTCTTTCTTCCCCTCTTCCTTCCTTTCCTTCTCAATCTGCGGATTGAGGAAGAGGAAAGTGGCAATTCCCACTCCCCTCTCCTTCTCTTCTTTTTCGGAGTCTCATTGTTTCTCCCTTTTTCCCTCTTTATCTTATGTCTTGATGGATGAAAAGGTGATTTGATGACTTCTTTTTCGGTTTCATTCTCACCTTTTCCTTTCTTATAAGACTGTTTCCTTTTGTTTTTCTCTCTGAGGGGGTGAATATTAGTCTCCCCCCCCCCCTTTTTTCCAAAAAAGGGTGCATCCTTTTCCCTTCCTCCCTTTTTCTCCGATGAGCCCCCCCCTTTTGCCTCTTTTCTGTCGTCGATGGAAAGGTAGTAAACCCCCACCCCCTTTTCTTTCTTTCCCCCCCCCCAATTGAAAGAATGGGATAGATAAGTACCTTTCATCCCCTTTCCCCTCCTTTCCCTTGGGAGATAGAATAGGATTTTCTCCCTTCTCCTGTTAGAGCTTCCTCCCCTCCCTTTCTTCTCCCCCCCACGAGTACACTTCTCTTTCTCCGTTGGAGATGGAAGGGATAGAGGCGATGTCTTTTTTTTTTTTTTTTTTTTTTCTTCATTGATCAGGAGTGCTGATGTCAGGCACTTCTTTTCCCCTTTCCTTCCCTTTCCCTTCTCCTGGAGATTATCTCCCCTCCCCCCTCTACTGTACCGAGGAGTGGTTAAAGGAAATACCGCGGACTCCCTTCTTCTTCCTCGTAGCGCAATTGAAATCAGGATGCTCTCTTTCCCCTATCTTCTTTTTTTTTTTCTGACCCTTTCCCCCTTTTATTGATTTCGTTTTAAAAGGGGAGGAGATACCGCCTCCCCCTTCCTTTTCCTTCCTTCTTCTCTTTCTCTCCATTATAAAGAAGAGAACTGTTCATCATTCTTTTTCTTCCTTTCTCAGAGCGTTGTTTTTTCTTCATCTGGGCCATAAAAGTAAAGAGAATGTTGGTTTTCCTCTTCCTTTTCCTTTTTTTCCTCCCCTTTCTTTTTCAATCTGAGGAAAATGCGGGAGAAGAATCCTTTTTACTTCTTCTTTTTTCCACGGAAGCCTCCTTACCCCTCTCTTCTGCGCAGAGAAATGGAAAATACCTTCTAATCGGGTGGAAAGAGTAGCCCAGCAACTTTCCTTCCCCCCTTCCTTTGTCCCCCTGTTAGTCCCTTCCTCCTCCTCTCTTATTGCGATAAATTTGCGGATGAAAGGCGGGGGTCCTTTTCTCTCTCCCTTTCGATTGTCGCGCGGTCGGTCCAGGCCTCACTTTCCCCCTCTTTCCAGCCTCACCTTTTTCCCCCCCTCTTTCCCACATGCCGACTGGCAGAACACCGACTGTTTTCCCTTTTTTTCCCCTTTTTCCCCCCTCCTCTCTTGTCCCCTACTAAGGTTGTTGTTGTTGCGCTCTCTTTCTTTTTCCCTTCTTCTTTTCTCTCGGACCAGTCTTCTCTTCTTTCCCCTTCCTTTACGCCTTTGTCGGATGACCGAGCATGACGTAGGAACCTTTTCTCCCTTCCTCCCCTTCTTTTCTTCCTCTTTAACACGCCTGGAATCCGAAAATGATCGCATCCTCTTTCCTTCTTTTTTTCCAGTTCGACCCATCTTTTATTTTCCCCTTTCTTTTTGACGCGTGAAAAAGATGGATCCGTAATGGCCATTTCTTCTCTTCTTCCTTCTTTCCTTTTCCTCCTTCCCTCTTTCCGGTGGAGATGTGCAAGAGAAATCCGACTTTACCTCTTTTTTCCCCGGTACCCATTTTTTTCCCCCCTACTTCCTGTTAATAGGGAAGGAAGGACCAAGCCCCCCCCCCCCCTTTTTTTTTTTTCCTTGCCCCCGTAGAGAAAGAGAGCCCGACTCCCTCTTTCCTCCAGACTCGACTTTTCTCTTTCTCGGCCCCAGTAGTTCATAGTAGATCCACCCCCTTCTTTTTCTTTTCTTCTCCGCCCTTTTCCCCTACCTCCCTTTTTCCCCTTTCTCTCGCGGTCCTCCATTCTTTTTTTCCTTTATGAATGGAGAGAAGCAGGCATCCTTTTCTTCCCTCTTTCTTTCCTGGAACACGCTCGCGTCCGTTCTCTTTCTTTTTTCTGTAACTTGCCTTTTTTTTTTCCTTCCTTTCAGCCGATGCTGAAATCAGCACGCCGGACTCCTTCTCTTTCTCCTCTCCATAGCTCGATCCGGCCAGCGCACCCCCTTCTCCTCCGCGTGCTTGGTCTTCTTTTCTTTCTCTCGAAAAGCAGAAAACGCATATGCGCCTCTACTTCTCTCGCCAGCGGTGAGGCGGCTCTTTTACTTTTGATCGATACCAGGCTTTTTCCCCCTTCCCCCTTTTTCCCCCCGCAGAACGTCAAGAGGAAGTTTTTTTCTCCTTCCTCCCGCGCTCTTTTTTTTATTTCCTTTTCCTCTTCTGCTCCAGGAGGAGATGGGCATTCTTTTTTTCCCCCTGGATGAAAAAAGGTTGAGACTTTCCGGCAACTCATTCCCCCCCTTCCTTTCTTTTTTCTTGCACATAAGTATGAGCAGAAGAAAGTCATTCTTTTCCCTTCCCCTCCCTTCTTCCTTCCCCTTCATACAGCAAAGGGGAATCAAGCAGCATTACAGCCCTTTCTCTCCCCCCCTTCCCTCTTCTGACGAGACCTACTTTTTTTGTAATTCCCACGTTCATCTGTCCGCAATCCGCAGATTGAGATAGAAGGAGCCCCTCCCTTTTTTTTTTTTTTTCTCTTCCTTCTGTTTCCTCCCAATAAATGAAATTGAGAAGGTTAAGGATCCTTCCTTCCTCCTTTCCCTTTTCCCTGAAAACAACTCTCCCAAGCTCTAAGAAGATGAAGGAGAAAAACTTTCTTCCTTTTCCTTTTTCCCCCCCCAACTCACTTTTCTTTCCCTGTTCGTGAGAGATGATGGAGGAAAATCCCCCCTTTTCTCCTTCTTTCTCTTCCCGCGTGCTAGAAATAGTAAAAACTCCCTCCCTTTTCCCCCAAAATTTTTGGTTCCACCGACCACACCAAAAGGAATTGCAGCCCTCCCCCCCTTCTTTTTTTCAGTGAAGGAAAAGGGAGGGCGCGACTCCTTTCTCCCCCCCCCTTCGAGTCCTACGCCCCCCAGGCACGTCAAAAATGAAGATCGCCGACGCAACTTCTCCTCTCCTCATCAGCAGCGAGAGCATTGCACCTTTCCCCCCCCCTTTTGTCTTCCTCAGAACAGCACCTTTTTCTCCTCCCCCCCCCCCGGAGACCGGCACCATTTAATTTGTTTCCCCCTGCCAGAAAAGACGGTCCTTTTCCCCCTTTTTCCTTCTTTCTTCTCTTCCTCTTTTCTCTTTTTTTCGGGTCGAAAATGACAGTGACCGTTCGTTCTTTTGAATTGTGGAAAAAATGCCCTTTTCCTTTTTTCGCTGTAGTTTTTTCCCAGTTGGAGGTTTATTCTCCTCTTTTTCCCCCCTCCTCCTTCATTGACGTTGCATGCCTCCCCCCTTTTTATTTTCCTTCCTTTTTCAGTAGTCGGAAGGGCTTCGGTCCTTTTTTTTTTCTAGTTGCAAAAAAAGAAGTCTCTCTCCCTTTTTTAATTATTTGGGAATTTAGGAGGCCAATTCTTTTTTTGTGTCCGTTTTTTTTTGGCGCAAACTTTTGGGCTGACCCCTTCTTTTTTTCTCCCCTCTTCTCCCTAGGCAATCAATCACCCGATAGCGCCGTTTTTTTTTTTTCCTTCCACATTCCCTTTTTTGTGAGTGCGCTTGCCCACGACTCCCCCCCTTGACACGTTTTAGATCTGCAGCGTCCTCTCCTCTTTTTTTTATGGCCCGTTTCCCGCTTTCGCCGATATGCTCCTTAACATTCGAATTTTCATGTCTTTTTTTCCTTCTTCCTTCTTTTTTCCTATCTTGCTCATTTAGATATAATCTGCGGATCTTCCCTCTTTCCTTCCCCCCCATCTATTTTTTTTTCTTCACGTTTCGATCCGGATGACGAGTGGCGCTAGTTATGATGCTGGCTTTTTTCTTTTTTTCTCCTCTCTTCTTGTGTAGGAAAGGGCATAACCGCCGGACGGTTCTTCTCCTTTTTTCCTTCTTCGGAGTTCTTTTTCTTAGGCGACACAATTCCCTTTTCCTCCCTCCCTTTGTAAATGATCACTGCCCCCTCTTTTTCGCACATGCCGCGGGGATCCTCAGGCGGCTTTCCCCCCCCTCTTCCATTTCGTCCACCACTGCCCGCTGAAGTTTTTTTCCCCTTCCTTCGGGACCGATTTTCAGCAGGAAAAAGGCACCCTTTTTTTCCCTTTCGTCGATAGCATAGACGATTCGCACTTTCCTTCTTATTCCCAATTTCGGAGAAGGAGCCCTCTCCCCCCTTTTCTCCTTTTCTCTGGCAGGGATAGAGGCGATGGCTTTCCCTTTTTTCTTCCAGGTCCATTCCTCTTCTTGCCCTGAAGGACCGCGACTCTTTTCCTTTCCTCCCTTTTCTTCTAGACTTCAACACGACAAGAGCACGGACCGCGGCTTTCCCCCTCTCCCGACAGCGAGATCAAACGGGATGCCGCGTTTCTTCCCCCCTTCTTCCCTTTCTCGCCCTTCCCTCTTGGCTTACCGCGCGCGCGTTCAAACAGGGGACGATCTTTCGTTCCCTTTTCCTTCTATTCTGTGGAGAGAACATGACGACTTGGGCCGATCCCCCCCCCCTTCTTGCAGCTTTTTCTTCCCAACGCAGCTCGTGGGCGAGAGGTCGCTATCTTTTTTTCCCTTTTTTTCTTTCCGGAAGGCATATGGAAACCGGATTCTTTTCTTTCCCCCCTCCCTTTCTGACCTGTTCTTACCGTCGGAGGGCGTATGGAAAATAGCAAACGCCGACTTTCCCTTTTCCCTCTCTCTCCTGCGCAGCGCCCGGACCATGAACGGAACTTTTTTCTCCATTTTTTTTGAAATCCCCCCTGCCCACGGGGACAGCGGATCGAGGTCGAAAGTGTCCCTCTTCTCTCTCCCTTTGCGGATGCAAGGCGGTTACTTTCCCTTCTCTTTGTAGCTTTCTGCTCGGTCAGCAGACAAAATTCAGTAGCCGACCTTACCTCCTTTTTTCCTCCCCCCCTTCTTTTTTCCTTCTCAGGCCAGATACAGGCGATAAGATCGAGGCCGGACCAATCATCTCTCTTTCCCCCCTTTGGTCACCCGTCCTCCCCGTCCACCCCAGTCCTGGTAGGACAAGGCGGGACAATTTGGCCCAATATTTCGTGTTTCCTTTTCTTTTTCCTTACTTCTTTCCCCTTTGAGGACGGACGACGAGCGACAAATCGGCCCTTTTTTTTCCCCCTCCATCGCCAATTTCGGCGGAGACAGCATTCGTGGCCTGTTCGAACGCGATCGCCTGCCCGGGGTCGTTTTTTTTCCTTCTTTTTCCCCCCTCTATCTTCATGGCAGGGCGATGAGAAGGAGTCGAGGACTGTTTTTTTCTTTTCCTACGACCCCTTTCTTTTCTTCTTGCGCGGTCCCCAGGGTCAGCCGATTGAAAGCGATTTTTTTCCTCTTCCTGCCGGGAAACAGAACAACAGGCGCGTGACGTGGAATGGTCCCTTTTTTCCCGACTTAGCTCTTTCCGATCCCGCACAATGCTGGAAAAGGTCGATGATGTTTATTTTTTCTCTCAATCCTAGCCGGAGGAGGTTTTCGCCTCCCCCCTCTTCCGCGAGCGTTCCTTTGGACGATACCGCAGCTGATGAAATGGCGCCGACGCGGCCATTCCCTTTTTTTTCTTTTCCCCCCCTTTTTTTCCGCATTTCCTTGCTGATCTATACGAAACTGGCGCCCGGGCGGGGAGACTTTCCCTTGCAAGCCGAGAATGAAATCAGCCTTTTTCCTCTTTCGAGGCTCTTTTCCCCCCCGATCCCGGCCAGCAAAAAGGCGCCCGAATCGCATATCTTTTTCTCCTAAATGGGCGGTTCTCTTCTTCCTTTTTCTTTCTCCCAGCGGGAGTCGAGCTGGAGTGTTTAATGAATGAAAGTACTCTCCCGTCCATCATAAACTTCAGAGGAAGTGGATGTACTCTTTTTTTCCCCCCCCCAGGCGATTTCCTCCTCTGGCCGCATCTGCTGAGAACGGAGGCGATGGAAGTTTTCTCTGCACCTGGTTGAGAACGGTCTTTTCTCGACTCTTTCCTTGCGGGCCACCGTATGATACGACGCCAGTCCCGGGGTTTTTTTCCCTCCTCTCAGTCATGCAGCAAAGGCAATGGGTAACTCATCCTTTCTCTTTCCCTTTGAATCTATTCTTTTCCCCCCGCACCATTAAGCCGATCCTGCAGAGGGGAGTGGTCCTTTTTTTCCCCCCATCCGCATCTTGAGATTATAAGGAGCCAAGATACATGCCCCTTTTTCTTTTCCATGCCCTCCCTTTTAAGGAGCAAGTCGGAGCCATCGTCAACGTCCCCTTCCAAGCAAACGACGCCGTCTTCCCCCCGTTTCTTTTGTACGCTGCAGTCGAAAACGTTGTCTTTTTTCTTCCCCCCCAGTCTTTTTTGAAATGTCGGCGAGCGATGGAGGACCAGAACCGGCTCTTCTCTACCTCGTGCTCGAAAATCGTCACAACTACCCTTTCCCCTTAGCCCCACTTTCCCCCCGGACCACACCAAACAGGAATGCCTCCTTTTTTGTGGCAGTGCCGGCCAAGGGCGGCGAGACGTCGGTTTTCCTTTTCCGTCCCTGCCCCCCTTCCTACGTCAAACTGAAGATCCGCCGACGCAACCGTTCTCTTCATCAGCGCGAGAGAATGAATGAAGGGCCCCTTCAACCATTCAGTCCTCCCTCCCCAAAGGTGAATCCATTGGTCTCTTCTTTTTCCATGGTCCTTCTCCCTAGGACGGTCACTGGAATGTCACCGAAGAACCCGTTGTTGTTGTTGAGAGAGAGAGTTTCTTCGGGTTACCTTCCCCTCTTGGTCCAACCTTCCCTTTTGCCGGTCTAAGGTTCTTTTTTGCAACAGGTGGAGTTTTTCTTCCCTTCTTTTAGGGACTTTTCTTTTTCTCCCCCGCAGATGATGAGAGAGTAGTAGAAGTATTTGCGTCGGCGATTCTTCTCTTCGGACGAGAGCGACGTTGCAACTCCTTTTTCCCTCAACTCCCCCCCTCCTTTCTTTGGAATTTAGGAAGGCACTTTTTTTTTTGTCGGTTCTTTTCGTTGGCTCCTTTTTCCTTTCCCCTTTGTGACGATTGTCGAGCACGCTGATCAGAGTAAATCCATCCCCCCCCCCCTTTTCATCAGCTCAGCGAAAAATGTCCCCAGCCGATTGCCCCTTTTTTTTTCCCTTTTTTTTATTCCCATTTTCCCCTTTTTCTCCCTCAGAGTCGTAGAGCTTTGTCTGCGTTCTCTTTTTGGGATGGGCAAGGCTCTTTGTTCGATTTTTCCTTCTCCTTAACCTTCGCAATTTTCATTGATTGTTCTTTCCTTTCAGCGCTCATGATCTTGGATCATTTATTATCTCAATCTGCGGATTGCTTTCTTTTTCCTTTGCAGGATCGCTCTTTCCAATGGTCGCGTCTCTCCCCCCTTTGTGGCGCTAGATGGCTGATTGATGGAGGGATGCACCCTTTGCTTTCCTTTTTTCTCCTTTTTCTAAGTTTACTCTTCCCTTCCTTCCTCAGGATGGCCAGACAAGACGGCGCTGTTTTTCTCTTTTTTGTGACGTAGGCGACCCAATCCCGTCTCAACCCTTTCCTTACGTCTCTCCCCTGGCGCAGAAGCAGAGAGCCATAAATGCGCGGGCCTCTCCTTTTTTTTTTTTGAAAGGGCAAGGTTTTTTTCCTTGGTTGATTCCCCCCCCCCCTCCCTCCTTGATCGATCAGTACGTTAGAAGGAACACCGCCCAAGCTTCCCCTTTTTTCTTCGCCTAGACGATTCGCACATAGGAGTGTCTGTTTTCCTCTTCCCCAGAAATTTAAATCCCCTTCCTCTTCCTTCGCCGGTGTGGAGCTGTCCTTTCTCTATTCTCTTTGGAGAGCGCCGTGAGAAGAGCGTGTTCCGTTCTTTCCCCTTTTTTTTCTCCCCGTACCTTCCCCTCCTCTCCCCGACGGGCGACAGTTCGTATAGACTTTTTCCCTTCCTTTTTTTCTTGGTCCAGGACATCAGCGTCACGACGCGATCTTCCCTCTTCTTCCTTTATGTCACGGATCGAGGCAAAGATTGTTTGCCCTCTCTCTCTTTCTCTTTCAAAACAAGGGTAGGCGGATACCGCCGCCTTTTTCTTTTTTCCCTAGCCAATTATAACTAAGCAGACCTTTTCCCCTCCTTGGCTTTCTCTTTTTCCCCTCAGCGCGTTGGTTTTGTTTCGGGGCGCTCTCCCCCTCTTCCTGTTGTTTTTTCTTCCTCAACCGGATCTTGTTGGAACGAGGGAAATAGTTTCTTTTTTTTTTCTCCGCGAAGATAGTAACCGTCGGAGGGCGTCTGTCCCCTTCCTCTTCTCCCCCTTCATCGCCTTCTTCCCCTTCCCTGATACATAGGTGGAAGAGTTAGCCCAGCAACTTTACCCTTTCCCCTTTTTTTCGACCAGGGCAAAACGAAGGAGGGTCTCCGACGCCTATATTCTTCTTCTTTTTTCTTGACCTGCCGATTCCCTTCTTCTATTGTTCCCCCAAAAAAAGAGAGGTAGTCCTTCCTTCCTTTTTTTTTTTTTCCCCCCTTCAGTAGCAGACAGGAACGAAAAGAAAAAGTGGAAAACTGCCCTCCCTTCTCCTCTCTTCTCCCTTGGGACC
>Ga0179593_1598406_pt1 | contig 15712 bp, 22 predicted proteins | sample CZODoug2_1_08_16_FD_185931 | JGI IMG/M metagenome (GOLD analysis project Ga0179593, IMG submission 185931) | Vadose zone soil fungal communities from Angelo Coast Range Reserve, California, USA - CZODoug2_1_08_16fungal (PacBio error correction) | ecosystem: Environmental > Terrestrial > Soil >... | reverse complement strand
TGCTTCTCGTATTTAGATCCCGGATACCCGTTTTTTTTCGTGACGGCTCCTGTTTTTTCCGGTGAGCTTACAAGTTCATCTTTGTTGGGACGTGCTTCAATTTTACCCCGAAAACGGAGTCCCATCCCCTTCTTCGCTGTAGTCTCCCACTGGCTCTTCTCGATAAAGTTCCTGGATTCGTCTCTCTTGTACCTCCCTTTTTAACGAGTTGAGGGAAGGGCCTTCCTCTTCTTGACGCACTACGAGACGGAAAGGTTTTTTGCGAAAGCTTGACATCCCCCAGTTGTTCGTTGCAGACAGTAACTTGATCCATTTTTTTTCCGAAGTTCCGGCCGCCCCTCCCGCAGGTTGCCCACCCCTTCCATGGTAAAGTGGGAGATAGAACCACCGAGGTAAAGTATCAGCCTCGTGGCTTGTCTCTAGCGTCTTTTGGAGGTAGTGCCTAGATCCCTATCAACCCTCCCCTCTTAAGGATTTTGCGCCTCACGTTCCTTCCCTCTTTGAAGATCATGTGTACCACAAAGTGAGATCCCTTTTCTTAGTCCTCACCCCGGACGGAGCAGACCCAGACTGCCCCCTCTTCCTGTTTACCTATGGCTCTTTTCGAGCGACCCCACGCTGGAAGGCCCCCCGTGGCTAAGCCCCCTGGCTCTACCTCGTAGTACCCAATAGGCACACTTATACCCCCCTTTCCCCACACAGTTTCCCCGATGGACGCCTTTTAGTTTGGGGTCCATCTCAGATTGAAGGCCGTGGCGAGATGGGCCTTTTTTTTTTCATGGCGCCCACATGGGATGCACTTGTTCATTCTCCCCCCTCCCAGAAGTATGCCCCCAAAGGGCCTTACTACCCCGTCCCGGAAACCAACTCTCTTTTTTCTTTTTTGGTCCCTCTCTGAAAGAGTCGACACTCCTTCCTCCTATAGGATGGCCAACTGATCACAAAGGTCACCTAACTCGGGGTATCTCGCGTCCACCGACGATTGAGTTTCCCGATCCCTGCTTCCCCTGAACTGTATCCAACCCTATCGACCCCTGGGCGGAAGATTAATACGAACGGGTTCCCAAAGGCAGCCCTCCCGAAGTGTTTTACCAAAGCTCCCTTTTAACCTATTTTGCGGAACTCCTTCCCCCTTTTTTTCCTCCCCCCCCCTCCCAACCCCCCCCTACTGATACCCTTTACCCGAAACGAACCTTCATGATGAGCATTGGTCTGCCTCTTCATGAGCCCAACCCCCCCAAACTCCTCCGCGACTTTCTCACACCTCCCCGCATTTTTTTCAGAGGGCAACGAGTACGGTATGATGAGGTGATGATATGCTCAAGATGCCCCAACTGACGAGGATTCACTCCGTCTTTGGGTTAACTTGTTCTTCCCCTCTCTCTCCATTATTTTTGCTGAGAAGCTTTGAGCCACACAATAACTTAGCTCTCTTTTCCAATAAAGAGCTTGTTCTTGTGGGGTCCCACCCCCTCTACTGATACTTACCTTCCGTTACTCTCCTAGAGTCTTGCTGAGACAGGTTCACCACCCCCCCACCTTGTTGGAACTCCCTTCTTTCTTTGGCATTCTTGTAGACTCCCTTCTCACCTCATCTGTACCCTCCTCCTTTGCACAGTATAACACAGTTTCGTTGTCGATTTCTCCCCGCAAGTCAGAGTCATGGTGGTTCAATACACCGACTCGTTTCCCCGCTACCTCTTTTTACTTTAGGTATTATCTTCCCTGTGGACGTCATATTTTTCCAGAATTGAGCTTTATTGCTCCTGGACCACATATGAAAGTTTACTTTTCCCCGCTTAGCTTCTTCCCCGTATTGGTCTCTAAGGGTATGTGATTTCCTAGTCTCTGATTCGTTCCGACAAACTTCAGTCTATTTCCCTCGCCCTTGACCCCCGTCGCCGTTGAACCTTTTTCTTTATCTATAGTTCCTTCATGAATTGGTCCCCAATTCTTGCAGCGTTCTTCCAAACCCCCAGAACTTTCATTGGTGCTTAGCATTGTTTCTCTGTCGTGCTCAGGCTCCCTCCTTCGGGTCTTTTCCACCCGTGTGTTCGATCAAAACCAGCTTCCTCCCACGGGCATTCCTTTTTACTCGAGAATAGGGCCCACCTTTTCCATCGTTTTTCTGTTTTATCGCTTGTGATCCGACTTCTTCCCCGGGCAGATGGCAGGAGGTCCTCGCTAGCGTTCCTGCCCCTCGTGCTGTTCCTATTACCGCTGAGCACCTCCGCCTCTTTCCTTTTCCGTCGCTCCCTTCCCCTCTGTTGTTGAAGGGCTAATACCATGGTTGCTCTTTCCTAGGCCAATCTGTCATTCACCCCCTCTTGCTCACCATTAATATTTTGTTATTTCGATAGGCCTTTCCCCCTCCCCCCCCGCCCGCATCACGGAGGTATGACTTCCTTTAGGTTTTTTCTATTTTTCCCCTGTACACACGTCATTCCTGGTAGAACCGGACGTGTGGTTTTTTCTTCGGCTTCTCTTTTTTGAGTCCCCGGCAATGCCCGGGCCATTGATTCCGTTTTCAATGTGACCCACAAAACTGGGATGTAAGGAGTCTTTCGCCAATCCCCTTCTTCGTCGCTTGCTTGTATAAAATCTTTCACCCTCCCTTTCGCCACGAATTCGTATTTCGCTCCTATCCAGCCCCCTCCCATCAGGCCATGGCTACCTATGCGAATTCTCTACCGCGTATCTCAGGAGGTCCAGAGTAGGTTAACCTTTGCTCATGCCGTCTACTCCTGCAGGTGTTCTGGAAAGTGTAAGATTACCGTGACCCAATTCCTTGCATTGACAGGGGAGGGGGACTCTGCCCCTGATTTAGATTTTTTTTTTTTTTTTTTTTTTTTTTTTTTTTTTTTTTTTTTTTTTTTTTTTTCTTTTTCTTTTTTTTTTTTTTTCTCTTCGTCTCTTTTTTTTTTTTTTTTTGTGGTTTTTTGTGTTTTTTTTTTTTTTTGTTTGTGTAAGAGTGATGCTCCCCTCCTCCCCCCTTTTTTTTTTTTGTTGTGAGATTGCTTCCTCTACTTTTTGAGCATGAGGAGCCACTCCCCCCTTTTCTGGACTGCCCTACGGTTCTTTTTTTTTAAACGTTTCGGCAATCTCACTCTTTGTATTGCTCCCGGCAGGTTTTGGATACTAACAAGGGAAGTCCCAGCATCGCCTTTATGGATCAACTTCGCTATTGCGGGTACTTTCTGATTTTTTCTCCCGACGAAGTCGCGTCACTCTATTTCTTAATTTTTCCTCCCAAGGAGGGAACGCACTGCCTGCGACGGACAGAAAGTTCTATTGGCGATCAGCAGGCACCAAGTTGTTTTGCGAAGTGCACGGCGTTCCCCTTCCCGGCCTCTTCGTAGTAGGTCCGAGAGTTTGCGGCACATGCACTTTTTCGGTTTTGTGAAGGTTGCAGTTTTGGAGATTAGTCACCACCGAGTTACAAGTTCAGCACCTGGATCCTTTCTTCTTGGAACCTCATTCCGAAGCATATCGCCCTCCCTCAGGATGGTTCGCAAGTCTGCGACCAGGCCCCCTGCAGAGTGGCTCGAAAGTGAGAAGCGGTGCTGAGCCTAAAGAACTTCCCCAAAACTGATCATTCTGACGATTCCTGATCAATCTGGAGTTTGAAGCGAAAGAGGCCAGGACCCCAGTCCAGGAGCTTTCTCCTTCCTGTACAGCTCATTGTCATCTTCCCCCCCCCCCCCTCGTCTAACCACCGGGAACGATGGAAGACGAGGGCGATTGGTCCATACTCTATTGCCGAGGGGTCCTGTTCTTCCAGTACGCACCTGGGCACTTTTCTTTTTCCCCAATCCCTTCAGGCCCTTTGATCAAGAGCTATACCCAGGCGAAGGCCGGACACTTCCAGGTTTCGGTCGCCCATAAGGTCGTCCCCACATTCGGCAAGTCCTCTAGGATGGAATCATACTGGGCCACTTTGTTCCCGCGGGTGTCAGCCTGCCCCCTAAGATGGGATCTTTTTTTCTTCACCAGATCCGAGCCTAACTGCCCCCCCCGTCCTCCTGCGGGTTTTGTTCATGCATAGAAACGACTGGGGTTTCCCCTCAGACCGATCCCTTTCATTCCCCCCTTTATCGTAGGTCTGCACTCAAGCTCATTTTACAACGCATTTCGAGGTACTTTCTCTTCGGCCCTTCCCCTGAAGTCCCCACCGCGCATGACCCCTTTTGAGCCTCTTTGGTGATCTATTCTTTACTTTAAACACCAAAATCATTTGACCGCGATTAGTCCTACTTCGACAACTTCCCCTCCACTCCTTTGGGGTTAAATGGCCCTCTTCCCTTGATGAGGTGTATTTCTTTTTCAGGATCCTAACCCGTAACTGAAGGGCTTTGGTGGTTCAACCTTGCGTAACCTTATTCCCCTCTTGCTTCTGAGACTCTCTACACTCCCCGCTCTGTCGCCCCCTACTTGTTCGAGTTGCGGGGTTCGATCGCTTCCTACCGATTACTTCCGAGGCTAGATTTTGTCCCCCCGGTTCCAACCCTTGGGACAAATCATTTCTTGGCACTGAGGCATCCTTTGGAGCTCATCACTATATCCTTTCACTCGTTGCCACCTTCTTAAACCCATTCGTTGTCGCTACCGTAGATCCCTTTGTCCCCTTTTTCCTGCCCTTTCACGTTCATTCTCTTTTGGTCTTGTATACCGATCACGGTTGAAGTTCCGCTCTCCCAGTCCTAAGAGCGATTTCTCCCTGGACACGATTCAAGGGTGGCCTGTATTTTTTGAGGTTAGTTTCCCCCGTCTTTCGTACTTTCCTTTCCGCACCGCATCTTTTTTGTCGATTTCAGTTGGTTTTTTCTCTTACAATTTCCTCTCTCATTCCGCTCTATTAGATGCTCCCGTTCCCCTCTCTTCCGTATGTTGTTGATTTCTCCTATGGCTTTCCTGAAGTGTTTCCCCCTTCTAAACAACCCCCTCCGACTTATTTTTTTTTGGTAGCAGTTTAGGCTATTTGTACTCATTTTCCTGCCGCTTTTGTTGTGACCTTTGTCATATACTTCTCCCATGTTGTTCGAATGTCCCCGTCCCCTCTCACTTTCCTTACCTCCCTACACTATTGCCCATCAAAGCTTGTCCATCCATTGTTTCTTAAAGAGTTATGCTCCGCCGATTTTTTCCTTGGGACTATTTTTGTATTCATACAGTTGCGGTTTCTTTCAACGTTTTTTCCTGATTCTACAGCAAGAGATGCACCCCCTCCCCCGCCCCTCGGGTGCGTCGATAACTTGCTTGTTTTTCCCGGTTGAGGTCTTCAGAAGTTCTCCTTCCGATGGCCTCTTACTCTTTACTTTTCAGAGGCCATTGTTTTTTTGCTTGTCGATTTGCTTCGGCAATTGAGAACCTCGAGATCCCAAGCTACGAGTGGAATTTAAATCGGGTCATCCCTCACCTTTCCCCCCTCATCCTGGTCCACTTCGTGGCTTCCCCATTCAGTGATTACTCCCCGCCCCTGTCTCGGCATGTGAGCAGTCTGACAACTTCCCCAAACTGGGGAGGTGTCCTTTTCTATCGCAACCTTGCTGTTCCCTTTCTTTGCGTCCATGAGCGCCCCCAATACGTTATCCCGTCTGTCCCCGGTTTCTAAGATTCCTGCCATTTCCCAGTAACCCCCCCCCTGCCCTTTTTTCTACGCTCCAGTTGTCTTCCCGCGATCTGGACCCTTTGGGTGTTATGGCCCTATGCATTGGCCGGCCATACCCCGGCAGGTCTTTCGTCATGTCGAGCTCCCACCCTCTCCTTGCCCCCGCCCCCTTTTTCTTTTTCTCCTGATTATTCTTTTCGACGGCATGTCTCGTAGAGGAGCAACCTCCTCCTCCTTTTTTGTCGATATTGCTTTACTCTTCTTCCAGTCTTCCACAAGGCCTACAGAGCGGCCCCGCCCCCCCGGTTTCGGGGAACTTGGCCGAATTTTTAAAACGGTACGACTGGTCCACCCACGTTCCCTCTGCCGTTTATTCTCTTATTGCATGAACCTCATAGTAAACTACGTCCTTCCTCTTTTGTCTGCTCAAAGGTTTTAGAGGCCGGGCTGACTGTTGTCTGAAGAGGCTCCTTCGTAAGTCGGTTAACTTATGGAGGGACTTTGTTGGGTATTGAAGAAAAACGTCCTCCTGAGACTTTTCTATAAGACTGACCAACCTCCCCCTGTTTCGATGCAGCGGCCCTTGCAATCTTTTCCTTTTTTTTTCCTCGTTGTTGCTTTCTTTCTCCGCCTAAGCCTCTAGCGTGTACACTCTTTTTGTACAGCGGGGCCTCCGAGGGTCAGTCGAAGCCTCGGACTTTTTGGATAGCGGGAGTTTTCGAGGATGTGTTCCTATCGCAATTCAGATTGAAGTATAGAGGCCCTCCCTTTCCAGCCCTCTTTTTGACTCTCACCTTTTTCTGACTCCCAGGGGTGACACAAGGCGAAAGCAGCCGACGCAGATCCCGTGCTGGTTTTATTGGGGGGTTGAGAAGCATCCCGTATGGCCCGTTGACACTTAACCTGGAGAGCCTCTAGTCCCCCTTCGATCCCTCGGCGACTTGCCACTCAATTTTTTTCAACCCTGAAACCCTTGCGATGCCCGCCTTAGAGGGAGGTTAGTCCATATTCTCTCTCTATGTACTTTTTTTTGGTAATGATTCTTCTTTCTTCTGGGGAAACTTGTTGCAGTGTTGTCCCCCAATGGAGGGTTTGACTTTGACCCCACAACCCCCAGGCCATTTCAGCCCCCTCACATTCGACCCCGAAACCAACGATTCTGGGTTGTTGTTCCCAACGTCCGCACACAGGTGGACTACCACGACCCCCCTTGGACCAGTTAATACTTTTACCCTTTCTCGTGTCCCCTCGACCTGAGAGCGGAGTCGGTTCAACCGATCGACAATGTCCACCCCCCACATATAAACCTGTTCAGGGGTGAATTTGACATTTACCGCCCCTCTCTCTTTTTAAAGTAGAAATATAGCTCCCTCCCTCCCCCCGTGAGTGGGGGCTCTCCTCCCTTGGAACAGCTCAGAAGCCCCTTGGATGAAAAAAGTACGTGCTTCCCTACTCCCCTGAACATTCGAATTTTACGCGTGACCGAGTGTCTGAAGCATTTTTACTGAGACAACTCCCTTCCCTCGACTGCTGAATTCGAAACTGTCCTTTGGTGTTAGAGCGGTTCCAAAGTGAAAAGGATGTGAGTGATTTTTATTCTTCTTCTTGCTCTCCTTCCCCCCCACACGGCCAAGGGAGTTCCTCAAGGGTTGTGTTTCACCTTTTCCAGCACATCCATTAGTTCTAGGTTATCCAGCGAGGAAAGAACCCCGATATCCCTCCCCAATCCCTTTCTCTTTTGTTTTTTGACCTTTGAGTGATGTGGTGTTCACGCGCTTTCTCATATCCCGATTAACTTCTTCGGTTGCTGTAGGTGCAACCCACATTGAGGCTCCCTTTTCTTTTTCCGGTTTCTTGATTGCCCCCCTGCTTGTCGACAGAAATTAAGAAACTACAGCCTTTCCTGTTGACCACTTCTCTCATTACTTTTCTGTTCCTTAGGCCACTTGTCAGAGTTTGGGGTTCTTCCCTCTCTCTTCGCCCCCTTTCCACTGCACCAAATTCTCGGCGTTTTTTTTTCGGTACTCACATTTGGACCGTTCTTATCCCCCGGTTCAGCCTTTCTCTTTAGTTGCTCCCCTGGGCGATAAGGATGTTTTTTTGTAGAGAGTCTTCCTATTTCCCTCGCCCCAGTCATTGAAGTCTGTTATAATGGCGTAGATGTTGCTCCCCCCCCTCTCCCTCTCCGCTTTCTTGATGGTTCCTCTAATGACCCCCCGGTGATTCACGTTGCCCACAGTTTTTGCCCCATCCCTGAATTTTTCGTAACCGATACCACCATTTCCTCTTTTTTTTTTCCTTCGCCTTTTATAGGCTGGTAATGAAAGATTGGAGGCTTTGTCTTGGTCCTCACTTGCACGTTGTTCGAAACCAGTGCCTCTCTCACACTTTTCTTTCCCCCGCTTCACGATACTCTCCCGATCAAATCGTTATTCCTTTCCCAGGTGTTTCCGTTTTCTCCCTTTTTTTTCAGACTTTTGCGGAGGGTCTCTTGGTTTCCCTCTTCCCCTGTGCTGTCCGTTATAAAAGCAAGAGTGGAGTACGACATCGGCTTTCCCTTTGTGATCTCATCTTTCTGTCGGACCTTTGGATATATCCGTTCCTATGCGTTATTTCCGTAAGGCAAACTGCTGCTCCATCCATGCGGCTTGCCTTCTTCCCCCTCTTCTCTCACGATAAAGGGCTATGAATTTACCCTTTTTGTTATCCTCCCCCTTTCCAAACACTTTGGCGAAAGGACGGGGATTGGCCTTCCCAGGACCGATCATAACTTTCGTTCCCCCTTGATGTGCCGTCGCCCCCTTCTTAAAAAAATTTGGTCGTTGAATTTCACAAATCCCTTATGTCGTCGCCTTTCTTCCTCCCTCCGTCTCGCCCAATCGGATTACCCCCCCTTCGTCGTCGTACCGTAGCCTTCTCCCTCCCCATAAAAGTCCGCAGGTCCCTCCGATTTTCCTTTGACGCGATCCGGACTTGTTTTTTTTAGTATGGTACCATTCCCTGCTTCTCGCCCTCGGTAAGGTCTGTGATGGAACTTGTCCGTCCCCCCCTTTCCAATTCCTTTCCGAAACCGGGCGGGGGGAGGCTCCACATTTCTTTTCTTATTCATGTGTATTCGTACAGCAATCTTTCTTTCCTAATCATCTTGTGGTTGATTTTCTTCCCCTCTACGTTCTTTCAAAGACCCCGACCTGCCCCGGTTCCGGGAAGGCGGTATTGTGTGGCCCCTTTCCGAGCGGACACGTTAAACGACCGGGGTACTTTGACTTCTTTTCGTTACCCTGGCCATACGCGCTGGCAAGTAAAGAAGTGATGGTATGCTCCCCTTTCTCCCTTTCTGTCCCCTGCCGGTCGTCCTTTTGTGCGGTCCGAGTAACCGCCCCTCATTCTTTTCCCTTTGGTTTGAAGGGGCCTAGGGCGGCACGCGCGCCCCTTTGGAAAGGGAGAATTCTCTACTCCCCCCTCCCCCTTTTTTTTTTCAATTTTCATGCCGGCGTCCCTTTCAGCCTCCATTGCGTGAGTCCTGCGAGCCGGCCGCCAACCTTTTGTCGAGATCCTTGTTGTCCCTGGGAGACCCCGATTCCCTCCCCCTCCTTTAGCTTGAAGATTGGCTTCGGAAATAGATTTCAAGCATATCTTCCCCCCACTATTCAGGTCTTTTGCCTTCGAGCCTCCCCCGATTGTTCCTCTCAATGCGAAGCAGGTGCCTTACCACGAAGTTTTCCCGTGGCAGCCTTTTCCTCGACCCCCCTGAGGTTTTTCACTCTGCGGAGACGACCTCCCTCTGTCCAAGCCCGCTAAATGAGGAGCCCCCTCCTTCTTCCTCGTGCATTCAGTTTTCTTCTTTCAAAAAAATCGCATACCCCCCAGGCGGATCTCTGGACGCCGCTATTTCTTTCTTTGTCCATTTATCGCGGAAGGTGGTACTTCCCCGTTGGAGAGCGACTGCTGTGCAGTTCTTCTGGATTCCCTTTTTCTCTTGACCAAAGACCCCAAGATTGCAGGACCCTGAGAAAGACTTTTCCTTTTTCGGCTCACTAGGTGATGGGGTGTTCCTTCCCCTTCTGACAATCCCTGGAGACCCTAAGGCGCCTATCTTCTGCCCGTTCTCCAAAGCACGGGTCCCCTTGACGTCCCTCTCTCTCGTCTTTCGTGTTTTCTTCAACAATCAGAACGACCTTTATCCAACTTATCGTCCCCCATGGTTTTTTCTAGAAAACCGGTTAAAACTCTCGATACCTTCTCCCCTCCTTTCTAGGTTTTCCCCTTTCTCCCTCCGATCGGCCCCGATTTTAGAAGAGCTTCCAAACGTCTCCCCCCTTTATTGACCCCCGCCGACAGCGCCTTTTTGACTGCCTAGGTTTGCTGCAAGATCGGAACCCCCTTTCCCTCCCCCTCTTCCCTGGTGCCTCCTGACCCGTCAGCTAATTGGTGTTAGAGCCTTTTTCCCCCCCCCTTTCCGCCAGTTTTATTTTCCGGCTGCTCTCACAGTCAGGTGAAAGACTGGAGTTCTCACTTTGTGGTTTCCCCTTTCTTCAGCCACCTATCTCATGAGGTTCGGATGATTGACGACCTTCCCCCCCACGGCACATCGAGATGCGTACTCTCATCCGTTTGTTTTTTTTCTAGTTGCTCTTTCTGTGTTTCCCATCGTAAGTTCGTGCCTTCCTACCAACTTATGTTGTCTCCAAGTTTGTCGTAGAAAAACAAACCTTAGGTCCCCCCCCTTCTTTTTCATGAGGTCATATGATCAGCTCATCCCCTCCCTTTTTTACTCCTCTCTTTTCCCCCCCCTATATTAAATCATGGAAGTGAAGTAGGCCATCCCGTCGGCTGTCACCTTCTTTTTTTTTTCTAATTACGTCGACAGCCACTCGGTACACCGTTTCATGAGATTTCCGTCTTTCTCGCGCTTCCCCCTTGTTGGACAAGCCTTATCAACTTAGTTCTTCTGGACTGAGAGTGCTCGCTCCTGGTCCCCCCCCCCCAGGATGGATTGATATCTAGTTCTGCCCCTTTTAAAAAGTTTCGGTATTTAATTACCCCTGCACCTCATGGGCGGTGATTTTCTCTTCTCTGCTTGACTCGCTCCCTTTTCCCCCCTCTTGCTCCTTTCCCTTAGATTCACTTTCCCTTTAGTTGCATAATATAGGATTCCTTCAGTGTTTCTCCTTTTCATCCGGCCCCGAACTCTTCTTTTTCGATTAGGCTTCTTGCTCCGTCCCGCCCTCTTCTGTTGTATCTTAATATAAACTTGCTACAAATGTTGTTATCCTACCCCCTGCAACCTCCTGTCCATTTTTCACCCCTTGACTATCCCCCTTTCCCTCTCGTCTTCCCCCATCCGCTTTTCCCGTTTTTCCCTGGTTCTACATTTCCTTCTTATCGTCGTCGAGGAGGGTTCTCCCCAGTTTTCTTGTCTTCTCCGTGCCTAACGCCAGCAGATTTCCCCCCCCTCCCCTCACTCCGTCTGATATCAATGTTTTTCCCTTTTCGCCTTTTTCCGGGTTATCGCCATTCCTCCCACTTTAGAGGACTGCTTTCCCCTTTTTTTACGGGGCCCGAGAACTTTCCAACCTCTTGATGATTTTTACGGAATTTCTCCTTAACAGTATCAGCTACGAGCTTTCCTTCCTTTTACCTCTTTTCTATTCCAATGACACAACTTCCTTTTCCTTTCTTTTTTTTCCCCCCTGCGTTTGTCTCCGGCTGAAGTACCCTCAAGCAAAGACCCACTTGCATTTTCCTCTTCTGCGACAAACAAATGTGGTAGTGGGAGGATCTTCCCCCCCCTCCTTTTTTTCTGTCGACTATTGTCCAGAATCAAGTAAAACAGTCCGCATAGGGCAACACTTCGTCCGGTAAGCCCGTCCCTTTCCCCCCCCTCCCCACCGTATCAGAGGTACCTCGAACTCGGATCCGGATCCCCTTGGTGACTTCCTTTTGTTCTCGCGTTGTACCCTTTGAATGCAGCCGTAGAAAATAAACCCCTGAGGTCTGCGTCCTTCCCTTTTCCCCACTTACGGTTAATCACGAACATTGCGTTCTCCTTCCTTCTTCTTGGAGGAGAAAGTCCTGGAAAGCCCTCTAGCTTCCCTAAATGTTGTTAGTAGAGTTGTCTCTACCTTACAGGTCCTGAAACTGATCCTGTCCAGTTCTCCGACCCTCCCCGGTTTCGAGTCCGAAGGTTTTTGGAACGGTACGAGAGGCCCCACTTTCCTCTTTTGCCCCCGGTGTATTCGACTCTAAGGGGGACCATACGCCCCCCCCTTTCATTTACCCCCCTTAGGCCCCCGTAATCAAATGGCCAGATATTTTCGCCCAGGCCCTGGTTTTGTGGCTTTTTTGAGCTAGGATTACGTTAGTTTTAATACTTCGGAGGCCCTTTTGCCCCGTTGCTTTCCTTCCTCCACTGACCTCCGCAGAAAGGAGATCTCCTTATAAGTCTGCCCTTTTTTTCCTTGCCGGACGCTTCAAGTCCCTTTCCCGGCCCTTTTCGTTGCCTTCTCCGAGAGGATGGTCCCATAGAAATTTTTAGTGCTCCCTTCCCATGCGTTTGTTACCTTTTAATCTCGACCCCAGAGTTACCTTTCAAGCCTCTGTACTTGTCTCTTTTGGCAGGACACCTTCTCCCCCCCTCCTCCGTTCTTCCTCCTTTCCACCCTCCTCTCTTTTTTTTTCTTTTCTCTTTCCTTCCCTCGCGCCCTCCTCCCCCCGCCCTCTCCCCCCCCTCCGCCCACCTTCCCGCCCCCCCCATTCACTCCCCTGCCTCTTCCTCCCCCCTTCCTCCCCCCCTCCACCTTCCCTTTCTCCTCTCCCCCCCCCCCTTACTCCTCCCCACTGATTCATTCTTCTTCCACCCCTCTGCCTCCCTCGCCCCCTCCCTCTCCCTTCCCTTCATCCCACGCCCCACCTTACTTTGTCTCACCCTCAACTCTTCTCTCCCCCCTCCCAGCCCTCCAACACCCCTCCCCCCCTCTCACCTCTCTCCCCACCCACCCCCTGTCTCCCTCTTCCACCCTTCCCCCCTTCCTCCCTCTACCCACCCGTCCTCCTTTCTCTTCCGTGCTCCTCCCCTTCGTTTTCAGTCCCCTTTTTTTTCTTATCCCTGCGCACCCCCCTCTCCGCTCCCTTTGTACCTTTCCGTCCTCTCTTGCCCTCTCCTCTACTTTACTCCCCCCCCTTCGCCCTCGTCCACCCCCCCCCTTCTAGCTACAACCCCCCCCTCTCGTCCTCCCTATTCCCCCCTCCCTCCCACCCTACTTCTCGTCCCCCCTGTCCTCCATCCTCCCTCCCCCCCTCCCCCCCCACCGATCCCCTTTCCCTTTTCCCCCCCTTCCACACGATCCCCCTTCTCCTCTTATTCCCCCCCCCCCCCCACCCTTTCCACTCCTTCCTCCCCCTCTCTTCCCAACCCTTCCCCCCCTCCTCCTTCTTCTGTATCCCCCTCTCAATCCCTTTCTTTCCCCTCCCCCATTCGCCCTTCCTCACCCTACCCCCCCCCCCCACCCCGCCCATCGCTTTCCTCTTTCACCGCACCTCCTCCACCTCCCCACCCCTCCCTTCCCTTCTCTTCTCCCTCTCCCCCGCCACTCCCTTACCCCCTTCACCCCTATCTACCCCCCACCCCCCCCGCTCCCCTCTATCGTCACCCTCCTCCCTCACCCCCTTCTTCACCTTCCCCCTCCCCCATCTACCCTAAACCCCCACCCCCTCCTATCTTCTCTCCCCTTACACACCTCCCCGCCCTTTCCATCTTTACTTCCCCCCTCGCCCCTTCCAACCTTTGTGTCCCTGTCTCCCTCCCCCCCCCCTTCTTCTCCCCCCCCCCCTTTCTCCCTCCCCTTTCCTCTCCCTCTCTCTCCCACCCTCCTAACTCTTTCCCATCCCTCCCCTACTTTATCCCTCCCCCCCCCCCCCCACTCCCCCCCTCCCCCGCCCCTCCCCCCCTTTTTCACTTTTTCCCCCTTTCCGAAGCCTCTACAAGCCTCTTAAGGAGGAGGTTCATTGCCGTTTCCGAAAGTGAACGAAGATGTGTAATCCTAACCGTGAGATCCCCTTGGTTTTGCCTTCGCCCTTCCACCTAAAAGGCCCCCCCCCAGAAGAGCTTGATACGACGCCTGACCCTCTTCGGCGTTTTTTTATGGGTGGGGGTTGTCGTGGGGTCCATAAACAGGGGGGGGGGGTGTGGGGTGGTTTTAGACACATCCCGAGTGACAGGAAACATAATTTATCTCCCTCATTCCCTCCGGGCAAAGATGGCGCCCACAGCCCACCGTTACCCCCCGGGACCTACCTATTGGCCGGCCGAGATTTGATTTTTTCTTTTTGTCGTTGTTCCCTCCGAGAACGGGTCATGCCGTGATAGATTGGATCCCCCTTGCTGTTGGTGGTGTCCCATTTACCGCCCCAACCCCCCCCCTGTGAGGCACGGGTGATCTTTCCGACACTGTCTTGAGGAACTACCAGCGCCTTCTTTTGACCATTCCTCCTGCGCAACACCCCTAAGCGTTCGGGGTTTTCCGCTATCACCGGATACTTCCTTTTGAAACATATAGGCAAAAGAAGACAAATTTTTCCCGGGACTCCTCCGTGGTAACTTTTTGCCACCGAAGTCGAGTGAGTCCTGGAGTAACTATCAGTCCCTCACTTATACCCCCCCCCCCCAACCCCCACACCCCCCACCAGTCGCCCCCTCACCCGCCACCACCACCCCCCTTTCTGCACGCACACAACGGCACCCATCCTCAAGACGGTCGAAAAATTCGAAACGTCTTTCATCCTGCCTTTTTTTGCCAGGCCCCAGCTCAGGAGGTTTTTTTTTTTTTTCTTTTTTTTTTTTTTTTTTTTTTTTTTTTTTTTTTGTCCAACCTGATTGTCGATACTCCACCGGTCCTTCCGTCTCCCCGAACGAAAACCCGCGACTTTTCTCCCGTTTCACAGCGTCGCGCCCCGAATCCTGATCTTCCTGAGAACCAACATTGACCCCTGGGCCTTCTCCCCCCCCCCCAGCCTTCACTGTTTAGCAGTGGAAAAGAGTAGTTAATTTTTTCCTCTTTTCTGGTGCTCCTCCGATCCCCGGCCACGGAAAGAAGGGCGTCTCCACGGGTGGGGTTTTTTCCCCTTTTGCTCCGCCCGCCATAGATATCAATGTGTAGATCTGAGCTTGAGCCCCCGATCGAACCCACAAGCAATCTCTTTAACTCCCTTTTTTGTTTCTCTCTCTTCTGAGTGGTGTGTGTACTCTATTTCTTCACGCATATCTACCTTCTTTGAGATTTTTCGTGCTGAGTGCAAAGTTTCACACACCACCCTCCTCGGTGGTCCCTTGTACCACCTTTTGAGAAGCTACCCACTAATCAACTTTCGCCTTTGCCACCCTTCCTCTCCACAACAAGTATTAGGCCCTTTTCTGTCTTTCACGTTCTCTTTTCTTTTTTGATTTCACGTCTTTGTTCTCTTACCGCGCTCATCCCTCGATCACCCTTTCGTTTCTTCGGTTCGGTATCCGACCCGCTTTTTTTGTCCTCCCACGCTTCCCCGTGAAAAAGGTTCTTCCTGCCTTGGTACTTCCCCTATCCTTCTGTCCAGGTACCCTGATCTCTTTTTAAACCCGTCTCTCTTTTTCCTTATCAGACCCCGATGGTTCTTACGTGTTGTCTCAGTCGTTTGTTTAATCACCCGCCTTCCACCCAGATCTTTCTTCTCGTGACTAGAATGACCAAAGTATATGTGAAAATTGTTTTTTTTTTCAATCCTATAGGTGATTATCCCCCCCCCTTGACCTACAAAACCAAAGCGACTATCCTCGTGATGGCCCCCTTAGAAGTCTCTTCTCTCGCTCTTTCCTTGCAATCTGTTTCCCATCCTACATGTTTCTGTTCGAGCCATAACCCAGCCCCTCCCTGATACACGGCCGTACCCGCTTATAGATTACATTCCCCCTCCATCCCTCTTCGTCTCCCGTCGGTTACTTTTGCTCTTTCGTCGTTCAGTCTTGGGTCTCTCAAGTTGCGGAGCGTCCTGCCTCGTGTTCTCTTCTACACGCAGTGAAAACCGCCAATCGGTAGTGCTCGCTCCAGGATCTGCCTTTAGCTTGCTCGC
>Ga0179593_1404207_pt1 | contig 15712 bp, 26 predicted proteins | sample CZODoug2_1_08_16_FD_185931 | JGI IMG/M metagenome (GOLD analysis project Ga0179593, IMG submission 185931) | Vadose zone soil fungal communities from Angelo Coast Range Reserve, California, USA - CZODoug2_1_08_16fungal (PacBio error correction) | ecosystem: Environmental > Terrestrial > Soil >... | reverse complement strand
CCTTTGAACACTATTTCTTTCCTTCCCAGACTTTTTTGGTTTTAGTGCACATTTTGCATTTGCACCGCACTTTTTTTTTATTTTCTTTTTTTTTTCCCTCTTGTTTTTCTTTGGGACTTTATATTTTACATCCCCTGAATTACGTGGGCACTTCCACTCCCAATTTTAGAAGACACCATTTTCAACCTTTCTTCTCTGGTTTCTACTTTTTGGAAATAGTCTTAGCTGTTTTCTTGTGATTTTTCCTTGCCTCCCACCCATCTTCAAATTCGCATTCTCTACTTTGGGTTTTCATTTTTTCCCCCTTTTACCTTCTCCCCGACTTATTTGTATCCTGGTCTTTTCTTTTCCTTTCCCTTTGGACGGTCTCTTCTTTTCCCTTTTGGCCTTTTTTTTCTTTTCTTTGGTTCTAGTGTAACTTCTATACAACTTTTCCTTACAATACCCTTTTTACTCTTTTTTCTATGGAAATGCCCCTTTTTTCTAAAACCCTAGAGGGTATCCCGTTTTCTTTATCACCCTACCTCCCCCCAAACCCCCTTCACCCCCATGACTCCACTTTTTTCTTCTTTCCTCTTTTTGGTTTTATCACCCCGTTATTCTCACTTCCCTCTTTTCCCCTAGACCAACATTCAGGTCTTTGTCTTTTATATGGTTTTTTTCCTGTCGTGGGGATTCTTTTTACCCTCCCACCGGGCTTTCTCACGATCACCTCTTCCCCCGCCTTCGGGGGTAACGTACATACACTGTAGTTGCCCCCTTTTGGTTGGGATACGTTCGTTTTTCCTTCTCACAAGTATGTGCACCTCTGCTGGGTTTCAGGTCGGACTTTTCCCGCTCCTTTCCCCTTCTTTTTCCCTTTTCCTTTCACAAGGCTGTCTTCTTCGCCCTTTTTCTGATTCCCCTTTTTGTCCTTGAGTTTCTTGATTTGTTGGTGTTTCGTACCTATTTTTTTTCTGAGTCCCCTCCGTTTTTTGATTCATTTTTTCGACTCCGCCCGTTGTTGTTTTGAATTTTGCCTTTTTTTTTTTAATAATTCCGTTTTCCTTAGGGGGCCCACTTTCTTTCAGTTTTGATCTGCTTTTGTTTTTTCTTATTGGCCTGGTCTCCCATTTTCGGTTCCCATAAAACCCGCCTGTTTTTTTTCTTTTCCTGGACTTTAGTTGGGCTTGTTCCTTTAAACGCCAGAATTTTTACCCTCTTTTCTGATTTTCTCTTTCCCCCACGGTCTTTGGGGGGGGACCCTCCCCCGGTATGTTTTTCTGTTTTTCCCGTGGTGTTCTTTTTTCAGTTTCTGTACCTTTCCCTCTTTTTTCCCTTTTTCAATAATCCCGGTTTGTTGTTTTTTGGTTAGCTTTTTTGAGGGGGACTTCGAACCCCTGGAAGCCTTTTTTGTTTATAACACAAAAAACCCTCCTTCGTCACTTACCTTCACCCTTCCGCCCTTTTTTCCTCACCACCTCCCAACTGGTTTTTTTTTAATCGCCCTTTTTCAACCAATCAATTAAAGTTTTCCATTTTTAGGGTGACTGCCTTCCACTGGGGAAGTAAGTTCCGAAAGCCACAATCCCCTGGGCTCCATTTTTTCCTGTTGTAGAACATGGGCCCCGTTCCAGTCTTTCCCCACCTTCCTCTTGGCGAAAAAAGGGATTTCATTCCCCCTTAATACACACCGCCCCTTTGTGCCCGTGCCCCTTTTTTTTTAACGGCGCAAGTGACTTCCTGTCCCTTCAACTCTTTGGCGGGTCCATCCCGCCAGAACCACCAACACTATTCTCCACGGTGTGGGCTCCCCCCCTTTTTACACCCAACGCGCTTATCACACTCCTTTTACTCGAGCATTTTTGTTTTTCCCTTTTTTAGCTCAAGTAGAATTTCTTAGTCAGATACTGCTCACTTCTGTAGTCATACCTTCACAGGGACTCTCTACAAGTGTACTTTTGTTTTACACAAGTTGATTCTGGGTCCCCTTACCTTTTTCATCGTAACCGTCCTCTTTGACCTTCCATCACCTTCCTCTTTACTGCTTCTCATGTAAAACCACTGATATTTTCCACTTTTCTAGGTTTACCCCACCTCCGTCCCCTTTTTTTCCTAGTTTTGTGTCTTTTTTTCCCACTTCCTTCTATTTTTTTTTGTGTTCTTTAGTGTCTGTTTCATTGTTTTTCATTTTTGATGTGTTGTTGTTTTTTGTGACGCGTCTTTTTCAAACACCCCGCGTGGGGTTTTGTCATCTTTCCACCGCTTTATTGGAGCATTCCCCATGCCAAGCCCGCCCATTTTTAATCCCCTTCTTTCCTCGCGCACATTTTTTGTTCAAATTTTGTACTTTTAAATCTTTTTTAATTTAATCGATTAACCATTTTCCCGTATCATCTTTTTCTTTTTTTGGGTTTTTCTGTGCAGGGGGTCCCTTTCACGCGTTCTGCTTTTTGTTTTTTTCTATAATGGTTCCACCTTCACTGGAGGCATTTCATTTTCCAGTTTTTTTTATGTTATGCGCGTTCATCCCATTTTTCTTTTTGGTACTCAACGTCCACCCCCCTTTTACCTAAACACCCCTTTTCCCCCTTCCCTTTGGGCTCCCTCCCCCCTGCCTTCTCCCCATCACCCCCCACTCTTTCCCCTTTTTCTTCCCCGGTGACTTTCTGTTTGGGTTTTTTGCCCCCACCCACTTCTTTTTTGTTTCCTATCCTTCCCCTCTACAACCGCTTCTTTTACCATACTATATTTTCCCAATGGGCAAAAGGCGCGATCTTTTTCCTTGTACCTTTATTTCGTTCAATGAATACCACGTCCTGCTACGCCACTTTTTTTTTTTCCCCACTTTATTTTTACTGGTTGTCCAAAGAGGTTTTCCTTTTCACCTTACTGTTTTCATTTTCACACTTCCGCCGGGTTTTTAGTACTTTTGAGGCAGATTTTTCTCCAGGCACTTGATTTTAAAACCCCTTTTTCCTGCCTTCTCTTTTGGGGGTGCCTCCCACTTTTTTCCATATTGAAATCAGTTTCGCTCACTAACCCCCTCCCTTCCGGTCTCTCCGGGCCTTTTACGACTTTTCCACTAATGGGTACCCTCCCAACCAGGAATTTTTTTCGGGCATTTCTTTTGCTTCGTTTCTTTTGTCTGCTTCCTTCTTAGATCTTCCTTTCTTTTTCACATCAATATAAGGGTTTTATGGACTTTTTTTTTTTTTTCTTTTATTTCCTCTTTTCTTCCTCCCACTGGTCGTCCCCCGATGGGGCCCCTTATTTTTTTTTTGTCCACTTTCAAGTTAATGACTCAGGGTTTTCAGCCCACCCCCCCCGTCTAATTCCAACCTTTAAGTCCCTGTGTCAACCCATTTCTTTTTTTGCTTTTTTATAAGTTTTTTCTTTTGGCCCTCATTTTCTTAATGTTGGGACCTATTCCACACTTCCCCCCAATTCCAGGAAAAGCTACATTTTTCTCTTCTCATTTTTCGTTGTTTCCTGGTGTTTGTATATATCTTGTATTTCAGTTTTCCTTTTTCCCGCGCCCGTAATACCCGTTTTCTTAACCCAATTCACTTTGGAGGCTTTTTTGGTGTGTCTCCATTCAACCAACCCACATGTCCGGGTTTTCGATATTTTTTTTTTGTTCGTACGTGCTCTTGTTTTCACCTTCCACTCAGTTTCGGCCTCTCCGGTCCTGTGCTTCCCTTCCCTTCCCCCTAGTAGCCCACAATATATCTACCTACATGACTGTTCCTAGATCACCCTTTCCACGTCCTCTTTTTCCTTTCCTCCAAACATCACTCCCGAGGGGGGTCTTCCTTTCGGTTTGGCCTTATTTAATTTACTTCCTCCTTCAAAAAAGTTTTTACGCAACTTTTTTTCTGCCCTGTTGGGCAGTTTCCATCCACCCTTTGTTCTAACTTTTCATCCCCAACACCCTGGTTGTTTTGAGTCACCCTTTTGGCTTACCCCCCTGAATATCTTTTACTCCACACTTTTCTTCCACCAAACACCCCCATTTTCCCCACCCCAGGCCGCCCCCTGTTTCTTTGAGGACCCCAGAATATATTTGGTCTTCACTCCCATATGTTTTTTCTGGAATCTTCGTTTCTCACCCTCTCTGTTTCTTTTATATCTTTTTACTGTTTGTTCCCCTGGTCTTCCTTTTATCCGGTACGCCCCCTGGTATTTTCCGTTGTCACTTAAATTTTCATATGGGAGGCCTCTTCAATATCTCTCCAGCCTCTTTTTTATCCACATTCTTAAGCCATTCGGGTACTGGGGGGATTCTTTTCCGGTTACCTATTTTTCCCCTTTTTTCATTTTCCTATTTTTCCCACCACTCAGTTTTTGTTGCCGAGTATTTTTTTTTTCGTAAATCCACAAGTCTCTATGGTACAACCTTTAAGGACTGTTGCTTTCCCACAAAGCACCTTTTATTTTTCCTCATCTAGGCCTTTTCAGGGCCCTTTTTTTGACGAATCGGTCATTATTTTTGCGTGATTTTTTTTTTTTTTTTTTACTTTTTTTTTCCGGCCCTTTTTTTTCTTCCCAGGGTTCCCCGGAGTGGACTTTCCACCCCCTTCTTTTTCCCTTTGTCTTACAGGTCCCAGGAACACCTACTTTCCCCCGGGAAATCCTCCCGGACCTTGACCCCGTTCGTTAGCCCGTAGATCCCATTCCTTAAAAGTCCCCGTGGGAACATTGCCAGGGTGCGGTCGGTCTTGCCCTCCCCCCCGTTGGCCCCGCCCCCACTTGTTTTTTTTTTGGTCACTTCCGTGTTTGTTTCCATGCGTCTTTTACTCTTCCCCCCCAACATTTTCGGGTTTCGGTTTCCTTGCCCCATTTGCCCAATTTCCGGGCCCCAGTTTTAACACAGCGAAACTATTGGCGGCCCCGTCTGGTTACCACCCTTTTTTTTGGTTTCCCCTTCCGTGTTTTCATCCCAATGTTGGTAAAGTTTTATTTTCCCCCGGGAAATTACAACAACAAAGTCCCACGGAGTACTGTATTTGGTTGTTTTTTGAAAATTCCCCTGTCCCGTTTTGGGAGTTTCTGGACCTTTTTTCCCTCCCTGAGCCCCTTTTCTGTATCTTCCAGATTGTTTTTTTCCCCCCCACCGACTTTAGGGGAAGACTACCTGATCTTTTTTTTTGCCTTACCCCTACTTTAAATCAAATCTTTTGAGGGTTTTCCCCAACCTTTTACCCCCCCCCCCAACCCGAAAGCAGGGGGGTTACCCCCGGACACAACCCTTTTTGCTTCTGTAGTCTTTTCAAACCTTTTAGAGTCTTCTTTCTCGAACATGCCTTATTCTTCCCGCCCCTTATCCATTCCTTTTTTTTTTTCTTTTTTTTTCTCCCCGGATGTTCTGATTCCCCTTTCTTCCTTTGGCCTGTTTTCCTTATTTTGGTATTCCTCCAATTTTTTTCCCCTCATTTCCTCCTAGCATAATCAACCTTTTTTCTTCCCCCCTTTTTTGTTCTTTTCCCTTTTGGGAACTTCTTGACTTTTTTTTTTGTATTTTGTGACTTAGAAGATTGAAACCACCTTTTGCCGGTTAGTTGCCCTTATTCCTTGTCCGGGAATCTTTCTATTTCCACCCGGACGGTGGAAGGGGTCCCGCAAACGGGCTGTACAATTGGCCCGCGTCACCCCTCCCCATTTGAGTTCTCACTAAAAATCGGGTGGATCCTCCCCTTAGCCTTCGATGTGTTCTTTTATTTCCCATTTTTAGCCGATTTCCCCCTATTTTTTTACCCCCTTTCGATTTTTTTCTTGTACAAAGCCGTGACCCCACTTAGGGCCTTATTACATTTTTTTCCCATTTTGCCTCCCCCCACATTCTTCCACCATACACTTTCCCCAAGACCTCTTGGCTGTCCCCATCTTTGGACATTAGTCCTGCCCTCCCATTCAAAGGTTGCTTGGGGTTCTTTGGTTCTTCTTTTTTTTCCGCCCTTGGGTTTGTTTCACTTTCCGGGTCTGTCGGCACTTTCAGAAGGATCCTTTCATTTTTAGGATCCTGTTAGCTCCTCATTTTTTCTCCCCCCCGTGCCCCTTTTGGTCCGGTTGGTAGCACCACTGTCTTTTTTTTCTGTGTTTTGCCTCCGGATTGTGTTTTCGTTGGATTTATCTTCACATTTGGGCCCCTACCCCCGTACTTATTCTTTTTATCTTACAGCTCCCTTTTTTTTTTCCTCTTCTTCCCCGCTTTTTTCTTTCTTCTTCTGAGGATTTACGCTTACCGCTGTACGGTTTCTCGGCTTCCCCCCCTATCTTCTTTCATCCTCCTTTTTCGGTTTTGTGCTTTTTAATGTGCCCGACCACCCGTGGGGCCCTTTTTTTTCCTTTTCGTGGGACGTATTGGTCTTTTTCTCCCGTCCCTTTTCAGGGTCCCCCCGTTTTTTTTTGGTTTTGATTGTTTGTATTGTCAAGTTTTTCCCCTCTACTTCCACACAGACAACGTTTGTCCCCTGTTTTTATCACCCAGTACGAAACTTTTGTCCCCCCTTTTTCTTTTTTTCCCCTTTTGGTTTTTCTCAATTTCTGGTGATTCTGTTTTTCGCCCCCTGCATTCGTTTTTGCCTTATTAGGGGGGATTAGAGGAATCTGTGTGAATTTACTTTTTTATTTTATTCGCACCGCCCTTTTTCATCCGACTTCTCTCTTCGTTTCCTTTCCTCCTTCTTTTTTTTTTTTTTTTCCTTTTTTTTTCTTCTCCCCTTTTTTTTTTTTTTTTTTTTTTCCCCTTTCTTTTCTTTTTTACCGTGTTTTTTTTGTTGCCGTGGGTGGGTTGCTTTTTTTCCCGGTTAAGGCAGCTTTTTGCACCCCTCTCCCCCCGTGTCACCATCAATCTTCTGGCTCCCCTTCACCGTTTTTGCTTTTCTTTTTATAAGCTCTTGGATCTAATTATTGTATGGTTTTCCCCCTCCTCCCATCTCTTTTCCTGTGTCCCTCACGACTTTTGGGGTATTTCTTTTTTTTCCAGGCCTGGCCGGTGTTTTTTGGTTTTTATAATTTGACTTTTTTTCCTTTTTTTGGCACTGTTTTTTCTCTATCTTTTTCTTCGTTTATTTCTATCACTTTTGTTCAAAACTTTTTAAACTCCAAATTTTTTTCTATGGGGCAAAGGTTCTCTCCCCTGGATACTACACAGACTCTTCTGTTTTTTTTCCAACCCTTTTTTAACCGAACTTTTCTGCCCCATTTTCGGGGGACCCTCTTTGGGAACCTACCCTAGGTTTCCTCCCCCACCTTTCTTTGTTATTGGTATTTTGCGGTGGGTTGGTTGATGGCTTGGGCCTTTTCGGACTCTTTCTTTTTTCTCGCTGCCTGAAGCTTTTGAACTAAATCCTCATTTTTCTCCATTTTATCCCTTCGTGGCTTGTGTTCATTCTTCCTCATTTCCGTATTCTTTTCTTTTTTCCCCCCTACCCCCAATTTTTTCTGGTTTTCTCTTTGGAACTCGGAACTTGGTAGGTGGTTTTTTTTCAAATAATTTTTTTAATTCTTTCAATTTAGCCCTATTCTCCCCCTTTCCAGGTGGGACATGCCCTTTTTGTCTTCCTCAATTCCAAACATTCTTTTGTCTTATTCCTTTTTTTTCCTTAAGTCTTCTTGTGTTTAGTTTTTTTTTTGGGGGTTTTCCCCCTTGCTTTCGGCCAGCTTTGTTTTTTGGGCACGCCTTCTTTTCATGATTTCGCCCGACCTACCCCCCTATTTTGGTTCTCCTGATTGGGGATTCCTTTTTTAATGTTAGTTTTCTTTTTTTGAGTGATTACCATTTCCAATTGATTACTTTGGGCGCTCTCAAAGTTTTGGGCCACTCCTGGTGTTCCTTTTGACTTGTTCTGCCCCATTTCTTTTTTCCCCCTGTTTATTTTTTTTATTTCTTCTTTTTTTTCTTTTTATCACTTCCTTTTCTTGTCTTTTCTTTGCCTTTCTTTAATTTTTTTTGGCTTTCCGTCCCTTTTTTTTTCATGATGGGACCCCAAGTTTTTTCTTGAGGTTGGTTCCCCTTCTTATTTTGGTTAAATTGCTTCGGGTTTTGTTGTCAAGTGGAAGTTCCTTTTTTCCCAACCTCCACTGCACACCTTCTACATTCGGGCCCCCCTTTTTGCTTTTCCTTGGTTGTTTCCCTGGTTTTTCCTTCTTTATGTGGCCCATATCTTTCCTCTTTAGAACGACGTTTTGTTTGCTTGATCCTGAGTTTGATCCAACCATTGTCTTTTTTAACCACCTTTTTCAATTTCCAACCGCCCGGCAGTCGATTTTTTTTTTTACCCCCTCCCGGCTTTTCCATTAAACCCCACCGTTTACCCGCTGGGCCCTTTTTTTTTTAACCTCCCCCTTCGCCTTTAACCGTGTGTACTTCAAATTTGGGGGGGTATTATCCCCAACTTTTTTTTCTTTTTACAAGGAATTGTTTTGGCCATTTTGTCCTTGTTCCGTTCAAATCCGGGTCCTTCTTGTCCCTACCTTGCAGACCCGGAAAGAAACCTCTGATTTTTTTTTCTTTTTTTCAATCTATTCCCTTTTTAAATTAACCCACCCCATAACCTAAATGTCAGGTTTGACTATGGTTTCCATATTAGTCAATCGGCCTTTACGTAGAGCCTCTTCAAACAGGCGCCCGACCACTCCTCTTCCCCCCCCCCCACGCAATTCACGGTCAAAATTATAAAAACCACTTATGTAGCCTCTTCGTCCTTCCTCCCCCCCCCTTACACCACCAAAAAAGAGTGTCATTCCTTGTTACCCCCCTTTCTTTTGCAGCGCCCCGTGATCCACGTCCTTCTCGTTTCCTCTCCCCCTTTTTATAAGTGGCCTCGTTCATTACATCCTTGCTTAGGCTTGCACGCCTCAGGCCAGGGTATACCATGTTTTTTACTGTTTCTGTATTTTCACTATTTTTTTGAGGAAACCGTTGTTTTCCGTTCACCTTCCATCTACGCCCCCCAGATTTTGTGTCCACAACCCTTTTTTCCTTGACCCATGTTTGTTTAGGACCTGGTTATTTGATCCAATTTTTCAATTTTCTTAGTGTCCCCTTCGACTTGGATTTTTGCAAACCTTTTCCCTTTACTCTTTCTCTCTTCCTTCGGAGGTCTCCTCTCCCTTGATTCCGTTGCGCCTTCTTTTTTTTCTACCTACAACCCACTGAAGTTCGCGCATATGCACCCTTCTTTAACTTCTTTACGCCATCATAATCTGGGACCACATTTAAAATCTTTTTTCAACCGTTCTTCCCAAAGGCCTTTTCCTTTTTTTCTTTTTTTTCTGAATCTCCACCTTTCCTCATTCGTAGCCACCCCCAGCTCCACACTTTTTTTCCGGTGGCGGTTCACTGGTCTCCTTGGACAGCTAGTGGTGTTTCACCCATTGTTTTCCTACTCCAGTCTTAACCCTTTACATAGGAGTTGGTGGTTTTTTGCTTGATTTATCAACTTTTCCCCCTTTATGCTCCTGTGTATCTCCAAGGCATCGTGTTGGCGCATTCTTGTTCTGCATACGGACATTGTTGCGCAGCTCACGTGTGAGGAGACGTTTAGGTCATCTGGGTAATTCATTCCTGAAAGCTTTATTATTGTTCGTTGTTTCTACTTTTATGAACCTGTTCCTTTTTTGACTTACTATTTACCGGCCGTCTGCCCTTGTAACAAGGTTCCGAGTTCATTCTGTTCTGTTTTTTTCCATTTTCGGGTCGGTCGCCCTTGTTTTTTCGTCCATCTTCTTTGCTATTTTGCCACTATTCCCCACTTTTACACCCCCCCTTTTTCTTCATTTGTTTTTTAATTTTTTTACCTCTTCCTTTCCCGCCGGGTGTGCGACTTCCGGTTGTTGCTCGAATTACTCAATAATTTATTACAATTCGTGTACAACCGCCCAAATTCTTAACCCCCCGGAATTCCCCCTTTAACCATTCCCCTTTTGTCTTTAATTAATCTTTTTTCTTCATTGTTCCAATTTTGGGACTATTTACTGTGGATCCACCTTTTTGCCTACCCCTACCATTTTTAAAGTTTCCTCTGTGTGTCCCCCCCCTCCCCGATTCCGCGTGTTTGTCCGGACGTTCCCCTTTCTTGTAGACTCCCCATAACTGTTGTTTTTACACCGCCACTCTTTTTCTTTTCCCCCTCTCTTTGATTTCCCGCATTCATATAAAGGGACTAGTTCACCGTTCCTACTTTCGTTCTCCTTTTTACCCTCCCCTAACCGTATTACCCCCTTGTTTTTATTTTTTTTTTTCTTTAATTTTCCCCCCCCCATAAGATTTGCATTTTATCCCCTTTTTCTCCAGGGAGCACTTCCACCACCCCCCTTTTTTTTTTTTCCACACTACCCTCTTCTGCTTTTCAGTTGCGCTTCCCAATGACCCCACTTTTTGATTTTTCCGAGGCCTATTTGCGGTACCGCTTGTATTTTTTTTCTTATCCTCGTCGTTCTCCCGTGTGGCCCATTGACACGTTTCATGTCTTATAGGGTCCCACCTCCAACTTGCCAAAGGTCGTGTCCGTCTTTTGAAACTTTTGTCAGTTAAAAACAATTGATCCGCCCATTTGGGGGCGGCCCCTAACCCGCTTCCTAGTGGGCCTTTGGATGTCATTGCGATTTTTTATTGCCTGCCTCAGGGACAGTTGGGCCTATTCTGGCTTTTGTTGTGATTAGCTTTTTTTTAGTCATTCTTTCCCCAATTTTGTTTTTTTTTTTTTTTTATTTCTTCTTACCCCCCTCAAATTCGAGGGACCCCTTTTTTGTGGGCGTTGCTGTGCCTTAATTCCCCTCCCGCTTTTGCCTTTTCAAGCCTTTTTTTTTTTATTGTAGTTTTACCCCCTTGTTTGTACAAACTTTTTTTTATTTCCCGTCGGCCTTTTCGTCGCCCTACTTCCCCCGGCCCTTTTTATTCCTTAATCATTTTTCTTTTTACTCCCACAGTTTATCACTTTTTCTTCGCATCATGCCCCTCGTTACGCCTAGGCCTTTCCCTATTCCCACCCCCACTTTCAGTTTCCTGCATCTTTTCAGGGGCTGGGTGGTTCCCTTGGAGGGATTCGGTCCAGACAATCCCGCGTAACAAAGATTTTCACCTTCTAACTTCCCTTTTCTGGTTTTACTTCCGGTACACGGAATTACTCGCGATTCCCCCTTTTCCCACCAACCTTTATAATCTCTATTCGGGTTTGGGGGTTTTGGGGGTTTCACATTCAGTCTTTGGACACCAACATTCTTTTCATCCTCACCTTCCCCCCTTTCACAAAATGGGACCTTATACGTCTTTTCGCCGAATTGGGGTCCCCCATTCTGAGCGTGTTTCGTTTTTTCCCGTACTCCTACCCACAGGTTTTTTGGCTTTTCTTAGGGGCACCTGAACTCAACCCTCATCCAAAGGTTTTTTGTTTTAGTGGGGAAAAACGGATTTACTATCAGTCGGCCACCGTCCCTACACACTTAATCTGGGTCTTGTTTCTTATGGGACAAATTTTTTAAGGACCCGTTTCCCACACGGCTTTCATTATTTTCCACTATGTGACCCTCCCTTTTGGTTTTGAAGTCGACTAAAAGAGGGGTTCTCGACATGTGGGGAAGTTTCCCCCCCATATTATAAGTTTTTTGCTTGGACTTTTATCTCTTTCTTGATGACTAAATGTTTCGCAGCCTCTCATTGTTAGCATTTTCTGAGTTAACAGGGCCCAATTGTACAGGTGTACCTCCGCTCGTCATTATCACTCACTTTTGTCACCGGTAACTGCCGGTGGTTAGTTGGATGTTCTTCCCCTCTCGGAGCTTCCCTCCCACTCCGCTCCTTTCCAACCCAGGTCGTTTGCTGCATACTTGATCCCATTGATATAGGGAAAAGGTCATTGGGGGTATTGTGTTATTAAGTTCGAAAGTCCACCGCCTTTCCCCTTAGCCTTTCCCCTCTCTTTCAATGGGGGGTTTTTTTCTCCGGGGGGGTCGACCCACCAATCCCCCTTCCTGTTTGTTTCGGCCCAAATCCCCCCTCCCACTTTTTTTTACTGCCGGGTTTTTCCTATTATTCATTGGCTGTTTTTTTTTCCATTCCTTGATCTCCGACGTTTTATTTTCAAGGGACCAGTGTTCCTTCTGTTTTCAGGATTGGTCCACCGGTCCTTTTTGTCAACCCGCCCAAACTTCCCCCCAAGCCGGGTTGTGTTCTCCGGCCCTGAAATTCGGAGTTTTTTCCCCCCCTTTCTTTGGTTTCCCGTCCCACCCCCCTTCTTTCTTCAACCACACTTAGTTTGCCATTTTCCTCTTCCCTCCTTTTTTTTCTTTTTCTTTTTTCTCTTCCTTCCCTTTTTTTTCCCTTTTGCCTTTTCCTTTTTCCTTCTTTTGCAGTTTACATCCTCACCCTTCCACCCTCCAAAGCCCCTCTGGGGGACCTCTTAGAACCTTTTCCCGGTAAACTTTTTTTTCCTTTTTTCCTGTGTCGGACCTACCCCTTTCCCCCCTTGTCCCCCCCCTTTCCTCTGGACGGTTAAACACTATCTCTTCCCCTTTTTTCTTTTTTTTCCGCCCCTTTTTAAGGGTGGTTGCACCCTTGGCTCTTCCCAGTAAGCCTTTTCGGTTGGGGCTAGACCGGTTTGTCCCGGCTACGGGTTTTGGACACGTGTTCACCTTTTTTTTAACTCTACCTTCCCTGCCTTTCTGCAACCCCATGTTTTCGTGGTTGCCTCAGGCGTGCCTTAAAATAGCCCTAAATGTGTATTGTTTTTTACCATTTTCTTTCCCCCCTCCCTGGTCTTTCGTTTTGTTCCCAATTTTTTTTTTTCCCGTCCTACTTTTGACCCCCCCGCCTCCCACGTTGTGCACTTTTCTCCCTGACTGAAGTGTTGTTTTTCTACTTGGACTTTTTGACTAATTGGTCTACTAGTAATGGTATTCTTATTTTCCCCCGCCCACTTTTACGACATTTCACTTTGAACTCCTTTTTGCACGGGTAGAATTCTTCCTTTTTTCTTTTCTACCCCCTCTTCTTCTTCACTCTCTTATATTATTGATTTTTGCTGGAAGATAAAAAACCCATATTTACCTTCTGACTCCATTCTCAGTACTCTCTTCTTGGTCTTTCCGTCTTACCTCTCCCTTTTCCCATTTCTTGTTACATCCTTTAAGTGCCACTCTCTCTCGCCCTTCTTTTTTTCCGCTTGTCTTACCCCTTCCTTCGCCACCTTATCCTCTTTTGGAGTCGGGTTCTGTTTTCCCCCCCCTCCTTCTCCCGTTCTTGGCTGGCCCCTTTACACGTTTGGGTGGCCAAAACCCCTTTCTTCTTTTTTCGCAGCCTCCTTGACCCCCTCCTATTTTCGTTCCCCTATTCATTACGACTGGGAAATCTGTCTTCCCTTCCTTTTGTTTGGCAACCCTTCTAGTGGGATCCCTCCACCGCCCACCGCATCATTCAACCCAATATCCTTCATTTTTAAGCTTCTCCCGATCTACCTTCCCTCATCTTTTTTTCCCGGCGGGCCAGGCTTAATTTCCCCTCTTTCATGGTTTTTCCTTTCATTTTTCTTCATATTATGGCCTTTCTGTACTTTTTCTTTTTCCGTTGTTTACTTTTTTTTTTTTCCCAACTTTTGGGTACCTTACCCATTTTGGGCGCCTTGTGTTCAAGGTTGCTCTTTGTTCCTTGAGAAACCTTTTTCGCTTTTTCCCACTCAGCTCCTGTTGCCCTTTAATATTCTTTTTTTCCCCCACACCCCTTCCCAGAATGGGCTGGCTTGGACTATGGCGCCCTTTATTGGATTTCGAGCACCCCCTCTTCCCTTCCACCTGGATTTTCATTACCTGGCTACTTGTTTTTCTTTTTACCCTTTTTCTCTCATCAGACCCGTTTTATTTCTTTTTTTTTCCTGTACCTTTACTTTTGTCCCTTTTCTTTTTTTTTTTTATTCCTTACGTGTTATCCCATCCTTGGGAACACCCTTTTTTCCCTTCCCCTCCCGTTTTTTTACTTCTTCATGGGGAACCACCTTTTTGGATTTATTTTCAAACAGTTGGACTTTTTTGCCTTGGCTTTCCTGATGGGGGCACAGGTCGTGCTTTTGTCCTTTTCCTCTCTTGTGTTCCCTTCGTTTTTGGCCCAGTCCCCTGTGGGGTTCAATTTTTCCGTTCCTCGTTAACATCCTTTTTTTATGGATTTCCCTTGCCCGTTCAGTTCTGTTTTTATGCCCTCCAATTCAAACCGGGGGGACCTTTTTCTTTCCAACCTTGTCTTAATTTTTTTCTTCTTTCTCTTGACTGGAATGATTTCATAACCCCCTTTTGTTTGTTTACTTACCCTTTGCCTTCTTTCCCCTTATGCGGGAAGATTTCCCATTTCCCCCCCCTCCTTTTCTCCCCTCCTTCCCCTTTTCTTATCCCCGTTTTTTGTCCCCCCTTTACCTTTTACTATCGTTTTTTATTTGATCTTCCGGGTTCCTGGTACCCTTGTGTTTAGCAGGATACAGTTCAATTTTCCCTTTCGCACCACGCTTTGTGGGAGTTTTAATCCCGACTTTTGTGTATTTTCAGAGGTTTTACTGCGCCGTGGTTTCCTTCCCCCCCCCTTTCAGGATAATTTTTTTCTTTTTTTGCCAATAGGGTCCCCAAAATTTTTTTTTTTGACTTTTCTGATGATTGTTTTTCCCTCTACCCTTCCCCCCTTCTGAGGGACTGACTCGACTGTTTTTTCCTTACCCTTGCTGCCCCCCCCCCCCTTTTTTTTGTTTCCCTACTTTCCGTTGGTTCCTACTCTTGCTCTATTCAATTTACTTTTCTTTTACTTTTACCCCTCTCAACCCCTTCTTTTGTGAATTAGTACTGGGGTAGGGACATGTAGTTGTTCCCCCGTACGGGTTGCATTTCTCTTTTTTCCAAAATAGTTCCTTCCCGTTTCCCCCTCCTAAGAATTGTTGGGCTCCGGACCCCCCTCACAAAGCACCACCACCATTCCTGTTCGTTTGTGATCCTTTTTGTTTCTGGGGTTTTCTCCTGGTGGCTTTTTCCCCCACTTCTTACTTTTGTCTTCCCTCCCCACTCCCCCTTCACGTCCCTCCGACCCCCCCCGCAAATTTATCTGGTTTTTTCTATTTCTTCTCCCTCTTTGGCGTCTTTTCCCCTGGACAGTTTTCCTTTTATACTTTTTCCTTTTGTTTTAAGTTAGTTTAGCCTAGGGCCTCCGAGTGGGGGTTGCTGAAGGGGTCCCTTTTCGACGGGGGCCCTCTTACTTAAGATTCCCCCTTTGTTTCCCTCGTGCCGCCCTTTTGCTAAAGCGCCCCCCCTTCTTTTGCCCTTGTTGGGGAATTTCTACTCAAGGGCCCGATGGGCAGTTCGGGCGCCGCCCCACTTTTTTGATGCCCCGGTGAGTTTCCATTTTTTGCCCTTCCTCGAAGTCTGGGGCATCCAAGATCGTTTTGTCTGCTTTCCAATTAAGCCCTTTTTTTTTTTCTTGGTGTTTGGTTGGATTTGCTCCCTTAATCCCCTCTATGTTGCCTCGGGCCTTTCGGTTTTGTCTCGGGTTTCGTCTTTCTGCCTCTGCTTTTTCTCCCCCACAGTGGTCTTGAGGGCCCTCTGGTTTGTTGTTTCTTTAAAAGGGGGCGCTGGGGGGACCTGTTTGGTGTCGTTTTTATTTGGAATTATTCCCCGGTTCTCGTTTTTTTGGACTGTCATGTTTAGTTCTCCCTTTCTCGTTTTTTGGTTGTGGTTTTTTTCCACATTTTCTTTACAAGTTGGC
>Ga0179593_1358376_pt1 | contig 15712 bp, 20 predicted proteins | sample CZODoug2_1_08_16_FD_185931 | JGI IMG/M metagenome (GOLD analysis project Ga0179593, IMG submission 185931) | Vadose zone soil fungal communities from Angelo Coast Range Reserve, California, USA - CZODoug2_1_08_16fungal (PacBio error correction) | ecosystem: Environmental > Terrestrial > Soil >... | reverse complement strand
CCCCCTTCTGCACTTTTCGTTTTTCCCCCCCCCTGTTCGTCTCGGATACGAGAACCGTGAATTGACGATGCAGCCCATCATCCTGGTTTCACTAGCGGTCCGAACGTAGCTCCGGTTTAGTAGGTTCCCCATTCTCTCTCCCCCCCCTATCGGTCTGAGAACAGCCCTACTCGCAAGCAATAGATGACTTTTTCCCTGCATAATCACTCTTAATTATTAATAGCTGTCTTTTTTCTTTTTGTGAGCCTGCCCCTCATCGCTTTCCCTAGCAGAATGCATATGAGCGCCCCCTCCTTCCTTCGTCAGCCCTCCACGCCTTTTCCACCCCCCTCCCTTAGTAAATCAAACGCCCGTGCCTGCACCCCTACTAAATTCCCCTGTCGGAGATTTTTCCCCTCTGCCTCTGCTTTTTATTTTTTTTTAAGGTTTGTGTTTTTAAGACGTCTTTTCGGTCTTTTTTTCGACTCTCCTAGAATTTTCCTGATCTGCATCGCAACCATCTAACCACTTCCCTGCCCTTGTTCTTGGAGTGCTTTATCGTTTCTTGTCTTTCCCTGACCGTTTGCTTAGTTCGTCTCCCCATCCCTATCTCGATGGTGGTTCTTTGGGTCAAAGTGTGTCCCTTGCCAGCACCATGCGGGAGATCTGACCTCGTTGTCAAAGGACTTGGCCTCCTTGGTTTAATTTCGATTTTCCTTTTTGTCACTGGTGAATGTCGGTCCAAGGTGTCGTTTCTCTTTTACCTAAAGTTTTTCCCCTGAGCTTTCCTCGCCCTTTCTCATTCCGTTCCTTTCCTTTTGGCTTCACCTTCCTTTTTGACTTTGCCGTGAAACTGCATTTCTTCTTTCTTCCCCCCAAGTCACGCGATTTTCTCGCACTGCTTTTCTCACACCAACGTAGGCTCGCCTTCTGAGGGAGCCTCTTTGTTTAATCCCGTCTTTTTCGGGCCCCGCCCCTGGAGGGAATCCTTACCTTCGTCTCTTATTGGGAACGCGCGAATTGCGGGTTGCGTTTTTGTCGTTGTAATTTGTTGTCCGATTCTTCCCCTCGAGTAGTATTTATGCTGCTGTTCCAATCTTTTCTTCCTCTTTGTTTTTGTTTAGTAGAGGGGCCCACCTAACTTGCGTTTGTGATTTGACCTTTGCGACGCAGCTCCCGCACCACTTTGCGCCTTATAGTCCGTCATCCTTCATGTTGGCTATCCGCCGCTTCATCGTGATCCCCTCCTATCCCCTCGTTCCGTTGTTTTTTCGCCACTTTCTCTTCCTTCGGTTCCAATGAGCTGTGGTAGCCAGCCCTCAGGACGCTCTCATGTCCCTCCTGTCTGAAGGCCTTTTTTTTTTTTCTAGATATACTTTTTGCGTCCGATCTATTCCATAGCGTTCTAATCACCTCGTGTGCAGGCGTTTCGTTGTTTTTTGAAGTTTTTTTTCGATTCTTTTCACTTGCACTCTTGCCTCCCTTTCCTACATTCCCTCCTAGAATCGCCGTCTCAGTTTCACTTTTCAGCCGCTTTTTCTGCCTCTTTTTTTTTTTTCTGTCAATATTGATGAGGTCGTAGATGGCGTCTTCCCAAGTTTTGGTGATGCGCTCCCCATGTTTCTTCCACTTTTCCCCACTTCTGTCCTCTCTAGTTATCCTCTTTTGTTTTTGAGACCTTTTTCCTAGGTGTTTTTTTAGCATTCCCCCTGGCGGTAGAGTGACTGCTTTGCGGACGTCTCGAACCTAAAGTGGCTCAACGTTTGACCCTTCCTTCCCCCTTTCCTTTTCCCTAGGGTCTGAGACGGCGCTTGTCTTTCCCCGGATGGATCTCTCCTTGTTCCCACGTGGCACAAGCTTTTTGCAACCTGCTCGCAACGCGCCGCTTTTCTCTTTGACCGCCCCCCAATTCATCTACTTGCACAATCCCTCTGGCTCTTCTCTTGAGAACGCCGCCTTCCATATAGCCCCTTTTTTTCGTCCGTCTCTTTTTACGATAGCTAGAAGAAGAAGCTTTTGGACCACCTATCTTCGCTTGAAGCCGAGCCAGTTGCGAAGTCTCACTCCAACCCTCCCTTCTTTCCGAGCGTCTGAATGCGTCGTTCCAAGCGGGGATTTTACTCCTCATACCTTTTTCCTGAGCATGGTGTATGGGCGTTGTTCATCCATGCAGCAAGTTGCTTTGTTGTTTGAGGACCTTTCCCCCCCCAGTTTGTTATCCCCCTCTTTGACTTAGCCGCTGCTCCCCCTTTTCCCTTTCCCCAGGATTTTTTCTATGCTTACCCCCCTCCCCCACCCTTTTTTTCCATCACCCTTAGAATTATGAGCGTGTCCCCACCCCCCCAATATCAGCCGAATGGAAAGCTCTTGCTTTCCTGGGCGGGCGGCAAACCCACACCTCCTTTGTGATTCACCCGTCCCATCGCCTGCGATGCCCTCCCTTTTTGGTTACGTCTTTTCCGAACCGCGAGAACCCGCTCTTTCCTCTTGCGGACGGCAACGTCCCGAGACTCCTTTCCCCCCAACCTTCCCTTCTGCTTCCTGTTATTCCCCCTTAAGTTTCCGTCTGATAATTTTTACCTCGGCGGGCCGTTCAACTGTTCGCCTACTGTTTTCTCCCAATTTTGCCCGCGTTGTTTTCCCCCCCTCTTTTTTCCCACCCACGTGATTCGCATTTCCGACCTTCGGGCTTGGCCTTTCCCCTTTGGTTCCCCCCCGAGTTTCTTGCTCCCCAGCATGGGTGGTTTCACCTGCAACGGCGATATACCCCTCCCTTCGAGTTTTTTTGACCAACCTTGCTCACACTTTCAATACCCTACGGGCCCCTCCTTCGCTCGTTTTTCCCCCCTTCGAATGTGTATGTTGTGCTTCGCGCAGTTCGAAATCCCGATTTCCGTTTTTCTCCCACATGACTCTGCCGGCGCTAGGCTTCAACTATCGCGAATTGCTTTCCCTCGCCGACGATGTGATGAGGATTTTTTGATGCCCCTCTTTTCGGTCGATCTAGTATTTCCACGGTTGATGCGTTTCGCTAGTCCCTTGGCTTCTTCCAGTTCCTCTGCGTGATGCTCTTCTCTTGGCTTTCCCCCCCGACACCCGGAACCCTATCTATCCTTCTGTCTTGCTCCCCCTTTTCCCTTTTTATTCATCTTTTTAGTTTACTTTCTTGTATGGCGTCTTTCAATATAATTTTCCTTGTGAGTTGATTTTTTTTACTTACAGCGAATCTCGTGGCCCAGATGACACTCTGATGATCTTCTCTCCTTATCCTGTGTTTAGATCTGCCTTCTTGGGCATGTGCCGTTTTCTGTGTCCACTCCCCCTCCTCCTGTTTTTTTTTTTTTCGATAGTCACCATTCCCACCTCCCATTGCTCCCAGTTTCTCTCACACGTTCGCTTCAGCATCCGCGTATCATTCCTCCTGGGTAAAGATTCTTTTTTGCGAACCTAGCTTATTTTAGCTTTCTCCCTTGCACTTGCACCATGACCTTTGCGAATCCCCTCCCTCCATCTGCCGCCCCTCTATTTGTACGGGTAACCTCATTAAGACGATACAGAATATTCCCTTTTCGTGGTTGAGACCTCCCTCATTTTCCCGGCATAGATCATTCTTACCGAATCACTCTTGGACTCCATCACCCTCTTTTTCACCCCCACTTTTCCCCTTATTCGGACCTTAACCGCATTTGAAGACCCCATAGCTCACCGGGGTGCAACCCCTACTTCGGCTGTGCTAGTGAAGACTCTTTTCCTTCGAGGTAGCTGTTATGACGGATCGTCTTTGTTATGCTCCCCCACGACCTCTACACTGCCTTTTGGAATTTGTTGCCTGTCCGAGCGCAGATCTCCGGACGTGTGCGTTGTGCCAAGTTTGACTTGCAGTGTTTTTTTCCACGACACCGCCCTCTCTTTCTGTTTTTTTCCCCTCCCTTCCAATGGCTACTTCCCCCCATCCCCTTTTGAAAAAGGCCCCGTTTAATCCCCCCCTCCCCATATTCTTTTTTAAGCGATTCCCCGTGTTTTCGACACTGGGTACTGCTTTCCCCTTTTTGCCATTGACGGCTCCCTGGTTGCACGGCGAAGTTCTTTTGAGCCTGGTACAGACAGGGCCCTTGACGGTTTTTCTACACCAGTCGAATTTAACTGTGAAGTGTTCCCCTGACTTCTTTCCCTTTCCGTTGCCTTTTGCCCACCTGCCCCTCGCTTTTTCCCTTCGTGTAACGTTCCACAAAAACCGTTTTATCGAGAGAGTTTGGCCTTCTGTCCCCCCTCGCCTTTATCACGGGCCCGCCCCATTCTTCGGGCAAGCCTTTCTTGGCGCGTATTTTTTTTTGAAGCGACAGACTTCACCTCTTTTCTTTTGAGAATTGTGTTTTGAATTTTGTTGGACGCCATATCCGGTAATCCTTGCTGGATCACGTAGTCTTACTTTTTGAGGTACATCCCCGGTTTTATCGATTGTTGTGTTTTGAGGTCTTGTCGTCCCCCCTCAACCCTTGAATTTTGCTTTGAACCCGTGGATGGAGCAGATCCATAAAACCCTCTTATAGCAGAAGGACTTTTCTTAGCTAATCCTCCCGTCCTTCTCGTTCTGTTCTCTCATCGCCGTTCGTTTTTTCAGTGCTACCCCTCTTCATTTTTATTTTAGGCTTTTGTCCCGTGAATAGTTTGTCTCTTTCGATGGGTTTATAGGCAAGCTAGACATTGAGCTCCCTTTTCCGGATGAAGCACTCTGGCGTTTCTCTTCTTTTTTGACGTTCTCCTCATTCCAATGTATCGAGTTCCAATTTGTGCAGTTCTTTGGGGAGCATGTCCAGTTTCACGTTGCACATGCTGCGTTACGCCATCCAAGACGGCAGTCCTCCTTCCAGTCCCATTGCGCCGTTTTGATTTAATTCTTTCTTTGGATGCCCGCTTTGATGGGGTTGGGGGGGGGTTTTTCTGGTCTTTTGGTTTTTTTTTTTTTTGGTTTTTTTTTTTTTTGTTTTTTGTGGTGGGGGTGGGTTTTTGTGTTTTTTTTTGTGGGTTTTGTTCTTGGTTTTCTCCTTCTCGCCAAGTACCGGTTTTCTTCAATGTTCTTAATTTTTAACACCTTCTGGCCTTCTCTCTCTTGCCTCCCTCCTCTTTTTTGTTTTTCTCTTCATTTTCTCAGTTTTTTGTAAGCCTTTAAGCACCTTCTGTTCGCAACCGTTTAGCTTGTTTTCCCTCCGACCTCCCTCTCCCATTGGCTCCAAAGACCGAGTTCCCTCATTGCTCCCTGGTTCTGTCTCCCCTCCTATTGTGCCTTATGGGATGGCTCCCCCTCTGCTACTTTTCACCTTTACAAAGAATCTGCCCCCCCCTGCTCGAAACGCGCCCTTGAACCTCCATCTCCCTTTTTTTTTCCCTTCTAAACTATTATGATCCCCCTAGTTACGCCTTTTAGATTTCTTTCCCCCTCCGACAATTCCTTTATAAGCAATTTTGTTTAAGTGTCGAGCGGTTGTTCCTGCTCTCTCGAACTGACCTGTTGACCCCCCTTCTTTTCTCCCTGATCCCGTGTCTTCAAGCCCCCAACTCCTCCCCTTTCCCTCGATTCCTTCTGTCACCCTGCATTAGCGGCTCTGATTTATTTATTTAATGCATCGACATGTGATGTTTGGGACCGATACCTTCTGCCAATGTTTTTTTTCTTGTGAGTTTCTCCCCAATTTTGTCCCCCCCCCCCAATCTGCCCTGTTTGACGTTTCCTGGACCCCTTCCTCCTCCCCCCCCCACAAATTTCTCCCCATTGACTCTTTCTGCCCGTTTTACTATCTCCATTCGGATCTCGCGTCACCCCCCCCCCCCAACCCCCATTTTCGCGAAAGTCCTATGGTAGTTCTGCAACCAAACCGATCGAATGGTAAAGTCTTTTTCCTCTCTTTTGTTTTGCCCCGGCCGATCCGGGCGAGGCCCCCCAGTTTGTCAGCTTCTAACGCGCCACCACCTCGCCAGCTTGATTGCCTCTTTGTGTGTAATCCCCTATGACTTAACCGGATCCATCGCTTTTTTCGGGTGTTGACGGCACCGGCAAGTACTTCGACTGTCTGGATCACAACCTTCCTCTTTTTCATGGTCACCTTCCCCCCCTCCTTTTCATGCTTACCCATTTTTCTGGCACCTTCGGCGCCTTTTTTCCCCGGTGCCGACCCGTGCCTCCCTTCGCGGTTTTTTCCCTTGTCTACACGGGAATCTTCGACAGTTTTCCTTTGCCCGGTCCTTGAGTCCCCGTTTAGGCGAATGGGTTTGTACCTCTGCTCAATATATATTTGTTATTTGTGTCGTGGTATGGCCGCAAAACCTTCAGAGACCCCTCCTTTTCGGATAATTTGCAGCTCGCTGAAAACCCTTCCTTTTTTGTCTCTGGTGCGTTCACTTTCGGCCTCTGGCTTCCCTCTCTCTTTATAACAGACTTTCTTCTTCTGTTAGCTTTTTGCAAGCTGCCTACCTTCTCTTAGGTTCTTAGTTATCGCTTTTTCTGCATTCCTTTTGTTCTGTTCCTCTTTTTTGTTGCCAAAAGGCTTTGCTTTCCCTTCTCTGTCTCTGTTCTCCTTCAGATCATTCTTTGGAGGTCAGGAGCCTTTTTTTTTTTGCAACCGACCAAGGAAAGTCTCTCTCATTCTGTTTGATGCGGCGTTGGCCTGCCCTCCTTTTTCAGTTCCTGCAGATTTTTTGGCTTTCTCAGAGAATGGGTCTGTCGTTGAGTTTTCCTACGCTCTCCTTCCTTCCCCGACTACAAAGTTATGATTTCGGATGTATGATTTCCTCTTCAGTGTTCCGCTTTACCTTTTGCGGGCTTGCCGTGATGTACCTTTTTTTCCCTTCTTTTTTGTTGTTGGAGAGCTTTGCCCTCCCTTCACTCCGCGAGGCTGAAACGGAGCCGATGTTTCATCGCGATCAGAACTTGGCCAACTTTTTTTTCTCTCTTCCTCGTATCTCGTTTTTTTTTTCCCCAACTAGCCTCCACCAATGTTCTGGTCCCTCAGCACTTCTGCCCCTCCCTTTTTTCGTCCTTGCCCCCTATATACAGAAAATAGAATAGTTGGTAGTTTTTTCTCTTTTTTCCATCTCTGCTCGCTCCGCCCTTTCCGCATCTTAGCGACCGTCCTCGTACGGAAGCTGAAGCCTTTGACAAACCCCCCCCTGCCATAGCTCCCCTACCTCCCTTGCCCCTCCCCCCATCGCTACTCAATCTCGTCCTTCGAGGGAAATTCTTTTGCGGAATAGAAGCCGCCTTTTTTTGGAGTTCTTTCAGGTTTTCTTCTTGATTCCGCGGATGCTAATTAAGAACCCCTTATCCACTCCCGGCCTTTGCTCCGAGCTCATCTTTTCCCGTGCAGTTTCTTTTCTTCTTTCCATTGGTCAAGTTGGTGCCCTTCCCCTGGACGATATAGATGTTTTGTTTGGTGGTTCTGCAGGGTGTGGGTTTTGGGCGAGTGTTTTTTTTGTTTGTTTGGGGGTTTTTTGGGTTTTTGGTGTTTTTTTTTGTACTCGACGTGGCGTCACCTGTCCTTTTCCATGTTTTGAACTCGGTTTTTACCACTTTCCCCCGCCCTATAGTCGGGAATCCTGCCCTTGTTGCGAAATGGTTCCCGAGTGTCACGGTTGTTTCACCATTGAGTCCTGTTTGAAAACGGCGCCGTTCATTAGCCACCTTTTCCTACCGTGCCCGTTCAGTTTTTCTTCACCTGGTCGCACACTTTGCATTTGTTACCCTTGGTCCGCTCGTTACTTTTGTTGCGGTCTCCTTGCACGGATTGTTCGCTGCTGTGGGACCCTTTGTTTTTTACACCCCAACTTCGGAATGCAGGCGATTTTTTTGGCTCTGTTTACCATTCCTTCTCTTTTTTTCGACAGGTCAGAGGAGCAGCTCTAGGTCGTTTGTCTCACGTTCTTTTTTTTTTATTGCCCATGGTTCTTTCTCCTCTTTTTTGTGTGTTGGAATTTGTTTATGATCCTTCCTTTAGCCAGTCCCTTTTTCGTTTCTGGCGACGTTCAAAGGTTATCTCTTTTGTTGGTCGGCGGAGAGGTTCTTTGAAAAAAGTAAAAGGCGCATGTTGCTTTGACCCGAGCGAGTTTCAGGCCCAAACCCCCCAAAATGCCCTCCTTATCCCGGTAGCATTCCTTCGTCTTACCTCCCTCCTGTCTTTTGACTATTGAAGACTTCTATAGAGTTCGTTTCTTGACGCTTCGCAACTTTGGCTGTTTTTTTTCGCGTGACCCTCTCGGGAGTGTCCCAATGCTTCTCGTCCTCTGACACTTCCTGCCCTCCTTAGTTCCCTTTCGTCTTTAGGACTTAGCGCTTTCGATCTCTCGGTTTCCCAGTATCTATCCTTTCCTCGGTTACATGGCGGTCCACTCCTGTTTGAAGTTTTTTTTTCTCGTCGGGCTTTTGAGCATTTGTTTTTTTTTTCCGTGAACCCCCTCTTCCCCTGGTATCCCGACAGGCAGCCATTCCTTCCCCAAGGCCAGGGCGCCGTCCTTCGTTTTTGGGCACGCTGCTGAGGTCTTTCGCGTCCTTTTCCTCCCAAGTCTCCGGTGCCTCCCAGACACTTTTCTTACATTGAACACACTTTTTTCCTCTACCTCCTCCCTCCTGGTTTTCTCATCTAGGCCAAGAATTTTTTTGCTCTCGTCAAGGTCTTGAGGTTTGGCTCTGCCCTCTCCCGAAGTTGGCGGCCGTCCCGCCTGAAATCAGCGTTTACTACATTTACACGTCTTCCTTTTCATTTGCGCCCTTTCCTTTCCTCTCTTGCTGCCCTTCTTTTTTTAGTCCTCAGGTGGCAACCTTTAACACATTTCACCTTTTTTTCCAACGTCCAGCTCCGCACTTAACTCGCCTCCCTCCAATTATCCCCGTCCTCCTCCCTTCCCTTTGCGACGCCATGTCTAATTTCCCTATGAGTACTCTCTAACGTCCCCGGGCCTAATCTCACAGTTTTCTTCCTCATTGTCGAGTTTGCCGAAGCCTCTTTCCGACTCTGGTCTGACCACCTCGTCACTAAGCGACCTTGCCCGCCTTTCCTTTTCAAGCTCCACCCTCCCCACAATGAACTCTTCTCGCTTTGCACGAATGCAGTTCAATTTTTTTTTAATCCTCATCCCGTTTCTGCAGTTCGGCGCCTCCTATGCAATTTTTTTCTTTTCGCTGATCGCCTCTGGTCCCCCTTTCCAAACCTGCTTTCAGTCTGACTGTTTTTATCCCTCTGTAGACACACCGGCGATTAACTGGATTTTTCCCTTTACAGGTTATCCAGTTGAGATCTTCGGTCACCCCCTTCCCCCCACAATTTTCGTCTCCCTCCTCTTCCAATTCGGAGTCCAAAAATACGCGCCGACTGTGAAAGCTGCTCCCTCTGGTTGTCTTGCGAGGCCCCCACGTGGGTTTACCCATCTAACAATCGCATGCGCGTTTTACTTTGGTTGATGTTACTCTCCTCTCCCCTCTTAGCACTTTCTTGGGTCCTTTTTTCCGAACTTCCCCGGACCCAGTACTGATACTCAAGTGCACCCCCCTTCACCGTCTTGCGGACTTTTTTTTTTTTTCACTACCCCAGGCCAAGCGATTTTTCCCTACATTGTCGAAATGTCGCGTCCCCCAACGCTTTGTCCTCCTTTTTCTTTTCCCGAACCCTTTTCCTCTGGTCCCATTACGACAACAGGGTCTCCCTGGAATTCCCGACTAGGTGGGTTCTTACTTTCCTTCTTTCCCCCGAGTTCTGTTCGAGCGCATTTGGCTTGTGGACAGCCCCTTCGACCATCGGCTCTGTGTAGTTGGTACCTTCCCCTTCTCAACTTTGACCTCCCAAGGCCTTCGATTTCTTTGCACCAGTTCCGTCCCTTTGGTTGTTATCTCTTCCGTTTTAATGCTCCTACCCGACCTTAAAGTCGATCTCGTCTTACCGAATCACCGGACCTGGCTAGCCTTTCTTTTTTATCTTTGACCGCGTCCTCCTCTTTTCTTTGCTTTAGTTCTTTTTTCTGACACGAGTTTCCCCCCGGGCATTGGGAAGTATTTGTTTCACCCTTCGTTTCCTTTTTCCCCTTAAGTCTTCATCCTTTAGTCTGCGATTTTCGCTTCGGAGGCGGCGTTTTTTTTGTTGGCGGTAACCCTGACAAGCCGCGATATTTATTCATTCTTGTTCTTGTTGATTTTGCAGATCTTCCTTAGTGCGGCGTTTGGCGTTCTCGACCTATCCTTTTGAATGCGAGCTTGCGACCCCTTCCAGCGCTCCCTTTTCTTCCTCTCTGGCCCCCCCATGTTCATGATGATCGGAGTTTTGCTCATACGACGTGTTCGCGATCCGTTTCGGCTTTTTTCCCCTTTCTTTGCAATCTTTTTTTCCCCCCCGTTTTTGTGAGTTTTGAGAGATGCCTCACGGCCCAAATCCCGCTTCCTTTCTCGTTACCCGTCTCCATATGATAAGCCTCGTGATCTCAGTCAAATGGGTCAATCGAGTTGTACGAAGTTTTTTCCTTTTTTTTTTTTTCTTGCAATCTCCTTCCCCATGATCCAATTCCAGAAATCTGGCCCTCCTATTCATAGCCGGCACCTTTACGTTTTCATGAATAGCCTAGCTGTCTTTTTGTTTTTTAGGCCCAATCATCGCTTCTACACCTCCTGAAATCGCCCTCTCTTTCCCGACTCCTTTTCGGCGGCCGATCAAAGACTTTTTCAACCCCCAATCTGCCCCCAGCGCTTAAGATTTCAGCCCCAAACCCTTCCTCACTCCACCTTTCTTTTCTTTTCCCGCAGATCGCGAATAGTGAATGAGCCTTCCATGCTTTTTCTTTTTTATGACTCGATCATTTGTTCTTCTTCCCTCTTTCCAAGGCATCCCCCCGGTCACTGTTACTTTGAGAGCAAACCTATTTTCTTTTTCTGTCTATGCCGTGCGGCAGTTGGCATATTCCCTCCGATAATTTCTGTCTCTTTTTTTCCACCTGTACTCCCATGCTGCTTCCCGAACCCCCCGTTGGTCGGTTTTTTCCCGCCAGCTTCGTGAAATGTCTTACCTTTTTCGACCCCAATGGGGAGTGGAAGAGTTCGGCCACATTTGCGTTTCTCACTCTCCCCTTTTTTAGCCGTCTTCTCCCTGTCCTTCAGAAGGGGCCACTTTGTTTGTTTTCCATTGAACTTTACTGTCCTTTCGGTTTTTACACTGGAGTTCTCCTTGCGTTGAAGTAGAACACCTGCCTCTTTTATCCCCTACTTCGGCAAGCCCCAATGACGGTTTTTTAATTGCGATGTTTGTGTCCCTTGTTTTACTTCCTCCGGATATTTTCCGGGAATGTTCCCATTCGTTGGCTTCTGCATGCTTCCATCGTCGCGATTGTTTTGAAAGAGTCTGACTTTTTTCAATTATTTATGTCGCGAATGTTTTTAAGTGCCAGCCCTCATCCTCCTTTCGATATTAACTAGTAGGCGACTAGGTAAGAGTTTTTTCCCTGACCTTGTTTTTACTCTTTATGCCCAACCCCCCCATCGTCTTTGAGTTGACAGAGGCGGGCATCCGTCCCCCCAGAACACCCCATTGACGCCCCGTTCCGTTCCTCCGCTTTTCACCTCCCTCGCTCTTGGTTCCCTTCTCTTTTTTCTACATTTGTTAGTTGTTTCCCTAGTCTTCGCCACTTTCTTTCGGAATTCTTCCACTTTGACCTTCGGGTTCGCCCTGCTTTCGCGGCATCGGACTTTTCGTGACCTTCCTTCCCTTCCGGATGAACGGTTCGCTTTCGATTCCTCGGTCGTCCTATAGCTCTATGATAATGTTCCCCGTCCCCCCCCCCGTCTTCCTTCTTCTGCTTGTTGTCTTCTAATTTTCCGATGTGTGCCGGGACACCTCTGCCTCTATTACGACATCCTCATTCAAGCAATCGCGTCTCGTCCCCTTAGAAGCCCTTTCTCACCGGTTTCTTTGTTATTCCCCCTTAGGTCTCTTTCCGTCTCTCCCCAAGCCCCCCCTGGTTTTTCCTCACGCCAAGTTCTTTTTTCCTTCAACCTTATGGCATATCTTCTTCCTTTCTTTACCTTTTGTTGTTTTTGTAGATCTCTTCCCTCCTTTTTTTTCTCGCAGTAAGAAATGGGTTGGTCCTGAGCCCCTTCTCCTTTCCCTCGACCCTCCTTCGACGACCTCCTTCACTTTGGCGAAACGACCGTTCTAATCTTCCTTTCCCCCTTGGACTGGCATCCCTGCGAGGGTTCCCTTTTCTGGGATGGAGTACCTCTAACTAGGTACTTGAAACACTCCCTTTTAACCCCCCCCCCCCCTTTTTTTTCTCGACCCACTTTCCACGATCTTACTGAGTTTCCTCCATATACCGATATTATTTTTTATGTGTGTTTTTGCCTCCAGATTGGATAGATTCCCCTTCCGACCAATCCTTTCACCCTAAATGGTGGTTTCCGTGTCCGAGAGGTGACGATGTACTCCCCTCCTCAGATTTGGCGTCCCCCCTTCTTCCTTCACTCTTGCCTGCGCCTTTTTCTTCCATTCTCCTCAGTTTGACCCCCCCCACCGATTAGCAGTCTCCACCGAAGAGTTCCCCTTGGAGTTTATTAGATGACCTTGATGCAGTTAGTTAGATAAGGAGGCCCTTGTTTTTCTGGCAGCTTATACTCTATTGTCCTTTTTTCTCCCCAAGGTTCGGTTGACGGGTTTCAGACCCTGCTGTCCACCACCGGGTCTCCCCCCCCCTCTGACTCCGCCGCTCCCCTTTAACTCTCTCCCTTGCCGGATCTCAGGTCAAAAATTTCCCCCCCCAATTCTCCCTGCGGCACTGCCCTAATTCTCGGGGACACAATACGTCCCCGTTTCGAATGGAAAGGACACTGAGAGTGGGCCCTTGCACCGATTAGTGGAGAGTTAAACCATCGTCTCCCCCCCCTCCTCTCCCCCCCCCTATCCCGACCTTTTTGTTTCTCTCTTTAAGTACCGCGAGCCCATGAGAGTTTCCGTTTTAGACGACTTCCCACTCCTTTTGACCCGCCTTGACCCCACAAAATCTTCCCAGTAAGTGTCGGGTTATTCCCCTCCCCTCCCTTACCTTTCGTGCTAATTGGTTCAATCCCTTCCGCCGTGCCCCTTCGAGAAATGTTTGAACCTGTACACGAGTCCCCAATTTTGACGCCAACACGGGTTCCCTTTTTTCCCGCCGGCTTGGCTTGGCCCTGTTCCTTTTCCAACCGATCTTCTTAGCGACGCATGTTTTTGGTTTTTCCCTCACCGGCGACTAGGTTGGGTGTCGTTTTTGTACCAATTCTGGCCTAAAACTTTACTCTACAAGCCAACAGGCCGTCTTGCCCTTCCCCTTTGAACTTTTTCTCGTGCGTGACATGTGCCCAAGAGCAGACTGTCACATTCCTTTTCTTAGTCCCCCCACCCTTTTTTTCCCCACCGCGAGTCTCCTTTCCCTATCGCGACCCTTGCTTTCCCCTCGCCTACTCGTGTTTGGCTGCGATTTTTGCTGCCGCCCTTTTGAGATTGGTTCATTTTTTTTTGACCAAGGCGTTTATTGCTTCGGAAAGAGTGAGAGGTCTTCAAGTCTCCCCGTCTCTCTCTTCTTCGGATTATTTTTTTGGTTCTACACCACTCCCCCGGGGCCCATTATTCATTCTTCTGACTTCTCTGGTTGCCTTCCTCTCTCTATGGCTCCTTTTTCTTTTCGTTCTCGAACTATCAGGTGCATTTCTCTGCTACCCCGCGAGCGGTCGGCACGATTACCCCTTTCTGATGATCGGATGTCTCCCCTGCTACTGTTCGCGATCTCGTGAGGGGCATTGTGAGTGTATTTTCAATCCTTCTCCTCTCCCTCCCGTTTTTTTTTTTGATCTAGACTTTCACCGCACAAGTTACCCGCTGAGCGGATAAGCACCACCTAGCCTGATTTTTTCCTTGCTTTTTTCCCCGACCATTTCATCCCCTTCTGTTTCCGAATAGCTCCGGGTATTTCGAAAGAAGCCCATCAAAAGGATCCGTTCTCTCCGCCCTAGAACTCTTACAGCATATTTTTCTCTTTACCCACCCCCCCTCCTTACCTCCCTCATCCAAGAATTTAATGAAAGAATAGTGTTTTGTAGTGGTTTTAGCGACCCCCTAATCGCTAGCCATACACTCCTCATCTCTTTTTGTAGCTGCCCCCCAGTCCCCCTTCACTTTCGCTGGAAATCCTTCTTTCACATCCTTTTCCACCCCCCCTTGCCCCAATAGCGACCCACCAGCAAACCAACGGCCATGCACAAACCTGCTCCACATCCCCTCTTGCGCGTTCCAGCAGCTTAGTCCTTGACTGAGTTTTTCCTCTTCTGCCTTAGCTTTGTCAGTTTTATTCTACATCGAATTTTCGTTTTTCGGGCTGCCGCCTACGCCCCTCTCCCCCCCGAACTTTGTTTGAGATGAGCTCATTTCTATTATTTTTTTATCTGAACTTTCTCTGTTGGGCCACGAACCCCCGCGCTATAGAAGGTGTTTTTTGGGCTCCCCCAGGTTCCATTCCTCTCTAAGACATCCCTTCCGCACGAGCCCGTTTCCAAAAATATAGTCGGGAACTTTGCTTCCCCCTGTTTCCATTTTCATCGGGCCCCAATGTTCGGTTCCCCTTGACTTTCGAACGTTCTCTTTTAGAAGATAAGAAAGACTTGTCATCTTGGGTGTTCATGTCTTTCTCACGGACGTTTGCCTTGTTACCCACGCGTATGTTCTTTCGTTCCCCCCGTTCGACAAACATGAAAGCCCGGCTGTTTTAGCTGTTCTCACCCGTCAAAAACACCCTCCCTTATCTGTTACCGTGAGATGTGGTCTCGATATGTTTCAATCTCTGATCAGGGTTCCCCCGGCGATGGAAATGATTTCTAGGAGCTTATTTTCCCTCTTCATTGCCCTCGTTTCTTTTTTCGCTCATTTTTGATTTGACTTACGATCTACGGCATTTCTAGGATCTACTCGTAATTTGTCCTTGCGGTCATCTGTTTTTTCTTCCGATGTGTGGCGTGTTGATTGGATGCCCAACCCCCTAAAACTTTCTGCCTGGTTTTAGTTTCCCTTGGACTCTCCATTCTCCCATTCCCCCACATTTCCTTCTCGGCCTACCCCCTTCAGACCCGGTTCTGCGTTACCCCCATGCCTCTAACTTTCGTTTATATCGGTTTTTGTTATTTCCGACTTCGACACTGTTGCGTTCCCTTTTTTCAGTGTTCCAGCCCTTTTATTCGTCACAAATCCTTTCGAACTCTTGCAACCCTTTCTTTTTGCCATTGCGCAGCCATTTTCCGTCAGGCACGGCGGGTATCCGCTCATAGGGCGTCGCAAGTCTCGATCATCTTGTATACCTTTTTTCCTGTCCCACCTTTCGATTTGCAGGAGTTGTTTGGCGAGCAGGGTGCTTTTGCACTGTTCCACCTGGAATTTGTACGCAATCCCCTAAGACCTCTCGCACGTTATCGCCTAACATTCTCGTCACCCATTAGGACCTTGTCTTTCGGCCCCTTTATGGTCGTTTTTTTTTTTTTGTTTTTTTTTTTTTTTTGGGTTGGGGTGGGTTTGGTTTTGGGGGGGTCTTTTCTGGCTTCTTTTTGTTTTTTTTTTTTTTGGTGTGTTTTGTGTTGTTGTGTGTTTGGTTTTTTTGCTTTTTGGTTGGGGGTTGTGTTTTTTTTTTTCCAGGTGCAGACCAATTTTTTGCTCCACCTCCCTTTTTAAGAGTAGTTCCCACCTTTGGA